>Ga0247765_1001055_pt1 | contig 16025 bp, 10 predicted proteins | sample UWRJL106311C6_FD_179949 | JGI IMG/M metagenome (GOLD analysis project Ga0247765, IMG submission 179949) | Plant litter microbial communities from Arlington Agricultural Research Station in Wisconsin, United States - UWRJ-L106-311C-6 | ecosystem: Environmental > Terrestrial > Plant litter >... | reverse complement strand
AAAAAAAGAAAAGAAAATGCCCCTCCCCCCTGGCGTCTACCGCGCCGACCACGTCGGTTCCTTCCTCCGACCCAAACCGATTCTCGAAGCCCGCGAGGCCCATCACCGAGGCGAAATCACGCGCGAAGAGCTCCGCAAGATTGAAGACGAACACGTCGCCGGCGTCGTTGCCAAACAAATCGAAAATGGCCTCCAATCCGTTACCGACGGCGAGTTCCGCCGCACCTGGTTCCATATCGACTTTCTTGAAAAAGTCGACGGCGTCGAGCGCCATGGCAATGTTGCTTCTACGAATGTCACCAGCCATGGCATGACGCCGCCCAAGGTCGTGGTGGTGAGGAAATTGAACCATCTCCAGCCGATTCAGGTTGACGATTACCATGCCGTAGAAGCCGATGTTGCCGCTGTCAAGGCCGCCACCCCGAGTCTATCGTCGCAAACCATCACCACCAAAGTCTGCATTCCCAGCCCCACCATGGTTCACTTCCGCGGGGGTCGCGACGCCATCAGCACCGAAGCCTATCCGACGCTTGAGCCGTTTTTTGAAGATCTCGTAAAGGTCTACCAAGCCGAGCTGGCGGACCTATACGCTGCAGGATGTCGATTCGTCCAACTCGACGACACGAACCTCGCCTATCTCTGCGACGAGGGGATGCGTAACGAAGCCGCGCAGCGCCATGGCGAAGACCCCCAGAAACTCACAAAACAATACGCCGCGCTGATCAACGCCGCCATCAGCCAGCGCCCCAAGGACCTGATCGTCGGCATCCATTTATGCCGTGGCAATTTCCGCTCGCAATGGTTTGCCGAAGGCGGGTACGAGCCGGTGGCGGAAGTGCTTTTCAAGGAATTAGATGTCGATGTGTATTTCCTCGAATATGACGATGAACGATCAGGCGATTTCGCGCCCCTGCGACATTTGCCCGAGAATAAAACTGTCGTGCTGGGCGTCATGTCCAGTAAGAAGGCGGAATTGGATAACAAGGCAGACATGATTAGACGGCTTAAAGAAGCGGCCGGGTTTTGTCCGAGAGGGTTGGACCAGCTTTGTTTGTCCCACCAGTGTGGGTTTAGCTCCACGGTCGAAGGGAATGATTTGACAGAGGAAGAGCAGTGGGCGAAGGTGCGGTTGGAAGTGGAGATTGCGAAGGAGGTGTGGGGGGAGGATTTGACCAAGTGATTCACTGATTAAAGTCCATGGATTTCATTGATGCGAAAGATAGCATTTTGAGGGGAAACGGAAGATCAGGGATAAGGGGGATAAGGGGACCAGGCGTTCAACACTATGTGGCAAATTCCTTCAGGCTTTTTGGCGGGTTTCAACATCTCGGGCAAAGAGGGAGACAAGAAAAAGAGGATGCATTGGCACGGCAATGTGCTTATTTGTAGAAGGTGGGTGGTTTGTGTCAAGTTGACGGGTGGAGTTAGAGAGGTTCCATAGTCTGTTACCAAGTTATCAGTTACCAAGTCAAATTGAGAGGCATTGTTTTTTTTTTCATACCACAGTTCTCACTGTCACTCAACTTTGGGATTTACGAAACCGGTAATATGCACACAGGAAGTGGTTATCAAATTGGTCATATACATGTATGGTTAGTACTCCTCTTGGTGAGATGGACTTGTACACCGCCACGTCTTTCTTGTCAAAGTGTACGATTCTTGTTAGAGTCATGTCATTGAGCAAGAGAGCGGGGATGTTAAGTCTTGACTTGGATGAGAGATTTCTGTTCAGACCTCGGGCCATAATACCTCCACTACACGTCTGAGATATATCCAGCAACCACTTCTCGTCAACCACTTTCAGTCATGAATGAATGACAGCCCGACGCTCATCAGCCCACTGCGCCTCATCCAGGATAGACAAATCCCTCGGAGAAGCTCCCCCAACAAACAATTTCATACCCCCATCTGTTGCCAGAATTTCCTCTCTCGACGGAACCTCATCGCGACTTTGAAGCAGTGCTGTCGCCACGGCTTTCGCCTCGAGAATATCCGCCTTGATTTCCATCAGCCATGGATGAACCTGTCCCAGGAAATCATGTACAGTGATAAAGCCAAGCCCTCCCTCCTCTTTAGTCTTCGACTTGACTGTCATCTGATATTTGACTGCAGATTTCCGCGGCCGTGCCGATCCACAGCAGACAAGGAGATGACCGCTGCCTTGTCCGTCTATTTCTATCTCCTCCCACTCGGCATGTTCATCTTCAGGAAGGTCTCCTAGGACTGTATTTTCGTCGTTGTCATCTTCTCCGCAACTGACGTGGTCTTGGTGAATGTCAAGCCAGTTCCCTTCCCATTCCACCAGGGGGCTAACGCGGATGGTTACGGAAGAAATGGGTGGTTCGGTGAAAGCATCGCGGGAAATAGCATGCCGTTGACATTCTTTTTTCTTGTCGTCGCCGTCGTTGTTGTTTTCTGGATCAAAGTGGAAATATGGCTCGTCAGGAATGCTGCAAGTGGGGTCGATGAGATTTCCTGCGGCAACAGTAATGGCGCTCTCCAAAGGGCCGGAGAGAGCCCAGCGGAGACGAAATGCCGAGAAGCTAAGAAATGTTAGACACGTTTTTTTATCTTTCCCTTTCCATTCTCTCTTTGGGGAGAGAGTATACCTTAGCACGGGGAAAACGCCTTTCTCCCAGTTTGTTTCAAAGGAAGAAATCGCTTCATTGTCACCTGCCGGAGAGGACATGATAGCTGGGGCCTAACTTGAGATTGTTGACTCAGTGGGATGGATGGTTGACGAGGGAGAAAAAAAAACTGAGGGGGAGATAAAGATAAGAGCGGTGGTTACGTTGGTAAAAGGAGGTTAGGTCAGGTAGGTAACTAAGGAGGTGGGTACAGGTCGCAGTACTTTGGTCAATAGTGCAGAACCATCCCATTTAGGTCAACAGTCGGATCCTTGGCAGGGCATAATGTTTCGATTTACGGCCCCCAAAAAAGTGCTACTAAAATATTGAAAATTGGGGCCAAAAATGCAAGGATCCCGGGGACATGGAGAAAAAGAAGACTGAGACAAGCGAGATCAGACAAGCGGGTCTTGCTCGCGTGGGATGCTCCTGCCATGAACTACGGAATCCTTCACCCCGCTCTGATACCACACAAATCATACACGGCAATGCGCAGGAGATGGCGAAGAGGATGGACTGAGGAAAAAAGTCACTGATAAACTACCAAGTTTAGATACATGAAGTTCAAGGTTAAATACAAAGGAGAGAAAGTGTAGGTCAAGTAGGGTAGCTAGGTAGATACATAGATAACCGGTAGTATCAAGCATATTCGCACTGATCAGGCGGGCAGTAGTTGTGATCGCAGGCAAAACTACACAACCCAGTAAAGCTTGCGTCGTGGCCAGCCGTCGGAACACCGGGTGTGCTCAGCGAAGGCGGCTTGTTGTTGAGCCGACCATAGAGAGTACAAGTGCACACCTCCGGGCAATAATCAAAAGAGCAGCAAAAGTCACAGAGACCCGTGTACTCGCCCGTTCCCACACCCCTGACACAACCAGTGCCGGGACCGCCAGGCGAGGTGGTGTAGGGGATGTTGGTGCAAACGTCCGTGGCGATGTAGCCGTGCGAGACGGTAAAGTGGCACAGCGGGCCAAAGTCTTCAGGGAGATTCAGCACAGCATACCCACTGTCGCCCGTTAGCGCGGGGGCAGGGACCGGAGTCCCCGGGGATGTGCAGGTGCAAGGCGGCGGACAGAAACCAAAGGTGCAGCTGTACTCGCAAAGGCCGAGGTAACCCCCAGGTCCCGTGCCAAAGTTGCAGTTGGTAACGGTGGGTGCAGCACTGGACGAGGTGGACGTGGTGCTGGATGTAGTGGTGCTGGTGCTGCTCGAGATGACAGTGCTGCTCGATGACGTAGGCGAGGGCTTCCAGGCGCACTTGCCCGATTGGCACACGGTCTCCCCGCAAAATGCGGTGCCGTTGCCGCAGACGCCGCTTTGGTTGCAGCACTCGCCCCATTTTCCAGCACACTGACGGCCTCCGTTCTGCGCCCCGCAAGTGCCGTCCGTCGTCAAGACATTGTGGCCAGGGCATGCACCTTCGTAGCAAATGCCGGGCGAGCAGTCCTCTTCCGTGGCGCCGCACGTCCATGTCTCAGCGTTGCAGCACTGCGCCGCCGTGCCGCTGCAGGTGACGCCGGGAAACTGCGGCCCGCAGTTGCCGTCGCTGGACCGGATCGGCTCAATGTCTATCAAATGCATATCAACGTCAGCCGAGGAGCCGCAACACCACTAGGACGAGAAACGAGAACATGGACATACATCCCCTGACGCAGTAGTCAGTCTCGGGCTCAATGTTGGAGCAGTCGGGGAGCAGATTGGGATTCATTTCGAAAAACTGTTCCCTGGTGAGCTGGAACCGCGCAGCCATGTCGGAGCACGTCCAATAGTTGACTTCCTCATCCGACTCAATCCACAGACGACAGACAAAATCGCCGGGCTGGATCGTCGCGGGATCGCGTCTCACGAGGTAGGGTTCGTGAGTGCCAGGGACTTGGAAATCAGCAGCAGCCGCGAGCTCAGTGGCCGCAGGAGGTGATGCCGCCGCCCCTGTAGCGACATCACGAGCCTTGTTTCTGATCTTGGTCCATGTTACCGGCTGGCAGTCGTCAGCCGCCGCGAGCGGAAGAGAAAGAAGTGGGAGGGCAAGGGGAAGCAACGAGAGAGAGTCTCTGAGAAGCACCATGTTTGGTGACGGTGTCAGATGAAAGTTGGGTGAGTCTGCGTACTTGGTAAGTTGCCAGTTCACTCGACGATGGAGGAGGGGTTGAAATAGGGGGGTCACAGCAGATCCATATGGCTTGAGGCCGAATAGGAAGCAGACTGACATTTACACAGCCCCCATCTCCCCTCCATATCGGTGAGGAAATATGGCCATTCCGGTTTTGGTAAGCAATCCAGTCTTTGCTCTGAGGAAGGTTCGCCTAATCATTCAGTGTCCCTGACACGGGAAACTCGGCACAATATTGCAGTGGGATTGATGCAAAGATCCACCCTCAAATGACAAGGTAACAACATAGAGGCAATAATTTTGTCACTCAGACCATCACGATCCGTCAAGTTCATCGCATTGGCTTGGTATCTCAGCCAAGTGTCGTCTGGTTTTGAATGAATCCCTCCTCCAAAATCCGAGGAAGTGACAGAACGAATCCTGTTACTACCACACAGCAAAAGAACCTTACATCCTTCCAGGTAGGTAGGTAGGCAGGTACTGATTGTACCTTACATACAAGGTAGTACCGCATGCACGGTAAAGAAAAGGGGCACAGCTTGCCGAGTGCCGCTATTGCCATCGGGTTGCCACCCTGGACATGCTAACGTGCCACCCCATCCATCACATGTACAATACACACTCGTTTTCGCCTTGGGGGGTTGAGGGGGATCGAAATCCCACGACGCCTGGCAATAACCCAACCCACGTCCAGTCTCCAACGTCCCTTAGGGGCCGTTTTTTTTTTTTTGCATGCGCCAAGATTGGGACCGGCGCAAAAAGACTCGCCAAATCCGTATTGCACCCTGCAAATGTAACGTCATGCGGAGGTAAAAGGTGCACTAGTGTATATGTTGCTGCCTACACTAACTAACTAGAGTCCTGGTTTATTGTTTCGTAACATTATGGACTATCGTCAACCGTGTTTTAGGGGGGACTAGTGTATCTCGGTAGGTACCTTGCCTACACTAGTAGGTTGGTAAGGAGGTAGGCAAGGCACAACATACAACATTGATAGCAGCGCAGCGCCAAGGCCCGGCAAAGGGATCAATGAACGCAAATTGTCGGCACTCTTGCGAATATACCTTACCTAGTGCCGTACCAAAATAGCACATCCCCCTACGAAAAAGGACTAAGGTCAAACCTTGAAACAACATCCTGAGTTGCATGTTCGTAATTTATTAGCCTGTCATGTCGTTCGTTCGGTTGCCTCGGCTAGCCATGTCGTCGACCACAAAGCAACATATCATACACACACCAGCACAGCTCGCCAAGGCCAAAAACTGTGAACCGGCGTCGTTTCACGCCTTCCCCTATGACCTTGGTCCCTTTTTTGTTTCTGCCTTTCCTTAGAAGGATGAGCACCTGGGGCTCGAAGGAGCGAATATCCATTCGATATTGTCAATAGCCGGTTCTTGGCAAAGTCGTCGAGGTTGCAGTTGAGCTATGCTATCACGGAATCATACCATGCCACGATATCAAATGTACGTACGCACGAGGGACATGACCATGAGGGACAAGAGGACGGTTCTAATTTACGCACATCCGATGCCACGCATGTAGGATGCATGTGTGGGATGTAGATGTGGGACGTGGGATGTGGGATTTGGGATGTGGGACATTGTCGACCTAAACGGGCTTGGGAAACTGGGGGACATGGAGGAGGGCACATGACAGAGACCAACGGGGAACGGGAAGCCATCGCCAGACCACTACCAAACGTCCCGCATCTCAGCCGAGGGCGAGATATATTAATTTGAACGTAGCTCGTCTTTTGTGCACTAGAACTTGGAGTTTCTCTCTCTCCTCACGCCTGCAAGCCAGCAGCAGCTGCAGTCCGCTCTTTTCTATCTCTCTCTCCTGGAGGGGTGTCCGTTCACTACCTATCTACCTACCAGCCTGCCTAGCCCTACACTTGGGGTATTTACACACCCCTTATCTACTATTGATATACTTTATCCACACACACTCTCTCTCTCTCTCTCTCTCTCGCTCTCTGGTTTCCTTTTACTTTTTTTTCCTTTTTCCCGCGTCATGGCGGTGCTGCGATGGGCGGCATGGCTGTTGGCCTCGGGGCTCGCAGCCGGGCAGTATTACCAAGACTACGAAGTCAGACGTGTGAACAATGGCCAGGGCGGCCAGGATGTCGAGTTTTATTGGTAAGTTCAGGTTGGCCCGGGTGTCGTCGGACTGAGTTGCACCTTCCGCTAACAACCAGACTTCAGGTCCCCCAACAATGGACCCACTCAAGCCAATCAGCAGGTCATTGACCTCAGTCCGGAAGTCGTGTACGTGGTCTACAATTGCCATTACATGACCAACATCTGCAAAAACGCCCACGACTTTTTGACCTACGATCCCCGTGGCCGCCATCTGCACGGCGATGGCCACTTTGAACTTGACGCGTCGCCTGGCGTGCCCACCGAGAATAACGCACCCACGTTCGGCTACGACTTCCAAACCCAGGGAAGAACCTCGCGCAAGAACCTGCGCCGCAAGCAGTCGTGCCCCGACAATTGGAAGACCACCCACCCGTGCCCCGAGCCCGACCAGCGCCCCGTGTGGCGCGAGATTGGCGAGTGGTGGACCACATCGATCGAGTCGAGCGGAGCCGACAAGGAGAAGATGGTGCTCGAGCATCTGCGCACCGGCGGCCAGATCGCGCAGAGGTCCAAGGTGCGCTACACGTGCGACGAGTTCCCTGCCGCGTCCTGGGTCGAGGGTGGCAACGGCATGAGCGGCGACAAGGAATCCGCAACCAAGTGCGCCGGCTTCCGCTGCGGCGGCACCAAGGGCGAGAACATCAAGGCCGAGCAAAACTGGCAGGGCTGGGTCCACGGCAAGCTGCGCAACGAGCTCCACTCCATCATCACGAGGAGGAGGACCCAAAACGGCGAGTTCAGCTGGTACAATCCACAGGGCAGCGTCGTCTTCTTCAAGTTCGCCACCTACAACAAGGCAGATCGCATCGCCGCCCAGGTCCTGTCGTACGCCAACAAGTTGACGTTCGTAGAGAACAAGCCGCCCATCAACGAGCCCCAGGTGAAGAGGAGCACCACCGATGGAGGCAACGCCACCGAGCCTGACTGGATGTCGGGAGCTCTGTACGAGCGCCTGTTGGAGCTTACCAAGGCCGGCCAGGGCCGCCGTCAGTTTATCCACACTAACGGGACTGATGATTTTCACCACTACGCCGTCAGTCAGCCCACATGGGGCAGTGGCATGGGCCTGCAGCCACGATGGGAGACGGACAGCCTCCAGAATTTTGAGCCTGAAGAGGAGGACGACGACATGGAGGACGGCGAGCGTGATGACGACGCCACCGAGGCGAAGGCAGCGCCAGGGTCGCACGTCGCTGACCCTCTTTCCATGGCTCCCCTGGCCAGACGGGCAACTCCCTCCGCCTTGGAGAGGGCTCGGGCCGTTGTTCAACAGGCCATCGCCGAGTCGGCACGACGCAACGAAGCCAGGTACCAGAATCCGCTGCGCAACCAGCACCGTCTGAGGCCTGGCACCGTCGTTGGTGGCCAGACGGTTGGGGCTGAGCGTCGCCGTCGCCACCGCCGCGACCTCGGCGAGGCTCCTCCGCCCCTCTTGGAAATCACCGACGAGATTGCCGACGCCGCGGCCCTTGTCGCCGAAGCCGACGCCTTGGCTGCTGGAGGAAACAACATAACGGTTTCTAGACGCCAGTCCGGGGCGGGCAGCTTTTGGATGGCTAGCATCACCCGCAAGGGCATCGTCCCCTGGGGCGACAACTCTACCTATACCGTCTACCGCAACGTGCGCGACTATGGTGCTACGGGCAACGGTGTCACGGATGATACTGCAGCAATCAAGAGGGCTATGAACGACGGCGGCCGGTGCGGCGAAAAGTGCAACGGGTCCACGACCAAGAACGCCATCGTCTACTTCCCTCCCGGCACGTACCTGATCTCGACCACCATCCCGCTGCCCTTTGGCACGCAGGTCATTGGTGACGCCCTCACCCGGCCGCTCCTCAAGGCCGCACCTGGTTTCGTCGGTCTGGGCGTGCTGTCGACTAATGAGTACACGGGAGGAGGGACGGGCATCGACGGTCTGGACCAACAGTGGTACGTCAACACGGCCAACTTTTACCGTCAGTTGCGCAACATCCGTATCGATGTCACCGACACGGATCCGACTGAGAAGGTAGCCTGCCTCCACTACCAGATCGCCCAGGCCACCAGCACGCAAAACGTCGAGCTCATCGCCGGTGCAGCCCAGACTGGCATCTTCGCCGAGAATGGCAGTGGTGGCCACATCTCAGACATCACATTCACCGGCGGCGCCTTTGGCATCTTCGGCGGTAACCAGCAGTTCACCGCCCAGCGTGTGCAGTTCAACGGCTGCGACGTCGGCGCTCAGATCATCTGGGACTGGGGTTGGGTGTGGAAGTCGGTCACCATGACCAACGTCGGCACTGGGTTCAGGCTTCTGCCCGAGACCGGCAGCACTGGCAACATCGGCTCTATTTCGGTCCTGGACTCGACATTCACCAGCGTCGGCACTGTCGTCGTCATTGCACCGCCGTCCTCGACTCCCGGGTCCGGCACCACTGGTCTGATCTTTGAAAACGTGGCGCTGAGCGGGGTCACCAAGACGGTCGCTGACAGCAGCGGCACGACCATCCTCGCCGGCGGCACTACCAGCATCGACCACTGGGCACTGGGTCCTGTCTATGGCGGTTCAGCCACAGCCCGCACCTTCTCCAACGGCGGCAAGATCGGCAACTACCGCCGTCCCTTGACTCTCGTCAATGCAAACGGCGCCTACTACGAGCGAGAACGGCCCCAGTACCAGAACGTTCCCCTCTCTAATTTCGTCCATGTGCGAGACTTTGGCGCCACAGGTGACGGCGTGACCGACGACACCGCTGCCTTCCAGACGGCGCTCAACGCAGCCCAGGGCAACAAGATCCTGTTTGTCGATGCCGGCTCCTACATCCTCACATCGACGGTCACGGTGCCCCTGGGTTCTCGCATCGTCGGCGAGACGTGGTCTCAGCTTGTTGCGTATGGTCCTTACTTTTCCGACGCCAACAACCCCAAGGTGCTCATCAAGGTGGGAGAGGCTGGACAGGTCGGACCCGTCGAGATGCAGGACCTGATGATCACAACCAAGGGCCCCACTGCCGGCGCCGTCCTGATTGAGTGGAACGTCAAGGCCGACGACAGGGGTTCTGCCGCACTCTGGGACGTCCACGTGCGCATTGGCGGTGCCACGGGAACAAATCTCGGCCCAGCTGAATGCCCGGCCCTCCTGAGCGGCATTGCCCCTGGTTGCAACGCCGCCAGCTTGATGATGCACATTACTCCCTCGGCCTCTGGTTATTTCGAGAACATGTGGCTCTGGGTGGCCGATCATATGATTGAGTGAGTCTAACCGTCCATTTTCCCCTATTTTGCATACTCCCATGTGCTAACTTGCGCCCACAGCGACCCGGACCTTGTCGACGCCAACAACACCATGGTCCAAAACTCGGTCTACGTCGCTCGCGGCTTGTTGGTCGAAAGCAAGAACGCCGTCTGGCTTTACGGCACGAGCTCGGAGCACGCCGTCATGTATCAGTACAACTTCCACAAGGCCAAGGACATTTTTGCTGGCATGATCCAGACTGAGTCGCCCTACTATCAGCCGACGCCGCAGCCACCGGCCCCCTTCACGTCGTCGGTAGGCGTCTTCCGCGGCGACCCTGACTACACGTGTACTCCAGGCGACGAGTTCAACGGCTGCGATGAGTCGTGGGCTGTCATTATCCGCCAGTCCGAGAGCATTTTTGTTGCTGGCGCCGGCTTGTATTCGTGGTTTTCTACCTACACGCAGACGTGCATCGCTCCTAGGGAGTGCCAAAAGGTGCTCATGCTTCTCGATGACAACGGGCCTAGCGTCCGCATCCAGCACCTTATCACCATTGGCGCCAAGTACATGGCCATCATGAACGGGCAGGCTATCACAGCCGTCGCCAATGCCAACGTCGACTCGCACCCCTTTTGGTCCCAGGTTTCGGTTCTCGACGTGACGAGTAACGGCGCCCAGTTCGACTCGCTCATTTGGGTCGACCCGACTATCTGGCACATGGCCCAACCCGAGTTCACCTGCGTGCCCCCTTGCTTCGTTAAGGTGCCGCCGTGGTCGGGTGCCACCTCGACCGTCAATTACCCCTTGCTCACCGTCAGCTCCGGCACGTGGACAAGCACCATTACCAAACCGCCCCTGACCATCAGCGAGTGGCAGTTTGAGGTGGTGACGCTGACTCAGGGGCCCCCGGGCGCGAGGCGACTCGGAAAACGTCAGGGCTTCGATGACTTTTGGCCCAAGCCGGCAACCACAAGTAAGTGGCCGCTGGTCGTCTATACCGGCCCCAACGGCACCCCCACGACTGTCTCTCCCACCGTTGCCTTCCCTACTCCCCCTCCTGTCATTGGTGGTCCTGGCGTGGTCGCTCCGCCTAAGGGAGCTTGGCCTACGGCTGCCATCCGCCCGCGGGCCGGTTTCGTAAATAGACCCATCCTGGAGCCATGCGCATACGGCGACGAAGACTGCGTAACTGACCCCCTGCTTTACGACGACGACAAGCATGTGGGCCCGGTCGACGGCGACATCGACAGGGAGGACGAGAACGGGGAGGAGAATGAAACCGTGTGCCCTGCCACGACCACGAACCCCGTGATCGTGCCCGTGCCGAGGCCCTCCAAGTTCGCCGAACCAGTACAGAACAAGGTCGAGTGCTATAACCACGGCCAGACGGCCAAGCACTGGGAGCTGGACAGCCTCATCAACATATTCTGTGGCGAGCTTGAAAAGTTTGCCGTGTACCAGAACTTCCGGGAGTCCTCGGATGGTTGGGAGCTAGGTAAGACGCTCTACGTGGACCCGTTCAAGACAGCGCCCGTCGATTTCAATTTCATTATTAACAAGGGGTGCACCATGGACATTGAGGGAAATGACTGCTCGCGCTATCTGCACGTCCCCGTGGATGCTTGCGACTGCGGCGGCGTGGATGGTAAGCATGGTGGCGTTGTAAGGAACAATTGTTATTATTGGAGAGTTGACCCGAATATTCGCTGGCTTTAAGTTTTGTTATCAGATAGCCCTTTTACTTCTAGGCACATATTGGATACAGCAAGTACATTAGTGGTGAATCAGTTTTGCTTTTTGTCGTCCTCGGCACTATCACGTCTGCGGTGTGATTATCTCCGGAAGGCCAAATATCGACGATACCACGCCACACATGAGTGGTGAACCTGAACAAGACACGCATTTAGAAAAGCGGGCACAGGCTCTGGTGTACCCAAACGTCCACAGAGTTCTCCAAGCAGAGATAATCGGTCAAAGCGGAGACAGCCGAGCGAAGTCAACCTGCACTTACCTAGGATCTAGCTACCTCGGTACCCTAGTTGTCTTGTTAGTCGACAAGGAACTGTTGCCAATCTTTCCAAGATCATTTCGGCACTCGCATGGTCATCTTGCAGCCAAGTGGGCCAAGACGTGATAAAAAATTTGCAATCATTTTATTTTTTGTGTCCTGTTTTATCCGACTTGTCCGAAACCTATGCTCTCCGTGACGCACTACTACACACACATTGGCTGTGAAGGAAAAAAGTGTGAAAAATGAATGACGTTTTGATGCTGTGGCGCTGTTTATTCCGAAAAGCAAAATCCGAAGACAACTTCAATACATCCATCCAACCAGCTACCCAACTAGCGCCATGGCATGTGAAATCGTGTTTCCCCGACATAACATGAATACCTATCCACCCTATAACCTTGACTTATTTCCGGCGTCCAGGTCATAATCCTTCGGTCAAATTTGTTGCTGTTCCTTTGCTTTCCCATCCTTCAAAAGCAAAGGGCGGGCTTACTCCTCGTCACCAACACGAATTCGACCTTCAGCAGACAGGCCATGAGACCAATAGCCGTCAAGGTCAATGTTGGTCTCCGCAATGGCGCGATGGCTGATGAGGAACCATAAGCCAAACACCGGCTTGGCAAGGGCATCAAGAACAGCATATGTCATAATTTCGGTGTTCACGGTCGCCCGATGGCCGTTACCAACAACACCCCAAACACTGTGACGCCAAGGTTAGCAACAAGCATTGCAAACTTACAAACGAAGGGACATAACTTACATGGGATAGATGGTCCAGACGATAAAGGTGAACAGGGCCAGCGAGCTGAACAGCTTGCGCACACCCGCTCCCTTGGCTGAGACCATGCGGGTGCCATGCAGCGCGACATGCCACATGACAAAAACATACGAGATGCATGAGATGGTAAACCAGCCCCATTTCTGGGCAGTGTGGGTGTGACCCAGGGCGGAGAACAGACCGCTCAGGACCATGATGACGTCTGCCACGATAGCCATCAAGGTATGAGCGCCGTCAACACCGGCCAAAAGACACAGGTTCAAGAGAAGAAGTGGGGTGGTCAGAGCCCAGTCAACATAGCGGGCCCAGTAGACCTGGCGACAGACCTCGTGGAAGGTGTCGGGGATGTCGTGCTCGTGGCGGTCGCGGACATTGACGCAGTTGAAAGTGGAGGCGTGGCCCGAGGCCATGGCGAAGTACGACAGGGACGCGATGATGGTGGTTAGGGTCGTGATGACGTAGTACACGCGTCGCGACACAGGTATGTTCCACGAAGACAGGGCGAATACACCTGACGAGGCAGCCATGATGGCAAAGAGAACCCAGAGCGTGCGGTGTCCTTGGGCTCCGGCGACCTGGTACTCGGTGGGAGTGGCTTGAGGACGGCAATGTTAGCTGCCACGAGGGAGCCTCAACACAGCAAAGGGGAGGGAGAATTCTCACGGATGATGGTAGGGATCGGCCCCGGTGTGGCCGTGGCCGTGGGGTTGCTCGGGCTGAGCATCTCTGCGACTTGGTTGGGGTGAATCATTTTTGGGTCAGCGTCTCGAATCGTTCTCCAATCCACGGTGCGCAACAAGGACAAACGCAACAACAGCGGAGAAGCAGACCGCTGGGTGCCTTTAATAGGGAAAAGAAAGACACATTGGAGCGGTAAAGGCGACGTCATGCATTTTTCCCGTTTGCTGGTCGGGTGAGCTTGCGAGGTCGCCCCCGATTAGCGGGAACACAAACGGCGCGGGGGAGGCAACAAGCTTCATCATGCATCCGGCCAGTGTCTAAGGATTCCGATTCGACCGTTGATATATGCAGGACTAATGCTTTGCAAGGAATGCGCGTCTGGGAAGGGATCTGCGGGTCCATTTCGAGCGGGATTCCAAGCTTGCAGTGGTCAATGGGCCAAGACCTGCTCAATTGTGCAAGGAATGTCGGCGTAATGCTGTTCGTTTGTATCACCACACTGTAGGTGTGTCATACACTGGCGAGGAAACGAAAGAGCTACGGGAGCCCCGGACATTTCGTTTTTTGCTCGTGTTTCAAAACTCTGCAATCCAAGGTTTTGATGGAGAGCCCAAGTTGGAAGCTTCCAGGCCCGTCGAGCTGAGCTGGCTCTGGCTCGGGGCCGATCCAAAGCGAGCAGCGGGGAATCCTTGGCCTGATGGGCCCATTTCCCCGCTGCGGAAATCTCCATCTCGGCTGTGATTGGCTGGCGCCGCAAACGCCAGGCAGGCTTGTCACGCGCTACGTCATATTCTGTCACATCTTTTGAGCTCCGGGGCACTTTCGCCCGTCTTGCCAGCGCGGCCTCCAGACCAGGCCACAAAGAGCGGGGCTTGGAACTCACATGGTCACCTCTTTTCACAGGAACAAGAACAGTGCCGCCAGTTTCCATCCCCAAACTTCAATTGAGCCCTTCATCGTCATCCGATTGTTTACGAACAGCAGCTCCAGGCGCCATCTCCTAGACCGAAACTCAAATCTTCAACAATGGCCACCTCCACGCCCGTAAACTGCCCTATCGTGGGCACCACCAACTCGACTCTTCCCCCCTCGCATCCCGACATTGACCTCTCCAAGCCGGGCCAGACATGCCCTGTGGTAGGCGCCAGGACCGACCACCATCACAACCTGCACCAGCACCCGCGAGTGCCCATCCCCGCCGACCGATCTCCCGGTGACGCATTGGCTTGCCCCTTCGTCACGAGCAAGCTGGTCAACGAGCCCAAGTCCAAGGAGATGGACGATGAGGTGTGCCCAGTCGTTGGCACTGCCACTACCATCCTACCTCCTGACCATCCGGCTACCGAGGGCAAGCCTGACGACGTCGAATGCCCTATCACCAAGGCAAAGGTTGGACATCACAAGGGCCGTCTTCACATGCACCCAGATATCAGCCATGCATCGCCCGAGGCGGTCTGCCCGGTCGCAAACGTCAAGGCAACGGCCTAGGGGAGGAAAAAGGCTCAAGGGAGAGGAAATTGGGAGAGGATTGTTTGGCAACAGTTCCATGTTGATGATAGATCAAGACATAGTTAGGCGAGGTGCGGTATTGCCTCTTATAAATGGATACTGTTCTTCTCATGTTGGCGCTGCTATGATCCCGCTGTCAATCAGAGATCTGAGATTCATGCCTGGAAGTCCAATACCTCGTGCCTTTATGGAGTCCTATCTTGCCAATCTGTGACGGTTTGTTGGGAGCAAAAAGCTTCTGTTGAGTACTTCCACGTGTCACAAGCATTAGTGACCACGGCAATATAGTAGACTGCAAAGCTATTCCAGTCTACCGACTCAGCAAGGTTCGGTGTGATTAGTCACTGAGGCCTACGTGAGAATGCTAATTACAAGCCAGCCCCTAAAGGTTGTTGGCCTGGGGCTTGGCCGGTTTAAGTCGGGATTTGCAATGTTGCGCCATATCCAAGCGGCTGGGGAGTTCCTCCAAAAACGTCAAGAAGAGATATCTAGGCCTGGGGATTAAAATTCTATGTCGTGAATTTACACGTCGAATTCTTGATGGTAGGGGAAATACCTCAGAGAAGAGAGAGTGTGTGGTCAGCACAGTTCAATAGTTGTGCCGTTTCAAGCTGTAAAGCTCAGCTCTAAGCAAGCATGTTTTTCGGTGAGACCAAGCTGCGCCGTACAGCTCCCTCCTTTTGGTGTGAAATAACAGGTAATCCAATTTATCCGGCGAAAGTAGGTAGGTAGGTATTCAGTGCAGGGACTGGGCAAACTGAACCTGTCTGGCTCACAATGAACAGGACCAACAGCGGTTACACAAACTACACAGCCTCCCGGCAAATAGAGTGTTATTGTATATGAATCAGATCAAAACACAAGATGTAAATACTCTCGGAAAAAAATTCCCTTCCCATTTTTTTTTTTTTTTTTTTTCTCTTTTCCTTTTTTTTTAATTCCAACCTA
>Ga0247765_1001054_pt1 | contig 16029 bp, 12 predicted proteins | sample UWRJL106311C6_FD_179949 | JGI IMG/M metagenome (GOLD analysis project Ga0247765, IMG submission 179949) | Plant litter microbial communities from Arlington Agricultural Research Station in Wisconsin, United States - UWRJ-L106-311C-6 | ecosystem: Environmental > Terrestrial > Plant litter >... | reverse complement strand
ACTCTCAAACCGCCGCTATCGTAAATGAATCACACATCATCATTTCAAAATTCAGTCCCACATTCACATCGAAATCCGAATATAAGTTACGAAGTACAGTTCCGCCATCTGCCCCCCCCCCCCCCCACCCCCCCCCCCCCCTTTTTTTTTTTTTTTGCGCTTTGGGATAACACTTACACACAACAACCCACTAACACAACAACTTCAATCAACATGCCTCCCAAGAAGTCCTCGCCCACTGGCGCAACCACCAAGTCCAAGACTACTTCGAGCCATGGCTCTTATCAGGTAAGCATACACGACTCCGGTTTTTTCTGTCTTAGTATGTAAGACTAACATTCAACAGGCCATGATCACTGATGCTATCGTCGCGGTAATTAACCCCATTCCTTTACTTCCGGCGCATTCTGAAAGGGGGGCTGTCGGTGTCGCGGTCGCCTGCGCAGCCTCAAGCGCAAATGAGGTTGCGCCCATGATGCCCACCCCACCTTTCACTTGTCCCGCGCATGGGTTGCCTGGAATGAGAAGCAATTATGTACTGACGTGATTTTTTTTCTCCCTCTCGTTTTAGCTCAAGGATCGCAATGGTTCAAGGTAGGCCATCTCTTATTATTCAGCATTCATATCACCCTCACCCCTCATCGGTCGCAACCAGCCCACTTTTGGTCGCGTCGCGATCATGTCCACGTTTTCTTCCTTCTCACAACGGTAGCGGCGGCACATAACTAACACTACGCGCAGCCGGCAATCACTTAAGAAGTATGTCAAGGCCAACAACACGCTCAATGTGAGCGACAACATGTTCGATTCTCTCTTCAACAAGGCTCTCAAGAACGGTGTTGAGAAGGGAGTCTTTGAACAACCCAAGGGTCCGTCCGGCGGCACCAAGCTGGCGAAGAAGGCTACTGCCCCAGCTGCTCCGAAGAAGCCGACAGCCAAGAAGGAGGCAGCGCCAAAGAAGGAGACTAAGGAGAAGAAGCCCGCCGCCGCTAAGGAGACCGCCACCAAGAAGGCCGCTCCTAAGAAAGAGACCAAGGCCAAGGAGACCAAAGAGAAGAAGCCTGCTGCCGCTGCCAAGGAGAAGAAGGAGAAGAAGGCTCCAGCCACCAAGAAGGTTCGTCATGCCCGTCGCCCAAGCCCACGCTTCCTTCCATCCCCGTGCCCATCTCATAACTGACACACTGAACAGTCTGCACCCGCTGTTGTTGACAAGCCCACCGTCCTGACCAAGACCAAGTCGGGGCGCGTCGCAAAGACAGCAGCCAAGCCCGCAGCCGCTACCAAAAAAGCAGCACCAAAGAAGGCAGCGGCGACCAAGAAGGAAAAGACACCAAAGAAGGCAGAGAAGGCGGAAGCATAAAAACTTCTTCGTCCTGCTTTCTTCAAGTGTCTTTTTGAACTTTTTTCTTGTCGCTATTGTCTCATAACGCCAATGTCGTGACGGCTTCTTACTCTTTTTTTTGGTTGGGTTGGGGGGTATCTACACTACAATGTTGCGTAACTCACTGTGTGTTCTCGGCTGGCTGCACTGGCGTTTGGGGAAATTGGGAAAGGGAAGGGGGAAATAACCACATTTTTGTCTTTTTGGAGGGGGATGGTGGTTGGGCGGCGGGAAATCATGTCCAATTTCGCGCCCTGTCGGTTGTGCGGTACGATTAAAGCGTTTGGGTGGGTTGTCATGAATGGTTGTGCTGGCGAGGTGACTGCTGGAAAGCTCAAGTCACATAAAGTCCATAGGTAGCTGGTGGTTGGATGGAAAGGAAAGGCCTTTTTGCACACATGTTGTACCTGATTTTGCTGGGGCTTTGCTGTTCCGTTTTCTGCGTGCGTACGACTGTTTTGACGAATGCCCTTGTTCAGTTCGAGAGAGGGAGAAACGCTGTCGAGCACAGGGGAACAGGGCTCGTCTTGGTCGCTCCAGTCTGGTAGGGATGGGAAAAACGCGTCTCGCTCTTGCCTCCCTCTTCTTCCAGTCACATCATATGTTTTGTACATTTATCGCGTATTTGCTGAGAGAAGTACCGGCCTTGCTCGCTTTGATTTTCTACCGCGGATGATACCTCTTTGACTTCATCTCCTTCCCCCATAACGCTTTGCTCTTTTCTTTTCCCTGTCGCCCCCGGACTATTCTGCAGCCATGTTTGCAACCGGAAAGATTTTTGCCAAATAGTGGAAGCCAACGAGTGGATGGATCATGGCGTGGGTGGGGGGCGAGGCAACATGGACGGCTGGATATGGACTTCTAGTCTTAAAAAAGAAAAAAAGAAAAAAAGTGTTTGTGCGCGCGTGCACTCTGCATACCGCTCCTCTGATGAAGCAAGTAGGCCAGACTTCGTTGATTTATGATAGACACCTCTGTCAGTTACAATGCCGGCGAAAGAGAGCAAAATTAATAAGAAGTGTGGAGTTGATCTTGTGCTGTTTTCGCTGGAAAATTTACCGCGTTTTCAGAGTTGTGATATCTATGCAAGACCGACACGGAGACGCGTTGCATTTGTTTGTTTTTTTGGGGGAGAGGGAGCGAGCATTTTACGGGTTGGGGGGGAGGGGGTTCCAGGTTAGCCGTACCGCCAAGTGGCAATTCTGCCAATTCGAGTCCCGGTCCTGGGCTTATGTGATTTTATTTTTCTCTCTCTCTCAGTATTCCAATTTCGATCTCCTTGACCTTGACTGCAACCAAGTATCAAGAAGAACGCCTCAATCTCAAGGTGCGGTTTCTGAATACGTGCCCTTCTTATCCGTACATATGTGGCGTTTTCTCTTGTTGAATCCGCATACCAGATTGGCAGATACCACCGTTGCACTAGAAATTGGCCTATGCTTTTGCCATTTCAACATCTCTCACCGCATCGGATGTCCTTGTTGCTCCAATGCTTCGGTTCATTCGAAATGATTTATGGATGAGCGAAATGCGCTAAGTCGAGAAATATTGAATGATTGTCTGAGATATGATTGCGTCTAGTAAGAGAATCGGCGGATATTGCCAGGACTTTACTTCAGATCTTTCCTTCGTGCTTCGGACAACATCCCAACATGCAACGGGATTCCAACCCAGCCGCGTGTAAGTCGAGACAGACCCCTCTTGTGGCCCGTGCGCCATGACGGTGGTCAAAGAGCCAGGGGCAAGCCCACCAACCTGACCGATGCCGCATGATTCAACGGGTCACAGCTTATCATCACTTCGCTCCTGCTCCTGCTGCATTGGTGCGCTGCGCTCTTGCGTACCTCGCTCTGTGCTCGCCAGAGGTCCAGTCAGATTACTGGAGCATGCGTGGAGTGCTTGGTCCTTTCGCACCCCACCACCTTTCAGCTTCACCGACCCTGGATCGCCTCGATTGATCCGAGCTTCAACAGAACCCCTCGATTCCATCCACCCCTCTCAACAATTACCTCGGGGTTGGGCTGGCCTTTGCAAGTATCACAACAGTGGGATCGCCACTCCTTCTCGAGGAACGCCATCCGAGATTGTCGACTGGCCACGCAGCTGAACTACGAGCTGCCCTGGGCTTGGCTAAGCTCTGCCCAACGTGTCGCTGCGTTGGTTAGGTCGAATGCAAACTCGGGACAAAGCCGCCCGTCGACAATGGGTTGCTAGCACATAGCTGTGCAGCACCCCGTCTCGATTGCCAACACAACTGCGGAGTTATTCGTCCCATTTCTTCCAACACGATGGCCCAGTCGTCCTCTCTCAATTCCAACAACCCCTTCCGTCGCAATGCCCCCGGCATTCCCGCCCCTGCCCTTGCAGCTTCCGACTCAGGCCCCGCACATTCGCCCGTCGATGCCTCTCCACCCCTCCCATCCAGTGACCAGTTCCGAAGCCAGCTGGAGGACCTTGGCCACTCAGCCCATCCACCGCCCGCCACGACCTTCCAGAAACCCAAGGTCATCAAGAAAGTCCGCGTTCAGTCACCCCCACCGTCCTCACCCGAGTCAGCCGGCGTACCTGATCCTTATTCTCGCGACGATGAAGAAAGCGACGAGAGCAGCTTGATCGGTGACGATGACGACGAGTTGAACCCCTTTGGCAGCTCACGGCCGGCCGTGTCGCACCATAGCGAGGGCGGATTTGATGGCGGGGCTAGGCTTCCACAACTAGCAGTCCATAGGGTGCCGCCAAACCCGTTTCAGAGAACACTGCAAAACTTGGAGCTAAGAAAGGCTGAAGGCGAGCAAAGTCTCAGCACGTCACCAGCCCCCACGTCACAGAGTGCGAGGGGAGCGTTGGATGTCGACGCCTTCAAGCGTCTCTTGTTGACGGGCCAAGCCGGAGGGCTGGGCGCCACGCCTACGCCCTCTGCGCCCGCTCCACAAGCTGGGCACCCAGGAACCCAGACAGACGGTGCGAGTTTGACTGATGCCTCATCGGTTCCACGTCACTCGCTATTCGATGCCATCCATGCCGTTGTGCAAGAGACACCACGTACCTCGCATGAGACCTCCGAACCCGACGGAGATGATGAGCAGCATGTGCTGATCTCCAGCACCCGGGCTAGAGTCCAGGCGCCAACCACACTGAGGAAAAAGCCGCCCCCGCCAAGCTCTCGTCATGGGAAGCTGATAAAGGTCGAGCTGAAAGACGAGAATAAAGCTGAGGGTGGGCCATCTCCGTCGGGCACGCCCTCTACCCCATTAGAAATCAACAAACCACTGCCACCGTCACCGGAAAGGCACCTCAGGGAGGTGGAATCCGAGAGTATATTTGACCGTGAGGCGGCTGGCAAGGTTCCTGAACTGGTGGAAGAAACGGTTGCGGAGCCGTTGGCCATCCCCCGACCGCCCACACCACCAAGCGCTTCTCACTCAACTCAACAATCTGTAACCCCTGTATCACCAACACCCAAGAAGCCGCCGCCCCCTCCAGCAAGGCGGCATCCCCATGGCAGGTCGGATAGTAAAGCTTCTATCATTGTTACCGCTCCCGCGCCGGCGCCGGTGAGCGCCCCCCCTTCGCTCTCCGAGGAGGTTGACACGTCAGTGAGGCGATCATCGCAGGACTCGACCCGCTCGCGCTCTTCCAGCCTTCGTGTGAGTGTACATGCTCCTGCGCCGCCCCCTCCTAGAAGGCCAAACCACGTATCCCGCGCCTCCAACTCCTTCATTTCCCCCTCTGCTGTCAGCTTTTCCAGTATGCTGTCAAGCGGCAGCGAGCGTAGCCCATCGGAAATGGCGGAGCCTCCCCCCCTTACCCCTGCTGGCCAAATCCGACCCTCAAGCTCTCACGACGAGAATATGCTACCCGCCGAGGGTGCCGCCCCGTCTCCTAGCCATCCCAACATCGTTCAACCTAAACTGTTCCCACCGCCACCTCCGCCTGCGCGTAATGTGTCGACGAGGTCAAAACGACCGCCCAGCGTCTCGTCCGTGGACGCAACTTATAAGCGACTGAGTGCTCAGATGCCACCTCCACCACCACCAAGGTTACGGGGAAGTAGTAAAGGCAGCGTGGACGGATCGGTGATGGGGACACCGGGCAACACAAGGATCTTAGGAGGGGCAATGGCAGAGGAGCCCGCAGCAGATATCACAGCTGCGACAGTAGACAGTGGCGCGGCGAATGACATCCTTGCCGACTTGACGGCTTTACAGAGAGAGGTGGATTTACTCAGGGGCAGGGTGGAGAAGGGTGTGTGATCGAATTCGATGTTGAGTATCTTCATGTGAAAACGGTTTGAAGATGGTGTAGGCGGGTGACGGGAACGGCCTTTATGCCTAGCGACTTGTTACATTATATGGAGTTTCATCTATGAGGTAGCATCCGAATGGTTCGGTTTGGCTGTAAATGTATCTTTGCTGGATTCATGCGATATCTACCTGGGTGGATGGGTGACAATAGGGTTAGATTCTGTCAGGCAATGAAAGCCTAGCGTCAATGATCCAGCTTCACCTTGCATTGTTCGACCCTCGAAGAATTCCGAGAAGACCTTGGAATAGCTGGTCTATCCTTTTAGGTTTTCTTCTTTGCCAGGTGCACCAAAACGTGGCAACACGGTTAGCCATCAGATTCCGTGCTAGGTACTCGGGGATCTCTGTTCTTTGTTCCCCAATTTTGTCTCCTTGGATAACCTTCCATCTGATCGTTATCTAACCAGAAACCGATCTGGATTGCCTATTATTTGTAATCTTCCCCATACAAGACTCGAACAAGACCAGAACGCCTCGCTATGCATCAGAAACCTTTTTAAACAACAAGCCGTACAACCTAGGTCATCGCCCAACTTTTGTTGCATACGCTAGGCCACTCAGCGCGGCAGGACTGACATTCCTCCCTGTGACAATCTGGCGCATCTGCGCCACCAATCTCGCGTTCTTGGACTTTTTTCCTTCTCCCACCGCCAAGTACTCCTGCAACCACATCTCCTCGGCACCTTGGAGGGGTAGACTGACCAATTCCTTGCCCCTGACTGCCACTTGCTCGGGGTAATCAAGAATTGAAGCGATTAGGCGCTCAAACAGCAGCTGACGGGCGGCATCAGGGTAACGGCGGGAGAATCGCAGCGCCTCGGTGACACTGGTGCGAGCGAGCGCGGTAAAGAGCAGCTCGAGCGCCTCCGAGGTGCGGAAGACGGGCTGCGTCGTATGGTAGTAGGCGAGGGCAAGGCTGTAGTCGGCGCCCGCGGCATGGCGGATCAGCACGACGGTGATCTCGTCGGCAAACTCAGTCGGGAGAGAAGGGTGCGCGAGGTGTTCGAGCGCAAACTTGAACTCTTTGCGGTCCATGTGCCACAGCCCGCGCATGAGGATCTGGTATTTCTGAGGCAGGGCTGAATCGTCAGCGAGCCCTTCAGCTAGCATGGACCGCGCGCCGCGGATGTCGTCGTAGTCGAGGAGGAGGTAATACAGCACCGAGAGCTTGTGGTGTGTGGATCCTTTGCTCTCGCAGATTTGGTGGTGCAGGCTGCGGAGGCCATTGTCTCCTTTCGGAGGGTAGGCTTTGGCTGTGGCGGGGGCAACTGTAAGTTGTAGTCCAGAATTGGAAGAGGAGGGGCTTGATCTGCGGGAGCGAACCTTCCGTGATGCCAAGTGCTCTCAGTACGCGGTCAATGAACAGAACGCCATCGAAAGTCTTGCGGTAAGTTTCAATTGCCTTGACGCCGCTTTGGTCGTACGGTTTGGGCCCATCGATGGGGAAGATGGCTTGTATTTGCGTGTGATCCAGCATCGCGGTGGTGGGACTGGTCGAGTATTACACTAGGAGGCCCAGCACTGTGTATGAATTCCAGGTTTTGAACAGAAGCTCAATTAGGTAGTTCAAGCTCTCTTTGGAGCAGTATTCTTTTAACCGGACTTCAACCTGATTATGCAATTATGGCACCACACCAAGTCACGAGGATGCGTGTTTTGCGCGACTCCCGTTTTTGCGTGGAGAGCTTAGAGGTGTGGCTTGTGTGGGGCTTGCGTGTGGCGTTTGTTTACATTGGGCCTTGTCAACATTGGAGAAACACTGCGGGGCAGCGAGTTGCGTCGCGCCTGACATGTTGAGCCCCGAATAAACAGGGTCACTAATTCTTGACGGCTCACTTATTTCAAATCCTACGCGCCGAGTCTCACCCAGCGCGAGTGCATCGTTAAGTGAAGTCTTTTGGGTTTTTTTTTGTTTGTTTGCTTTTTCAACTTTCTGCGCCCATGTCGACGCGGGCATCGAGGCGCGTCGCTGCCCGGCGCACGGCGATCGTTGAGTCGTCGGATGAGGAGATGGCCAACACAACCCAGAAACCTGACGAGAGCGAGGACGAGTTTGCCCCCGCGCCCGCTGCAAGCCCGCGACGGTCCACACAGGGCCGGAGGAGAACCATGGCTTCAGAAGCCCCAACTACGCCGCCAAAGCGACGCCCCGGGCGCCCGAGGAAGAGCGTCGCGCCCGCTCAAAGCGTCGAACCCAGCGAGGTGTTTGATCCCGATCAAACGGCTGGCCCAGCCGACCAGGAGGCGATTGAAGCGACTAAAAAGCCATCGCCGAAGAAGCGCAAGAGCATTGCGCCCCGCTCGACGACAGCGGCAACTTCAGAATTGCCTCCCCCACTACCTACGCCCAAGGCTTCGCAGTCGCCAGAAGAGTCGACAATACGTGGCTCGCCTTTGTCTGACATTACATCGACGACCATCAACGAACATATGAGACTGGGCGATGACGCGGTGCAGGCTGCGGTCAAGCCCATCAAGGCCATGGATACGATACTGGAGAAGCCAATGGACATCATGCTCAAGTCGCGCACCATGATGAATCTCAACGTGCCCATGCCTGAGGATACCGGGCCAAAGCCACGTATCGTCATTACGCACCTCATGCTTACCAACTTCAAGAGTTATGCTGGCAGGCAGGAGGTTGGCCCGTTCCATGCATCTTTCTCGTCTGTTGTCGGCCCCAACGGCTCCGGCAAGTCCAACGTTATTGACTCGCTGCTCTTTGTCTTTGGTTTCCGAGCCAGCAAAATGAGACAGGGCAAGATTTCTGCCTTGATCCACAACTCCGCCCAGCACCCGGATCTCGAGTACTGCGAGGTTGCCGTGCACTTCCAAGAGGTTATTGACGTAGTAAGTGATACGACTACATTTTGCGAGCTTTATACTAACAAGTGGTTAGTCTGGAGGCGCTCCTCAAGTCGTCCCTGATTCCGCTCTGATTATTTCTCGAAAAGCCTTCAAGAACAACTCTAGTCAATACTATATCAACGGAAAAACATCCAATTTCACGACTGTCACGACGCTGTTGCGTGATAGGGGTGTAGATCTAGATCATAAGCGTTTCTTGATTCTTCAGGGAGAAGTCGAGTCAATTGCTCAGATGAAGCCCAAGGCCGGCAATGAACATGAAGATGGCCTCCTCGAATATCTCGAAGACATCGTTGGCACTTCCAAGTACAAGGCGCCAATCGAAGAATCAGCCAACGAGGTCGAGACACTCAATGAAATCTGCCTGGAAAAGAGCAGCCGTGTTCAACACGTTGAAAAAGAGAAGAGCGGCCTTGAGGACAAGAAGAACAAAGCCCTAGCTTTCATCCGCGACGAGAATGAGCTGGCCATGAAACAGGCCGCTTTGTACCAACTTTTCATCAGCGAGTGCGATGACAACCTGGCGGTCACGGAGGAAGCCATCGGCCAAATGCAAGCGCAGCTCGACGAGGAGCTCGAGAAGCACAACGGCAGTGAGCAGATCATTAAGCAGTTAGAAAAGGCCTATTCCAAGACCAACAAGGAATACGAGGCCCAAGAGAAGGAGGCACAGAGTCTGATCAAGGAGATGACCAAATTTGACCAAGAACGTGTCAAATTCGAAGAGAAAAAAAAGTTCCTCGCGGACAAGCGAAAGAAGCTGGAAAAGACCATCGCCAATGCCGAGAGTACGGCTGCTGAGGCGGGCCAGACGGTCGAGCAGTGCGCCCAAGAGATTGAAACGCGTGCTCAGGAGATTGGCGAGCTCGAAAAGCTGGTTAAGAAGGAGGAGGCTGAGCTTGCCAAAATCCGTGACAACCTGAAGGGAAAGACCCAGCAGTTTTCGGACCAGATCGCCGCCAAGCAAAAGTCTCTGGAGCCGTGGAACGAGAAAATCAATCAAAAGCAGTCAGCAATCGCCGTTGCCGAGAGTGAGTTGACTATTCTCCGCGAGAAGGCGAACGCTGGCGCTGTTGCCCTGGAGGAACTGGAGGCCAAGATTGCTGCCATTGAGGGGGGAAGGGTAGGCAAGCTCGAGGAGATCAAAGAGTGCCAGGCTGAGAAGGCCAAACTGGAAAAGGAGGCGAAGAAGGTTGAGGCGGAGCTCCAGCAACTGGCAAACGATGAGCCTAAGATCCGTGCCCAGCTTTCTAACGCAAGGCAAAAGGCCGATGAGGCCCGCTCAAGCTTGTCCGCAACCCAGACCCAAGGCAATGTCCTGACTGCTCTGATGCGCATGAAGGAGTCTGGTCGTATCGACGGATTCCACGGTCGACTTGGTAATCTTGGTGTCATTGACGAGAAGTACGATGTTGCGATCTCAACAGCATGTCCGCAGCTGGACAACTTTGTCACGGACACGGTTGAAGCTGGGCAGCAGTGCATTGAGTATCTCCGGAAGACTAACCTCGGGCGCGGCAACTTCATGTGTCTGGACAAGTTGAGGTCGCGCGATTTCTCGCCCATTAATACACCAGAAAATGCGCCGCGGTTGTTTGATCTTGTCAAGCCCAAGGAGGACAAGTTTCGTCCAGCCTTTTACCATGCTCTTCAGGATACCCTGGTAGCAGCCGATCTGGCTCAAGCAAATCGGATTGCTTATGGGGCCAAGCGGTGGCGTGTTGTCACGCTCGAGGGTGAACTCATCGACAAATCTGGTACAATGTCTGGTGGTGGCAAAACCGTCAAGAAGGGCCTGATGTCCTCAAAGCTAGCCAACGATATCAGCAAAGAACAGGTGTCCAAGCTGGAAGCGAACAGGGATGCACTCGAGCAAAACTTCAATGAGTTCCAAGAGCACCAGCGCGAACTGGAAACCAGGCTTCGCTTCCTCAAGGACCAGATTCCTCAGCTAGACACTAAACTCCAAAAGATGGATCTTGAGATTGAGAGTTCGGTGAAGAACTTGGCTGATGCTCAGCGCAGAATACAGGAGCTCTCCAAGGAGCACCAACCTTCCAAGTCGGATGACAGCAGGGTGGTGAGCCTGGAAAAGGAGATCGCAAAACTAAAGAAGGAAATCGAGAAGCTCCACAGCGAGACCGCCAGCGTTGAGGAAGAGATCAAGATGCTTCAAGACAAGATCATGGAGATTGGTGGTGAGAAACTCCGCGCCCAGAGGGCCAGAGTGGATGCTCTCAAGGAGGAGATCACTACTCAGAATGAGGAGACATCCAATGCTGAAGTAAAGAAGGCCAAGGCAGAGAAGCAACAGATCAAACTCGAGAAGGATCACGCTAAGGCCTCGAAAGAGCTTGATGCCGCCATCCGCGATTATGAGAAGCTCGAGGAAGAGATACAAAATCAGGGCCACACTGCCGAGGACTACAAGACCCGCGTCGACGAGGCGAAGGAAGGTCTGGCTGCAAAGAAGCAAGAACTCGTGGAGCTGAAGTCGGAACTTGACGAGAAAACTGCTGAGCTCAACGCCACCCGCGCAGTCGAGATCGAGATGCGCAACAAGCTCGAAGAGAATCACAAGGTTCTCGTCGAAAATCAGAAGCGCCTCCGGTATTGGGAAGATAGGCTTTCCAAGCTTACCCTCCAGAATATCGAGGATCTGGAGAACGGCGGCTCTGTCCCGGCATCGCAACCAAAGATGGCTGCCGAAGACGAGGATGCCATGGACGTGGAAATGGATGCCGACACTCAGCTGCAGGCGGAGACCGAGGCAGCAGAGGACGCGGCAAATCTGAGCATTCATGGTCCAGGTAGGCCGACACCTCTGGAGCTGCCCCGTTACACCAAAGACGAGCTTGCAGACATGGACAAGGACACGCTCAAGGGTGAAATCGCGGTACTCGAGGAGAAGACGCAGAATGTCAATGTCGACCTGGGTGTCTTAGCTGAATACCGGCGGCGTGTCCAAGAACACGCAGCCCGTTCGTCAGACCTAGCATCCGCGGTAGCACAGCGTGATGCGGTCAAGAAGCGCTGTGATGACCTCAGGCGGTTACGCCTCGAGGGTTTCATGGAAGGATTCAGTACCATCTCGCTGCGGCTCAAGGAGATGTATCAGATGATCACCATGGGCGGAAACGCAGAACTCGAGTTGGTCGACTCCCTGGATCCCTTCAGTGAGGGGATTCTCTTCAGCGTCATGCCGCCCAAGAAGTCGTGGAAGAACATCAGCAACCTGTCAGGTGGTGAGAAGACGCTTAGCTCTCTAGCGTTGGTATTTGCACTCCATCACTATAAGCCCACCCCGCTGTACGTGATGGACGAGATTGACGCCGCTTTGGATTTCCGAAATGTAAGTGACCCTTGATTCTCTTCTCTCTTCTGTAACGCGGCAGCGCACTAACAAGCCTAGGTCTCCATCGTCGCCAACTACATCAAGGAGCGCACCAAGAACGCCCAGTTCATTGTCATCTCGCTGCGGAACAACATGTTCGAATTAGCTGCAAGACTTGTTGGCGTCTACAAGGTCAACCACATGACGAAGAGTGTGACCATTGAGAACCAAGACTATGTACAGGGGAGGTCTCAGGCGCGGCAGCAGCAACAGCAACAACAACAGCAGCAGTTGGGCATGGGCATGACGACGACAATAGTAATGAGGTGAGGCGGCAGCTGACTTAACTGCCCGGGGAATCTTTGAAAACTTTTTGTATGACGTGGATGACTGGGCGGGATACCATTTGGAGCATGGATAGATGGATGGATGACTTGCTTGGCTGACGATGGGGCATAAGCTTGGACCGGGCGGGCTGGGTTTCAATGTTTGATTGGTATGGATACCAAGAGGAGTAGGCTCCCGCTGTTTTAGTTTGACGGTGAAGAGATGAATGATAGGTTAGTTGGTCTCATCTGTTATGCCACGAACAAAATCATGGATGTGGCTTTGTGCTGAACATGAGTGTCCCATCGCTGAAATGGAGAGCTACCATAACGTCGTCCCCCATGCCCCCTCCACTGAAGACCGATATCAGTGTCACCTACCTATAAATAGACCCAAAAGGGCAGTCTTAGGTGACTTTTGACAGAGATCCGTCGGAAGCTGGTATGCGTCCCGGCCTTATGCTCCCAATACAACCAGACGCACCCTGAGTCATTGACAACAATCCCCCTTGCCATCGTTTCTCAACTAACAGTATGCTGCGAAAATCATACCAAGCCCCATCTCACAATCCTCTCCACTTCTCCCTCCAACCCCCCTTCTCAAACAGCCACAGCGCCTCGACTGCATACGCCCTAGCGCTGTAGTGCGTAGTCCCCTCCTCTTTCGACGCCTCCTCCTCTAGTGACTCTAGCACTTTCCCCTCCCTGATCAGACGCCACAGCGCAAACGCCAAGTCATCTTCATCGCCGTCCCTCCCACCCGCTCCAGCCCCCCAATCTCCTCTACCGAGGCGGTACAGAATCCGCCCCAGTGTCTGGTACGCAATACATCTTTGCGCTGCCACGGCCGAGCGCGCCAGGCGAGCCAACTCACGGATGGTATAGCCCGCCGCCTCGGGGGCCTCGCCGTGATGGTGCAAGCCCTCTGTCACGGGGATCTCGCGGCTATTGCGGGGAGTGAGAAGGACGCCGCGAAAGTCAAAGCGGAGCGCCGAAACGACGAAAGAGTCCTGTCCCGGATAGTAGGGCGATTCGCGGTCGGCCGTTGAGTGCTCGGTGGGAAGGGGCGCCATCCATGCGAGTTTGGAGGGGTCGGCGGGGGTGCTGGGGAAGAATTTCTTGTGAAGCTTCTCGAGGAAATCGGGGTCGGTGGGGTCGAGGTCATCAGGTTGCGCGGCGGCAGGGAAGTGCGTGTCGCCATCGGCATGTTGGTGTTTGTGTGTGTGTGCGGTGGGCTTGGGTGGTGGTGAGGAGATGGGGAAGAGGTCGGGGGGTGGGGTTGAAGGGGCAGCGTCTTCGTCAAAAGTGACGGTCTTTTTAAGCTTCTCAGGTTCGGATTTGGTCGTGTCAAGTTTTGAGCCGGTAGGAGGCTCTGCTTTTATAGATGTATTTTGGACTTTGATCTCCGGTGGCTGATTCTTGGGTGCTGTCTCAGCTAATGCGGACGGAGTGTCAAAAATATCGTGACCCCTGGGATTGTCATCCAGGTTCGCGCGACGCAGCAGCATTTGAAGAATGGATGGGTCCAGGCCGCTGAATAGCTCTTTTTGCGCCTCCATAATCTCCTCTGGTGACATGGACGCTAATCGAACCCTGTTCTCCTCGTTTATCCTCCGCCTCTCAGCGGCCTCGGGATCTTCGGTCGTCGCCGTCGAGCGTTGGGCCGGTCTGCCGCCATATGAGCGGACTGTATTTGGGGTCTCAGTTCCAGACTGCGCTTGACGTCGTTGTTTGAAGGCAGATGTGCGTTTTTTGGGCGCGGGGAAGCCGCTAATGGTCGAGGATGGCGGGGTTGGGAAGCTCGGGGGGTCGGCCTCACCAGTTGGTCGCTCTTTAATGTCGAATATCTGAAGTGTAACATCCATTGCGTCGACGTTACAAGTATCAGGAAGCAATCCGGTCGGTGATAGGTCCTAGTTCGGAGAAGATGGTATGTTTTCTTCAAGCCAGACCCTTACGGGGCAAGTGGGGCAAGTGGGGCAAGCACGCTGTGGGTACGGACCCCACCCACTGCGGCACCCGACTGTTGGGATAAAATAGAGCGCTTGACCTGTTGGTTCTACTCCATGCCCTCACAGCCTCGGCAGCATGTAAACGGCGTAACGTGTCTATAAATACGGACACCGAATTTTCGAGCCGAATAAATTTATGTCCAAATTGTTTTCTGAGTGGGGCTTGCCAATGAACAAGGGTCAGGAGTCCGACCGCCTGGAAACGGCTACTTTCTCTACCCCCAACGGAAGATTGCGAATTAAGCATTTAGACTAGGTGCATTGCTTAGGGACGCCAAATGCGGATTATTGAAGCACCAGAGAGATTTTCTAAGTCTTCAATGTTCTTTACCAACCTTGAGGTCTGCGCCCCAGCACCAGAATCCCGCGCCACTATCAGATTTGGACTATTTGAACGGAGCCGCTGCGCATCCTGTGCGAGGTGTTTTGGGTTGTCTTTCCTTTGTTGCCCAGTGTCGGTTTGGAGTTCTTGGTGCAACTAAAAACAATAACACAAGAGACGAGCACTAGTTATTTCATTTCTAACTCAAACCTCGTCCCAAATGGCTGGTGAAGTGATGTGCAATGCAACACAAACCAAGAGAGTGAGACAAGAACGCTGCTAGATAGAAACTCTTGGGACACAGGCAATAAACTTCTCTACGCCTCGCTTAGAGAAGTGAGATTTGCGATGTGTACCTCCCTAAGGTAGGCAGCCGTGATCGGGGTTTATGTTCAGTGGGAGGATTGCCTGCCATTTTCCAATGCCAGGTTGACAAGCCAAATGCAGTATCTGCCCGAGACACAGATAGAAAGTATGCAGGGCGATGTTGTATAATTAGAACCACACCCAGAGGGCCGCTTCACGGCTTTTGTCAAAAACAACAAGTCATCGGGCAAGAATCCGCCCAAGATGAACGTGGGCGGGCCAATGGCCGGCCTGGTTGCGGAACCGCATGCACGTAATCGTCTAAGTTACACCGGAATCTACCTTAGGTAATCAAGATCGATGTCTTGCGACCCGGGGTTGGCCCAAAAAGGCTACAAGCTGGTACCTGGAGCGGCAGGTCCTGGGGCCCTGGGCAGGGGTGTCTGCTTTAGCCCGTCAGCCGAAGCTTAAGCCTCTTCCGAGACGGCTCTTGGAAGCACGGAACCCATGCGGGCCACGAAACACAATGTGACCACAACAAGGTGGGGAGCGTGCAGGTGTTGCTAGGGACAAAAGCCACCACGACAAAACAGCAAAACAGACGCCAGCCCCACCACAAGCGCTGGCACAAGGCCAAGACCCAGCGCGAACGGTGGAGGTGCAGAAAAGGGAAAACTGCCTCCTTCCAGCCTCGTGTGGGTTTTACCTCATCGGGCCTGAACTTTTTCGCATGCAACGTTTTTGCTGACAAGCGCGAGTTCCACAGCCCATTGTCCCCCATCCCCTGACGATGCCATCTGCGCTCCCATCACAACTTGTCGGTCCGGTCAGGTGCTTTGCATGGTCCATGATCCAGATGTGTTCTGGTCCTGCCAGCTGCGCTTGCTGGAGGCGTGACCATCACTCTCCATGGTCCCCATTCACGACCTCGACCTCCAACTTTTTGAGTTGACCCTGACCCCCCCCTTGGCCACGTTCGTTCCCAGCTTTCCCGTCCCCGTCCATCCGTCCCATTCCCAGTTCCCCCCTTTGGTGTTCCTTCGCGTCTCCCCCGTTGGTTTCCCAAGGCCCCCTAGATTCCCTTGGTTCCCCCCTTCGCGAACCTGCCTAGCCCTGGTGTTTTTAATTCGCCTTTCATAATATTAAAATTTCTCCTTGACTCTGTCCAAAGGTGGT
>Ga0247765_1001053_pt1 | contig 16032 bp, 7 predicted proteins | sample UWRJL106311C6_FD_179949 | JGI IMG/M metagenome (GOLD analysis project Ga0247765, IMG submission 179949) | Plant litter microbial communities from Arlington Agricultural Research Station in Wisconsin, United States - UWRJ-L106-311C-6 | ecosystem: Environmental > Terrestrial > Plant litter >... | reverse complement strand
AGTCCAATCGCTTATAGGGGTTAACCGCTGTAAACCTACTGGAAGAATTCTGCCGGCAGAAAAGAACCGAAAGCGGTGAGCGGATTCTTTTGGTAGGAGCATCCGTAGCTTACAGCGGCTCGAGCGCTAACTTTTTATCAGGCGAGCCGCTAACAAAAACCACAACAACCCAGGCTAGGACGGGATGGAGAAAACAAGACTGTTGTTTTAAATATCTATGGATCTTTGGCTACCAGGTAGACTATTCGAGGAAACGTTTAACACGTAACTATGTCGTCCCGAAATAAAGAACCCCCACTGGACCCTTGACCCATTGCCCCTGCCCAAAAAATCCTCAACGCCCATTTCATGTCCGGGAAACCCGCCACTCAGTGAGAAGGGGCTACACCAGGACGCTTCTTCTCAATAGTCAGGATTGTGTCGATATACTTCTTCTCCAGAACCAGACTCTTCCGCCGCGTAGCAAGCAACTGCGCCGTCTTCAGCACGTTCTTGATCTGCCGTCCATTTAGGCTGAGATCGGCGAGCTCGTCAATCTCGTCGTCAGTCAGGGCGCTCTTGATCTTCATGCCCTCCAGGAAGTTCTTCCAGATGGAGCGGCGAGCAGCCTTTGTCAGGTCAGGATACTCGAGGCTGACATGGATACGCGACTGGAAGGCAGCGTCAATGTTGTCAACTCGGTTGGTCGTCATGAACATGATGCCCTCATAGTACTCCAGCGTCCGGAGGAAGATGGACACGACCTTATTGCGCTCCAGATCGTTTGCGGCACGGGCCTCTAGGAAGACATCGCACTCGTCTAGGAGCAAGATTGCATTCCACCGCGAAACCAGCTCCAGGATAGACTGCAGCCCATGTTCGACATCGTACGCGTCGGAGCCAAGATCGCCAGAGCTGAGAGTGTGAAGAGGCACGCGCAAGTTCTCGGCCACAGCCTCGGCGGTGAGAGTCTTGCCAACACCCGGTGGGCCAGATAACAGGCAGATAATGCCCTTGCCCTTGCCCGAGATGACATCGTCAAAGTTGCTGCCTTCCAGCTGCGACTCGGAGAACGCCAGGATCAGATCCTTCTGGTCCTCTGGGAGGACAAGCTTGTCGAAGGCGTTGGTGTTCCACGTAATCTCTGCAATCTCCTCTAGATAAAAGTCAAGCCACTTCTTCTGCTTCACGGCGTAACCGCGGGTGCGTGAGCGAGCAAGCAGATGGTGGTACGGTGTCAGCCGGAATTTGCCCTTGTCATCGAGGCCATGCTCCTCCTTGTACTGCCTCAGGCTTTCAACGTCCTTGGCATTCCAATCTGAGATATACCGTGTTTGGTAGGGCGAGAAGCGGTTGAAGCTGGCAATATCGACGACAATACGACCCGAGACCTGGATTGGGACCTCGTTACCCTCTCGATCCCATGTGATTGCCTTGCCGTCGTACGACTTGTAATGATGGCCAGCCAAAGACTCAAAGATCTTTCCGCGCTCAATGAGTTGTTCAACGAGCGCTTCCTTGTCGGGGTGGAAAGCGAGGGGGTATGCCTTCAAACCCGTGATCTTCTTGGTTCCGACAAACTCGGTGATGTCGATGCTCTCCCCATAGCGCCCAAACTTCTTTCCGCCATAGTCGACACAGTCGCAGTAGATTCGCAGCCAGTTCTGGCACTGGCTACTCATGTACTCTGTTTCGGTAGTCTCAAAGGCGCTGAGGGGACCCTTGTGAGCAGCCACCAAAGGCTTGCCGGGCTGGAAGATCATCCAGAGGTGCTTGAAGGAGACAACACCGTTTTCGACATAGTCCTCAAAGGCCTTGATGCTGTCGCCAATCTCGTACTTGAGAATATCGTAAAGAAGAGTGAGGTGCTCCTTGGTCTGGTCATCGAGGTCGGTTTGTTCTCTGTACTGGACGAGTTCCTTCCAGCGATGAACAAACGGCTTGAAGGGGGCGTCGAACTCGAGGCGCTTCAGTTCAGGGGCAACGCCGGGATAGTCCTCGAGAATTACAGCCAGAGCCTTCTTCAGCCACGGGGACTGAACGACGATGCTGTGCGCCTCGAGCTTCTTGCGGCTGTCGTTGCTCTTGACATTGCGGACGAGGACAGCGAAGGTCTCAGTCTCCTCATTCTCAGCGGCTTCCTCAACATCCTCGGGGTACTTGTCAACCCATGTCCATTCGCCGTCGTCGTCCTTGGCGGACCTGTAGATGTTCTTTATCTCGCTGACAGAACCGACCGGAGGCAGCACCTTCTTCTCCTCCTCGGCGCCGTTCTCCTCCTCCTCCTCATTCTCCTCGGATTCGCTGTCGGTCTCCGAGTCGCTACTGCTGCTGCTGCTTGAATCACTGTCGCTGTCGCTGCTCTCGTCCTTCTTGCTCTTGCGCTTCGACTTGGATTTGGATTTCGACTTGCTCTTGGATTTGGACTTGGACTTCTTCTTGGACTTCTTGGGCTTCACGCCGTCCGTGTCGACATCTTTGCAGCGGCAGCAGCAAATGACGGTCGCGGGTGCCGAAGTGGTATCGCCGACAGTGGCTGGAACGGCCGAAACCACGGTAGCGGCCGGCGCTGCGGCCTTAGCGTCTGCGTTGGCAGTCATGGTCGCTGACTCTTGGGACCACGGAGTGTTGGGGTAGGGAGGTGGGGTTTGCGGAGTGAGGGGAAAGTGGAGAGTCCGGATGCCTAGCTTGGGAACCTCAAGAACTCGAGACGACTACCTTAAGTAGGTAACCGGAGGGTCTGATCTGATCACACTTGTGTTTGTCTTTTTGGTCTGAGCAAAGTTGTGTTTTCGGAGGAGGAGGAGTGTACTGCTTTTATGAACGTGAAATCAAGAGCCGGCGGTAAGTCTGGCGGTGACTCCCAATCTGGGCGGCCGCAGGTCAAGATCTGACCCTAGCGAATTAGGGTTGAAAGTGTCTCTGAGCACGGTCAAGCGTTGGCAAGAGAGTGGAGCGCCACCGTGGTTGCCTGAGATGCTTTGCATGCACAATCTGGTCCTCAAGTTGATCTCAACAGGCAGTGAGACGGCCGAATAGGCAGAATCCCCACTATTGTTGTGCTTCTTTCCGGGGGCGGCGAGGGCTGAGTCGAACGGCGAGGGGGCCTCCGTGCAAGGGAAAAAACCCGAGAGGCCTCTGGACGGCTGCCGCGCGCCGATGCACCACGCATCCGCCCCGAGTAGGCCTACCCATCAACTCGGATCCCCATTTTTCCGCAGTTTTCCACACCGACAAAGTCTGAGATTGCACTTGCCAAGCCTGCACCGGTGCAGTGTTCACTCATCCGCAGCAAATGAGTTACCTGTTCGCGAACAACAAGAGCTAACTAGCCGAATCTCACCCACATTGGGTGTTCCAGCGTCCCTGGGGTTGCACAGGGGCAGGTGACTCACTGAGTTCGGAGAGGCAGCCGTCAGCCTCAGTGCCGTCCGCCGATTCTGATCGGATGCGAGCGGGCCAACCACCAATCTCCGAGTCAACCCCATCTCGACGCAGGAACGATGCACTTTACGATTTCACAACCTTAGATAGCTTCTTACAATGTCATTATTTATTATTTATGTCAATTTTGGTATTTGGTTTACTTAGTCTTTGGCGGTTAAAACTGGTATCCCGCCCTCACAATCGCTTCGAGGACAGCATGGTTGAACTTTTGGAAGTGACCGTCCCCCTGTTGGCGCGAGTCATCATCACCACCCGGGATATTATTGTTCGTACTGGAAACCTCAAAGATGTTCCACTCTGTATCTCCAGCACGGGACTTGTCCCGATAACGTTCGCGCATCCTGGAATAGCGCGCCGCGTGGTCAGTCAGCATGTATACCGTGTTGATGGGTTCGCGTCGCTGTGTTTGACTCACAAGCGTGTCCTTGAGAGCGTCGAAGACTGCGGCACCGCAGTTATCGATATGCGAGAAAATGGTCGGTTCGATCAAGGCGCGTGCCACCGAGCCCTGAGAGGAACCGAGTGCTTCCCAGCGATCCCGCAGCATGTGCAAGATGGTAGGTGCATCCACCTCACTCTCGCGACCATGTCGGTATCGTGTAGCTCGAGCAAAGTCCTCATCGAGAACCAAGATTGGGATATTCGGATGCAAAAACTCAAGAAAGCCAATCGTATCGATATCTGCCTCCCAGTCCAAGGACTGAGACCAGATCATGACGGCAGACAAGTTGATATCGAATCGGCCCTGGATCGTTTCCGCGGTCCAGGGCCGAGAAAAGCCGCACTTTCTAGCCAGTTTGAGGATGCTATCGCTGCCACCACCATAATCCCCCACGATCAGGACATCCTTATCAGCCATACCCATGAAACGAGACACCATTGAGAATGGTTTCAAGAGGTCGACGATCTGGAAGCTACGGATCGTAACACCAGCTTCTGCGAGTTTGCGAACAAGCCTAGACTTGAGACGCGCCTCGTTGAAGCCATTCCCGCTTGCCAAGAAAGAAAACGAAATGTTTAGCCTCTGCAGCAGCCTGAGGGAATCCACAACGCCAGGGACGAGCTCGCCGTGGTGCAAAACGACATTGTCAACGCTGAAGACGAAGCCGATGCTATCATGCTGCTGCTGCTGCCCGAGTACATGTACGGGGGTGACCCGCGAAAGTTCTTCTAGTTCATGTTCCAGATCAAGCAGATCTTTGGTCAAGTCATTGGCAACCCTCCTGTCAGTGTGTGAGCCCACAGTCAGTGTCACTTCCGATCCCATGACTCCGGGGTTTGTGTCTACCAACGTCACCACGGGAAGGAGCCCCTGCTCCAGGTCAGATAGACGTTCCTGGGACCGATTTGTCAGGTAAGATAAGGCGTTGTAGAATAGAGACATGCTGGGCTGGGACTTGGGTGGCACCGAAACTTACCAATTGATACCTGAGATAGGAGGGATATGTGGGTAATGTAGGCAGGTAGACACCTCGGTACTTAGGCAGGGCGAGGCTGGACTGGGTGATATGAGAGCAATGAGAGGAGCCGGTATCTCTCATATGCACTGCTGGTGCAGGGCATCTCGGAAGAGGTCTGGTGGGAATTTTTGTTTATTTACCTCTCGGCGACAGACCGGGTACCTGGTGTTGGACTCTCGAACAATCCTATTGATACCACACTTGAACTCCAAGACAAAGCCGCCATATCACGAAACTTAATAACAAAGACTTTGGTTTCTTTTGTCATGAAAAAACAAGACAAAGCAACGGTCTTGTGCACAATAATCCTGGCCCCGTCACCTTTATAGGCTACCTTAGTAGGGGACCAGACTAGAGCACAGCACAGCCCAGTAGAGTCGAGAATCTTGCAAACTTGAACTTCTTCTGGACACACACACACACTAGATTGTTCCATGCATCTGATGGTCACAGTCATCCCACCAAGTTTTTAAACTTCAAAGCCACCGCGTCATTTTCTCCAAAACTTATCTTCTCAGCCTCCAGTCGACGAGCTGCCAAGCTACCAAGCTACATTCCCCTCCTCACATACCTAGGTAAGGTGGTTAGGTAGATATACTACTACTGTACCTTCTCCGCATGTTAACATGGGCCTGATGTTCGCTCCGCGGCTCCGATGATGCCATACCCTAGCTGGCTAGTTTACTGAGGCCATTCGCCAAGCGCTCGCCTCAAATTATCTAGTGCTTCAATTTCCGACCGTATCCAAGAGCTGAGCAACACTTTGGTACCGGCTTTGGTTCGGTAGAGCCTTGTAAACTCCTGCCACTTGACTTGAAGCTGAACCTCATCAAAGGTCAACGACCGTGGATCACCCTCGTGTTGTAGCCGGAACCATTCCAAGGCCAGTCTGACGTGAAATACAACTTCCCAGACGGAATAGCACATTGAAAACACTTATAGGGCGGGGATCTCGAGGTTAGCATTCGCGCTCAAGGAAGGAACGAATCTTTCCCGTCCTCCAGAAGGGTCACAACATAGGTAGCAAAGAAAGAACTGTGCTCGATCATACCTTGAGTCAGGCTACCACACTCCTGTTCCAGTTCTATTCTTGCCTTTCTGCTCTGACAAAGCTTGTGCAAAGCAATTGTTGCATTGGCTAATCCAACGGTTGGAGCTGTGGCCGCCGTCGCCGCAGTGCCCAGCATGGCAACGGCGGCGAACGTGCCATGTTCGGCGATATCATCCTGCGTGTGCTTCAGGGCTGCGATTAGTTGATCTAAGAGGTCCTCCTTGGCAATGCACAGCTTTCCGGCTTGGGTTGACATGCGGCAAATTCTGCTGCAAGTCTCAAACGTCCAGTGACAATCCAGGAGAGTTCTTGGGACGGAATCGCCTACAGGGCACAAGGCCATCATGTCATCTCCATGTTAGAATGCTGTCGAGGTGGCCACCTTGCAAATGAGAGGACGTTTGGGCCGGGGCGGGGGGTTGCGTACCGTCCACTTCCTTCAACTTCTCCAGGACATTGTCGAACTCTGATTTGAATACTTCGAGCGTATCCCTGAATGCCGTTCTCAACATGTTGAGCTGTTGCTCAGATGGTCGCCCTTGTGCCCTCGTTTTCTGATATCCTCAATGTTAGCTATGGTGAACAAGGGGTTCCCCTCAAGCCGAGAGGGAGTGGACACAGCAGGGCGTGGACGAACCGAGAGCCATCGGAAGACCATGCCAACAGTTGCGAAGGCAGCGTTCGAGAAGACTTCAAGGTCGAAGTCAGGATCGATAGAGTGACCCAAAACGCTCCGCATGACGTGAAACGTGTTCGACATTCCAAACAATACTGCGATGCCGACTACTAGAAACCTGATTTATGCTGTCAGTCAGTCATCGAGCCGAATTGGGGAGCAAATATGACCCGAGACACAGGGCAAATACGTGTCGCTGGGAGAGATTGAATTAGAACGAGCATGTAGAACTGACATTGGTACGACGTGGGGCTCACCTGCCCGCATGTACTCCCGTGCGAGATCCTCAAGCCGCCCAGGGCCATTCAACACTATATCATGAAAGAAGCAAGCCGTCCAGTACGTCTCGAACGCCGGGGACAGTGGAATGATTCCCCAAATGGAACGACATGTCAAAACCTCCAGACGGCTCCGGTTTTTGGCGGCCATTAGGCCTTCACAAAACCCTCTCGTTGCATCATGCAATGTAATTGTCAGAGAGGCACGAGTTCGAATTCGGACCTGTGATCGGAGTTAGAACTTCCCGCCAACAGCCTTGCTACCCTCCCGCCTGCCGTTATACACAGCCGAGAATGGAGATACGGTTACTGGCCATGGCTCGGTTGCGTTGCCTCTCCACAACGCACTCATCTAGCTCGACACTGGCTGATGATTTCTTGACGCACTTTACCACATCGTCCAGAAAGTCAACCTCTGGGTCTTCATCGTCCCAATCAATATTGAGCTGCTGGATGACAAAGTCAAATGGTTTCGCCTGAGACATCTTCTCGAGACTGCTTCGTAGGCTGGGCCTCCTTCGGTATTGTAAACACGGCAACCGGGAAGGGGCGGAGGCGGCGACACTTGGATTTTCTTCTATTCGGACTGATGAAAGAGAAAAGTGGTCCATATAAATTCAAAGATTTGGGCGAATGCAAGCAAGGACTGCACCAACGTGATTGACATGGAGACTCGCCATTGCGACCTCCGTAGAGCCACATGCATTGGAAGAACGGAGAAACGCCGACCAACAAGTGCTTGGCGGCCTCATGTTGAAGTGTGCCCAATGCAATCTTCGGAAAGAATTCGACGCTTCATTGGCGACATGGTCGGTGCCCAAGTGGTCTGTCTTGATATTGTGCGACGGGAAGTGGGAATCGCCAGCCTCCGGCTGACCAATCCAATGAGAGAGAGAGGATTGAAATGCCCCGCGCTTTCGCCTAGACGCTGCCCGTTTTTCTGCAATTCCATCGGAATCTTCCTGCAAAGCACCAACTGTGGCGCTCAAGCTTTGTGATGAAGTTTTTCGATCTCATATCATTGTCTAGGTATCTACCTACTACATACACCCACCACTAACTCGTAATCCCCTAAGCAGTGGGGATGGAAGTCGCGGCATCAGCTCCTGAAAATATTTTCAAAGACACTGCACAGACCTTGATCGCCCCTCCACCTCTCGATGCGTATTCGCGACGCGTCCTTGTCCTAGCAAGACTTCAGCAATATCAACGGCTCCAAGCCGAGGACACCCATGGTGGTGATGCACACAATGGTATGTATACATGGAGTAATAATACCTGGCCAGCTGCCATAGGTCCTCAGACCTTGCTTCATATCGCTGACCCCCCGAATTCCACAAACGCAGTCGCCGACCCTGCCGGCGATAGTAACCTCCGTTTCCGCATAGCCCAAGTCACCTTGCTCCAGGACGTTGAGAAGCTCACCCGGATAGCATCAGACCTAGAAGCCAAGCTGTTGGGCAGGCGGAGGAGAGTGTGGTTCACGCATGCCTCGCTGTATTATCCCCCAATTTCGCGGACTGGTACCCCGTCAGAAAAAGTACTAATCAATCAAAGAACAGAGCTCTCATCAGTCACGCCATCATGTCCCAACTTGTCCCTGCGCTTTGGGGGCCCTTCTTGCGTCCCTGGCAGCTGCAAGCCGAGTTAGGTCGACATCAAACTTCCCTTCTTGGTGCTTTCACGCTGTCGTTCCACTTGATACAATGGTCTGGCTACTTCATTGCTTTCTATGATATCGTCAAGTCGGAAAGGCGTATTTCGAATGCGGCAAGCCTCCGGGGGGGGCTTACGGCGATGGCATCGGCGATCGGGGATGGTGCCCCGGTGGAGGATACGACTTGTTTGTCTGCTGAGTTGTGGAACAAATTTCTGTGGGAGTTTCTGAAAAGGTAGCCGGATAGGGCGGTCGGGTGGGCCAGTATCTGTAGGGCCATTCTATCCGAGGTGAAGGTGTGCCCCAGCAAGCACAACAAAGCTCTTCTTTTCCGCGAGGCCGGGGGGGTTCCAGCTCGAAAAAAGAAAAAGGAAAAAGAAATTTGAGTCACTATCACTTGCCATATCTCGACGTGGGCCTGATTCGAACAGACGCTCCCGAAGGAACAAGATTTCGAGTCTTGCGCATTAGACCACTCTGCCACCACGCCTCTCTAAAGCTTATTGATTCTCGTTCCTCCACTCCCGCCATCATCCGCAACGGGCACAAAGTCATTGGTCTAATTTACAGCCCAACCCCCTGAAAGATTATTCGCGCGGTACTTTACGGCTTGGTTACAGCCTGTGGACCAAAATTGCACCGGCATTCTTTTTCTATTTTGAGGCGTTGATGATGGAAACTTGAGGCCTCAATGAAGAGGTTCAAGACATTGGCGAGTAAATTTCAGGGGCCTTGGATAACCTTATCAAGAAAATCTCGGGGCCTTAAATATTGGAATTAAGGCCTAAATATTCTACCTTAACCCCTTGTAGTAGAACACATAGTTTCCCAACATGACTGTTCATGTATTGCACAAACCCCCCTTTAATAACTCTAGTACTTACCAAGTCGCACGCTAACAATCTTTCAGGGGTTGGATTGTAGACGCGAATCTCGAAATCCTCCAAGTCATCCTCTTTTCGAGTACGTTACTTACATGTACCTTGGACTAGGGTTAGGCAGATAGTATATCCACTTCACAAGTCAAAACCGTGCGCCGAGGCGAAACAAGCCTACCTAAGGTACCCGGCGATATTTATTCGAGACTGCACAATCTACGGAGACGGGGACGGGGACTTGTTGTAGTCCGCTGAGCAAAGAGACCGTCGAAGATGTCCACATAATCGCCAAGAAACAGCCATACTGAATTTGAAGTGGACGAAAACACCGTCACTTTCATGCTCGTGGACGCTAAGGGTGCAGGTATTAAGGTAGAGTTCCTGACATACGTCAGCCGCAGCATACACACAGGAGACTGGAGCGCTCGGGCTAGATGCATGGTGGATTACGACGAAGGGGAGATCCTTCGGGTCTCTCTCCACAGCTGGGCAAATAGCTATCCTGGGAGGGAACTGGCCAGCACAGCTTTTCTTTTGTTGTTATTGCAGTTCTGGTATCGTTGATTCGGGCCAGGGGCTAGGCGGACAACCATAACGCTTCATGGGAGGGGGGGGGAGAGTGGAAAGCAGTGAGTTTTCCCCGGCTACATGTTTCTTTACCTTGGTATTTATTTCTTTACGTTATTACTTTTCCATAATCTTTTCAAATGCATTTATTTCCGTCATGTTTAACTACGCTATGTCCCCTACCACATGGTTCCGAGTTTCCTGACCCTAAACCCTAAGCTAACCCTAAGGGACTGTAGAACTACAAATCAACCTCTTCACCGAGGCCTCAAGTTTCCATCATCAACACCTCCCCAAAAAATAGAAAAAGAATGCCGAGGCAGTTTTGGTCTACAGGCTGTAGCCAAGCAAGCAGTAGAGTATCGCGCGAATAATCTTTCAGGGGTTGGATTGTATTATACCCGCTATTGATGCCGAACCATGCGGAGTCTACCGAGCAAGACTATGTCAATTAGGATTTGATGGCCAAGAGGAGGATGCCCAAGAGGATTTGGTTGTTTCCGAAAGAAATCGGATACGAATGCGGAAGCGAAGGTCATGTGAAGACAGGTACGGACCGTGAGGTCAAAGATGTGCGCGAATGGATACATGTATGCTTCTGCTTCTGCAGAGGTAGATAGATCGAGAGTGTTTTTCGTAGAGCTCTTTTCTTAATAGCTGTTTTGGTTTAGTTCATGTCGATGGCGTAGGGATGGATTCATGTCCTATCTACCGAAGGAGGATGGCGATTCTTTCATGTTCCGCCGAAGCGTAAACCGTTTTGTATAGTACAGTGGTTTCGACATCAAACCTGGTTGGTACATATATTCTACTCATGTGGTGGCCGGGAGATCTGGTTCTGACGACATGTCCTGACCGGCTATAAAATGATGCTCGTTTGCGTTGGTTGGTTGGTCGGACTTTAGCTCAAACGAGAACATTCAGCGTCTTTTGACGTGGAATTCAAATTTTTTCAAATCAGAACCTAGAATAAATAAATGTTGCACCAACGCCTCGCAAACAGCGCCTCAGCTATTTGAATGTCCAATCAAATCCTATGCTAATGGTCTTTCAGGGGTTGGATTGCAATCCCATAGATCGTCTCGAGCAAGCAGGCGCCGTGCCGGAGAATCCAACTTAAAATGCATGGGCGGTTCAGCCAAGACAAATTACCATTACGTGATAGATAACGACCGGTATCCTGGTAAAAATGCGTTGGAAATAAAAAAAAAAAACAATGGTAACATGATTAGCTGCCCTGATATGTCTGGCCTGCCCTTGTGGGCGTGTAATAATAACCCCCCGTACTGCGACCTCCACCCGCACTCATCGTTCTCAGATGCTCGGGGCTTTGTGCCTGCCTAAAGGTCGATTCCTCTGCTAGACGCGGCGACGACATTGGCGTGACTGTTGGCGAGTTGGAGTGCCGTGATGAAGGGGGTTCTGGGGACAAGCCAAGGGTCCCAGAGTCCCTTTGTGCGTTGTAGTTGATGGTGTGGAAATCCGCCGGCAATTCCTGGACAGCAGGATAGGAGAGAGGAAGTTCCACCGGCACCGCGGCATGGGCGGGGTGGCTGGAGTAGTGATCGGGGCCGGACGGAATGGACGTGTAATGACCGTAACTTTGAAACGATAGCTTCTTTGTGTCGTGGGGGGGTGGGGAGTATTGGTCTGGCCGAGGGGAACCGTGGCTGAAGACAGTGACGCCGCTGAGGTATGAGTCTGGTGTAGTTAGCATCACTTGTTCTGTTGCGTCCAGGTTTGCCAAGCTTACCCCGGTACTGTTGATCTGCAACCGCCAAGCCCGGTGATGGCTGCCCAGGTGGTGGCCCCATGGCACTGTTGTTGAGCGCAAGGCTGGGAGGAGCCGCCTTTTCCTCAGTGTCCCGTTTCCTTCTTGCATTCCATCCGTACTTATACATGATGAAACCGACAATGATGAGAACTACGGCCGCGACCCCGGCACAAATACCGGCGACGGCCGATCGAGACAGACCAGCTGTTGTGGCAGTGGCAGGGGCCGCCGAAGTGGTTGCACTTGCGGCGCCGCCCGCGGTCGGGGATGGCGAAAGAAATAATGCCCGGAGCTCAGAGTCGCCGCTCAGTTTGGCGGGCCGGAGATCGCTCGGAGGACAGAGACCATTGGCGCACGGGTTGCTCGCGCAACAACCCATGAATGGGGGCTTGTTGAACTTGCATGTGTACCATATTTGGATGCTTCTCTCGTCATCGCAGTCCTGTCGAGGAAGGTCGGTGTAGGTGTCGGCCGAAAAAGACGAGGCCCGGAGGTTGCTCTGGGGGCATCTCCCGCCATTGGCGGCCGTACATGGGTTCGTCGTACAACACCCGATAAACTCTGTGGCATTGTTTTGGCAGATGTAAAAACTGCCGCCACTTGGGCACGAGAGGCCGAATTTTTGGTATGCCTCGGCCATGGTGTGGGTTGACGGGTGTTGGAACGGAAGGAGCGAAGGACTCCGGGCCTTTCAGCACGCTTGGGGACCGGGCCATGAAGAACAATAAAAATCAGCTCGGACCAGCCCCGGTGTCGACTTGCTGGACAATGTCCGCAGGGAATTTGTGATCGGGGCGAAGGAATATTTCCTGCAAGCCATTTTCTGTAAAGTGCCTAGCCTGGAAGCCACTGCCACGTCTTTGGGGGTCTTGGCAAAGCTCTGAGCTGGACGAGGACGGGCTTGTCTCTCGTGCTGGAACCATGTTTAGCAACAAGTGATGTAAAAGTAGTTCTAGATGCAAAGGTAGGCAAAGTTCCCTCTCGAAAGATTCCATTCACATGAATGACATATCCTGAGCATGTCTGGAGCGCAGGAAGCGACGGCCTCCACATGGGCTGTAATGCGTGTGCGATGGCGGGGATGCTTGCTCAGCCTGCAGCGCCGCCGCCCGACGGGTGTGGCGGAATTTCCCAGCGACTGACCATTGGCACTAGTGCGCGAAGTAGTTAGCTTCCATGGCCTGAGTGCAGGGATTCGCGTGGCCCATCAGCGCCAAGGCGGGCCCCCAAGAGAGTGGAAATTAGCGAGACTACACAAGTTCTCTGCGCAACGCGTTTTTAGCTGGTCTGTCGTCATTCGTATTTCGATCCCTGGGTCGACGGCGCAGGAATGAGGAATCAACAACGCCCGAAAGTACCTACCGGTCATGAAGGAAGGACTCATACGGAAGACATCCGGTCCTTGAGGTGGGTGGGTCACCGGCTCGGCCCGCTGCTGAGTTGCAATCCCGACTGCGACTTTCAATCCAACTCAAGACTTGTCAATTCAAGGCTAATCCCAACAGGGGTGCAAGACATTAAGATCTCAGGCACTGCTCCTTTTTCATAACGATGGCGGGTCGACAACAACAAATCCAACTCGATCAGGTCGACATCTGCTTCTGCTTCTTGCCAGTCCGCTTTCCATCTGCATCTGCGGTCAATTCCTCACATTCCTCACCGACCGTCTCTCCACCTCTTCCTCGCTACTCCTCCACAGAACCGCCGCCGCCACAATTGCATGAGCCGTTGCCGCAGCTCAGGTCGACCTCCCAGAGTCCCTGGTGGCTGCATGCCAGCTTCACGTTTTTGCGGCTGGAACATTTCACCTGGCCAATGGTACAGGTTCCACCATGTTCGACATTGCGCATGACGACAGATTTAGGGTTCGCTTCTTGGGCCTTCAACTGCCCCATGTGCTGGTTGAAGCGGTTTGAGGCATGAACGGAGGCGGCGAGCGAGGCCACCACGGCCAAAATGAAACCGAATTGCATCCTGCTGCGGTTGGGTGGAGGATAATTTGGACTTTGCGCCTCTCTTAGGAGTTTCTGGGAAGTGGTCGGCCTGATGGTGAGCTGACATCACCAAACAGACCGGCGAGGATGCCAAGGAAATTTATAGGTAAGAGACCATCAGATAATTCTGGTTGCTGTTTCACTGACGGGGTCACCAGACAGCCTACCGACCGTGTTGCTATTCCCGCCATCATCAGAAGTTTGCGACGAAAACTTGTTGTTCTTCCGGCTCCTCTGGCCTTGTGCGACTGAAAGTGTGGGTTGGGGGATGTTGCCTACGACGACGTCTCACCCGTCACCCGTCGACACCAGTTGTGGGCGGGTGAATTATTCTGTCCGAATGAGGTCGTCGGCGCCGATGTTCGGAACTGAGAGTAAGTTGCGAGAAGCATGTTATTACTAATGGCAGAAATGTGGCCGATGATGATCTCACGGTTGAGAGGTTGAAAGTGGCTCGGTTAGAGATTTAGCAGCTGTATAAAACCACTTGAAGCTTCCATACCGAATGGAAGGCTAGGTACCTTTTGGACCATGGCGCCTTCCGGACCCAATCACACAGTAGCATCAAAGGGCTGAGGTCAGCGGTTGCAGATTCGCCTTGATCAGAATAAGGCCGCATCGGCCTCTCTCCTCCGCTGTCGCATTACAGCAATCCCAGTGGTTGTGTTACTGCAAGCGACCATTCTGGAATCGCGAGCAGTCCTGCTTACTCCCAGGGTCCTGGTTTGTGTCGTGCCAGCTTTCTCGTCTAATTCCGTCGGCGGCACCACGCTCACTGTTCTACAGTTCTACGTTCTGCAGTTAGTCAATGGCACTGGGAGGGAAAAAGATCTTCCAATAATTGCCCACGGCACCGAGATAGATTGTCCCTGTTTGTGTCCCGGAAGGCTTGTTGTGTTGATGACAGCGAGTTTCACGAAAGGTAACACGAACTCCGACCCCAGACAGCCATCGCTAGTACTTCGTAATACGTAGTAGTGAAGAAACAAGGTACCTTTCCCCACAGCTTAAAACCCCACCCCAAATGCTCCCACTTTCCCGAATCTCCTGCGTCTCGGGCCCGAACATGGTGCAGATTGACAACGGATTGAAGCGGACTGAAGCGGGCAGAAATGCGTGGGGGGAAGGGGGGGAGGCAGACTAATCGCCCACAGGAACGGCCCGGTGACCCGAAACCCGACGCGGAGAAGATGCATCCATCATCTTCAAAGTTGCACACCGGGGAACGCCATGATGAGACGGGACCGGTACAATTGGGAACCCCCTGGCTTGGGGTACCTCAACCACCTCGACACATGACCGGTTCTGCAGCATCACCAGACATTTGTCATCCGAGTTGCTGCTACCTTGATTATCTCACCATGCCACAACAACCTGAAAGTGTGACGAAAGGAAGAAAGGAACAAAAAAAAAAACAATGGCAAAAAATCTGCCCTGCGTTCAGTCCATCCAGATCCCGCCCCCGCTCGTGCTCCCCCAGAAAGCAAAATCCCAAAATCGGGCCCCTAAGCACATTTTAAGGCTGCCACGTTGCTTTTGAAGCCGGGCCCCGCCGCGCCGTCTGCCGTCATAGTTATGTGCCACTGCCGCCGCCGCCCTTTTTTCTTTCTCTTTAATTTTTTTTTCCAACGCCGCACTCAAAATCCAGTCTGTGTGATGCACACACACCCCCAGCCCCACCCCCACTCCCCACATTCATGTTCCCTGTTAGGCTTCTTAAATTTTGATGTGTGCATCAATGATGTGGTGGTTCAGTCTTGTCTGATCCTTACCTGGTAGGTAGGTAGGTAACGCAGGTAGGCACAACATGAACCTTGCTTGATCGACCCTTTTCCAGTCTGCCCCGTGCCGCTTGTGCTCTCCAATTGATGTAACAGAAAGACTATATGTTGGAAAAGTAACAAACAGCGCAGCAAGCATACCTAGGTAGCAACCACAAACATGTCGAAGAAAAAAAATACCTGTGCGACGGCCCAGTCTATGTCGTGCGTGCGTATGTGCCTGGCGCCCAGCCGGCAGGAGGACAGTGACTAGACTAGACGCCGCAATATACCGTTGGATGGAACTAATGTCAAGCAGGTACCTACCAAGGTAAGTTCCGGATCCTATTGCCTGGTGCCCAGTGCCTTGTGGCCTGGTGGCCTAGTGGACCCCCCTTCTCGTTTCGTTTCGCTTTTTTTTTTTGAACCATGGATCGCAACGTTGGTTGCCTTACCGGGAATTCCCGTTGCCCCATCTCTCTCCATTGATCTCCCCCCCCCCCCCTCCCCT
>Ga0247765_1001052_pt1 | contig 16040 bp, 17 predicted proteins | sample UWRJL106311C6_FD_179949 | JGI IMG/M metagenome (GOLD analysis project Ga0247765, IMG submission 179949) | Plant litter microbial communities from Arlington Agricultural Research Station in Wisconsin, United States - UWRJ-L106-311C-6 | ecosystem: Environmental > Terrestrial > Plant litter >... | reverse complement strand
GGCGAGAGTTGCGGCGGTTCTGATGTCAAAATAGGTTCGTCGAGCTCAAGTCGTCGCTAGGTAGGCAGCTTCGCATCCCCAAGCTTGATGCAATCGCAAAAAATTGAGCCACCAGACGAGCTTGGCGGGTCCCGGCAGAATCAAAGTCCGGCGCAGTGCCGCGGAGCCTTCACCGCCTTTGTTAGAGGCGGGGGTGGAGTCGACAGTCACTCTCTGGATGACTGTTATTGCAGCACCTCAAAGACTTCGAGATAGGTTGAACTAATCTGCCAAAATAAGGTGTCTAATAAGACATGAGCTACTCTCTCTAGGCTTTTGTTTCAATTTGTATCTAAATGTGTTGTTTTCAAGGAGCTGTAATATCACCATCTCACATCTCTTCAACCAACTTCATGTCACTGGTTAGCCGCCTTCCAGAGCTCCAACCTCGTGGATGGCGGGGCAGCGTGGCACAATCAGCTCAACCCCGCGATGCCTTACCCCAAGCTTCATAAGAGCTCGCAAATCCAAGTTCGCAGCTCGGTCGTACAGTTTCCTGAGGGCTTCCTGAGAGTTGCCATTTCAGGCGCCATTTCTCAGCCAGGTAAAGCCTGTTACCTATTTTTTCTGGCAGAGAACTCGATCCTGCCGTAGCCACGCCTCACCCCATCAAAAATCACACTCCAACCCCCCCCACTCAACTGACCGAAACCGCCTACGCCATCTCAGAAACGCCACAATGTCGCGCCATCAAGACATCCGCAATCTAGATTACCACGACGAGCTGGATGACTACGATGGGTATTCTGAAGAAGACAATGAGCTTAGCCCAGAGGACCAAGTCCTCATGAAGCAGGGCACTGTCGAAGTGCGCGCAGCCCTCGGAATCGAGTCGTCGAAGATAACTACGGCGCAAATCGAGGAAGCACTGTGGCACTACTACTATGACATTGACAAATCAGTCGCATACCTGATCTCCAAATTTGTTGACCCCCCAAAGAAAACGCCCAAATCCTCACAAATGTCTGGTGGTAAGTCTAATCATTTCACTCTGTCGCTTGCACCCTCTGGCAAGCGCCCTTCGGTCATGGCAGACGGCCACTCCTCCAAGCTGGTGTTACCATCCAAGTACTATCCTCGGGCCTCGTTGACTCTGTGTCAAGGGGTAGAGTATTCATTTGGGGAGTCTCGAGCCGTTTCACTGGATTCGCAAGCAATATCTGGCAAGCCTTCACATTTGTTCCGGGCAACCCAGTTCGCCACTCACGGGTCTTCACAATCAAAATCCCTCTCTCACTTCTTCCGGGATATGCCGTGGGGGAATATTCCGCAGAGCCGGGTTGCCGTCTTCATTCCACCACCGAGACCTCAAGGAGGGCTGCTGGGTGGATCGGGAGCTGCGCCAAAGATGTCCAAGCTGCAGCAGCTTGCCGCCGCAAGGAAGAAGAAGGCCGAAGAAAAGATAGAGCAAGCGCAGACCAAGATGGCAGAGCTCTCAGTCGACAATGCTCCCAAGGCCAAAGAGAATATCCCCCCCCCTGGCCCATTCGGGAAACGCCAAAAGACATCGAATTCAACCGCCGAGGGGCGGAATCCTCTGACCCTCGTCGAACCAGCGAGGCCGGAGAGTGCTCAGCAAACACCCGTGGAACCTACGGCTAGCCAGGGTCAAAAGCCGGATATGCAGATTGAGGCGCCGTTAACAAAGGCACGGCCCTCCGCATTTGCCCAGATCATCACTTCCGGACAGGATTCTTCGCTCCAGAGAAGGAAAGCAATGGAAGAGTTTACTCTGCCTTACTTGGAGATCGCACCGTCTGCCATTGACGTCTTCTCCAAGCCGAGCCCTGATGATGTGGTTCTCACAGCGCAGGCGAAAGGTTCGATTGTGGGCAAAGCCAAACGCTAACACGGGGACTAATAGTTGAAACAGCCGGGAAGAAGGCTGCTGTCAGCCAATCCAAGAAAAAGACTGCTTCAGTTGACACTGTGGCGAATGATGTCGAAGGCTTGAAGGTTGAGGAGGCCCCATTGCCAAAGAGCAGAAACCTCGATGTGTTATCGGAGTTTCACAAGAGCAACAGCAAGAAGACGGCAAGTTTCGTCGTTGTTGGTCATGTCGACGCCGGAAAGAGCACCATGATGGGCCGTCTGCTTCTCGATCTTAAAGTTGTTGATCAACGGACGGTCGACAAGCTCCGCCAAGAAGCCGACAAGATTGGTAAAACTTCATTTGCCCTTGCCTGGGTGCTGGACCAGAGGTTAGAGGAGCGAAATCGAGGTGTCACCATCGACATCGCCACTAATCGTTTCGAAACGGATACAACTGCGTTTACCATTCTCGACGCTCCAGGCCACCGGGATTTCATTCCAAACATGATAGCTGGCGCGAGCCAAGCGGATTTTGCCATCCTCGTGGTTGACGCGAGTACCGGCGCATTCGAGTCTGGACTGAAGGGCCAAACGAGAGAGCATTCACTCTTGATCCGCAGCATGGGGGTGTCGAGAATCATAGTGGCAATCAACAAACTCGATACAGTCGGGTGGTCAAAGGAAAGATTCGACGAGATCAAAAACCAAGTGTCCGGATTCCTATCAGCAACAGGGTTCCAAGCCAAAAACATCTCGTTCGTGCCAGTATCGGGACTGCGCGGTGATAATCTTGTTAATAGAGCGACTGGTGTTGCGGCATCATGGTACACTGGGCCAACTCTGGTGGAGGAATTGGAGAATTCGGAGCCGAATGCGAGGGCACTGGCCAAACCGCTGCGAATGGCAATTTCAGAGACATTTCGAACACCTCAAAGCCCTGTCTCAGTCTCCGGGCGGGTCGACGCGGGATCTTTACAAATGGGCGATGCTATTCTGATACAACCTAGTGGAGAGAAGGCATACGTCAAATCGCTGCAAGTAGATGATGCGCCGGCCGATTGGGCTGTCGCAGGTCAGAACGCCGTCCTCCACCTAAGCAACATCGACCCTATCCACATTCGAGTGGGAGATATCATCTGCGATCCGGCGAAGCCGATTCAGTGCCATGACACCTTTACCATGAAGGCACTGGCTTTTGACTTTTTGATGCCCATGCTGGTCGACGTTCACCGGGGACGTCTTCATGTTCCGGGACGCATCGAGGTTCTTGCCGCAATCCTGGATAAGGTGACGGGAGCAGTAACGAAGAAGAAGCCAAAGATCGTTAAGCCAGCATCGGTGGCTAGGGTGGTGATTCGGTTGGAGTCGAAGGTGCCGTTGGAAGCTGGACAGAGGGTGGTATTACGGAGTGGTGGGACGACCATCGGGGCTGGGTTGTTGGAATAAGGCCGGCAAGGCTGCTCACAAGAGCTGGGCGCCCCAGATTGAGGCTCCTTCGGCTGAAACGGTGCGTGGATTGGAGCAGGTACTCTGGACCGCACGCAATAGTTATACAGATTAGCATATCAACAATGCCTTACCCCCGCTTGCCCCGCTCCTTCGGCCCCAGTGTTCAGGCTGGTCAGGTTAAGGCAGTGATCGGAAGGTTCTAGTGTCCTTTCGCCAATGCGAAGATGCGAGAGGTTCAGAGATTTTCCTTTACAGTATTCTACTAAGTACAGAGTACACGTGTGAGGTCTTTGGCTCGTGTGGTCGAGGTCCGAGGCAACACATTGGTTCCGGTTAATTTCGGCTGAGGCAAAGAATGTGTCTTGACGTCCAGTGTATGTATGTGTCTTCAACCTTCTGTCACATCTGACAGGTACGATCTGGGAAACATGGGATGGATCAATGCAAAGCGGCGGGAACAGGTGCCAGGTAACCCAAGCTCAATAGAAAGACGGTGCAGTTCCCTCAGAGCTGGGTCCATTCCAATATAATCCCCGCAGATTCATGTGTGTCATTTCAAAAGAGTCATGCCGTCGTCTGCTGCGTGCAATGTCGCAGTGGCGGAATGCCTCCCGTCGATAATGCCATGGTGTTCTCTCCTGGAGGCCATCTTTCATCAGAGTGCCTGTGGTATCCGTGCAGGACTGCCCCCAAGACGGCGGCAAGCCCCACACGGAGGCAAGCAGAGCAAAAAGGCCACTCTGGCACAAACCCCTGGATGTGGGGTCACCGCCTCCAGCTTGGCATTGATTTTGGGGATGGAAGCCGCTGGAAGGAACGCAGTACTGGGAGATAGGGAGCATCGCCCCAATGACCGCTTCAGATTTGACCGGTGCGAAATCGGGAACCTCCTTTTCTTTGAGCTCTTGTTTGTATTTTGGTAGGTTTTTTTTAGTCTGGTTTCCAAACTCGTGTCATCACCTGTGATCAACCCAGCTTTCGTTTGTGTGCTGGTAAAAAAAAAAAGAGCAACAAAGCTTCCCCCAAAAGGACAGATGCTCGGGCTGTAACTATCGGGAATTCAATGTGGGTACCTCAGAGTGGCGCCGTCTTGCGGCGACTAACCCCTGTAGACCAGGTATCTACCGGGTACCTAGCTTCCGTGCACGGGCTTCCCTGGGCTGGTTGAGCCAACCACTGCCCAGCAAAAGGTTCTGAGAGGCTGCTAAAACAGAGGTGTGGGTGAGGTGGCTAGAGCAGAAACAACCGAAAAAGATTGAGGACAGATTTCCCATTCCTGCTACAAAGGGCCCCTTGGCCAGCCTACATATTTCTTCTACGCCGTGACAACTTCCTTCCCCCGCTCCCAGGAAACCATCTCCCCTTCCGACTTTAATCCTTTTCCCTCCTGCTCGGAACAAGAACCAGTAACGTGGTGCTTGAGGAGAAAGACAAATAGGCTTTCGTGTTTCCTCGCGCGGTAGCCCTTTTTCGCCTCCGTCCAGTTCTTTTTTTGTCACATCCGCAGATTGCCTGAGATACGGTAGCTGGGTGTCTTTCTATTCTTGCTTTACCAGATCGAGTCGACGACATGGAGCGTCGATCGCGGAGCTGGGCCCTCGGCCTCAGCGTCATTGGCTTTTTCGGCCTGCTATTTTCCACTGGCTTCGTCCAGCAGGTACGAGCAGACGATGTCGCCGAGTACGGAACTGTGATTGGTATTGTGAGTAGCTTCTTCTGCATTCCCTATCGCCCGACAGCATGCTAACAGCGTTTGTCATAGGATCTTGGCACCACATATTCGTAAGTCGACCCGAATTGCACAGGCCGGCGGCCCCCCCGAATACCGACGTCACGGTGACCCGTAGAATCGGCAGCGACGTGCCTCGGAAACAATGGCTGACTTGGCTCTAGATGTGTTGGTGTCATGCAGAAGGGCAAGGTTGAGATTCTCGTGAACGATCAAGGTGTGTTGCAGCCATGCTGTTTGTAAAACTTCAGTGGGATGCTAACTCCGCGCAGGAAACCGTATCACCCCCTCTTACGTCGCCTTCACCGATGAGGAGCGCTTGGTTGGAGACGCGGCCAAGAACCAGGCCCCCGCGAACCCCTTCAGGACCATCTTCGACATCAAGCGTCTTATTGGTCGAAAGTTCTCTGAGAGTGACGTCCAGAAGGACATCAAGCACTTCCCATACAAGTATGTTGTGGTTTCCATGTTTTGCGGCGGAGGGCTTTGTACTGACTCGCCGTAGGGTTGTCTCCAAGGATGGCAAGCCCGTTGTGAAGGTCGAGGTCTCTGGGTCTGAGAAGACCTTCACCCCTGAGGAGATCTCCGCAATGGTCCTCGGCAAGATGAAGGAGACGGCTGAGAGCTACCTCGGAAAAAAGGTTACCCACGCCGTCGTGACTGTTCCCGCCTACTTCAACGACAACCAGCGCCAGGCTACCAAGGATGCCGGTATGATCGCTGGTCTCAACGTTCTCCGCATCGTCAACGAGCCCACGGCCGCCGCCATTGCGTACGGCCTCGACAAGACTAATGGCGAGCGTCAGATCATTGTCTACGATCTCGGTGGTGGTACTTTCGATGTCTCCCTTCTGTCGATTGACCAGGGTGTCTTTGAGGTGCTGGCCACCGCTGGTGATACCCATCTTGGTGGTGAGGATTTCGACCAACGTGTCATCAACCACTTCGCCAAGACCTTCAACAAGAAGCACGGTGTCGACGTCACGACTGACGCGAAGGCCATGGGCAAGCTCAAGCGTGAAGCTGAGAAGGCCAAGCGCACTCTCTCGAGCCAGATGTCCACTCGGGTCGAAATCGAGTCTTTCTTCCAGGGCAAGGACTTCTCTGAGACCCTTACCCGCGCCAAGTTTGAGGAGCTCAACATTGACCTCTTCAAGAAAACCATCAAGCCCGTCGAGCAGGTGCTTAAGGATGCTAAGGTCAACAAGGCTGACGTCGATGATATCGTCCTCGTCGGCGGTTCTACCCGTATCCCCAAGGTCGTCCAGCTCATTGAGGAGTACTTCAATGGGAAGAAGGCCAGCAAGGGCATCAACCCCGACGAGGCGGTCGCTTTCGGCGCTGCCGTTCAGGCTGGTGTTCTCAGCGGTGAGGAGGGTACTGAGGAGATTGTCCTCATGGACGTCAACCCGCTTACCCTCGGTATTGAAACCACTGGTGGCGTCATGACTAAGCTCATTCCGCGTAACACCCCCATCCCTACCCGCAAGAGCCAGATCTTCTCCACCGCCGCCGATAACCAGCCTGTCGTCCTGATCCAGGTCTACGAGGGTGAGCGTTCGATGACCAAGGACAACAACCTCCTCGGCAAGTTCGAGCTCACTGGCATCCCCCCTGCCCCCCGTGGTGTCCCACAGATTGAGGTCTCGTTCGAGCTCGATGCCAACGGTATCCTCAAGGTCTCTGCCCACGACAAGGGCACTGGCAAAGCTGAGTCTATCACTATCACCAACGACAAGGGCCGTCTTACTCAGGAAGAGATTGACCGCATGGTCGCCGAAGCTGAGAAGTACGCTGAGGAGGATAAGGCCACCCGCGAGCGCATTGAGGCCCGCAACGGTCTTGAAAACTATGCTTTCAGCCTGAAGAACCAGGTCAACAACGAGGAGGAGGGTCTCGGCAAGAAGATCAGCGACGAGGACAAGGAGACCATCCTTGACGCTGTCAAGGAGGCCCAGGACTGGCTTGAGGAGAACGGTTAGTTTCAAACTTTGATGGTCTGATGACGATATGTGCTAACATGGCTATAGCCGCTACTGCCTCGGCCGAAGACTTTGAGGAGCAGAAGGAGAAGCTATCCAACGTGGCTTACCCCATCACCAGCAAGCTCTACGGCTCTGCTGGGCCTGAGGGTGGCGCGGATGAGCCGGCGGGCCATGATGAGCTTTAATATCATAGATTCCAATTTTTTGTTTTGGTCGGCATACAAAAGAAGTGTAAACTGAGGATTTACTATTGCTTTCTGATTTCCCTGGTGTTTTGGTGGGTGAAAGGGCATGGAGTCGGCATCAATGAGTGGGAGCGGTGAGACCGCCGCAACTTGTAAAGTACACTTCATCATACACATCGATGTTGATAAAGATAAAGTTAACTGTTCAAGCTGGTCCCGTGGTGTGCGACCTGTGACTGTCTGTAGTAGGCCCTCGAGGGTTTGGTCAACCCTCGTGGGGATCGCGGTCTCCGAAGTGCTGGGGATCCATTGAAGTAAGATATACTGAGATTTCCTCGGCATGGCAGGTATTTCCGAAGAGCCGCTTGGCGGTGAATGGCGTGTTGCCCATATACCTAATTTCGTGGGTTGTTGGTGTTTTCAAAGCCAAGAATCCCTCATTCCATCGAGCTGCGGTTTGGTAGTTTGCGCACAGTTAACATAAGCAAGCTCACATATTGGAGTGGTGGAAGCACGCAGTCGACTTGAGTAGATGCGAGATTTTGTATCAGGTTCTGGCAGAAGAAAATACTGTCTTAAAGCTAGAGACCTGCAATCTGTTTAGATGATCAGTTTCATGGAGAGGCTCTACAGGTCTGAAGACACATTGATGCGAGTCCGCCAAGAGCCAGAACTAGGTTTGTGGGCAGCAGCTTGAGAAAGTGGGGCACACCATCCAATCCGTGCGCCGCAAGTTGGCCTACCTATCCTATCGCTATCAGCAATCCCTGCAGCCAAAAAAAGGTTCACATTTTCCTCGGCCCCTCCAGAACGAGTGCTGCAGGTTGCTGTCCCCAAATCGTCGCCTTCGCAAAGATACGCGCCCTAAGACAATCCCCCATACGTATCGCAGCAATGAAGCGAAAGTTGGACAAGGACGACGAGCCCTCGTCACCTGCCCAACCACAATCCGAGGACAAGGAAGATCAGCGCGCGGAACAGGAAACCAAGGAGAAGAAGAAGGACAAGAAGAAGCAGAAGGAGCAAAGGGAGCAGCCCTCGGAAGCAAAGGCCGAGCTCTCCTTTGCAGAACTCGGTCTCGACCCCCGCCTCGTCCAAGCTGTTGCCAAACAAAACTTCGAGAAACCAACTTTGGTGCAGCGCACGGCGATCCCGTTGACGTTGCAGGGCCAGGATGTGTTGTGCAAGGCGAAGACTGGATCCGGGAAGACGGCTGCCTATGTGCTGCCTTTGCTGTCGGGGATATTGAAGCGAAAGAGTGTAAGTTTCGCCAATTAAATGGCAGGGATCGGCTTGCGTTTGGTTAACGAGAGTCATTGTAGACCAACTCGACCGCGTTCACCGCCGCACTCATCCTCGTCCCCACCCGCGAGCTCGCCGACCAGGTCTACAAGGCTATTGAGCAGCTTTCGGCATTCTGCGCAAAGGATATCCATGCGGTGAAGCTCACGGAAAACGTCTCGGATGTGGTCCAACGGTCTCTGCTGTCCAATGTGCCAGATATCATTGTGTCTACCCCAGCTAGAGCATGGCACAGCGTTAACTCATCCGGACTGTCACTCGACAAGCTACAGTACCTGGTGCTGGACGAGGCAGATCTTCTGCTGTCATACGGTTATGACGAGGACATGGAGAATATTTCCAAGACGATTCCCAAGGGGGTGCAGACTGTTATGATGAGCGCAACGCTATCGAGCGAGTTAAAGACACTCAAAAACATTTTCTGCAGGAATCCGAAGTTGCTAGATCTCAACGAAGAGATGGGAGACGAAGACGAAAAGCTCAGCCAGTTCTACGTCAAGTGCGCCGAGGACGACAAGTGGCTGATTGGGTACCTCATTTTCAAGCTCCAGCTGATTAAGGGGAAGTCACTTATATTTGTGGCGGATATCGATCGGTCGTATCGATTGAAGGTAAGGTGGCTCTTTTCTAGATTAAGGGTTTGTGCTAACATCCCGTAGCTGTTCTTTGAGCAGTTTGGTATTAGGAGCTGTATCCTGAACTCGGAGCTGCCGATCAACTCCCGCATCAAAGTGATTGAGGAGTTTAACAAGGTAAGTTGTAAGTTTAGGGGGTTAGATACGCAGCTGACTAGGGTAGGGTATCTACGATATTATCATTGCATCTGATGAGAAGAACGAAGCGTTTGGGGACGACCCAGCCCCTGAGAATGACGCGGAAGAGAAACCGAAAGGGGAGAAGTATAAGAAGGGCAAGGCGGCCGAAGGAGACAGCGAGAGTGCCCAGCCAAAAAAGAAGAGGAAGGTTGACAAGCGAGATCAGGAATATGGAGTCTCTCGGGGTAGGTGTTCACTATCAAGAGTCTTTCAATGGGCGCTAACCGAATCGTAGGTATCGATTTCAGAAACCTTGCTGCCGTTGTCAATTTTGACCTTCCCACATCCGCTACGTCGTATCAACATAGGATAGGGCGGACGGCAAGAGCCGGTCGAACTGGAATGGCCTTGTCTTTTGTCATTCCCAAAGACCAATACGGGAAGCACAAGCCAACTTCGATAAAGAGCACGGAAAATGATGAGAAGATTCTCGCAAAGATTATCAAGAAGCAAGCAAGGCAAGGGAGAACGGTTGATCCTTATAACTTCAGCCAAAAGGAGATGGAGGCGTTCCGCTACCGCATGAACGATGCTCTTCGTGCCGTCACCAGAGTTGCGATCCGGGAAGCGAGGACAAAGGAACTGAAGCAAGAGCTACTCAGAAGTGAAACGTTGAAGCGGTACGTTTTATCCCTGGATTTAGTCCAATCTGGCTAACGATGAATTGCTAGATATTTTGAGGAAAATCCAGCGGAGCTATCCCATCTAAGACACGATGCGGACTTGGGAAAGACGACAAGGCAACACGCGCATCTGAAGCACGTTCCCGACTATTTACTTCCCAAGGAGGGCAAGAAGGCGCTCACGGAAAATGTGGGATTTGTGCCGTTCAAGAAAGATGACCACAAGAAGAGGGGCCATAAGAGAGGAAAGCCGAGTGGGCGGTCATTTAAGGTTGGTGGCGGGAGGAAACGAGATCCCCTCAAGACATTCAAGGTTCGGCGGAAATAGGGTAGACAGGTCAATATTCAATACAGACAGTGAAGGGGGAAACGGTGGTGAGCATCCTCTCCGGGGCGGCAATCATTCGTGGTGTGTCTCTTGGTCCGATGTTTTCTGGCAATTTGCTTTTCAAGTTCTTGACGCAGATTGCAAGGCATATATATATATATATATATATATATATATATGCTTCAGGCTCTCAACTTGTTGGAGAATACCGAGCTCTTCACCGCTCGGTAACTTCTTTCGAGGCAAGGGTTCTTCTAATCCTTTATCTGTCGGCTTCTCGCATCTCAGTCATCAACCTCGTCTCGCACACATGATCAGACCGGCAGACTCCAGTCAGCATGGCCTCTGAACCGAAGAACAACTCCAACCTCCAACGGTTATCCCAATCCTATGCGGCATTCAGCCAGAAGCTGCGTAACAGCAGTTTTGTGCGCGCTGACGTCCCCGGAGCTTCAAACTCGTCCGGTACATCCCCATCCATATCTACAGCCACAACCACATCTCAAACCACAACTCCCTCTGAATCCACATCAATATCTGAGCTATTACCGCCCACCCTCGCCCTCCCAATCATGATACCTGAGAAGGAAACCGAGTCTCCCTCCAGCTTAACCCGAAACTCGACCGAGATGAACACCGAACGTAAATCCCACGCCTTCAACTCTCGCCTCGCCGCCCTCCAGGAAACCTACCGCCGTATCAGCACCGTGCAGCGTTACCAGCGGAATGAAACACTCGAGGAGAGGACCGCGATGTTGCGCAGGTGGAGAGAGATGTATAGGTTGAGAATTGCGGGGGCGGTGCTACACAGACTTGAGCGTGAGGGGTGTACATGGGATGAGAGGGAAAAGCGGAGGTGGGAGTTTATGTTGTGGTGCTGTGAGAGGGAATTGGCAGGAGAGGGTGGATTTCTTTGCGTGGTATGGACAGGGTGGGAGACATGCGCGAGGCGGGATTGGGAGGCCTGGTGTTGTTAGGTTTTAGTAGGGGTGAGGATGGCTAGGAGAGGTTGCCGTATTCTCGGATAGTGAGGATCCACGGCCCGGAGTGCAAGTGCAGGCCGCGCGGTAGCGAGTCTTCGGAGCGCTGCTACATGGTGCACTTGAAGTCACTAGCTGCAGGTTGCGCCGGTGCACACGCAATGCCCGCCACTAGAGAGAAACAAAAGCAAAGCATATGTGTTCTCTCCTCATTTCACCTCGCATCTACACATCGCGCACTAGTTGATTTCTTGCTTTATCCGTTGAAACAATTTTCTAAAGCAGCTATTTCTGCGCACATTACCTATACCATGTCGGCTCCCAACCCTACCGAGCCGCAGCTTCAGAGCGAGTCAGTCACCATAAACAACACCACATCAGCATCAAGATCTCGCTCAACCGGCGCCGGAGTCAACACTGGCGCTGGAACGACAAGAGCAAAAACCGAGGCCGAGCTGGAGGCCGACCGGCTTTACGAGGAGCGAATGGAGGAGGAATACGCCAAGCGTGAGGGGGGAGCTTAGTGCGCCAACTTGGAATGACGTAATGTCCCAGCGGCAAAAACGGGCAAACGGCCACTGATATGGAAGAAGAATTTTGATCTCGTTGCTTAACCTCACGCTACGATAATATCCAAGAATCACAAGCCTGGGCGTAACTGGTCAATGTGCTGGTGTCCCTGAATCACACAGCGAGCGGAGTCAGCAACAAAAGAAACCGTCTCCCCATACCTGACTGTGAAGCATCGATTTCATAGCTATGTAGTAAGACCAAACCACATCCACCCGTTGCAGCCTTTGTACCTTGCACGAGGCGTTGGATTTGACTGTTGCAGTCTTCAGCTTTGTGCCTGGAAAGTCCTCCGCGAGCGATCCAACCACCCCAACTTGACGTTGACGTCTTTAAGTTTCCGCCGCATCTTGTAGCTAGCGTCCAATCAGACAGATCAAAAGGCACAGGGTCCAGGATGGCGGGGCGAAACAGTTTTGGAGAGGACGTTACCACGAGCCAATCACAGGCCTTACAATCTAGATTACACATGCAGTCGCTGATTCGCCAATCGCGCGTATAAGTGACCGTACCGCGATCCGCACGCCACCGAAAGACAAAACGCCGAAGAAAGACGGAGAAGAGACGGAATTTTGCTTCGGGATTATATAACAGCCCTAGTCACGGATTGGAGAAAATATTACTCCATTTTGTCACCTCTTGCTCTTTGTTGTGCAAGCATACAGAACAGGATTTTTGTTCCTCACAAGAAAGTGAAAGAAAAAAAACAGCGACGAGATATATACATCACAGTCGGTTGAAACACAGGAGTACAAACAAGGGGAGGCCCGATCTGGAAGCTTGACGTACCTTCCAATTTTGCCAAAGCCCGGCTCCGTTCCGAAAAACACCAAGGAGGTACCTTGCACGGTCCGCGATCTTCGGTCTGCTGGTCTCGACGACGGCGCCGAGAGATACATCCTACTACTGCCTCCCTACTTCCTTCCCTCTGCAAACAAACTTCTCCGAGTCAATTCAGCCAGAATCACCAAATTCTCTCGACAAATTTCCCCTTTTCAAAACCTCTTCCCTACCTTTTCTCTCTCTGCCCTGGAGCAGTAATTCACACACAAGATGCTCTTCCTCGGATTGAAAACCCTCTTATTCCGCAAGCGCGCCCCGGACGGGCTCTGCTACGGTACCGCCATTGCCTCTGTCCCTCCCAGCGGTAGCGACAACAGTGCCAATGTCAATCCCAACGACCCCTCTTCCAAGACGTCGCTCCTCCAACCCTTCTCGCGCCACAGCAGCGACTTGTCCAACACCACCTTTGTTGACCTCGAGGCCCAAGACGCTTCCCGTCGCAAAGGCAGCTCTGAGAAGGTAGGATTCCAAATCAACGCCCGCGTCATTTCCGATGCCACAATCGGTCTCTCGGATGGCTTGACCGTCCCGTTTGCGCTTACCGCCGGTCTCTCCGCACTGGGAAACACGCGCGTGGTGATCTTTGGAGGTCTAGCGGAGTTGATGGCAGGAGCGATATCGATGGGTTTGGGAGGGTACTTGGGGGCCAAGTCTGAGATGTTTGTTTTTTTCCCCTGTCCCATTTTCTGACCAAGGGGGACAACGGCTAACGAGACGCAGCGCATCATACCACGAGACCCTGTCGCAGACATCTCTCCTCTCCTCGACTGACCCGCTCGGCACTGAGGCTGCTGTGAGGGATGTTTTAACTCCGTTTGACCTGCCGCGCGCAACGCTGGATTCTGTGGCTACGCATCTGGCGCGGTCGCCCAAGCGGGTGGACTTTTTGATGCGCTTCCAGCATTGCGCTGAGACGCCGGCCGAATCGAGAGCATTGACTTCTGCATTGACGATTGCGATTGCGTACTTCCTGGGGGGCCTGATTCCACTGATTCCGTACTTTTGTGTGGGTGATGGGCAGGCGGACATGTACAGGGCTTTGTATGTGTCGGTCGGGGTCATGGGCATCGCGTTATTCTTGTTTGGGTACGCCAAGACAGGTATGGTGGTGGGTTGGAGAGGTGAGGGTAGGGTGGCCAAGTGTCTGTTTGGCGGTGCACAGATGGTAGTGGTGGGTGGACTGGCGGCGGGAGCGGCCATGGGTTTGGTGAAGGCTTCGGAAGGGCTGATTGGGGAGTGATTTTGCCTGTCACTTCGCTTCACTTGCATGCCATCTGGGGGCAAGGCGTTTGGGATCTGGGAATGGATTCGGGATCTGGGGCCTGGAGTTGGGAGTTGGGAGCATGCATGTCGTGGTGGCAAAAGCATGGCACTTACTTCGATGGGGTGGTCATTTCTCTGACACCCGTGGACGAAATAGATCAGATCGAGAACTGCGCTTGGGCGGGTTCCCGATTTCTCTATGGCATTTTCATAGAGATCAACATTATTGCTGAATGTTGACTAGATTAACGATTTCCATGACATTGCTTTTTTTCTTCTTTTGTGACATCCAAATACCCACGTTACACCAAGGTTTCTATTTTTTTTGTTTATTCCTCCCAAGGGTCTAGTACCTCATAATGGTTGTGGTTGCACAGCATGATACCTATCCAGTGTCATTGCATCTGCACGACATAATGTCACACATAATCTTCTCCTGGTGCTAATACCCCTGAATTTTGTTTTGTTTCTCTCTGATCTCCCAAGGCAACTTCGTAGTGAATCATCTAGTATACTTGTGTGTACTGTAATCGATGATATGATCCTCCACATGCATCTCGACATTTTTTTCACGGCTAAGAATATAATATAATATATAAAATAACTACCTACTAACAAGAAAAGAGCTTTTAGCCAACTGGGTATTTATTCGTACCTAGCTCGGTACCTAGGTCCGCCCCGTCTCGGGCTCGGGAAATTCGGGCTATTTCCTTCCCGAGTCAAAAAGTCAACCCCAAACCCCTCTCCCTTGGAAAAAAAAACTCCCTAGGTTTTCCAAAGTGGTTCAAGGAAGGGAAGGAAGCCAAAAGTACTCGCCTTTCATGTTGTTTCTTATTATCCTTCCTTCCTTCCCTTTGCCTTTATCCGGAAAATACCACATGAGATGAATGCGTTGTCAAACACATTATGTTTAGTAAATTTTTTTTTCGTCGAGGTGATCTCGTTAGGTAGGTTAGGTATGTTGCGGACGCCGTTCATCCGCTGCTGCTGCGGGGGTAAACCAATCAGCACCAGGCTGGAATGATGGGAAAAAGGGGTGAAGATATTCTTGCACAAAATAGATGCACAAATAAATAGATGGGGACTGGAGAGAGGGAGAAGTTACCAGGTCCTTGGTGATGGAAAAAAAAGGTATTTATTTAATTACCTAGGTACGGCAGGGTAGCCTGCCACACGTTGCTTGCTTGCTTCACCTAGGTTTGCTTGTCCCAGGTCTCTCCATTGAGTGCTCAATCGTCATCCTCATCCTCATCATCGCCTACCAACTACCAAAGGTGTCTAGATAGGTAGATAGGTAGCGGGACGAGCCTTGACAAAATGATGATCCCTCTCACGTTTCTTCTTCTGGCCCTCACGGCAGCCGCCCTGGGCTCGACGGCGGCGCAGAACTCCAATTCAACCATTCACAACCCCATGCTTCCCGGTTTCCACCCCGATCCTAGCTGCATCTTCGTCCCGTCGTGGAACGAAACCTTCTTCTGTGCCACCTCCAGCTTCAATGCCTTTCCTGGAATCCCCATCCACGCCAGCCAAGACCTGCAATCCTGGCGTCTAATCGGACATGTCCTAAATCGCAAGGCCCAGCTACCCAGACTAGCCGAAACGAACCGGTCTACTAGCGGAATCTGGGCACCGACACTTCGATTCAGAGACGATACCTTTTGGCTGGTTACAACCTTAGTGGATGATGATCGGCCCCAGAGTGATGAGTCGAGGTGGGATAATGTGTGTATTTCTCCTCCCTCTCCTCCCTCTCCTCCCTCTCCTCCCTCTCCTCCCTCTCCTCCCTCTCCTCCCTCTCCTCCCTCTCCTCCCTCTCCTCCCTCTCCTCCCTCTCACCCTCCCCTATGTTTTTGATGTTTGCTGTCCGGGGTTCGAGATTGATGAGAAGGAGAGGAGAGAGAGGGTTAAAATACCATACTGACGGTGGGGGAACAGATCATCTTTAAAGGAAAAAACCCTTACGACGATGCATCGTGGTCGGAGGCGGTGCATTTCAACTTTACCGGCTATGATACGGAACCGTTTTGGGATGAGGATGGGAAGACGTACATTGTGGGGGCACACGCGTGGCAGGTTGGGTGAGTTCTTTATTTATCTCTTTTTCTTTTTCTTTT
>Ga0247765_1001051_pt1 | contig 16051 bp, 18 predicted proteins | sample UWRJL106311C6_FD_179949 | JGI IMG/M metagenome (GOLD analysis project Ga0247765, IMG submission 179949) | Plant litter microbial communities from Arlington Agricultural Research Station in Wisconsin, United States - UWRJ-L106-311C-6 | ecosystem: Environmental > Terrestrial > Plant litter >... | reverse complement strand
AAATGATACGGCGGGAAAGTGGGTGGGGGTGGGACAAGCTTCTCAGAAGGGGAAAGGGACATGGCCAAAAATGAAACCCGCGCAATTCGATCAACTACAATAGTTTACCAATGAGTGGAAGTGTTGCATCCAAGGGTGGATGAGTGAGTGTCCCAGGGAAGAGCAAACACTGGGTCTCCCGCGTTTGGCCGTCTTCTAAATCCAGGTAATGCTTTCTTTCGCTCCCATTCCATTCTTTTTCTTTCGTTGGAGCCACTGCAAGGAACGAAAATGTCCACAGTACTGAGTTGAGGATCGTATGCACAGACCCATTTCATCTTCCATCAACGAGCTGAGCAGGTTGGCTCAAAGCAAGGGCAGGGCAATACCCGACGCGGCGAGACTGGACTGGATTGGAAGGGAGGGGCAGGATGTGCTTTGCATGGGAAGAAAGCTCCCTCGGCAAGTGGGATAGCTCGTTCAATATTTTCTTGTCTCTAGAACTAGTATTCAGGAACACGTTACTGAGAACTGCAGGTTGTCTACCTATGTACATAACTGATCCCCTGACCTCCACTTCGTGCCTCTGCTATGGAGAACACTACCGCAACATGCACCGTTGAGAAGCAGGTGTGTGTCCGTGTAAAAGAGAGGGTGTAGTCGCCGCGCGGAGGACCCTCCCTTGCGTGGATGGCTCCTTCATTCCCCGGGACGGGATAGGACCTGCTCGGGGCATGTCAACTTTGTTGGTATGTGACGCGCATCATTGCAGGTTTTACCCCTCGGCTTGGATGCCGCTTGGGCCTTGGGCTCGGGTTTCTTTCTTCCACGCTTTCGTTGCTGAATCTCAGACCTCCCACTCTCTGTATTGTTAAATTTCCACCCACACCCAACCGAAGCCGCAAACAAAAGTATTCCCGAGGCAATGTCGAACGATTCATTTCAATTGACGCAAGGGCGAGGGCGGGGCAAAGCTGAACTCAAGCCCATCCTCCCCCCCTTTCGGTTTTGTCCCCCTTGCTCAAGTGCTTGGGATGAATGCCCCCTGTTCCGATCAAACCCCGCCCCCGGACTTGACAGGTTCCCGCCCCCCCTCCCCAGGCAAAGAAACAAGCATGACACCAGCGGGGATTTTTTCTTTCCTTTTTTTTTGGGGGGCTGATGGGAACAAACAAGGGTAAGGTGAAAGCATGAAGGCATGACAGTGGACGTTAGCCATGACATTAACTGGACTATTCCGACCCTGGAGAATCCAACATGAAGGAATGTGGTTGACCTTGCCATAATGGCGAGAGTCTGCCCTGAAAGTCTCTGCTAAACCTGATATTCAACCAAGTGTTCCGTAGTTACCTTGCAACGAAGTGGCTTTGAACCCATTGCCACACTCAAGAACCCAGGGATGAGAAACCCCTCGCCTCAGAGTTACCTGGATGCACATGTCTGTTTGTCTGAGAACTGCAGGGAGATCAAGTCAACACTAGATGGCAATACCACCTCGCTCTCAAACCAACATGACTGTTTCCCCCCCCCTCATCAGATACTGTGAGGTTGGCACAGTTATCACTAGGATTTTCTCTTCACACTGCCGCAAGAAGATGGTTTTGCGCACGATTCACCACCATCAACTTACATAAATCATCACCAAAATAACATCGAATAAATATCTATAGCAACAAAAGAGGTCCGCGTCCTGTCAAACTGTCTGAGCATCTAGTATAACTAAATACCACCACCACCCATACATACCACCCGGCAGAACCCACCCCCTCAAAGAAAGAACAAAAAAAAAGAAGAAAAAAGAAAGCAAGAAAAACGGCCATACCCCTTGCTCTCGCGTTGGCACAAGCCTCGACGTAGCATCGCATCGCATCGCATGCCATGCCATGCCATTGCATACCATCGCCTTTGCCCAACGAGTGAAAGACTCCAGGCAGCCCAGTCCAGCGAACCCCACCGAGACGCTAGTTCAGTCCCTATAAACCACATGTTAAACAACCAGGTTTTTAGCGTGTGCTACCAAGATAATCCACACACACATACACCATTCTACGGTTTTTTTAAATAAAAATCTACCTGACAAGGGCCCTGGTTAATACCTCTCTGGTGTGATGTTCGTCAAGGATCAAGAAGGTAAATACAGGGAATATTTCACCTGGAATCGAAGCCGCATAAAGTTCATTACCTGCGGACCTGGTATGTACCCGTCATGGGAAGTGAAAAGTTCTTTTTTATTAAAAAAAAAATAAAAAAAAAAAAAACCATAGAATGGTGTAGGTGGCACTGAGTTGGCTCTACGAAACAAACATGGTTGGCACGGATGAGTCGGCAGCAGCATCCGGCGCGTGTGCTTGTCGTGCTTGGGGTATATGGTTGCACTGGTATACCTATTTGCCATCAAGGGTAGTTGCAGTGATATGCAGACACTTTCCAAACCGACCTGGGCTCGTTAGTTCAGTTACAGTGCTAGCGCAAGGCGGCCGAGCACCGAGGAGGCGAGGGAGACGGACTTTCTTGGCCATGTTTGCCAGTCTGGACTCATGAGAGGTTTTGTTTCACGGCCTTTACGTGACTCGGAGACGGCGAGAAAAACCAACATGACACCCTTGGCAGTGGTATATTTCAACGCCTTGACAACTAGTGTCAATGGCAACTCGTTGCTGGTAAAAACCTACAGCTATCCTCAACAGTGTTTACAAAAACTCCCGCCAGGAAAATGGTATGGTAGGTATTGCCCGGCTCCAAGCAGTGCGTGAGAGTAAACACAAAATGAACTTGAAACGCCCTCCAACGCCTTGCAAAAAGAAAAAAAAAAGGTGCTAGAAATGAACACTCCGCAAGAAAAAAATTGCCCGCCCATCGGTTCATCTCCCACCTCGGCTAGACTTTTCCTCCCGTGCTAACTCCCTGTCTGCTGCCCTCCGAATAACAAAAAGAAAGTCTAATATTGGATATTGACAGGGCGCCGAACCAAGAACGAAATCGTAATAAATATGTTGATCGTCATAGGGTATTACAAGATGTCCGTACTGTAAAAGACCAAGGGAGTGGAAAGCCATCCGAGCTTATGCCCGTCGCACACGGTTCCAAATTCGCTTCATGACACCCCTGTCGGTAGCGGGCGAGTTCCAGTCGAAGGCTGCCATCCGTTCGAGACTCTCCTTCTGCGCAGCATCACCCATATACGTGACGCTCTCCATGGCTAGGGGCGCCAATGTCGTCGATTTACGGCCCACCGACTGAACAGGATGTCTTTGCTGCCATCCATATATTTGCTCCTCGTGAGCGCGGAGATCCGGTCTTGTTAGTGTCATGCGAAGCGTCATTTCTCGTGAAGAGGCTGGTGCTTGGGCGTACCCGCCACCTTCCGAGGTGTTCTTGTTGTCCCGCAAATAGATTGGCTCGGTGGGGTCGATACGCAGGGGTCGAATAGCACCCGGCTTACTATCGAACGCCTGCGGGGTCTTTGGTGAATCTGGATCCGCCAAGGACACTTGGTCACTGTTGAGTGAGACGTTGTCGTCGTCGTCGTCGTCGAAATCGGCCAGGAATGTCCGCATATTAGACGAGTCATCTGAGGGCTTTTGCCGTGTCCTTCGCTGATTAGACAGCCCACCATCCTTGGTGATTACTGGGGCCGCCGAAAGCACATCGGCTGATGGAAAGCCAAATTCGATTGCCTCATCAAACTTCTGCGGCGACGCCAAGTATACCCGCAGCTTCAGCCGCGCCTCTGGGTCTTGGTAATGTGCTGCAGACGGATCGAAAGCCGTAACCGAGTCCTGAGGGGTGTGCTTTGGTGTGATCAATGACAAAGCTCGGGATTTCCGCCTCGTATGTGGCAGAGGGTTGTTAGAAGCACCGCCATACGGGCTGTGGAGCGGCGATGATGGCGAGGTGGCATCCTTGGTTGCGGGACGGCTGCTCGACGAGAGCGAGTTGCGCCCAAATGGGATTTTAGAGATGGACAGGTGCCGACGGAATGAAGGCCGCTGTTGCTTCGTTGGCGACGTCATGTTATCCCGGAGGTTGGCATGGTAGTCGTCGAGGAACAGGCGCAAGTCGAGATCATCCTCTTCATCCAGCCATCGGAACGTCTCGTAAAAGGATTGGGGAATTTCACCCTGGTCTTGGGGACTCCGGGCACCATGGTGGGAATCCATACTGCTACGTGCCGATGGGATTGAAGAGCTCAAGGGGGCGGGTTCGGGCACCAGTCTCCTGCTAGCCCGCCGGTTGAGCTTGCAGATGGCCTCGTCGGCGGCGTCCAAGATGACGCTCGCACGTAAGCGTCTGGCAAGGACGACCTGCTCCTCACGGGTAAACTCCCGGTTCTGGATCTTTTCAGGCAGAGTGGAACATGAGAGAAAAGACCCGGGCGTGTTGTGCTGAGAATCGATCAGGGAGCGGCGGCGGATGAGGCGACTGCTGATCTGCTCCGACACACTGCGGTCCTGGCGTGGTTTCCGGCGCTTAAAGTGTGTTATTTCGTCGTAGTGTTGCGAAATGCCATCAACATGGCCGGAATCCCGGGCGAAGCGCAGGCGTTCGAGAGTTGAGAAGTACTGAAGCAAGAAAGGCTGGGTTCAGCAACAGGCTCATATGAAAGAAAAAGACGAAGAGGAGGGGCGTTTGCGTCTGTTTGATAACGGGAAGTCGATCAATTCAGTCGCCGACTGCGGCCCACTCGCCCCCCCCCCCACAATTTGTCCATAGCTTGACGGGCTAAGCGGGTGAATTGCAATGCAGCAGAGCTTAGGGGGTAGGTGGACAGGCTCGCAGGAATCCATGAATGGACCTGCATGGGCGCCCCCCCAAAATTGTATGCGGTGAAGCTGCAGTGGGCGTGGAGGCTGCTGCAGCCCCCGTCTCCACCCACGCAGGGCCTGATCGGCCCAGGCACAAGACCACCAACAATGCATCCAACGACCAGCCAGCCAATTGGCAGCACTGCTCCCCACGGCCTGTCTCTGATGCGCCCGCGACTTCCCGGACTGCTCCACTGCGACGAGGGATATCGACGAGTGCGATGCCATGCATTGAGACTGTGAAGCTGGAGGGAGTGACTTGAAAGGAATAACTGATCCAATGCTTCCGCGAACTAGCGCGGGTAGTATCTCCTTGCTGGGCGGGGAAAGGGGGCAATTGGACCTGCATCGCATCTTCCTGAAACGGAAAGTCTGTTGACTCGTTCACAAGCCACAGCGACGTGTCAATCGGAACAGGGTTCAATATCCAGCAGTGATGGGCACGATGTGCTGAACATCCCATTGAGCCTCCCCGCAGAGACCCGACCCTGGCCCGGGCTCAGCGACTGGCTGTAGCACCCTTCCTAACCCTTCCAGGTTTCCTCACTCGCCATGGCGCGGCATGACCCGAGCACAAAATCGTAGTTTCTCTTTACTTCCAGCCGCGGAGCACCTGGGCTAGAGGGTAACCACGGAGTGTGCGCGGCAGGTGCCATCGTGGGATGGGGCACTAAAAAGTCACGTCCCAATTGGACGAGGAAGGTGCGGGCAGTGTGAAATGGGCTCTCCAGCTGCATGCCGCGAGCGCCAATCGCAGCGAGAATGGGGAGTGGAGGGCTGGGGAAGTCGCGTTTTAGGGTGTTTTTGTTTGTCGCCAGAAGCAGAAAAGACGCCAATGGGCTTGCGTGGTTGTGACACCAAGACAATATGTGTTCGGAAAGATCGGGCAAAGGAAAAGAAGGTTGAGCAAAAACCCCCCCAAAAAAAATTCGGATCCACACACCTTACGTTGTATCGCCAACGGCAAAGCCTCAAATTCTTCTCGGGTCATCTGCGGCACGGCTCCCATGTTTTTCTGCATGCTGCTGGATCTCGAGCGCGCGGCTGGCCGCTTGACGGTGACCGCCGAACTGCTGCCGCTAACCTTTGCGTCAGGAAATACACGACCGGAGGGCGCCTGCAGCTTGCCGCTGTGATGTCGGTGGCCATGTTGGTGATGTTGATGGCGCTTTGCCCACCGCGAAAAGACAGGACTGGCAGGTCGTCGATTTCCAGTTGCGCCATTGATGTTTCCGCTTCGAGCTGAGAGTGGTCGTCGCTTCATCGCATCGCCGTCGACTTGATGGCTCGGGGCCTCAAAGTGCTCGTCCGTCGAGGACGTCGATGGCGGGAAGTCGATGGTAGCGCCAGGCATAGTGGTGGTCTGCTCTGTATCCCGGCTGTCCAAGCTGGGCTCCGGCGTCCAACCGTCACTGCGACAAGAATCCACGCTCAGCGTCGACGTCGAGGGAGACAAGTAGAAGGTGTAGAAGGGGTTTCGGCAGTCGTCGCCAGCGAGAGAGGCGTCGTCCGGGACGGCGTGGCAGCTCGGGTCGAGACCTGTCCCGTCGGGCTGGCAGTCTTGGTCGAGTTTGGTGGCCGCGCTTTCGTCGGTAATGGTGGTATTGGAGAAAAGAAGGCGGTTGCTGAGATCGAAGGTGAGATCGAATCTCGGGGATGTCTGGGGGGTCAAGGATTCTGATGTCGCTTCGAGCAACCAGGGAAGCAGACGTCCCCAGGGCAGGCCATGGGTGTCCAGGGAGCCCAGAGCGTCTAGAGCCAACACACCATCCGCAGCTGCTGAACACGTTGCTGTGCTGGAAATAGCGTTGTCATGCCCCAGGGCGGCTGCCAGGCTGCCCATCTCGCTACCGGCTGTGACTGGAGAGTGACGGGGGCAGAGGCTGTGGCGCCCTGCCGTTCCTTGCTAGCTAGGCTTGCCAGGGAAGGGAAAGGCCAGTTCGACCAACCAGCTCGGAAACCAACCAGGGGTGGTGATTGCAAAGGACAAGGGCCGCCCGAACACCTTCAAAACTGGTGGATGGTCAAGTCGGCAGAGACAAAACTGCAGCGGGCGGTAGGTATAACTAAATGGGTTTTCGTAGAGCAACCGGATCGCGCGTCTGCTGCATTGTTACTCGCCCCGTTTCCAGAATGGATCCGGGGCAGCGATCTCCTCCTCCTTGACGGCACGCAGTTTATGCCGGCCGGCTACTTGCTGCGTCCAGCCCTGGCGGGTCCAGTTAGCATGCAGTAGCTACAGTAATATTCTGCGCTGCTGGGGACGGTTAATGGATTTCAACTGGGAAACAGCGGGTCCCGTTCTTCAACGGTCTCCTTGAGATGCCGCGAATTTCCAAAGTCGGAAGGGGCAACAGCGCACATCTCAGCTCCAGCACTGCTCCCAGCACTCCAAGATAGGTAGGGCATTCAGCTCGTGCTTACTGCTCACCGCCGCCTGCAGTTTGCAGTGGAAATACCTAACAGACCTTGCCCACTAATGGGGTACCGTGTTTCAGGGTCGTGGATAACCAAACTTTGCAAATGCCCCAGAGCCTGTCATCAATCTCGAATGCTATGGTTCCGCAAGGCACTTCCTTGCTCCCCGCTCAAACCAGATTCTGCGCGCCTTGTCTGATCCGCACGCGTTCCTGGACACGCCGCGTCTCCCGGCTCTGATTGGTAACCGTTGTCAGGTACCGTGTGCTCAGGCTGGTGCCAAAAAACCCGCACGGAAGGAACAGCGCTTCTACTAGTCCCGATTGAGGCGATCTCTGGGTCGATAGATGGGAAGACAAAAAGTGCTTGTTAACTTGCTCACCAGCAACCTCCTTGCTTGGCCCATACAACATGACGCGACACGGCAACGTCGGCCTCTCTGCGCAAGGATCAATACGTGTCGCTAACTCATATCGGTGAGGGTACTCCTCGGGTCAAATTGGCAGAAGACGGGGACTCGTCCTAACAAGGCAATGGGCCCTGTGCTGACCCTGAATGCAGGAGTGGGCTTTCGAGTTCCAAAGGAAACCACAGCGCAACCCAAGATCCGAACTCGGGTTGCACTAAGACCTTCTGGAAGGGAAAAGGCGCCCAGCGCCCGCTTCAGAGACGACCCAAGAACTCTCATGTCGCGGCCAGCCATCCCAACTTTCGGAGAGACGCCATAGCGTGTTTGACACGCTAACACGTGGCGACTGCAGCATGACTGCATGCTGCATCGAAGTTGAAACGACGGGTTTCCTTTTTTGCTCCTCAAGGTACCCGTCTCGACTCAAAAGAGACACTTTCTTCACTGGACCATCCCTGCGTCGTGCTGCGAAGGAGCTTACCGCCAGTCTCCAGGTTCCATCGCAGCGCAGTGGGATGGCAGTTGCCGATGATACCGAGCCCTGATGTTGTTCTCTCTTGGTGACTTGTCGGTGTGTTAGTTTCAAGTGCCACCGGCACTAACGAACAACTCAGCATCGCAGGAAACTTGCTGAAGTCGCTAGGTTTGGGTTCGTCAAGCCGCAGTTACTACGCGTGTCCAACAGTCGCCGGCGGACTAAAACCCGGAAAACCGAGCAGGCACCCGGAACAAAGAGACAAGCACCCCGATAATGGGACCGCCAAGGTCTGGGCGGTGAGAGCTCTTCGCACAAGCTCTAAGAGTGTCCTTTACCCGGAGACGGCGCCATGTCCGCGTCGAGCGTTTCGCACGACAGCACCGTTGCGCATTTAGGCGATCTACGACCCCATCTCAATCAGGCTTCGGTTAGATACAGATACCTCCTTCTCCTACTCCCATTTAAGAGACACAAAATCGGGGCTACGACTGGCTGGCATCAGTACGATGCAGCTCGGATGTAGAGCTCCACAGATGCGATAACGTATTTAGCCAGCGCGGCAGACTACAGAGCTGCTCGGCGCGCGGCCTCTAATCAGCAAGATAACACTGCTGCTCCTCCGCCTTACCTGCCCACGTCGGTCAAGACTAAGCAGCTGGAGCTGTCTGGCTTGTCAGAGAGCCGATCCGTGGGTGATAGGTCAGATGGCAAGTAGCTAAGGTAAGCTCGTAGGAAAAGGAATGCGTCGTGACACCCACCGCAACTGCAAGTCTTGCCGGTGAACAGGCAACGATCGTGGGAATACAGAGATCGCGACAGGCAGGAGCGCCGACCGTGGCACAGAATCCCTTGCCTTCCCGTATCTGCCGGATTCGGGAGTTCGTTGTCTCTAGATGGCTGGATCCAGGCAGTGGAACACCAACGGCGCAAGGCGACAGCGAGTAATCCGTGGCCGATTCGCACGACGAGTTTCAATTCCCCTCGTGTCACACATGTCGTAACTCGGGCTCGTTGGGGAGAGATGAAGGGTAAGAAGGTAGGACAGTGCAAAACGAGGCGGGGAACTCGGCCATTTTGTCCTGGGAAGGCTCACCATGGAAGCGTCGCACGGAATGTCTATCGCTTCAGCGTGTCTGAATCAGCAGGAAAATAGGTGGAAGAGAGCTTGAGAGCGAAAGGGGGAGATAATGATTCTGGTCGGGGCAACCAAAATTGACCACCAACTTGGGTCAGTCGCGATTGAGAACTCGACACCTTCACCTTCCCTGCTTGGCGAGCCAGACTCAAGAGCCACAACTCCGGCCTCAAAATTGGATTCCCAAGCAGCTGGGTACGAAATTTGAGGCACAGGCATAGGCAGAACGCTAACACCGTTACCTGCAACCTGATAAGCGAAAAGGCAAACAGGTGTGGTCGGTGAGCGTTGCTGCCCGCAGGAGAACCGTCTTGACAAACACCCTGATCCCTGTTGGCATCCATCAGGCATCTGGGATGCCAAGGACGATCAAGTCTGGGGTAGCCAATGAGGAAGCTCGGAGCTTGATCATGGTGCAGCCGCAGGTGGGTCTCTCGTAGCTTCCCTTGGAGAGAATCAACCTCATCACAGGTCAACGTAAGGTTTGCTCCTTCCTGACATGAAAATCTCCACTGTGCCAGATGCTTTCACGTGCATCTCGCGCGCAAAATAGACTGGACTCACCGGTCAGTGTGAGAATCTCACGCGACCAACCTGCAATTTTGTTGTCTTGATGTCCGATCTGCCCCATTTGCAGAGGCGGACTACAATCACCATCCTCAATTTGTTTGATGAGGGGAAGAAGACGCATATCCGCGCATGCAAAGCAACAAAAAGCAACACAAACACTATCTCGACGCCAGAGGCAAAAAAGAGCACAGAAGTTAATTCCGAAGTCCGGTTTTAATAGGCTACGGCGCCACATCTCCCTTTCCATGCTTACCAATCAATGCAACGCGCAGAAAACAAGATGATCCAAAACGACTACCGAGATATCGTCCCATCAACTAAAGTACCTGGTAGGCATAGAATTCCAGAAATTTTGCTTGCCTAGTTACGCCTCCATGACGCCTGGATCCCGCATCCACAACCACATCCGCATCTTGCAAGCAAGCCAGCACGCAAGCAACTAATAAGATGACCAGGTTTTCTCCCTAGTATTCCGGGGCCGCTCCAATCGGGTCGTAGTACTCATACACCTTGTTCTCCTTGTCGCGACCCGTCACAGCCGGAGCTGTGAAGGTGGAGATTCCCGTATCACGGTCGTAAGACTTGTAGGAGCAAGCGAGGCGCTTGCCACCCCCACCGGGAAGGTCAACAACAAATGAAGGCATCATGAAGCCTGCGATGGCGCCGCGCATCTTGGCCTCAAGATCAAGAATGGTTTGCAGCGGCGTCCGCAGGTGCTCAACCATCTTGACCATGTCGCATTGGTACACGTAGTACTACGAGCGGGACCCGTCAGCATTCAGCAAGGGGATGGGAATACCAGAGGGGCAAGGGAGACTTACGGGGAAGATATTGTTATCTGCCAAGCCACGGATCAGGCCCGACATGGTCTCCAAGTCGTCATTTACACCGCGGAGCAAAACTGTCTGGTTGCGGACCATGACGCCCGCCTCGAACAGCTTCTGACTAGCCTCCCTCGTAATCCACGAGATCTCGTTGGGGTGGTTGAAATGCGTGTGCCACGCCATGGCCTTACCCGCTTTCTTGGCCTGATTGGAGATATCGATGAGAGCATTGATCCAGCCATCAGACTCATCAAGGACCCGCGTGGGGGCCACGGCCAGACCCTTGGATGCAAAGCGGAACCGCTTGATGTTAGGCATGCTGATGAGCCTTTCGCCGATCAAACGCAATTGGTCTGGCTGCAGATAGTACGAGTCACCGCCCGAGACGACGATATCATGCAGACCTGACTGGCTCTCAATGTACGCAAACACCTCTTCCCAGCGCTTGCGCGTGGGTTTTAGTGAGGCCTTGCTCACCGTGTCGGTGTCGGCTCCAACTGCATAAGAACGGGTGCAGAACATGCAGTATGTCGGGCAAACCGATGTAGCTAATTTCGAGTCAGTGGAATGCCGAACGCACAGTATGGGGGGGTATGACTTACGAAGGAAGAGGGCCTTGTCGGTATACCGGTGAACCAGTCCTTTGACCGGCGAGTCAGCCTCCTCGTGAAGCGAATCAAGAGCCAGCTTTGGGTGGTCGGGCTCCATGATCGACTTCATGGGCAGAAACTGGCGGACAATAGGATCGTGCCGAGGATCTTTCCAGTTGACCCGACTCAAAATATACGGCCTAGTATAAACCGTCAGCGGGGTTACGGTAGAGAGGGTCTGAAGAAATGTTTGTTGGTCATTGGAATTGGGGGTTGGGAGAGGGACTCACGTCATGCGAATTGACATAGTAGCGGCAGTCACACCATCGAGGACGTCCTTGATGAAGGCCTCACGGGTCTGCATCTGCGTGCCCGATTTGTTGAGGGGAACGTGCTCGGGCACGACAGCCTGTAAGAACTTGAAGAGCTTGGGTGCGCCCTGAACCGTGTTCAAGACCTGCAGAGTTGCTCAAATGGTTACATCGAGGCTCCCTCATCTGAATGGACACAAGATCTGTGATGAGGGGCAGACTTACACTCCAGCGGTACGACAGGAAGTCTTTGGCATCCACACTCCCCCAAACCGGCACCTCACGCCAAAATTCATCCCGCTCCTTGGGAGTAGTCGAGGCAGCGGGACGGATGCTTGCGGCCTGGGCGTCCACATCGGGGGATTGGGGTGAGAGCGGAGAGTCAAAAGCTCCCTGGGCCATAGGAACACGAGCCGAAGGGGGAGGATGAGTAGCCATCTCTCCGCGGAGGTCTCCTTCAGTGGTCATCTTGTCGGCTGAGCCAGCCACATGAGGGAGCCTGCGGGGAAGTGATCCGGTAGATCGAGCCAAAAGCATCGGCTTGACGGCCCTGGGCGTAGCAGCAACCCTGCCAAGCAGGTCCTTGGACCCCGAGAGTCTGGCAAACATCGTGATGGTTGTTTGCGTCACAAATGCAAACCTTGCAAGCGCCTCCCGTTATATCGTTTCTTTCCTGTTACTGTGGTGTAGGCGATTGGCGGTGTAGGCGATTGGCGGTGTTGAAGATTGGATGGGTGTTGAGAGGTTGGGAGGCAATCGCAACGAAAAGGAAACAAAGCCAAGTTCGGGGCAGTCAGATTCTCGATGTGCGAGAAGAAGTGAGGATTTGGCGGGGGACGAGTCTGGTCTTATATGCTCCTTCTGATGGAGGGATGCAAATGAGGCTCCAGTTCGGTGCCGAGGGCAATGGGGCACGAGTGAATATGCGAGTTGGATCTGTCGTACAATGGCCGCCTTCCCTTTACGCCGCTCCCTCGACCCTATTCACTTCAAGTTAGCTTCCTTGTGGGGAATCACAACGGCAGCTCTTTGGTGGAGCTGAGGGTGTATTGGCTGAACGAAAACTCAACATTTACGGTGGTTGACAATTCACTGATGGATTTCTTCGAGGAGCCAGCTTCCAGCTTCCAGATCCAGATTTTGCCTCTGGCAAACAACACCAGCTGGGAGGAAGACGCACCCACGTACCACACCCTCGTGGCCGCTTTTATTGGTGGACCGTCTGAGTGAGAGGAGGTTTGATATGACAACAAGCCGCACCAGCTGACCCCTGTCCGCCAGGGTTTGGGACTGTTTGTCTTTCCCCAGCTCGAGTTAGCCGCCGCTGACAGCCAAGAACAGGGGGGTGCTATCGAAAGCAGATTGCCCACTTGCCTCTTGTATGGATGGATGGCGAACTGAACCCCGGCCCTGGAATGCGCGGTGTAGACAAGATGGTGGGATACCCAATCGTAAATAGCCCCGGGAGGGTCTTATCGGCTCACGCCTGCTGTTGTGTCGAGGAAAGGTCGTATTCCCGCCTGGGTGTGTTGGTGGATATAAAGGGCGGGGGGTTGGAACGCCTAGCGTAGGGTGGTCCCTAGACTTAGAGTCGGATATCACAGTTGAGACACTGACTTGGATCGATCTGTTGTGGCAACCCCTGAGTGTTGTCTCTATCGCTCTCTCGCGCGCTCTCTCTCGACACGAGCCCCACGAAACGACGGGGTAAAGTCTCGTCGGATGATCCCCTTCTTATACACGACACTGCAGACACAGAGACCGCCGCAGCCATGCCGACCTCGGGCAAGCCAGCCAACACTAGCTGCCACACTACCATGCGCCTGTCTCAACAGGACAGCAGCACGACCACTAAAACACCAGAGTACGGGAAGCAAAAAGAAACCACCACCAAAGAAAGCGGCGAGCCCGGCCTGCGCTATGGGAGGGAAAAAAGAAACCAAATATGATAACTGACAAGAATCTGCGACCTGCAGGCCTCGGCCCCACACGGGCAAGCACGTCTCCAACCACGACGATGACCGGTTACACCCTGGCGGAGCCGCCCCGGACCTGGCAGAGGTAGACGAGGGTCCAAGTAGTTTGGGTCTGGAGTTAACGACGCTAAACCAAACGACAGTCCCGGGTACCGGGGACCGGGGCCCTTATATTCACACACCGGGTCCGGTTTTAGGACAAGAGGCGGAGCTTTCTCTCTACATGCACGCCCGCGATGTAGGACCACGCCCCTGGCTTGTGATACTTGGATGCTTTTGCCTTAGCCTGTCGGTCTACGGATTGCTCAGCGCGATTGGGCTCTTCCAGACGTACTGGGCTGCATACCAGCTGGCGGGGCGAGAGGCGAGCGAAATATCGTGGATCATTTCCCTGTTTGGCTTCGCCGGCTGCTTCTTTGCAGCCCCTGCCGGCATGCTGTTTGATCGATATGGTGTAGGAACGATTCTGGCGGCGGCGAGTACTGCGTATGTGGCCTGCTTTGTGGGTCTCGCATGGGCGGAAACCTATGAGAGGTTGATGGGCTGGATGCTGGTGGCAGGGGTTTTTTCAGGTTTGTTTGTTTGTTTGTTTCTTCTTCTTTTTCCTTCTTCTTTTTTCCTTCTGTACACAATGGCTATGTTTGGCTTTTGTGGAGTTGTTTCTTGAACCTAGCTTATGTTTTATTTTACTTTATTTTCTATTTTCAATTCAACGTTCCTTTTTTTTTTTCTTTCCTTCTTGTAAGGGGGGCTTTTCTGTCTGTACGTTTAGGTTGTGCGAGCCTTTCGGTTTCTACGTGGTCTTATTGATAACATGGACCTCCGTCGCTTTCGGTATACTGACACATGTTGTGCAAATTAGCGATGCCCACTGTCGTGGCCTTCTCTATCGTCAACCAATGGCTCAGGCGCAAAGAGTGTTTTGCTACAGGATGCGTCTCGCTGGGTGCTGCTTTGGGTGGCATCTTCTTCTCCCCCGTGCTCCAGGCTCTTTTTGCTCGCTTCTCTTGGCGCGACGCCATGCTCACCCTCTCGGGCATTGTTGCCATGTTCATGCTGCTGGGCAACGTATTGGTCAAGACAAATCTCAAACAAGTTCCGAGAAAGTCCACGGAGTGTGTAGGATTCTGGGTAGGCATCAAGGTGGCAGTGGCCGAGCTCTCGAGGTCCCCTAAGTTCTGGTTGACCAGCTATGCCGTGTTCGGTGGGTACCGCTTTCTTTTCTTTCTTTTCTGTCCCGTTGCTTTTACACTGTGTTGTCAGTTTTGCATCATCTGACGCGCTTATCCCCGTGTTTGTGTCGGCATGCAGCCTATGAGCTTGTCTTGTTCGCGCAGTGGGGATCGATCCCTACATATGCGGTTTCGGTCGGTATGGCGAGCAGTCAGTTTTACTTCATGATATCGTACAACATGTAAGCGGCCGTTTTTGGAAAGGAAGGGGAAGGGATGCAGTTTGGTGGCTGACGAGTGAGTGGTTCAGAGGGGCTGTCATTGGCAGGATAGTTCCCCTGTGGATTTCGGATCGCAAGCTCGGCCCTCTTAACACAATCATTCTGATGAACTGCTTTACGCTCCTGGCGGTGTTGGTAGTTTGGTTGCCGTTTGGGGCTTCGTCGGTGTCGGTGCTCTACGTGGTGGTGACTCTTTTGGGGGTTGGCACGGGCAGCTTCGTGCCCCTGGGCGGTATGTTTACGGGACAACTCTAAAAAAGAGACAGAAGATGGGTGACTGACAGTTACGCTGCAAGTGGCATGCGTGAGTGCACTTAGTGGGCCGGGGAAGACGGGAACTTGGCTGGGCTGGATCTACGGCATTGCGGGTTTTGCGTGAGTTTCTTTTCGTCTTTTTGTCTTTTTGTCTCTCTGGAAATGGGACTTGGGAGGGGTGCTGACAACAGGGCTGCTATGGCCGGTGCAGGACACTGATAGGCAACCCCAGCACCGGGGCCATTCTTGCACGGTACGGATCCCATGGGCTTGTGGCATTTCTGGCGGCGGTGCTCTTGTCGAGTCTGGTCAGTGTGATGGCGCTTCGCTGGCTTTGGCATGGACGGCGGTGGATTGTCTTGGACAAGATCTAGAGTGGGGGATGTTGGTACTATGAATCGCTGGCGATGCTGTGGGTGTGCTCTGGTTGGGCGGGCACACATGTAGTTCTCGGGTGACACAACAGGGCTGCCGGGGCCGCTTTGCAGCAAGCCCGAATGCTTGCAGAGGGAGCCTTTCCCGAGGAAGAAGGGATCGGCCGGGGCTTGCATTTTTTGTTCATCTCTGCTCTGTCATGGAAGGATATTAGAGATGTATTGGTATCGGATTTGTGACTGGCAGTTTTAGTGACAGCTACAGCGACAATGACAGGACAACATCAAGTTAGGGGCACGGGGTCTGGGGGAGACTATGTTAGAGTAGGAGGTCAAGTCCTCAATGCCTGTTTCGGTTCTACCAAGGTAGAACCAGAACTTGAGTCTACCATTTGTGCACTATGCACCTCAGCTTGATAACTGTATGTATGCCCTCCACCCACCCCCCCACCCCCATCCCACCCCCCCCCACAT
>Ga0247765_1001050_pt1 | contig 16059 bp, 13 predicted proteins | sample UWRJL106311C6_FD_179949 | JGI IMG/M metagenome (GOLD analysis project Ga0247765, IMG submission 179949) | Plant litter microbial communities from Arlington Agricultural Research Station in Wisconsin, United States - UWRJ-L106-311C-6 | ecosystem: Environmental > Terrestrial > Plant litter >... | reverse complement strand
TAGAAAAAAAAAAAAAAAAAAAAAAGAAAAAAAAAAAAAAAAAAAGAAAGAAAAAAAAAAAAAAAAAAAAAAAAAAAAAAAGGGGGGGGGGAGGCAGATAGACAGGCAGGTACATAATTAGGCAGGTAGACAGGTACATAGACAAGGTAGATTTAGTTATGTGAGGCAACTTACAGCCAAAAACGTTCCTGGCAAAAACACCAACGTCAAAATAGTAATCGAGTGCATCGAGACCGTCTCCTGTTTTGTCTTGACGGCCATGCGTTCCATGACTTTTGCGGAATCATGGGCGCTCTGCGCAAAATACTCTCCTGTGCGGATATTTCGGTACTGCAGAATCCCGTGGAATTGAGCTTCCGTGCTTTCCAAGATGGATATCAGAGACTGTAGTCGCAGACACAGATTCTCCATGTCTCGCGTCAACTGGCGCGTTCGAGACATAAAACTGTCTAGCCCAGATTGGCATTTCGCAGTGGGAGTGATGTGAGCGCGGAAGTCAGCAGACGCAAAAAGCGTCGTGTACCGCGCCATGACCTCTTTCATAATGTTGACGTTTTGTCCCATGACCAAGTGGTGCTGCTGCATGGTATCTTTCAGCTGGCCTAATTTCTGCAGTTCCTCAAAGTTGTACAGCTGGTTAAAATCCAAGTCGAGATCGACGGTTTTCATTTCCTCCTCTTTGGTCGGAGGAAGAGAAGGAGCGGGTTTTTTCTCGGGTAGAAATCTAGAGGATATCCGTTTCACCATCGCCGGAGGCTGGAAAGATGCCGTCTTGCGAAGCGTCCCGGCTCGCGAAGGGGGGACTTGGCCGATAGCGCTGTTGAAGGTGGTGCCTCTTCGCAAATTGGCAATCTTTTCAATCTTTTCCGGCTCGGTCATTTTCGTCACGGGCCCGAGCCGGACTTTTTCCAGCTGGTTGTTCAGTTTGCCCTCGAGAAAGTTTATAAACTGCGGCCAGTTCTCCACACACCACTGGAAGATTATCAGATGCGTTAGGAGCGTCGCTGTGAATCTTGACTCGGCTGTTTCCAATGCCGACGGACAGAGTTGCGAGTGGGCCGGTATCGATTTCTTCAGTCTCTTGGTGATTTGCTCATTGCCCTTGAGACTGATCCAGAGCGCTTTTCCAGTGACGATGTCGAAAGAATGGTAATTCGCAGTCTGCCGAAGAAACCATGGCCACTCTTTATCGTGCTTGTCGTTGAACTCGATTCCAACAAGGTTGAAGCAGTGTTGGATCCTCAATCCTGAACGGTCCAGTTTTGGGTGAGCAAACGCAGCGTCGGACTGGCTGATATGGTCCTCGGCTCTGAAAACAGTGAGGGTTTCTGGCTCTTCCCGTTCCCGAAAGGTGAATACAAGGTCAAGGAATGCAGCCATGACTTGGTGATGTGTCAGGATATGTCCCAGTTGTTGTCTCGAGCATCGCAGCGCTGATCTCGAGGTTAAGGAGTAGAGGAATCTGAAAAAGTCAACACCGGCTGGATATATCTCTCAAGGGTACCTATCGACTTACATGAAATTGGAGATTGGGTCCGGCGTTGTGTCGGAGAGTTGATCCAGCAGCCCTTGCTCACCGATTTGATCGTTGGATTGAAACTCTAGGTGGTGTTACTAAATGTCCAATGCAACGCACAGAGAGCCCTATCCTGATGAACACCGAGAAGTATACTGACCATTTTTGGTATCATGCAGAGACCAGGTATTGATCTTGTTGTAATCTTCTTTGAAGTTTCCCCTCTTCTCATCACAGAGGGTTGTTTTGTACCGCTCCAAATCGAACTGGAATTGATCTGTTTGGAAGAGGTTGCATGGATACTCATCAACCTCTGTTCGCGATTTCTGTAGCTCTTTGACTGCATCCATTTTATCAAGAGTGGATCATGTGGGCCGATAGTTACTCGAGGATTAGGTGACACCTGCAACCAAATGCAGTGATTTGTCAGGACAGCGAACTTGATTTTTCCAGGACGGGAATGATAATTACCACTGTTCAAATGTCGCTATATAACCTAAGTGAGGCCCTCAAGGCGGTCGGCAAGGCTCAGGAAATGTGGTCTGGCTGAGCGCGTTGCAGAACCTGGCTGTTTTGAAGTGAGAGGCTTTTTTTCTTCTTGCAGCCGAAGTGTTTTGGGCGGCAGGTACCTTACATAGTGAGAAGGCTCCCGAGCACACGCGGGTGACTGCAGGGGCTCGGATCAGATGCTGGGCGCCCTCTGTGTGAGCTGGCTTGATTGGCTGCAGAGCCCTGGCCACCGCAGTGGCTGCGCCCCGCCCCCGAGGCAGACTGTGAGGTGACCCTGCCCCCCCTCTCCCTCAAAGTTCAGCAGCACTTTGACACGTTTGTCGCAGAATGCGCGTATCGCCCAGAGGGAAATTCCTGTGATTGCTGGTACTTAACTACAGCCATCTTTGCACTACCGAAAACAATAAGTATGCTTGCACTCTCGTCGGAATTTGGCCAATCTGAGCACCCGCCGACCCTGAAACGGAGACCTGCCCTGAAAAAGCACAGGCCAACGCCCTAAATTCCATCAAATCACCTCCCATTGAACTCTGGAGTCGAACTCTGTGTGCACCTCCAGTGTCACCCTCAGTCATCATCCGTGTAAATCCGCAGCTGATTTTGAATATGCGACCTCTCCGCCTAGAAATATCAAGTGTCAGTCGCTGCAGCCCTACCACCAGAGAGGATTGGTTTTGAACATGCCGATGTCAATTTTCTCGGAAGGACCAAAGAATACGTAGTTCCGCGATCCTGCGCACCGCCAAAAAGGGCGGGGGTTAATGATGATGGACAAAAGATCTCACGATGCAAATCACCTGACATTTCGCTAGATGGGTGGACGAGATGACATACCTCGACAATAACATTTCCTCCGGGAAAAAGTCCACGAAGATAGTTTTGCAACGTGTCTTGTCGCAGGCGATATTTGACAATCGAGTCAATCACGGCCATTGTACGTGGCGACCTTTGCACGTCTGGTCGTGTAATCGGAAAATCCTCGGATCAGAAAATCGAACCAAAACACCTGTCACGACAAGGCGGTCTGTCTGACTGTTTGTCAAAAACAGGGCAGAATTTCGTTTCTTACTGACTGACTGACTCGGATCTCTCCTTGGCGATCGATGGAATTGATGGGGCGGGACTCTGGAATCTGGAATCTGGGACAAAGGCGCAGTGGGCAAAGAAGCGGGGCAAAAAGCTACAAGTACTTTCGGGAAGGGGAAAGACTCAGAGAGGGCGCAATTCAATTTTGAGCCTCAATCTCCTGCTCGGGGCACACTCGTGACATGGCTCGGGACACATCAATGCATGGACCGTTGGGCTCTCATACATATCACCCCACTTCTTTTACCCTTCTTATTGGACCACGCGGGACCGGGAAGGCGGCCGTCGGTAGCGAACCAATCCGATTAATTTTGAACCAGAATGTCACCCACCAACTCTGGAACTGCCTGACTGGCTGACTGACTGCCGAATGCCAAGCCACATTCTCCATTTCCACTGGGCGGAAAATGCATGATCAAACATTGTACTTTTTGCTGATATCCATCTGATGTTTTCGAGAGTAGGAGCCTGTCGGAGAGGGAGCCAGCGAGATGTTGTGTAACTTTTGTGACATGTTTCGGGGCACACAGGGTTGGTGCAGTCATGATACGGCCGTGAGATCCAGCTCAGTGATCATCTCCGGGGGGCCTGGTGGGTTGTCAGTTCAACAACACGACTGCCATTTGTAGATGTGACAGAGAAACGTTATTATATTACTCGGCCCAAACTTGTGTTCCCAAAAAAAGAGCCGGACAATAGAATAGAAATAGAAATGACCATATCATCACCAACAAAAACACATCTCCCCTCTGTATCAAACGTGATTTTCCGCTGTCCTCTCCCGCAACTCCTCCCCCAAACGAAGTTGCTCATCCATTTCCCGCTTCCGCCTTCTCACCAAAAACATGCCATAAAACCCCGCCAGGTTCGCCAACAAGTGCGCCACGCCGAGGACGAGCGAGAGATAGGCTACCGCATCGGCGCTTTTCTTCCAGGGTTTTTCGTCAGTGCCAGAGTCCGTTCCGTCACGGCCTTCCGTCCCCACTAGGAATCCCCAGATCCCACATCCCCCTATTATTGGGTCTGCAAAAACTACCCAGAGCCAATACCCGCCGGGACCGTATTTGTGCAGATAAGAAAGGATGGCGGCGAAATAGTCTATGAGGATGGAGCCTGCGCACTGTCCTCCCATGAACTGTTAGCGAAACTTGAGCTTGTAATGTTGTAGTTCTGTAGTTCTGTAGTTCTGGTAGAGAGGTAGGGCAGGCAGGGAGGCAGGGAGGCAGGGAGGTAGGTAGGGGAGAAAGAGTTGCGGCGTTTGGTAGTGGAAAGAAAAAGAAGAAAAAAGGAGAGGGAGACAAACACAGAGAAACGTCCCCACAAACAACGCTGCGCGAATCTCACTGCGGTTCGTCGCCATTACCCACGCAGTGAAAGCGAGAGTTACCGTCGCAAAAACGGCGAGACAACCCCGCGTAGTCATGGTCAGCCATCGTGGATAAGGATAGAGCGTGTTTGGTCGGTTTTCCGGAGCGGTTTGCGGGTAGGGGTAGCTTTCTGTGGGGGGTTCGTCGCGGGTCATGTTGGTGAGACAGCCTGCTGTTTTTTTTTTCTGTTACAGTCGTGTTGTTCAAGTCTGGATTCGGTTTAAACTCAAGGTTGAGAGGTACAGACTAGAGCCAAAGTATTGACACAACAAACAACATGAATCCACAAATCCAAAAGTCGCTTAAATCATTTTTTCCTTAACCTACGTCAGGGTCAAGGTAAATTCATGAGGGATATCAAAAATGGAGGCCTCCCATTAAATCAACTTATAAGATGCAATGCACCGCACTGCGCTGCACCGCAAAGATCAACCGAACCAGTGACCTCAATTCAAACCCTCTCAACGAGGCAGTGCACCCATTCTCAAGTTGGTTGAAGGATCTCGGCAATACGACCCGACCCGGCCACACATCCAGTCACATGGTTTGGCAGGTTGAAAACTCCGGCTAATTCCCTTGGGAGGTAACACTGCCGATGCCAACCCAGACGGGTGGCCTTGTTAGGCTGATAACTTTTCCCAAGAGAAAAATTGGGGGTGGCTTTGTGTTACGGACCTATCAGGGACCAGGCAGGACAGGTTTAAGTTGTGATGATTGGTGGTTGGGATACGTGCCGTATGTGCATCCGCCTTCACTTTCGGACTGGCTCGGTTTTGATCGAGTTTCGGAACGCGGCATCAGAGTTCAGTTTGAGGATTTGTTCATGACATCATTGATGCAAAGGCTGCAAACTTATGGTGTTAGAGTACATACCTGAGTGTCAATGAGCGCATCACGAGTGAAGAATAAACAGAAAAATGGGTATCCAAACATAGCATTAAGTATCTTACTACACTTGTCTTTCTTGACCAAAACCCAATTTTTCTATCTATCTCTTTTTGTCCCCAGTTGATAACGAGCGAATGACCTTATCTCTCCCTCTCCTCTCCCTGACAACTACCTGCAGATGAAACCTGCGAGAAAAGGGTGAACTTGACATTGGCCCTTTGCAGGCTCTCATCACATTACCATCTAGAATAGTCTCCGTGGGGCAGACCACTGCTTAGCTTAGCTTAGCGGCAGTTCATGGTGTTGCCATCGAGGATGCACTCTGCAATATAACTGTCAGCATCCATTCACTCTAGAGTAAGAATAAGAGTACAAGTAGAATAAGAGTCAGAGAAGAGAAAGAAGAAAAAAAAAAGAAAAACTTACGGCCACGGAAAATGGTCCCCGCAGAATCAACCCAGTAAGCGCACGCATCGCCGCGGAGAATGGTATTTCCATCATTCATGCGGGTGCAAGCCTCGTGGACGCGAACTTTTTTGACACAAATCAGCTTGGCTCTCAACTCAATTGGGAAGAGAACCAGGTATGTGTCGAGACAGGGATATAAGGGACAGACTCACCACCACGAATGGTATGGAACCAGTTATTGGCAGTCCAGACACCGTTGGCGTCCTGAGCCCAGGCGTTGGCTCCAGTAGCCATGGCGAGAACAGCCGAAGCGACGATGGCGGTGAAATGCATGGTGGGTAGAGTGATTAAAAAGCCGAGAGAGACTTGCAGATATTAAGTTTAGGGGTGAGTGTGAGGACTGAAGAGTGAAGAGTGAGTGAGGTGATGATGGTGGTGAGGAGGAAAGAGAGAGAGGATTCAGGACAAGTTCTGGACATTTTATATCCCAATGAGACACGGAATTCGGTGCATTCCTGATAATAGACTCAGGAGTTCGCTTCTTCCTCTCCTTGTCATGCCTCACCGAGACTGGAGACAGACTGGAGACCGGAGACTCATGACATGGCTCGTGCAGTCGGGTTTCTACAGGATGCTGACATGCTCCATTCTGAACACGAGACAGCATGAAGACTTGACAGGAGGCAAATTAGATCAGATTGTGCAAGGATAGATTCTCGGTAGGATTTCTTTGGAGAGTACATGCATCGTGTTGATATTCCTCGACTGGACCGTGGTGAAAACAGTGGCAGTTCTATGGGAAAAGTATACACTATATTGGTTTAAGGCATTTCCACTCTGCCTCTCTTGTGGCTCTATGCTGCAGGTAGACTATTACTCTGACAAATTTGATGGCAAGTAAACCGAGGAGGTACCTGCTTCTTCCCAGCGGCACATTCATCAGAAAGGCGCCCAACCATGTGCTTCCAATGATGACGAGAATAAGGATCATGGTTTGTCAACCTGGCAAATTGTCCCAGGGTAGTTTCCTCGTGTCAACAAAACCAAGAAGGGGCTGGTCAAGATGATCAACGGAATTCGCTTGCATCATGGAGCACCTCTCTAAACAACGCACGCCGTACACGCGCCGCAGTCAGTGGGGATTTTTGTCATTTACCGCCCAAGTGGAGTCATTCCATACAAGTGGAGTATCTGCTGTCTAATAAAGGGACAACCGGAATTCCGGACGACGTTGAATTTGGCCTCCATGTCAGCAGCAGGCTAGGGGCGGACCGGTCCAACGGGCGCCAGTGGACGGAGGTGAGACGGCCTGGGAGGATCTAAGCTTGATCCACTTGGACCGGTTTAGAGTTACTCTTGTGAGTGCAATGTGACTCTGGCTGACATGAGACGGGATACCCAAATACCTACACAAGAAGATAGAACAGCTTTAGACGAGAGCGAGCGCCTAGTTGGGTTGATCTTATTACTGCTTGGATAAACAGACCTAAGTTGGTTGCTGAACCCACGCGTCCAAAGATCTGGCCGCATCAGAAAAAGCCACTGTGATCTGCGAGAGTTGTCAAAATAACAGCCCCACCCCATGCTGTCAAAAAACCAAGACACCTTAAACTTTACCCGCCGCTGTAACCTAGAGTGGCTCCAGTCCGTTTATAAGTGCTCGTTTTTCTGGACTGGGCTGGAATGCAACCTTCGCCTCCCGGAATTCGAGACGAGAAACGCCAAGTCGGAATTCATGACTGTGAGTAAATGCAGTCTAGTCCAACCATGTCAGGTGTCGGTGAAGGAAATGACTTGATGTTCTTAATACGCGAACCACGAATCCTTAGAGATCACCTAGGGATTGGGTATTTTCAACTTGGGAGTTTCTCGGATCATAGTAATAGAAAGGTACATTGGTATTTCCACACCGTGTATAAATATCAAGTAACGCCCCCATCGCTAACAATGTCATTTACAGAGCAATACGCTTGAACCCTGCCCCATCCCTTTCTTTAGATTCCCCTCATGACCTCGTCACTGTCATGGCCTCATCGCGGCTGGCGGTACTGGCGATGGCAGCGGTGACGGCGGCGGAAGTAACCTCTGCCAAGGAGGAATCACTCTGCCCTGTTCATCGTGTGTCGGTCCATAAAGTACCTGCGCTTGCTGACTTGGTCTTGGTGTCTCCGGTCTCTCTTCGTCGCCGTGGTTTTCGCCTCTGTATTGGTCGCTCGCATAGCTGAAATCGGAGTCGCGATTTGTACCATCCATTTTTTGTTCGTATTCGTCCACTTCTACATCGGAATCGTGTTTCTTTTTCAGGATGATATAGACTAGTAGCCCAATGAGAATGGCAAGGATAATAGCGACAGGTATGGCAACGACTTGACCAAGACCCAGCGTCGAGTTTGCAGCCGAGGCCGCAGTGGAGACTCTGTTTCCCGAGGATAATGGTGCCATTTTTGGTGAGAAGTCAACTGTTTGATTGATGCCAGCCTAGAAAAACAAAATCCAGCACACCGCCAGATTAAAGAACCACAGCACATTTAAGATTTAGAAATTATTTGACATTTCTTTCTTCCAGTCCAAGAAAAAAAAAAAAAAGTCTGCCTCTCCTGATCTGGTGGCGGTGAACACACCAGATGCGGCGCATTTCCATGCTGCCCTGCTGCCCTGCCGCCCTGCCGCCATGACATGGTTTGTGAAACCTTAAAAACCCCCTGTGCAGCGCAAAACTTTATGCATTCCCACCACGCGGGTAACTCTCTTACCAACCAAGGGGGGTTGAAGGATTCAGGCCCCGGGCCAAACGCCACAAATACTGACCTGAATGATGGGACTGAGGTTTCATGCCTGTGCAACGTCAAGTGGTCATGATCGTCAGGGTGTATTTGCGATCCTTTGATCCGGATTATTTTTCGACTCGGCATATGTAGATTGAATAGGTAGTAATGGGTGCAATGGCTCTGAACCGCTACTGTGTCTTTAATTTGATAATAGGAAATCTTCTTGGTCTATTACCTACATGATATAAATAGTGCTGATATGAAAGAAAACAAAACCTGTCACTCGGCTTAACCATGGCCGTTCTTACAGTCTCCCCATCATCATACTATTCCACCCCAAACTTCTCCTGCCCAGCCTCTCCCTCCACACGCCCAACCCATGTCTTCTCCCCAACCTATCCAACTCCCTCGCTCTCTCCTCACTTCCTTTCGGTCCCTGGAGAAAACCACATGCGGCGCCATTGCTAAAACATTCCCCACGCTACCAACAGCTTTTCACCTCTAGCTGAGACCATTTCGAATCCATGTTCAGCAGCAGTGATGTCAAAGGCGCTACGCAGTGCAGAGCCTAGAGATTTCCTTTTGCTTCGCATCTCAGGGATAGCTTAGTCCTTTGATGTTTACCACCAGCGGTTCATTTTCTTCCCTACTCACCGTGTATCGGACCGGTGACCTCTTGATCATTTTCCATTGAGGTTGTCATTGGAAACCGTGAGGGGAGACAAGGATGAACCTGGCTGACCCGAGATAAAGCCATGATATTCTCACTGCCAGGACAAATGGGGTATTTGGGGCGAGGATGGATTATGGTTCTTCATTGGAGATACACAGTGGCACAGGACTGAGACACGTTGTAGTGCTTGTTGTCGTCTGGGTGTCGTCTGGAAGAAACCTCCCACTAGCTGCACGCGGGTAAGCCCAGGTAGGAATAACAAGGAGCAATAGTTGTCTGACTCGATGTGCCTTGAACCGCCGTCTTTGTCAGACGTGCATCATTTCAGCACCGCCCGATTCTGATGTAACATCACAAGGGTCATGTCGTGTCTCTTACACAAACAGGAAAAAGAACACCGTCCGATTCATCCAGCAACTTGACATTGGCATGGTGCGACCAAGGCTTCACTGTCTTTAATTATGTAACAGAGCACAACGCCCCATAAGTACAACCCGTGGTAAGTATGCTAGCGCTTCGGACAAAGTCAAAGCCGCAAGCATGTCAAACATATATTTTCAAGCCTATCACATGTTGTTTATATATGAAGTATCGATGGTTTACCGATACTGACGTCGTCGCGTACGACTTGCTGTGTCCACGCCATCCCGTCAGGCGCCCCAGCACAGCGACGGCATAGCAACGACATAATAACAACGTCGCAACAACCCAACAGCGGCACCGCGATGATAAATGACAGCACCGCAACAACACAACGACAACACAGCGACGGCAGGCGACATGTCTTGTATTACCCTAATTATTAACATCACTTAGTTCTGTTCTCACCAAGCGTCGTTTATTCGTACCTTGTGTCCTCGCCCGAGCGAATGTCACGTTGTTGTCACGATCGCACGATTACGCCTTCACCCATATCGCCCAAAGCCTTGGACATCTGAATATCACGGTGCATGTGGCTTGTGATTCCCAAACTTCGAGTTGGACGTTGACAGCTTGGCGACAACTCGCCCATTCGACATCTTTATATCGGTGCTTGTTCGGGTGTGATTTCAGGCCGAAATACTCGATTTTTTTTGTTCACCTGATCAAACACAAGTTTTCCCTTGACGTTCCCGCACTCTCCAGAAGCCGTCCCTGATATTGTCGGTGAAATCCGCCCAAGCATTCATTAGCGTCTACCTTTTGATCAAGTGCGTCTTGAGTGATAATCGTACGAGCGACGGCGGTCGTTATTATACCCTCCACGTTTTTGCTTCCACCATGCCCCTTTTATTTATCACGTTCCGCCGTGTTCTGAAGGCGTCCCCAGTATGCTCGACCTAATCAGCCTAATCATTCATCAACGTCAGCCTATGATTAAGTGTGTCGCAAGTGATAAATCGCACAAACAGCCCTGGTCGTCAAGTTACCCTCTGCTTTTTAGTTGCACCATGCCCCTTTTATTTGTTACGTTCCACTGCCTTCCGGAAGACGTCACTGGAATTCTTGGTGGAATCCACCCAAGCATTTATCAGCGTCGACCTGCGATCATGTTCAGAGTAGCAAAATCGCACAGATGACACTAATCGTCAAGTGACCCCCGCTTTTTCAGCTCCGCCCCAGTCTGTTTGTTTCCGTCCGCCATGTGCCGGAAGGAGTCCCAGTTCTCAGTCAAATCCGCCCAAGTATTCATCAGCATCGAGCTGTTGTCAAGTGTGTTTGATGTGAAAATTGGCACAAACAATGCCGGTTGTCCAGTTACCCTCCGCTTTCAGTTCCAGCCCCTTTTGTTTGGTATATTCCGCTGTGTTACGGAAAGCGTCCCGGCATTCTCGGCGCAATCCGCCAAATCATTTACCAGCATCTACCTATTATCAAGCATCAATGTCTCAAGTGAAAAGATCGCAAAAACGATGCCAGTTGTTAAGTGAACCTCCGCTTTTTCGGTTCCCCCAGTTCTGTTTGTTACCTTCCGCCGTGTTCGGGAAGGGTGTTCTGGAAGACGTCCCAGCGTTCTCAGCGGAGTCCGCCCAGTTATTTACCAGCGTCTACCTATTATCAAATATATCTCAAGTGAAAACATGGGACAAACAATACCAGTCGTCAAGTAACCTCCAGCTTTTCCAGTCCCCTTCCCTCTGTTTATTGCCTTCTGCTGTTTTCCGAAAGGCAGCCCGAAAGGCGTCCCAGCATTCGCGGCAAAGTCCGCTCAATCATTTGCCGGCGTCTACCCATTTATTAAATATATCTGATGTGAAAACATGGCACAAACAACGCCGGTCGCCGAGTGACGCCCCCCGCTTTTTCGGCTCCGCCCCCGTGAGTTTGTTTGCCGTCCAGTCCGCCGTGTTCCGCCGTGTTCCGGTTCTTTCACTCTTTCCATTTCCTTCCGTTATTCTGCCTCTTCCCCTCTCTCTCCCTTCTACCTTCCCGCCTTTCCACTCTCCCACCTTTCCCACCCTTTACCTCTTTTTTTCTTTTTTTCTCCAAAGAATTTCTTTTCCTCCCCACCACACCACCACCAACAACCATCATGGCGGAGTTTGGAGACTCCGGTTCCATGATGAACCTCTACGCCGGCAGCGAGGCTCAACCCTCGCCGCCCAAAATGAATGATGGTCAGAGTCAGGGTGAGTCGGACCTTCCCGTGGCCATCAAGACGGAGCCGGTGCGTCGCTCATCGCGCGTCGCGGCAATTGCCTCTTCTTCTGCCATCAAGCGGGAGAAGAGTGTGGATTTGCCCTCGGGCATTCAGAGTGAGCAGACTCAGCAATCTGCTGCCGTTACTACTGTTGCTGCTGTTTCTGCGACTTCTGCGGCTTCTGCGGCTTCTGCAGTTCCCGCGGTCTCTTCTTCGGCAATTCCGCCTGCTACTCGACGCACCCCTCTGCCTACTGCTCGACGTACCCCTCTGCCTACTGCTCGTCCTGCTGTGGCGATGCGTCAGGTTGCCCCTCTCCCTGCTGGTCCTGCCGCTGGTCCTGCTACTGGTCTTGCTGCTACTCGTCAAGCGGCTACTCTGCCTGCTGCTGGAACTGCTTCTCGACTTACGGCAGTCCCTCAGCCTTCTGCCGTCCCGACTACTCGTCTTTCTGCGGTTTCTCCCGCTACTCTGCCTACTACTCGTCCTACTGCGGTAGCTCCCGCTGCTACTGCCGCTGGGTTTGCTTCCGCTGCCGCTTCGGCTGCCGTCGACCTCCCAGTTCTCCCCACGACAAACCGCGCCTCTCGAGTGAAGCAAGAGCCGACAGCCTCCACTTCGTTCCCCGCTACGCCTCGCGGACGGACCGCTGGAAGAACCAGCCCTCCTCAGATCATTGAACTATTCAGTTCGGACGACTCCTCGGGACTTGCGATTTCCAGCGGCAAGGCCACGATCAATTCATCTTCTCCTCCTCCTGCTGCTGCTGCTACTGCTCTGGAAAAAGAAAATCTTGAGATGATGGACATTCTCGACCACCGCGGCGATCTCATTGTACAGATCCCCTCCAAGACGCCGCTCGGAACTCCGAGTCGATTCCGCGTCTGTTCCCGAACCCTCTATCGCGCATCGGCTTTTCTCGAGAGAGAATACAACCGAGACGAATCTCCCGCTCGGTTCCTTTCTCGTCAGAACGACAAGAGTGGAAAGACTGCAATCAAAAAGATTGTCTTACCAAATGATGTTGACCCAAAGGCCTTCGGGGTAGTCCTCCGAATTATCCACGGAAAACTCACCGAGATCAACATGCATCTGCGGGATCTGGCTCTGTTCAACGAAGTTCTCGCTCTCACGCACAAGCTCAAGATGGATAACTGTTTGATTCCCATTGCAGCGAAATGGCTCAAGCGCGTCTACGATAATGATGCGACCCGGTTCGATGAGCTGGGTCCCCAACTTTGGATCACACACCAGCTGGGACGGACGCGACTCTTGAAACAGACTATCCTGGCCGTTGTCGTGGGGGGAAGAGTCAATCCCGATGGGGAATTGCTGGGGTTTGGCGCCGCCGATGAACAGCCGTTTGTGACGCTAGGGTCGCTGCGCAATGTTCCCGAGTTGATCTGTAAGTTTCTTTCTTTTTATTTTTTTTATTTTTTTTATTTTACTTTTATATCCACTTTTTTATATCAAAGTAAAACTGACTCTTACAAATATAGACGACATCACCCGTGCCCGTGCTGCTGTCATGGAAACGCTCATCGACCTCGTCAACGCGTCTCTCGACCGGCTCGTCGCCTCTTCGGCCTCGCGACCCGTCTGCTGCGCTCTGGTCCATCATTTACGCTGCGACTGCACCATGCTTGGCGCTTTTGAACGCAGTTTGTTCTCGGCCGGCTGGACGCGCGCTCTCATGGTCGATGACGGAACCGTCAGGGTACGCCCTCCACTCGTGGATCTCCGGAGTTCCCCGCGCCAACTACACAAGAAGATTAAGAGCATTGTGGGAAAAACCGTCGCCGTCGCCGTCAGTACGTCTGCTCATGCCAACTGTGATCCCTGGGGTGGGCAAGCGAGCAAGCCGTTTCCGTCTATTGAAGAGCTCGTCAAGAATGCGACGGCAGAAGTCCGGATCGATGAGGAAGCCATGAAGGTCCGCAGCGACCTGATGGGTTTTGACGAGGAGTAAGTAAGTAGGGGTGTGTGTATATGTGGGGCAGTGTAGTTTTGCGTTGTCTTCTTTTCTTCAAGGACAGCCTCAAGATCACGAGAACAACGCCTATATACAGACGGATGGGTCAGCAACTAGCGTTTAGTTTAGTTTACCTAGTTTACTGGCCCAGCGGAATCCGATGATTCATCACTCAGCGTCCACGGCAAAACAGCGTGCAGACTAAACTCTAAGTGAAAGCCACAAACTTCAATGCGCATCAGCGTCTGTTCACATCATCGCTTGACATTTTTTGTCACACAAAATGGCGATTCTCTGTGGACAATGGCGTCCTCTCGGTGGGCACTGGGCAATGGCGTCCTCGCTCTCTGTGGACCCCAGCAAAAAGTCAACAATAAACCGTGGCGTGGCGTTTTTATAGTGGAACGTGAATGACATCAAATGGCCGAGGTGATTTCGAACCTTAAACCAGTCCTTTTATTTTGTTTCGCTCCCTCGCCCATTTAAAAGAAATTCTTTTCTATTGCCACTCGTCGTGAAATCTAATTTGACAGATTCTTTGGAGTCTGGTGAGCTTGGTGCGCCGAGAAAAAAAAGACGATGCGGACCTGCTGCGCCATCTTGTGCGCTCACATTAAGATACAGATACAGATACAGATACAGATTTGCAGTCGCAGTCGCACGCCGAGACGAACAAGTTCCCTTATTTCCCACTCCCAATCGCGACACCTTTCACCAAATAATCTGACCAGACCTGACCTCCTCGGCAAAGAACCAGACTTGACCTCTTCAACAATTGTGCCCTTTTTCTTTCAGAGAGCGCAAAGCCCGCCTCCAGTTATAACCCACACCAACCCGTGAGGATTCACATATATTCACATCGCAACATCGCACATCACACATCGCACCCCTTCCACCGTCCTAGCCCACGGCGGAATCACCACACCACGCCGCCAGATTCAAATTCGAAAAATTCTTGACCGCGCAATGGACCCTCTTGAAAAACAAAAACCCCAGGTCTTCACCGGACAATGGCGCGACCTGGACCTCCTCCAACAAGACTCTCCGCTCGTCACCTTTCCGCCCTTCCAGTTTCAGTGGTCTCGTTTGAGAGTCTGTCCACCGCCTCTTCCCGCTTGGCATCAACGTGGTGATACGCCGCTTCCGCTTCCACAGGCGAGGTTTGTCACTGAAGTCACTGAAGAAGAGGAGGGATTTGCGCTGCCTTTTCCTGTTAGGTTGGGAAGTGAAGGAAGAGAAGGGAGAGAATGTGAGGGAAGTGGAGGAGAAAGCAGAGGAGGAGAGAATAAAATGGAACCCCAGTCGGGAGTTGGACTCGGAAACGGAAATGCCAAAGGCAAAAAAGACACAGTCAATGGCCAAGACGAAAGCGAAAACAACGGCAACGCAAACAGCAACGCAGACGAACACCAAACTGCGAAGGAAAACCAGACTCCTCCACTTCCACTTCCGGCAGGAACCGAAATCGCAACTGGAACTGAAATCACCGCCGGAATCGAAAACCGAACAGGAGAAACTGGAGATATAACCAGCCCGAGGACTAGAAAAGAAGGCAGACCCCGCCTCCTCGACCCCCTTTCGATGCGCCACGACACCGACCTCACAAGTTTCCGGCTCTGCGACGCGCTAGCGACGTTTCTTTTCAAGTTTGACGACGAGTTTTGTGCCTGTTTCTTTGACTTTTCTCAGCCCGAGTCCGAGTCCGAGACCGAGTCTGAGACAGAATCCGAGGCCGAGGCCGTGGTACAAATTGAGGCAGAGGCAGAGGCAGAGGCAGAGGCAGAGCTACAACCCAAACTACAAGTCAGTCCAGAGCTAGAGCTACAGCTAGACGACGCTGAGCTGCAAACCGGGCAAGAGCTTCAAGTCGAAATGGACAGCGGTCCCAAACCCGAAGTGGACAGCAACAACCCCAAAATTGAAATGGACAGAGGCTCAGAGACAGAGACAGAGACTGAAACAGAGACAGAAGTAGAAGAAACATACACCCCACGAGAGATCCGTCTCGAGATTTTTGACGGACGGAACCTGGTCGGCAGTTGCGGGAGTGACGGCAGCGCCGACGAGCGAGAGCGCGTTCGAGAGGAAAGAGCCCAGCGGGGTGGTTTTGTGACCGAACATCCAGAGTGGGTGGTCAGGAAGACTCTGGTCCAGACTCAGTCTCCGACTCAGACTCCGACAAATACGAAGACAGAGGCGGAGACGGAAGAAGAGGGTTGGCGGGTTACGGTCAGTTACCCCCCCCCCCCCC
>Ga0247765_1001049_pt1 | contig 16060 bp, 19 predicted proteins | sample UWRJL106311C6_FD_179949 | JGI IMG/M metagenome (GOLD analysis project Ga0247765, IMG submission 179949) | Plant litter microbial communities from Arlington Agricultural Research Station in Wisconsin, United States - UWRJ-L106-311C-6 | ecosystem: Environmental > Terrestrial > Plant litter >... | reverse complement strand
AAAAAAAAAGAAAAGAAAAGAAAAGAGAATCCTCTGGCCATTTCCTATCTAGTAGACAATGTAGCCAGTTGTCCTCCTTCAAGTCTGGTGGGAGACAGAAAAGTAAGTCTACCAATGCAGGTGGTCACAGCCATAAACCGCAACCTTGCCTCTCGTGCCCATCCTCAGCGCTTTCAGCACCTTTTCATCCCGACAGGTACTCGGAGTTTTAAACATCATGGTAACTTCTCCCGGAACACCATGCGTCACACAGGTGAATCCCGTAAGGGGCATGCACGAAAAACTCTTCTTGAGCTGTTCATACACGGAAAGTCCACAGTGTTCACCGTTAAGCTTGTCGTCTCCCGCGTACGTGATGGTCCAGTGGCGACGCAGGCGGAATTTCCCGTATTCGCGAAGGCATTCTCCATGTTCCTTGGGTTCTGGCGCCATCGTTCTCGTCGCCGACGGCCGTGTCTTTGACATCTGACGATTCATGTTAAATAGCTCTTGCTCATTGACGCTGGGATGGATACTGACGGGTAGGATGACAGTGTTGATGATCGTGTCGACCGACGAAGGAGCATTAGAGTTCACGACTGCCAACGAAGAAGACGGCAGCTCCTCCTCTCCCTCTCCCGAGCTGGGAACCGGAGGAGAAACCGAAAAGTCAAAAATAGGCAAGCACTCGCTATCATCGTAATCCGGAAAGATGATTGGATCAAATTTCCGAACCTGAACTGGCTCGTGAGCCTGGACCTGAACCAGCCCGTGGCGCGCTAGAGCCCGCGCGTCAACCTGCTGGACGACATGCGAGGCTAGAAGGAAGAGACAAAGACCTAGGAGTCCGAGGCCGATAGGGCGAAAGCGAAAGAGAGAGAGGGAAACGAAGTTGGATTTGGCGGACATGATTGCTCTTTTTTGTCTTCGAACTGCTTCAATGTTCAGAGGATGGACATGTACCACGTACGTCCAGGCCGTGGAGGAAAGAGAGAGCAGGTGGACACGGAGATGCTGCCGGAGCAATGGAATGGGCCAGGCGACTTGAACGGGGGCTGGCTGGGAGACTGGGAGTGTCGCCCGAGAGGGATGCGAGTGGCGGTTATGATGAGGGTTGTCTGGCAGAGAGCGCGAGTCGGCAGTAACGAAAGTTGTCCGAGAGAGACACGGTCTCTATCGGCCGTGAGAAGGGGGTTTGTCGGGGGCTGAAAATGTCGTGCGTCAAAGGATGGAAGAGCTGTGTGAAAGACTCCCACTCTTGTGTGTGTATGTGTGGGTGTGTGGAGGATGTGGGTAAAAGAGTGAAGTGTTGTTATGAGATGAAGATTAACAATTTTTTCTTCCTCAAGGGATTCCCGACTTATATAGTTACTCAAGGACAGCAGTCTGGATTTCACATGAGCAAAAGCGCTACATAGCAAAGTATAGAGAGCTTGAGAAAAATTAATAGCTCCACGAAGTGCAGAGGTTCGCGGCGGTTCTAGCCTGTGGACGGCAGGACCGGATACGGGGTGTGTCGGGAGTGGCGCCGGAAAGTTGAGACCGGCCCATCACATCAACAGCAGGTCCACCAGATTCACGGCGGGTTAAGCGGATCACGGAAATCTCTAGCTGGAAATCGCAGAGCCGGCAAGTGGTGTGTCGCGCTCGACACCATCATGTTGTGCTCTCCGTTAATGATCGAGGTTGCCGTCGGTATGTTGAGCCCTTGTGAGGACCCTCCTCATGCGGAATGGACAATGTAACTTCAGCCACATGACGTCCCGGTTCATGAGAAGTTGGGGCTTCGTTGACATGATCGTGGGCATCCACGACGAACTTGCCCATACGGACTCCCCAGTACTCTCAGTACATCGGACCTCCGGGTCGCGACAAGTTGGGTCTGTTGTCAATTGATGGGACTTGCCATCAACCTTCCAAGCCCGTCATGATGAACTCACCATGACGGAGACTCCCAAACTAACTTCACCAGTGATGGAGACCCAAACTCACTTCACGGTAGAGCCCAAACTAACTTCAGCCACATAAAAGTCCCGGGCCGCGATCCATCGGGGCTAGACTAAGACATCTTGGGATGGGGCACGTGGACAACAAGGTGGACAACATGATGTCTTCATTCTCGTATCTTCGAGAACGTAGCTTGCTAGCTAAGCCAAGCGTACGCCTCAGGAAGTAAAACTATAGGAACATGCAGGTCACCCGCGCTTTGTTGAGACTAATTAGCGGCAATGAGGCTCTCCAATTCGTCGGCATCCTTGACCACGGTCGTCAGATTCTCTGATCCGTCCTTGGTGATGACAATATTGTCCTCGATTCTGCAGTTGTCAGCAACAAGCCCGTCCAAGAGGAAAACAAAACGTACCGAACACCCCCTACATCCCAATACTTTTGCAGTACCTGTCCATCAATGTACTTGGAGTGCACCGGATCAGCAAGATACGGCTCAATGATGAAGTTGCAAAAGTAGATGCCAGGCTCGACGGTGATCACACTCCCCGCTGGAAGTTTTCCCCGAACCCTCAAGTACCGAAACATGGTATCCTTGTCAGCATAGTTCGGGTTTCCGCCAGTGTCATGTGTATCCATTCCTAGGTAGTGCCCCAGGCCGTGGGGGAAGAAGGCCACGCTCGTCCTGTTGGCGAGAATCTCGTTCTTGTTGCCCTTGAGAATGCCCAAATCCAAGAGGCCGTCAATGGCAATTTTGTGTGCCAACAGATGCACGTCATCCCACAACACACCTTCCTTCAAGGCGGCGATGCATTCCAGCTGCATTTTGAGGACAATGTCGTATATCGCCCTGGCCTCCTTGGTAAACTTCCCGTTGATCGGAAATGTCCTTGTAATATCAGAAGCATAACAGTCCCACTCAGCCCCGGCGTCCAGCAGGAGAAGCTGCTTCCCAGCCATGGGAGCGTTATTGTGCACGTAGTGCAGTGTTGCCGCAGCCGTTCCGCTAGCGACGATGCTGTGATAAGACTGGTTCCGGGCGCCCTTGGAAACACACTCAGCAAGAAAAATGGCCTCCAGCTCACGCTCGTTCTGTGCATTCTTGACATTCTCAATCACCGCATGGTGTGCCTTGGCACTGACGGCGTTGGCTTTGGCAATCAGGGCAATTTCAAACTCATCCTTGACCACGCGGGACACCTCAATCGCCTCTTTCAGTATAGAAAAGTTCTTGTGGTCGAACTCAAGGAATGTGACCTTCTCCGACACCTGGTGCGGGATGGCGTAGATGGTCGCATTCGACTTTTCAGCTCCAACGTGCGCCAGCATGGCGTTCAGGTCTGACGAGTATTTGACCTCGTCAACATCGTATTTCTCGAGCGCTTGGTCAACACTCAGCGGCAACCCAGACCACATAACGCTTTCGGGGTCGATGGGCGGAATGAAGAGGGTCGTCTTGGTCGTGTCCATGTCGTAGGTTACGTAGCAGTCGGCTTCGTTGCACCCTGTCAGGTAGTAGAAATACCGCCGCTGTCTTGATCACCGTCAGCATGATGTGTATAGCCTCAGCCTACGAACATACCGAAAGTGTTCCGCCTCATCATTATCCTCGATCAACCTGGTCGCGCGGCTCTCCAGGTACAGCACGCCTGTAGCATGGGGAATCTTGGATCGGATGTAATCCGTGACGCGCTGCGCGTGGCGTTTCGCGGGGTATTTGCCCCTCAAAATAGTATCGTAATCCATCCTGGTGATACTTGTAAAGCTGAAGGGTCGGTGGTGGTGAATAGGAAGCGTCCAGCGCAGGGGGGTCAAGAGTTGAGAAGTGCGCATCGAGTGCAAGTCGAGATCGGGATGCAATGCCGACACCAGCCCGTCACGTCAGCGGCAGCTCTGTGCAGCCGGGAGCTCTGGCCAGCTGACCCGGGCCAACCCACCTGCCATTCCTGGCGATGAGGGGCAATGGCTGGCGCTAACGCCGATAAGATCACACAGGGGCCCCGATAAGTCCCCCATAACGCTGGTGTCCTCTGAGATGCTTGGCATTGTGTCTTGGATCAGACCACCTGTTTTGCAATGCATATTTGAAGAGGAATTCTATTTCTGTCTGTTTCACTTTCTCGATGTCTAATTCCCATACTTGCCTCACGATCCCTTTCCTCGTCCGTTGGCTCCGCATACGGTCCGTCTAGCTTGGCACGGCGGGTTCGGGTACTTTGATGTTGGACTTGTCAAATGCCTGACGTTCGTCTTGCTACGAGATATCAACCCGTCTGCACGTCCCAGATATTGAAAGGTAAAAGACAAAATTGTCTACAGAATCCGCTGGATCGGGCCAATTGGGTCCTCGACGGCATCGTCGTCGTCAATGACAGGGGTTGCCTCGTTCTTGGAGGTCTATTGGTGTATCATTAACTTGGCCCTCGGCTACGTGGCTTGTCGTTAGTGTAAGCGTGGGCAACGACCTCCTGTTGCAATGGTCTGGACATGTCAAAGCAAGCTGACTTCCAGAATGACGCTCTGATGACAACCGTGAAGAATAATCTGGTGCAACCGAGACCGAAAACGGACGATTGTGTCACGACCTACATTCAGTGACGTACAATCAACAAGAGTCCTGCTTAGTTATGATACAATCCAACTGCAACACCTCGAGCGATGTGCCCACAAATTCAGCCAATCTGCCACTTCATCCAGAATTTGGATCCAGCTGGGTTCGCTGTCGCAGGACCCGAGCTCTGCGGGGACAAGCTCGGTGGAACGGCCCAGAGTCCAGTCGTCTAATTTCCGTATGTCAATCTTCCCAGTGCGCTCACCAGCAGTTGCATCTCCAGGCCCGGCCGCGACAATTTTTCGGCTTGGATTCGCCGGTCCCCATCGGGTCGTATCAATCTGGGTGACGATATTAGCTCCCGGGTTAGGAGGCTAGTCCTGCTACACAGAAAGCGGGAGGATACCCACGACCACACGACAAATATCAACGAGCACAACCATGTAGCAATGCCTATAACACTCCTGATGTGGGTAGAAGCCAGGGGAGGAATATGAAGCAACGAGACTGGGGATATGGCAAGCGGCGAAGACGAGAATTGACAACCAAGGCGTGTTGGAACAAGACGGAAATGCTATACGTTGCAGAGAGTGATCAGAATTGTCATGTTCCATACCGCTGAGAGGACAGAGAACACCTCTGATTAGTCCAAGTGAGGTGTTCAACAACGCTTCAATTACCGCTGTCACAGGCTTGTCAATCGCCGACCCTTGCTTTCCCAAGCCTTCCCGCTGGTGGGCTACCCAATTGTGGGACACTAGCGTCCTCCGGAGGGTCTGATAGTTGCCAGCTTTCTCTGCCTCGCCTGAGAAGCTCCCACATGTCTGACAGAGCGTCCTCCTTCACCATCAGTTCAAACCCCGTCAAGAAACAGAAACTGATTTCCAACCGAGCTAACTCAACTTCAGTCACGCCGCCGACCTTAGCAAACTTAGAGTGGCTGTAGCTGAGGTCCTCCAGAGCCTTCATGGCTACCCTCAGACCAGCTAGAACCAATCGGTGGGCATTGCGTCTCGTGACAGCAATAGCCCGTTCTACCACTGCTAGGCGATGTATGTATAAGGATGTTGCAAGGTAGACGGCCGTTGACATGGGCAACCAACGATGGACGCGCAGGAGGTATTCGGAAATCGGGATCGGTGGCGTAATCCGAGAATAGAACTTCCTAGTGATAGCACTGTGTTGCACGTTAAGCGGTTGCGAGTTTTCGTTGACGATCACGTATGGGCCAAGCGGTGGCTGCGGTTGGTTCTCGGATTGAGGTGGAGGGGTAGGGTTGGGCGTTCGAAGGTGGACGCCGTCGATTGCCTGCGACGGCTCGGCCCTTTGTACTGCCGGGTCGGCAGAGGGATGTGGGCTCCTTGCCGGAGAGCGGCCGGGCCTCGGCGAGTTCGACATGGCCTGCTGCATCAACCTTGCCAGATTCTTCTCCGAATTTGAGCGCACAATTTCTTGTTTCTCTGCTTCCATTGCTCGCATGTGTGGGACCGTGGGGCTTCGGGGCGGCGGTGTTGGAGGGATATCGCCTGTCGTCTCAACCAGCATCTCGATCCCCGCACCCAGCAACCTCAGAGCTGCGAGTGGGGCAATTTTGTAGATGTCATCGACCTGAGCGACAAGTCGAGGCGATGTTATGTCACTGACGGGACTCGGTAGGCTTTGCAGTCTCGGATCGGCCGACGGATTGGGCGGAGGAGGCGGAGAGGGAACCGCGCTCCCATCGCTCGCTACTTCGGCATCCGATGTCGAGAGTTTCATTCCAGGCGTCCTGTTGAGAATTGTTGCCAGGCTTTGGTCCCGAGCGGACCACGGGGTAGTCATCTCCGACGGAAACGGTGGATTAAGCATGAAGAAATTGTGGATATCTACCGCAGGACTCAAGCTCTGCTGAAAGGTCTGAAAATGAGTGATGCAAGGCTGGGGTTCAGCTTGGCCAGGGCGGCACTTCAAGTCTGTATATCGTTCCGATCGATGAAAAAAATCGCATGATCTCGTGCCGGGTTGTAGCTTCCTATCGGGCAGACCCACGTCTCAAGCTCGCTGATGTCCTGTGTGGCTTGTTATATTTCGCTTGCCTGCTCAGCGGGGCGGGAAGCTGTGGGCGATGGAAGGGCAAATCAGATCTTGGGCCGGAAACGCGGGAGGCTCAGCCGGTGGAACACTGCGGGAGCTAGGGCGCGAAGGCGGTCAAAGTAAAGCACCTGACAGTTCGACGTGGACTAATCGTGGAAACCGCTATGTGCTGCACTGTCCATCAGGTGTCGGTTGGCGTTAAGGTTTGAGGTGTTCGCGTCGAGTGCTGAATCGGGATCGCTGAAAGTCATTGGATTGCGGGGTAGCTGCGTTTCTGTCCCCAACTGGCCCCTGCACGCCACTTCAATCCTGCAAATCGCGCTCCAAATTTCGACGAGATATTTAACCGAGAACCAGCATCTCGTCCACCGCGTATCTCAACAATTACCTAAGTGGGTTCAATATTATCCCCACGATCTCGATGACCACGGCCGGGTCCGACTCTGCCGCTCACGATAGCCTCGATCAGCGACGACTAACTCCGGAGGGTCGCCCTGTGTTGCAGCGCAGCTTCTCAGCTGCGCCCAGTGAGCGTGGCGATTGCCAGATACGGCAGTGTCCCGAAAATCTCCTATCTCGGTGGCGCGCAACGACAATCGGGGCGTTTTTTTGGGGGTTTTTTGGCGAGTCGGTTGCCAGGGATGGGTGTTTGAAGGATCGCAGCAATTGCTCGCCCAGCCTCGACCAAGGGGACGAGAGCGGCCGAGATCTCCATTTCTACGGCCTGGACCGACCCTTAAGTATAAAACTGATCACTGTGGAATTCCGAAATGCCGCGGCGCCCAGGTTCCTCAACGGCGGCTTCCCAACGATGCAGGGATCGCAGGGGACAGATTGGACCGAGCCGAGGACGGTGCCGCTCACGGGCACATAGTTGCATTCTGAGGACCCTTGGCGCATGCGGACCCTGACAGCGGGGGAGTTGGGGACAAGATTTGAGAATGTTGTTGCGGCCTTGTCTAAGCTCCTCTGGCTCCCAAGCGGGGGGTGACCAACCTTCGCTGCTGAGCCTGACAACGTGTTTGGCTAGGTTCAGTGTTGGCGGTGCCACATCTCTCCACCATCACAATCTCGCCCCTCGAAATCAATATCCCGAAGGCGGTCTCGTGATGGTAAGAAAAAGAGACCCAACCGGGATGGTGACACACTTCCCCGCACCACTCACAGCAATATCGATGCATCCACGGGCCGGAAGCATGTTGGTCGGCGGTACCCCCACGAATCGAGGTCCATTACTAGCCTCAGGCGGACAAAGCATGGGCAAAGGAATACACAAAAAAGGGATTATGCAGAACTAAATATGCGCAGAAGAACTAGCAACCCGAGGCAACCTTGCAGTCCAACACTGCAGTTTGACCACCCTGCACCACCTCGATCGCCTTCTTCAACATGGCTTCCAGATCTTGGGCCTTGTCTACTCTCGCAGCAAACAAGTCGCCACCTGCCGCAGCCTTCGCAATGCCTGAGTAGTCCGGTACCGGGTCGAATGAGATATTGATCTCCTCGTTGGTCGCCTTTGACCCAAGCCCATTAGGATGGACTAGCTCCAGTGATCTCCTCGGAGCGTTCCATCCTGCGCTTGTTATTAGACAGCAGGCTCATGGACCTGGGGAGATTGAGCTCCACTTACCTTTGTTGTTCAAGATAATAGTCAGTACGGGGATGTTGTAGCGCTTCGATATCCAGTAGACGCTTCCCGGTACGGAGAAGAGGAACGTTCCGTCTCCCACGATCTGGACGACAAACTTGCCCTTTCCTCCCTTGACCTGCGCTTCAAAGTCCGAGGCAAGCTTGATACCCAGCGCGCCGCCTCCAGACCAGCCTAGCCCACCACCGCCGCAGTTGATCCAGTGACCTGGCAACTTGGGTTGGATATTGTCGTGGACAAAGAGGGTGTTTGTCACTGCCTCGACAGCCCAGATAGTATCCTCGGGGCATAATTCTCTCAGCTTGGCGCACAAATGACCCGTACCGAACTCGCCATTTCCCAACGGCTGCGCGGTTGACGCTATTCTAGTAAGAAGCTGCTGGTGGGATTCTTGCAGCGCCTTCCATCTCTTCTCGCTCTCTTCGCCGGAAAGCTTTACCTTGAGAGCCTCATCAGACTTTAGGCGGGCCGTCACCTGCTCGATTGACGTAAGAGCATCGGCCCTATAACGGCTCTGGGCTTCGATGTAGAAGACAGGCATGACCTGCTTCAGGGGGTCGACATCAATATGGAATATCTTGGCATCTTGCCTCGGCTTGCACTGAGTGGGGATCCACGGCACATCGCAGTCCAGCACTACGATAACGTCGGCGGTTTTTACCGCGGCTTCGTTGCCATATTTCACGCCAAGCCAACCTGGGTGGTCGGCAGGGAAGCACATGTCACTGCCACCGGTATCAACGACACGCAGCCCCTTTACCGTATTGGCCAGCTCGACCAAAGCAGCGGGGATGGCGTGGTTCCGTCCCGAGTAGCCAGTGACAATCAGTGGCGCTTTTGCGTTGGCGAGAGCCTCGGCAATTTCTTGGACTGCGGATGACGGCAGCCCTCCAAGCTGCACCGGCTTCCAATCCTCTTGACGAATTTCGTAGGGCTTAATGTCCATCTCTAGAACCTCACGAGCACCGCAGAGGTAGACCGGCCCCTGCGGATCAGACCGCGCAAACTGCAAGGCCCGGTTGACCATTTGCTTGACGTTGAGGCCGGTCTTCAATTCCGCGGAGTACCGGCAGTACTGTGAAACGATCTGCTTTTGGTCCGGAACATCCTGGATCCAGTGGATGAACTCGGTCCGCGACCCGCGCATCTCGCCATCCTGCGTAAAGGGGGACAGGCCAGCAAACAACAGAACAGGCGCTCTGCCTGCGCTGGAGTTGTGCACGGCTGCACCAAGACCCTGGGTGCCGACATCCACGTGAACAATGACACACTGAGGCTTGCCTGTCAATCGGGCGTATCCGTCGGCCATGGACATGGCGACCATCTGTCACAGCGTTAGCGTTCCCGCCGTCCCAACCCGAGTGGGCCGTGGGTGGACCAAGTACCTCGTTGGGGCAGGTGATGATGGTGGGGAACGAGCCCTTCTTCTCCCTCGCCCCTTTGACCATGGCCTCAATGATGCTGGGGTGGTCAGATCCCAGATTGACAAAACAGTGGGTGACGCCGGCGTCCCATAGCGCCTCGAAAAAGGCAAACGAAGTCGTATACATTTTGGACCTTGAGGTTGAGTAGTCCCGGCGGCGCGATTGGACGGCGGGCAGTTGTTGCTGTCTTTGGGTGACGGCCAAGGTATTGACGGATACGGGTTGTTGCCGTAAGGTTGAGCGTCCAGGCGCAAGGCGGCCGGAGGGACGGCCGGGGTTTATTTTATCGCCCTGGTTTACGCCGCCGGAAGTCGGATAAATGGTGCTCGGAACTTCTCCATGCAGGCGACACGCGGTGCTGCAAAATGGTGCGGCGGCTTGGTGCCCCTTGTGTAATGCAGCTGCCCCGGTCGCGGCTAGCAATCCGGCACCGCTGCGCGCGCGGATATGAGTGCTTTCTATGATGCCGATGGCCTTGGCCGCCGTTGACGCAGGCGGGGTTCGCAGCAACATGGCGGCAGGTTGCGATGGGGGATTGTCGGTGTGTCTCGGGGGAGACTGGGCGGCTCGTCTGATTGGTCAATTCCCGCTTCCCGGATCACACATCAGCGACCACTTGGTTATGTCCGCTCAGTGTCCACCAGCCGACTGATTCGGGCAATCGAGTCGTATACAGGAGGTGCGAGAGCAAAGAAGCCGAAAGCCGGAGATGGTTTCCCGGGCCCAGTTTACTCTGAACTGCGCTGGTGGCGTTCTTTCTTCAACGGTCTCAATCGGTCGGTCGACCACCTGCCACGTTGACAGTGAGAGAGTTTAAGTAGTGGCGCCGTCCAGGAATATGCGAAAGGAAGGGCGTAGGATCCGAATGGTACGGTTGGTCCCGAGGAAACAAAGCAGGTGCCGTGTTATTTATTTGTACCTTCCGGGCTGGTGCCGACGAAGCATTGGAGAGCTCGGCTTAAGCCACGGGGTAGGTAATCCCCATGACGTCTGTTTCAGTCCGGTGCCCTGGGCGACTCTCAACTCACCGCAATTTGGCAAGGTAATAGCGTGCCTTCGTTGGTTCAGGGGGAACAGTGTTACCTAAGAGCGTACCACGGTCTGGGTAGCGCCTGACATGCTGCGATGCAAGGTGAACAATTCCGGGCTCGGCGGGGTTCCTGAGCCGAGATCTGTCCGGAAGGTCCGGCATTGCGTGTCCGTTGGGAATGCACCGCCCAATATTGTATATTTTCAGCTATTTTTCGCATATATCTCAGTTCAATCCAAACTCATATCATTCCCTCTGTACAATGGGCATTTCCTTGAGGTTGTGCCCTTGCTCTGGACCTGAGCCGAAGATCGTGTTGGAGAGCCGTTGCTTTCCGACATTAGTGCCCCACCGAAGCCGCGGCTGGCCGGGGTTCTCCAGCTCCGATTGCGGGGTGCGGGGCACAACGGCGACTTCAACGTGCGGGGGCGTTTTAGGGAGACATGCCATAAAACATTGATATGCTGGCCTTTATGTATCAAGTGTCGGTGTGTTGCAGGGGAGTCGAAGTCAACGTGGACCCGTGGAGTTACGAAACGCATTTGATCTGTGGCTCCTTGGACGATTCTGACAGGCAGGCTTCTGCTTCTGGCCTCTTGTGAAGATGGGTGGGACGGGTAGTGGGGTCAACAGTTGAGAGGGGACCTTGGTGCGGGAACCCGGGATGGAAGGGCGGCGCAGCAGAACTGCAAAAGGAAATCGGGAATCAGGAAAAAGGAAAGAAGAAGGAAAGAAAAATAAAAGAAGAAGAATAATGCAAGATGAAGCTCAACTATAAGACTCCAGGTGTACCTAAGCAGGCACGAGTCAATAATGGTGTCTGGTAGCTTTCGCTGACTGTCTCGACTGTCTTGACCGTGGAACATTTCAATGGGGGTCAGGTCAGGTCAGGTCAGGTCCCGGGAGGTGAACCCGAATGCCCTGGGACAGGGACGGGATGTCAACACCCATGCAGTTCTCGTCCAACTTCCATGAGGAATCCTATGCGAATTTCCCATTTGGCTTGTTGAAATCCTTGAGCACACGACCCAGCCAACCCTTATCAAACATTCCACCACTCCCCAGCCCGATGAGACATACACACACACACACACACACACACATAAACACGCAGACACATGCAGGTATGGAACCGCCCCGTCGGATCTGCCACTTGCATGCCTCGTACGTATATGTCCAAATTCCAGAAAATCTTGATTTCAAAAACCTCCAGCAAACCAACCACGTGCGATCATGTCCGATTGGACACCGAGGGCCATGGCCAGACACATCTGGTGGACAATTCACGGTTCAACACAGCTTCCAGTTGGAATCCAATACCACATGGGCATGGGCCATGTTTGTCGGGGACTGGATCAAAATTGACGGTATTGGCAAGTCTCGTTGGACTTCAGGCGGGGGCTCGGCGCGGTCGGCCGTACTTGGAGAATGGATTTGTAGACAGATCTGAGTCTGAGATTGTGTATGTATTTGTCGGGTTGGCGACGGGAAATGGCTGGTCTTTCTGTTTGGAGAAGGGCTGAGCTGGCTGGGGATAAATAGACGGTGAAATGTCCCTGGGGATGAGGAAGCAAACTCGCCAGATTGCGGAGCACCCCCTGGGCTTTCTCCGTGGTAAATTTCCTCTCGTTCTCTCTGCCACTGGAACTAGTCAAGGTCAAGATGAAAGTCGCCACCATGCTCTTTGCCCTCGTGGCCTCTGTTTTGGCGGCACCAACGCAAAACACCACCAGCTTCACCACCCGCGATTAGGATAACATCACCGCTACTACTGCCACCAAATCAACCCATATCCGCCTCATCCCGCAGAACTTGAACTTGAACGAAACCACAACACACGGAGCACGCATCCTCCCGCAAGATAGTATCAACAACACCTTCAGGCGCATCACGCCATCCCAATCCCAATCTCGATTCCAGAACAACCCCCTCGTCAACATGAACCTTACCATCCTCGCCGAACACATGCAGCGCGTCAACGAAACCATGGCAAGCCTTGGCCGAAATGTCAACCAGACTGCCATGATAGAAACCATGGCGGGTATGAACCAGACGGTCCTGGCAACGCATATGGCGAGATTTGTAAGCAGCACCAGCGACAATGGAAGGCGCGCTCAACTTCGAAATGAGAATGAGACGGTGGTTTGAGGTAATCTGGCACCTACATACGTACCTGCCTGCCTGTCCACTTAGGACACGAGTGTCATGTCTAGCTGGAATGGGCGGGGACGTGGGGTCAAAACTCATGGGGTTCGCTCTGGGGAAATTTGACAGGCGGGATAGCAAAGAAAAAGGAAGGAATGAATGAATGAATGAAAGATTTCGTCCCATATGTGGCTGTGGAACGGGGAGCGGCACTCTCATGGACGCGCCTGCCTGCCTTGTGAGAGTTCAGCTGAAAAGTGTTCAGCTGACTGGGTGTGACGTGATAGCAAGCTTGGGTGCTGACACCTTGATGGCAGGGTTTGAGAAGTTTAATTGCTCTCTTCGTTGCTCGCTCGCTCCTCGTTCCCGATCTTCGATCTCAACAGTCCCTGTTTTCACCAATTCCATCACCTGTTTCCTAGTGTCCGCCATTCCCTCGTTGTGCAAGCACACTATATCTTCTCGTTCCTGCCCTCGTTGAAGAGTCTTCGTCTACACACTGTCTATCTCCTCGTTCAAAAGCCATCACACAAAACACAATGAAGCTCCTCGGCATCTCAACACACGCCCTCCTCGCCTCCATCTGGGGCACCGCATCCGCCAGAGCTGTGGACTCCCCTGCCGATAAGCCCCTTCAGGGTGAGACTAGTGTTCCGTATAACAGCAGCAGCAAGTTCCCACTATACCCTAGCCTCTCTGATATGGCCTCGCTGCCCAACCCCGATCATTTGGCGAAACGGTCTGACTTGGTGGATAGTCCCCCAGACCCCGTGGGTCCAAGTCCGACCGGGTAACGATACTTCAACCATTGACGTCGGTGCTGCTCCTAAACTCGATGACTCGGATCTGTCAGACGACTACTGTGGTGGCGTTGCTGATTGTCGCGCGCTGTGCTCTCAGTGCGACTACCATTGTTGGAAGTGCACGGCGAAGGGGTGCGTCTGTCGTATGGGTCTGTGTTGATGAATCAGATGAGTTTTGAGGTGGCGGTCTGTCTGTGTTGGACGGTACATGTATTAGAGCCTCCTTACCGGGGTGGGAGGGGCAGGCTGACGACAATGTTTCTTTCTAGACGGTAGAATATCGTATACTTTGCCAAGCCCTGGCTGTGGATTGGGGTGATGTAAACTCAACTGCCTCGCGACATGGTGATAATAATAAAGATGGCCCCTCGGTCTATGAAAACCTTGCCGGGGATTCGGTGTTGCGCACGGGATATATTTGTTTCTTCTCTTCGTCTTCCACCATTGAACCTGGTCACTTTACGTGTCTTTACGCTGTCCTTACCAGATCCTTATCCCATCTCCAACGGCCATCATGTCACTCGACGGCATCATCTCTTGGGTTTCTTCTTCCTCCAGATACTCTCCTGCCCAAACCCAGATTGGGACGCGCGATTTTGAATTCGAGATTGACACCATGGTCAACCCCGATGATGATGATATCGATCTCGAGGATGTTTCTCTCTCAAGTTATCAATGCGAAAGCAGCTGTTTTTTAAAGGGGGGTTAATAGTGACTGTGTCACCACTACCAAGCCACCACAGGCAAAAGAGGAAGAGGAAGAGGGAGAGATAACAACTTAAGAGAAGGAGATGGTCATGGGGATAGAGTGGGATAATATGGCAAGGAGTGCGCTGGAAGATTTGCTGATGGCGGGATTGGGGATTCAAGTACGGCTAGGCGGCCTTGATTACCATCAATTCTCTGTGTTGTGTCAAGTTAATGGGATAATAGCGCCTTGATTTGCCCCAAACTGCAGGTGGAGGAGAGGGATGCTCAACACTTAGCAACAGGAGTGGATGAGGCACGGAGTGGAGAAGAGAAGCAAAATTGCTTGCTAATACTCTGTCGGCAAGACTTGCCCACTGATCAAGTTTCAGAAGGTGGAGGCAAAAGGTCAAAGAGAGGCTGATCACTGTCTGGACAGGCGGGGAAAAAGTTCTTGGAATGTCTTGTCTTGTCTTGAGAGCAAGGGGATCCAAGACAAAGAGAGGCAGGACATGGAAGGGGGGAACTATAATGTTGGTTGGTATTACACTCCAGCATATTGATCACTCTCATGGACATGGATATAAGGACATGGACATGGATGGAGAATCGGCCGCCTGAATCGGACATGCCGGGGTCTGTCAGTTTCCGAATGAGGAAGCTGGTCGTGTGCATCGGTTTCAGTGCTTTTGTGCAAGGAGTTCGAGATTTGACGACCGTCACATGGGAGAATATCCAACCGCACGTGGGAGAGAGCTATTCTGTTCTAGAGCATATTGAAAGTAATGTAATACGTAGTATAATTCCTCGACAAGAAGCAGAAAAGAGGAAAAGAAAAAAAATATCAAGAAATAATTTGATCACCCCCACGCATATCGGGATATTTCCCGAGTGCCGCAAGACCGGAACATTCTCTACCAGAATGCAAAACCAAACACTTTCAGTTTCGGCAAAATTTCCTATCTATTCTTAGCTTTTTCTTTTTTTTTCTTTTTCGGGATGCGATTCCAAAAAGATTTGCATTGGCAAGAACAACAAGAGAGAAAATCTATTACCGCGAACCTTGGTCAGGTCTGGTCGGAGTCTGGTCTGGGAGTTGTCGGACTTGGCCTTGTCTGGGAAATGCTTCGTTGCTTGTCTTGTTCGATGCAGCTTGGCGGCTTGGCAACTTGGCGATATATGCAAAACTCGTTGCAAAGCAGTAGGGCCAGGCTGATCGATAATGCCAAGGATTAGGATAGGAAAAAAAAAACCTCCGTATGATCGACATCGCCCGTGCCCGAGCCGCCTTTTCCTTGTTGCCAAAGTCAATTAAGCTTGCCGACCAAACATGGTTGTTTTATGTACGACTGCCGCCGCACCACACAACGGTTAACGACCAGGACTGGGTGGAGAACAGGGGTTGGTTGCGCCCTTGTAACTGGGTGGAGAGGACTCCAAAGATGCGACGCGCCGAGTTCTAGAACCACACAAGATCGACAATGGATATTCCATGCCCCCACTCTCCAACCCCCCCGTCAACAGGTTAGGTAGGAGAGAGGATTTCCACACAGGGCGGCGGCAGGCGGCGGCTGACCGGTTGTTTGTCTCTGTCTCTGGCTGAGGCAAAACAAAACCGCCGTTGGCGTCTACTTGAACTAGCCCAGTCCAAGACTCCTCCAGTCCTGGCCTATAGCAAGGAGAAGAAGAGTGAGAGATCGACAGTGAGACAAAGTCCATTTTTAGAAGAAAAAAAAGAGTTCCACGGGAGTTCACATTCACACATTCGGGGGG
>Ga0247765_1001048_pt1 | contig 16062 bp, 16 predicted proteins | sample UWRJL106311C6_FD_179949 | JGI IMG/M metagenome (GOLD analysis project Ga0247765, IMG submission 179949) | Plant litter microbial communities from Arlington Agricultural Research Station in Wisconsin, United States - UWRJ-L106-311C-6 | ecosystem: Environmental > Terrestrial > Plant litter >... | reverse complement strand
TAATGGGCGGGTTTGGGTGGGGGGGGGGGGGGGGGGGGGGGGGGGGGTAATATCCACCATCGCCCTAGCTTTTAGGCCGCCGTCATATTATCTGTGAAAAGTATTGGTTGCCATGCTGTCTGAATAGTATGCAGGTGTGTTGCACCTGAATGCGAGGGTCGTATGCTAATGGGAAATCTTGACGAATGGCAGTCAAACATAAGGCGTGTGTGTCAAGCCTGCCAGGCAAACGGGCAGGGTACGAGTACTATTTACGGGCTAGAGAGATAAGGCTCTCGGGGTCACGCCGCTTGGGTCGTGTTAAGTGGTCGGATGGGGAGGCATCCCCTGCAAGAGAGCTCGAAGGGTGTGGTGTCACACACCTTTGCCGGGCGAGCGCCAAGGCCAGCAACGCATGACGCTCTGTAAACGGCACCATTTCAAACTTTGGTACAGGTCGGTACTCGCTTTTTATGTAGGGCTCAGACACATCTTTATGAAGCTGACTAGCTATCTAGTTCGCCTTACGGCCCAAGAAGGCCCTAGAATATCGAATTTGGCATTCAACTATACATTCAGCTCAGCAGCAGCGGAAGTCTCATTGAGCCTCATTTTCAACTTCTTTACAGCCACTCGGCTTCGACCTAGTAAGCACTACTTAGGGCGATGGTCCGGTAGCTATCTGAAATGAATACTCGTCTCGGCGGTAGGGGGAATGTCTAAGAGTTAGCTTTTGGGCGCTCAGGTCTCTCTGGCAAGGCCGGCAAGGCAGTGCAGGGTTGGGTATGGAGAACGCCAGGCCGATCCCAGAGGCGTTGGGGCCAGGGAGGCAATAAATTCTGAGCACCGCGCCAGCTGAAAGTTCCGTTCTCCACCAGTGAATGTTGTGCCTTGATTCGGTTACACTTGGCGAGGTGAGCGAAAGGATGAGACCAGTGAGCCACCACGAGCCGGGATATGGTGGAAGCTGGGCTGAGATGTTCACACTCCATGGAATTAGAACGAGTCATGTGCTGGCCTATGAGAAAGTCTAGACCTCAGTCCGTGATGTTTTTAGGCAAACGCTCTCTCTCTCTTCACCCTCGCGGGATTTGGACCATTGATTCGCCGAGAGCCTTTTTGATGTGACCAAGGATTTCGGTCCATTAAATGGGAGCGGAGGGATTATATATTACGCAATAAGACGAGGCAAAGCACCACCGAATCTTGTTTCTACTCTGAGGGAAAGGCCCGTCGATGCCACATGTTAAAAGCGTGCATTATAACATGGAGCCACTCTGGCATATTACCTAGCTCAAATGTGTTTCCATGTCCCTCCTCCGGTCTATCCGCGCCTCTTACTACATCTGGAAAGGTGTGTTGCAACCAATTTGCGCCATCCAGATACGAATGGTATTGAAAGGCCATTCAACTTAAGGCCCGGTCTGCGGCTTGGTGAGCTACCTCCCCCCCAAAGGAGGATGAGGCTACGCCGTGACCGCCTTTGGTATTCCACCGTCCAGGAGATTGGCTAGAATATGGCCTGTCTCTGGTGAGTAAATATTTAAACCCTAGCGTTGTCCACCCTGCTGGTTGAACACGTTCTCATCACTTCAATACCAACCAATTAGCAATCCCCTTCTCTCCTTCAAACGCGCTGATCTCTGATATCGAACCTAGTAGTTTTAAGACAATGGCAGACGCCCAGAGGCAGCGGGGCCACCTCCCTGGCTGGATGACAGTGGATGCTAATGGTAGGCCTTTCCAATCTGCTCCCTCTTTCTCCGCGTTTCCTATGCCCATATCCATGGGCATTGAAATCCAGAACTCACAATAACCATATAACTGCTGACAATACTACCAATGTACCTATACAGCCCCAGGATACTGGAAGCAAATGCAATCTCGTCTGGAAGATTTGCTAAACGACGCGGAGCAGCGCCTAGATAATTGCCCAGAGACGGAACCCGAGCCCGAGGCAAACCGCATCGTCCTTCTCGCGCCATTGCAGATTGGAATCTGCAAGATTGGCGTGCAACTCGAGAGCGACAGTCAGGATATGGACGAGATCCGCAAGAAGACACTAGAGGCGGACTTGAAGAAGGCACAAGAGGAACTTGAGCGGGTTGAGAACGAGATCAAGAGCGTGAAGCTGCCGGGAAAAGTGGCTACAAAGAATTAGGCGTCTGTACTTGGAGTGTCGATGCCCTGGGCGCGCTTTGGCTCAGAGGGAACAATTGCGCGTTATGGATTTCCTTCGGCTCTGCCTTGATTGTGCTTAGATCTGGTAATTTCCTTTTTCGTCCTGCGTCGTTGGATATCTGTCCGTGGTGTACTCCTGATCGGAAAGACCTCCAGTCCCTACCTGTTTCTTTACACAAAGTTTGCAACCAGAGACACAGACGACTACTCACTGGAGATTCAAGTTTTCGTGTCGACGCCAAATACTTCACAGCCTTGAGCGTTCACCCATGTTACAGAGATACAATCCTAGTGCTGCACCAGCCCTATTTTCCATACGTGCCGAGTCGTACCCGGCGGCTTTTTGAGTGTACGGCAAGGGTTCGTATTTTCCTAGAGCTCATGAGACATCACCTCGCGGGCGCTAAATTTATCGAACGCATCGATAGTGCGAGCGTATCCGAAGACGAAACTGGGCCGGGACAGAGGAAAGCCCTTGATGTTAACCGAAAAGGGGACAGCTATCAAAGCTCAGGTTATTATTTGGAAAAACACACTACTCCACGTCACAGCTAAAGAGGGGTACGGAGCCGTGGTTAAGCCTTTGTTTGGAAAGGAGGTTGATGGTAGGTTCGGAAGACGATACGGTATCTCACAGAAGAAGTGCAGCACAAGAACCGTGAAACTGCGACTAGTAATGGTGGGATTGTTAGCTGTGTTTTGGATCATTTATCCAGCAGAAGGGTGGTTGAACGCAGCAAGGAGAGGTGATGAGAATTTGGCGAGAGCAACGCTGAGGCACAACCGGTGAACGGCCCAGAACCGCACTCCCCCTACAAAGTCTTGAACCCTTCCAAATCCCGCATTGTTTATTGAGAACTACCCTCATGACACCATTCGCTACTCAATATGTGGTCCACAACATCCAAATATCCACTATCCTCTTATAATGGACTATTTTAAGGTTTATTAGTTAAAACTACCCTTTCTTAGTAAAGCTATACTATTTAATAGATAGATATCAGCTAAAGTTAAGCCGGGACTAATCTAGACTAATGAAAGCTAACGAAAATCTACGTGTTAATAAGTATAGGTGGCCGTCGATTTTAGGGTGGTATAACAGCCATTACACTACCCTAAAATCGACACCACGAATTTCGCTTTCCTTCTTCGCAACTGAGCAGTTGCCGCCTTAGGCTGAGCCAGACTGAGCCAGACTGAGCGAGGGGGTCGCTATTCTGGGCTGCCTCTGCTATAGTTGCCACGGTTCAAAATGGCCGGGAGTTGCGAGGACCCAGTTTTGGGTCCTCGCATCACCCTGCTCTGGTCGCCGAATCTAGCTGGCGCATTCCGCCATTTATGCCACCATTTGAGGCAACCTTGATCGTGAGGGGTAGATATCGGAAAGAAAGGTGTTCAGGAGTCCCAGGCATCTAGTAGAGCCTGGCACTGCCAGAGCGTCAGTGAGCCTGAGCCACTGCAGTTCCACACCCCAACTCAACGAACAAACCACCTCCTCTATCTTGTAAGCAGGCGCAGAAAGATTCGGTCGCGCTTTAGAGCCAGGGTACCAGCGCCTTTTCGGATGTCTAGACTCCCCAGTGCAGTTGGGTGAGAGATATTGCGTTATCGTTTAGCGGGCGTTTCCTTGCTTCAGGATACGACGATTGCACAGCTAAGCTGCTAAAGTCCCTCCGGGGCCACTTAGGCTATGTTTATGCTGTTGCATTTTCGCCCAACAAGTCAGTGCTCGCGTCCGGTTCCAACGACAGAATCCGTATCTGGAATATCGCCAACAGGAACCTCGTCCGAGTCCTCTCGAATAGGTTTTTAACTATCCTCACTGTAATATTCTCTCCGGATGGCAAGAATCTCGCCTCCAAATCAGACCCCACAGTCAACCTATAGTCGTAAGCCACGGGGGGACAAAAGTTCTCACTCGGGGGGCACAAAGGTACGGTCAACAAGGTGGTATTCTCTCCCAATCGCTAGTGGCTCGCTTCGGTATCGGCTGATAGGACGGTCCAAGTCTGGAATCCAAACACGGCAAAGCCTCTCGGGTCGCTCAAGGGCCACACCAGCTCGGTTAATGGTGTAATATACTCAGGCGCTGGTAGGTAGCTAGCGTCTGCATCCGAAGACGGCTCCGTACGGATTTGGAGAATGTAGGGCGGCGGTATCGCCATGATTCAAAACACATTTAGCATGGGCGCTGCTGCCAAGGATGTGGCCTTTTCTTCAGACGGACGCCTATTTGCAGTTACACTAGCTAATAACACCGTCAAGGTCGTTGAGACGGCGACTGGCAATACGGCTAAGGAACTGGTAGGCCATAGCAGCAATGTCTTCGCCGTCGATTTTGGGTGGGATGACAAATTAGTTGCCTCGGCATCGATCAACGAGACGATTCGACTTTGGCCCAAGCCGAAGATGTCTAGCAACTAACCAACTCGGGCAGTTAGTCGGAATGATGCCTGCATGCTTGTTTATGGTAGCTATGTAATCATGTCAGCTGCGCAACTCGGGTGTTGATGAGGTGTTCATTTTGAGGTAGATTTTCCAGGTGGATTCAACGGCTAGACTCAATGCCTGCACTAGATATTCAGACGTAAACCTTCCCTAGTTAGTGTTGGTGACTACTTGTTGGGCACCGTGGACGACGAATGGATCCGGCTGTTATAAGACCCTAAAATCGACGAACGCCCGTGCTCATAGTCACGTGGCTCTTCGTCACGTTTGATCAGTCTAGATCAGCCCCGGCTCAGCTTCGGCTAATATTTGCCCATTGAACAGCACAGCATTCCGAGAAGGTGCAGTTTTAGCCGAAGGGCCCAAAAATGGTCCTGTGTAAGGAAAGGGCCCAGAATTGGGACATTTGCACCCGCAATAGCCACCACCCAGAACTCCATGGACAATTCGTCTAGGCCTTCCGCTTAGTAATACTTGTATCTATTACTAGTTATTGATACTGAGGATATTTAGGAGATGCCTTGCTACTGGGTGTTGTTACGAGATGAAGGGCATTTCGTACATTAATACCATTTAGTAGTTGTCAAATATGTATATTTAGAAGACATTCTAATGCCAGGGTAGCCTAAAGAATTTCTAGGAAGCCCCTTGTATTCCCCTTTCACATTTCCTCGCTGCTATTTGGGTTGGTAGGGGTTACGTAATTTCTGCTGCCACCTAAACCCTTATAACAGTCTCCCCTACCTCCTCCTTATCTTCAAATATACCTCCTAGCTCTTCTAGTCTTATACTATCAATAAGCCTAAATTCTCACAATATAAGCCCCAAGCCCATGAAAAGTAGTTTTAAGGGTAAGGACCCGGACGACCTGATTGAGAGAGCTATATAAGATAGCCTCTCTAAGGATAAATTTAGTATCGATAATAAGCCTATCTACAAAAAGCTGTGACAACCTCGGGTAGCTCTGACCGAAAGAACTAAGCGTGGAAGTCTGAGCGTGGGCGAGGAGGGCAGTAGAACTGTACCAAAGGTTGTTGCAGTCAAGATGATGCACAAGCAGTGTTATTGACGTTACTGCCGTAAGCTAGCTATGTGATAAAGGAACGTGCTGTCGAGCTGTATATATGTATGATGCCCCGGTGCCCCGAGGCTTGCCCTCGGGTCTTCGGGTTGCTTCCCACTGCCCTGTCAGAAGCACGGCACCTTGGATTGAATGTGTTCAGAGTGATTGAATTGCTTGTCTGTGTTCTGGATATCTGGCAGAGCCAGAGATCTTGTACTTTATAGACTGTGTTGCATGACGAAGATTACGTCTGCTCAGTGGCTCAGTATCACTGCCAGCCTGGCTATGCCAGGCTGCCAGTCAGCTCGATCTGACTGGATGCCCGGGGACGGCATCCTATCTGACATATGTAACCTGTCGGGGCTTAAACAGTTCCAGACCAGATTTCTGCTCTATCAGGTTCGGAGGCTAATAACCGTATTTTCCCTGTGTGGTCTAATACGCACCACGGTTAAGGAGGCAGTTTCTGTTTGTTACCTACCGACATCAGGGAAATGATCGCTTACTTCCATTCACAAATCCTACACTTACTATGAACAGATGATCGGTTTACAGTTCCAAATTCCGCAGTCCAGATCCCAGATGGCGCCCTATTAATAGCTGCACTATAAATTTTGACACTAATGTCTGGGGAAGTCAATTTACACAGACAGAACTTCAAGGTTAGTGTTTCCCCTAGCTAGTTGTTCAGCCTCTGCGCCAGCAGCCTGCAAACATACCGTCAACACTCTGTAAAAGGCTTCGCTAATTCGCATGCGTCGGTCCGACTTCTCGACACTTTTTTCTTGAGATCAGATAGGATTGGATCTTGGTAGTCAGACGCCACATTATTCGGTGGCAGATCCTAGTGCCTCACTTTCCCAGAGCTAGAGCCTCTTTTACCGCATTCCTGATTAGTCTATATGGGTATATAGTGTGGGAGGGGCCGTAACATGGGCCGCACTCCAACAAACTTAAAGTTCGAATCGGACAGAACTGTTGTCGTGGAAAGGGGGAGGCGAGCGCAGGATTCAGATTCGAGGTTAGTAGTGGTTTTCACGGCGATCCAGGTACGTCGCTTTTGGAAACATAAAGCATTACCGGTTAGGGACTAAATCGTACCGGCTTCGCGTTTATAATAAATACCTTTAATCCCGACATTCTCTACCTTCGTCGTGCTATAAGATGCCGTAAAGTATCTAATAATAACGTATAAGTGTATTTAAGTTGCCCAGTATTGGATAATAGCTTGCTTGGGACGATGCCGGTTACTGGGGGTTTCCTATGGCCCAAAGTAAATTTGGAGAAAGTTGATGGTTATTAGACGCTGCTAAAAAGGATCAAAGTACAAAGGAATCTTTCTATTATTAGTAAAGGAGGGCTTTACCGTAATGTATATAAGTACTAAAATTATCGCAATTAGTCGAAAAGAAATTATAAATGATGCTTTTTTTGCCCGAAAGAACCTGTGCGAGACGGCGATGGAGATAGATTGTGTAAGAGATATCCGTTTTGAGGTCAGTATTAGAGCTGGACTGGTTTACCAGATTTTAGTAAAGAAATCAGATTCCCAAGGCTCCGGCTCCTTAGCTAACTCCCCGAGGCTATTTAGGCGTATATCTCGTATTATAACGTGGAGGGTTTTAACGTGGTTAATGGGAATAATGGTTAGTATGGTGAGGATAGGTACGGATACGTAGTAGAGCTATAGCGGAGAGGGTTTTAACCTGGAATTAACCTTAACGAACTGGAGATACTCTGCGGTATTATAAGATAAGTAAAGAATACTTATGTCGTAATTTTTTCCGTTATTATTACCGCCTATTTACTAGTTAAAGATAGCTTCCTGGCTGCGATAACGGAACGTATACTAACTTAATGCTTTCTGGCCTAGTGATTTCGGCTATATTTTCCGTATTTTTAAAGTAATACTAAAGATTTACGCTACTGTAGGGGCGAACTCCCTAGGTTCAATCGTAGCTGGGCCAGTTTAGCGAACAGTTTCAGCCTTTAAGTCCAAGACTGGGATTTTGAGAGTGGTATTCTATTTTGCCATAACGGCTTAGCTTTACGTAAACTTTTTATGGAAATCCCCAATATTATCTACTTGGAATATCCCTAAGACGAGATTATATAGCTTTATAAGCAGGTTGTTGCTCGGTAGTTAAGAAACCGTAAGTAATTTTAGTTCCGCAAAGTTAGTAGTATATTAAGAGCTATTGGGTTTAAGAGAGTTGATGAGATCTAAGTCTTCGCGTATATCTTGTAATAGATTGGGTCGTCTGGTTGGGGGCTCCTATTGACGTGTTATGTTGGATGCGAATTGCGCTATGTGTGAGTTCAGTTGTTCGATTTCGGCGAGCAGCCGGCCAGCGGTCGCCTCCTCATTTGTCTGTCCTGCTCTTATCGTTAACATGCCTTCCATAGCTTCGTATATCCGTTTTTATCTTGGTGGGAGTGATTTAGAACATTGAACCCTGGATAACCAGCAATCCTGAAAAGAACACAAGGAAAGAGAAACAAATACAGATTCTCCCTCCTAGGGTGATGGGGATAGCAAAGAGGGGGTAAAGGCGGGGTCGCTCTTATCTTGAACGCTGCACTTGCAATTGGGCGCCCCAGGACGCCATTGCAGGCTTAGACCTGCAATCCTCGGGAGGTTTGAGAAAAGAGTACAATTTAATAGTGTGCCCGATCCCCGGACAGCCACCAAGTCGGAAATTCATCATTTCTGGAAGCAGGGACGCGGCCTCGACGCAGAAAAACGGAACCCAAGACGAATTGAATACCTGCCTCCTCTCGTTCACGCGCTTCTTGCAATCCTGTTGACGCAGATAGAGTGGAAAACCGACAGCAAGCAAGCCTTGGCAGAACCCCGCTAACAATCATTCAGCGGTTGTGCCTATTGTAGACTTCTCTGCAGTCATTCCATGCTGTACGACCATGATGAATTGTCGATCGCCCATTGGGTTGCCATCAGGTGCCCACAACTACCAAATCTTTGACGACACGATCTGGCTTGCATCTACAGCTTAAATCATCGCTCTCTCACCCAACGATGATCTACAGGCAAACAGTCTGGTGGATCTTTACGCTCTTCTCCTCGCCTGGATCATCAGATTCTACATCGCTTACATCGCAGAGAAAGGGCTGAGCCAGGACTAAGCTGGGGTGAGCAGTGATAAGTGGGTGGCATAGAAGGAAAGGAATTCTATACTCCCAAATCCGTCTGATATAACACCCAACCTCAATGCAAAGTCAACCAACTACCCGCCAACGCCTACATGACAAGACAACCCCCACCACCGCCCCTTTCCGCCACCCTTCGTTCTAACTCCTGCTCCCTGAGACACGCCTTAATCAGTTCCTCCTAGTGCTTATTTTCCTTCAACTAAATCTGTAACTTTAAATTCCCCTCCGCCATATCCTTCTGGTGCACTAACTCCTTCTAAAACCACGTATTCTCCTTCAATTCCCTCTCCCTCCGCTCCCCAATCGCTGCCGAAACGGAATCCCAATGCGTAGTAGTAATCACCATGCATCCGTACCTAGCTGGACCGAGGATCTTCTTGAAAATGACTAGATTCTTAGCGGCGGAACCACCGACGCGGTTGTCGGTGATGCGGTGCAGATAAATGATGCCGGAGACTTTGATGCCGGCTTGGAAGGAGCGGTTCAGCCAGTCGGCGACGTCGGAGAGGACCATGGCGTCGGAGCGGTTGGTGTCGTCGAAGCCGGGGGTGTCGATGAGGAAGATGGGTTTGTTGTTGATGAGGGTGGGGTGGATGTGGAGGTGCCTGGGGAGTGTGTGAGGTGAGTGGTGTACGGAATCAGTGTGAGTGACGAAGAGAAGTTCCAGTCTCAAGCGGCCTGGGTGGTGCTTACATGACGTGAGGGAATCACCGACGACTGCGCTCTTGGAAAAGTGGGAGATGAAGGTGCTTTTGCCGGCGCCGGTCATTCCCATTACGGCGATGACTGTGTCTTCGGGTCTGGGGGGTTTGTCAGTGTGGTGGTCTATGGTGAGGAGGAAGCAATTCGAGTTCCTTAGAGGTGCTCACTTCACAAAAGGGGCTCCTGCCTCATCGGGGAGCTTGTCGTCTGCGGCGAGGGGGCGCCATTCGGCATGGTCGACGCCTGCGGGGGTTTTCCTTCCCCGTCGAGAGTATCCGAGCTCTTCCAGCCAGCCATGTTGATGAGTCTGAATTGAAAAAAAAGTGGAATTTCCGACTTTGACTTTAGTGAGGGGATGTGAGAGAGCAGGCCGGGGTTCGAGCTTGCTGAATCCAAGAGCCCCACGGTCTCATATTAGAATGGTGACAGCTCCATCTTTGCAGTTGGCGTTCGAGGTGTTTCTCCTTGATGCAGCGAATAGATGTTCCAGTTCGAGGTTGAATGCACTGAGGCCGCGGATCAAAACCAATGGCGGCTGCAGAATCCAGCAGAACTGCAGGAGTGGGGTTACACAGGAATATCACTGGAGGGCCAACTTCGCGCCTTCCTTCAAACCCGTGTATGCCTTAACCGGAGGCGACTTCCCGAATGCAGTGAGGCCGTCCGCTTGGGGCAAGGGCGGACGGTTCGAAGATTTTGACTGGCCGCAAAGAACCTGAACTTCTCCCAACTCATCAGCCCGACTGCCACGTATCCAGCCTCGACATGTTTGTTTCTTGCATCCGATGCAGCTGCGGTATGAATGTCACCCTCTGGGCGGACCAGCTGAGCCTCTTGGGAATCGGAGTCGTCAGGTTGGGCATGACCTTCGGCTCCAGTCCTAAGCCTCGACCCAGGTCTCGAGGACACCCCTGACATGTTCCCGCACTAACTCTGTTCGTCTTTGTGTGTTTTCCCTCACACTTCATCAGAATGGTTGGCACATCCATCACCCCAGGACTTCGCCCATTGTCCCCCATCTCTTAACCTCCATCCCGTCTCCTGATTTCGCTAACGTCCCGCCGCAGCAGGTGCCGCATTTCGAACACTCACTCTTCATCCATCCAAATGGATCTCGAGTCTCAATCCCAACCGTCTCCGTCCATCGATGGTAAGAGAAAGCTGGCGATCATCCTTATGGGCGTGATAGGGTCGGGTAAAAGCACGTTCATTTCCCTCTTGACTGATCAGAACGTGGAAGTCGGGCACGGACTTGAATCTCGTAAGTCGATGGCCCCTATCGCAGGACGGCATCACAGGTAGTGACTTACTGGTTGAATCAACCACAGACACAACCACACCCACCAGCTACAGCTTCCTGGACTCAGACACCGAGATCATCGTAGTCGACACCCCAGGCTTCGACGACACTACCTGCCCCGATGTCGACATCCTCACCGAGTTCGCTCAGTTCCTCGTGGCCTTGCACAACAGCGAGATAAGTCTAGCCGGCATCGTCTACCTCCACCGCATCACGGATCCCAGGTTTTCAGGCACGGCGATGAAAACCCTCGAGATGCTTTAGAGGATCTCTGGCCGGTCAAACTTCGGCAGCGTTGCTCTGGTCATGAACATGTGGGACACGATCGATCTCGGCACTGCCACCAGAAGAGAATCTGAGCTCCGGGACACTTTTTGGGCAACGATACTTGAGGGTGGTAGTAGCATGTATCGTCGCACAGGCACACCTGAGTCTGCTCTCCAGATCGTTCGCTCGTTGATCACCGGTTTTGAGACCAAGCCTCGGGTGGTTCTTGCCCTCTAACATGAGCTTGTCGTGGAGGGTAAGCCTCTTGACGCTACTGCTGCCGGGCAATACGTGCAGAAGGAGATGCTTGAGGCCAAGCAAAAGCATGGAGAGGAGATTGAGTTCCTCAAATCGAGCATGGAAGGCGCCATTCGCGAGAAGGACGAGACTCTACTGCGCACGCTGCGGGAGGAACGTGATGCTGCTGAAGCCAGAGTTAACGCTGCCGCTCTGGAACACCGGCAGTTGAGTATCACGGCCGAACAGCTTCAGTCTCGTGAAGGTTGCCGAACAACCGCCTCCCGGTTTGTCTTTGGGACTCAAGACCCTGAGAGTCAACCCCTGGCCGATCGTCCCTTAACCTCCCCGCTCCCCTCTCCAATCCCCTGGAGCTCGGCTCTAAACCCCCCAAAAAACCACGACAGCTCTACTCACCACTCTCCCAATACCCTGTCAAACGAAGAAGGACCTTGCACCCCCATGAACTCCGACCCTTCATCACCTCCACTGCCTTTCCTCAACGGCAACAATGTTGATGATAGCGAACCATCGACCAGTCTGAACGGCAAAAGCCCATCTTGCGAACACGAGAAAGATCAGTACTGTGAAGAATGCGAGGAAAGATTACTCCAAGCCCGCCTTCAAGATGCCGAACAAGAGCATGACAGGCTCGAGAGGATAGCGATTCGACAGCGGCCCCTTATTCCTCCCCCGAACGATTCTACGAATCGCCAGGGTCGAGGGCCAGGGTTTCTTCAACTCAAGAAAATGGTGGATCGGTTCTTTGGTGGCGATGGAGGGCAGCAGGCTGGGGCATTGGTCGACGGTCTGGCGTATGGGGCTCTTGAGGGAGGGGCAATGGGGCTGGCGTCGGCCGTGGCCGGGATGGGGAAACGACGTTGATGGATGTTTGGATGGTCGTGTTGCTTTAAGCACTGTCACAGGGTGGGAGTCTGGTTGACTGAAGTATGATTTCAGCGCGCTCGTAGTTTAGAGGGGAGTTAAACAAATAATACACCTTAAACAGCCAAACGCCCATTCTGAAGCGCCCTCCCATCCATGTATGCCTCCATCCAACCTTTCCCGATGAGTTGGACCTAACCCGGCAAATGCAAACCTCGGTCCCACGCGTGTATCATGAAAAAACGCAGCCCTTGACCCCAACACCGTATACTACACCCTGAACCAGAACGCTACTAAGGCCCGCTTGGCATGTCACCTCCTAATAGAAATACACCCGAGCCCGGGCAGCTCAGATTTCCATGCTGAAAGAAAGCCAGAAACGCCAGTTATGCCACACGAGAAAGCGCCAAGGTCAGATGCTCCGCGTCACGGTGTCCAAAGGAAAATCTCTCGCTCGAAGAATTAATCTGTAAAGGGGTTATTTAAGCACCTAAGAGTCATAGGTGAACGAGAAACATTGTTGGCGAAGCTGTGGTAGGTACGTCCCGACTTACTGATGCATATTCTGGAGTTACATCACCTGAAAAATACACTCAGGGGAAAAGGGAATACCCTGGGTCAACCGGTGACTGCCCCCCCACCGTTGTTAGGGATACGTTTACGCGGGGAGAACAGCCATAGCAACATCCTCTGGGTCTGACGTGCCGTTACGTCGCCGACATCTGGTCGCGCACAATTGCCGGTAGGCAATGTAGATTGTGATCAAAGACGTCAGCGATGCGAAGCCGCCAAATGCGATTGTGAGTGCGAGTTCGTGAGGCGAGAGGGGGCCCGAGTCAGGGTCGGCGGTGGCACGGGATGCCAAAGCGGAGGTGGGTCCCGACGGTCCGGCAGCTTTTGTCCAGACCATACGACCGTCCAAACGGGAGCAGTCGGTGTTAATATGCTGGAATTGCTCGAGGTGTGGCTCCCCGGTAAGATATGTGCAGGGGATATAGGCGGGCCCGTAAGTGGTGAACTAGGGGAGGATGGTTAAGACTTTGACGATGTTGTTGAAACCGAGACAGAATGCATATGATAGCGCATGTGTTAAAGGGGTGTGGTTTACATTTAAGTCAAAAGCAAGACAGACAAGAATTCCAAGTGGATGGCATTAAGTACTACCACAGCCACAGAGCCGCATATCACGCAATAATCTTTTGGTGTTGCATGGCTCCTTGGGATCTTATGACAGCGTTCGGTTTCGCATTGGCATTCAGTGGGGTTAATAGGCTTCAAGATCAGTTGCGTAGAGAAGAGCTCCCCGTCAGACTTTGCTCCTTCAAGCCAGAGCCAATCACTCGTCAGTGTGGCTTGTGAGACACACATTCACCATGGGAGTTATGACTGTAATGGCACCCCCCCCCAGAGAACTCCTTAGGCCACCTGCAGAGAACTTGCAGGTCCTTTTGTCAATTCGTTAGTTGCTTGATGGGCACACCCAATCATCTCGCCTCGCACTCACACAGGAAAACATTTTGCCCAGCTTCGCCATTCTGGGCTGGCCTAATTAGCCCAAACTATAGGGGTGACTTTCAGCTCGGCGCTTTTCGTTCCATGCAGACCTGGCAAATCGGGAAGGTCCATGGCTACTTACAAGCAGGTAGTGAATAAGGGTCTGTCTGTCGCCTCGCTCGGATATCGAAACAAGTCCGACCCATTGTCCCAAGCTGCCAAACGCCCCATAATCGGTCCAACCCACATCCCGATCCCCAAAACAACTATATTAGTACGTAAAAGATCAATGGCTTCCCATTCCTCTTAAGGGCAGCACTTCCTGACGTACCGATCGGAGACAGTTTCCTAATTCTTAAAGTTTTAGTTACAGGGCTTAAAGTTAAACATTAAGGAGTTTTAGTGATGTGGCGCTTAGAACCCCAGATAGATGTTAAGTAGACGTTTAAGGTGGCCTAGAAGATGCGAAAAAGTTATCCTTGGTTTTTACATACGTAATGGAAAGCTTGCAGTCTGCCTTCCGTTATGTACCCGACAGATCACGTTATACGGAGGTCCCTTTCAAAAGTTCTGCGCAATGCCAAGCCAGCCACACCCCTTTAATTAGAGGTCGCGACCCCCAAACCGGACGACCCACTTTCCGGACATTCCCCGCACACCACCAAGGGGCACAACAAATGCAGCATTCCTCGCATTTCCTAGTAATTTGTATACAAAAAAAAGGTCTACAGCATCTCCTGAGCCCCCTGAAGCCGATCCAACCCATGAATAATTTCTTCTTAAGCCTGTTCAACCGCTGGTATGGCTTCTTGTTGGGTCACCCTCCTCCGGCGGGTAGGGGGTTCCCGACTGGCCTCCTCGGCCTGTGCGATATCTTCTATCCTAGCAAACTTATCGTTGGGCGCCTCTCTGACCCTCTTTTGTGTGTAAGGCCTGGCTGCCCGAAAATCCTCTTCCAAACGGTTGATTTCGGCTTCCAAACCTGCCTTCTCTACGTTAGCCAGATCCAAAACTTTCCCAACCTTATTTAGTAGGTGCTTAACCGTACAGCAACTAGGTAATACCCTCCCTTTGAGGCTATTTACAACCTGACGAACATCCTAAGCCTTCTTCGGGGCCTTTACAAGCTGTAATTCAGCCGTAGGAGCTATTTCTAGCGTAGGGGTGCGTAGTCTGGGGGGGGGGGCATCTCCGACAAGTACCTCGCGGTCATCCAGTATTACAGATGGGTTAAATGGCCATATCCCGGTTTTTCTAAAGCCACTACGTATATTGGGAACGCTACAGCCCCGGCGTAAGGCATCTCTGTAGCAAAGAAGAAACCTTTATTTGTTGGCCGGTACCGAGCTACGGCAGTAAGCCAAGGCCTTAGTGTTTTGCCGGAAATAGTTCTTAACAGGGCTAAAAACGCTGCGATCAAGAGGCTGGGTCTTGTGGGATGTGTAGGCGGGTAGAAAGAGTAGTTGAACGCGGTTATTGTAGCAAATCCACATAAATTCTTCCGTATCGTAACTACTTGCCTCGTCGAGGATCAACAAGCGCCATTCTATTGGGTGTTTTGGCTTTATTTCCGGCAAATAGATCTCTTTAAGCCACCTAATAGCTATTCTTAAGTTGCTCCAACCCGTAATAGAATAGTCGTATCGCCAGTTGCAGATATCTTCTTGATCTTTAACCCAGCGTAGATACCATTAGCCTTATAGCGAAGCCCCCGTAAAGACGATCGCGGGCATCAATCTGCGTCCCTCAACAGTAACAGCTTCGATCACAGAAACCCAGGAAATACGGTCTGGAGACGTAATAAGGGAACGATTGGTAAGAGAATCGCCTATAACAGTCTCTGCAGTTGTCTCGACCTCCTGCATACCATATTCGTCCATATTGGTAATGTTCCGGGGGAGGATGCGTTTAAACCGCAACTAAAAGTCCAAACGGTTATAGAAATCTTCGTACGTGGCCTTGGTAGAACCGCACGTTCTTAATCTTTCCAGCAATACGCTTTTCTTAGTCTTTATACGTTTGTAGCGCTTAAGAAAGCGGTCAACCCAACGATGGCCAAGGGGGGTAAAATCACCGCCTTGCCTCAACACTTCTTAAGCCATCCTTGTGATCTGGGCCTTGGTTGGAGCGCGCCCTACAGCTTCCTCGTTAAGAGCCCAATCGACTAAAAACCTTTCCTAAACTAGTGATAGTTTTCTGGCTTCTATTTAGCCCGCTGGCCTGTTGGTTGCCCCGCGGAGGCGGTCGCTCAATATTAACCGCGGCACGTTGAACTCTTGGGCGGCATGGCGCAACGTTGCGCCATTTTGAACCGCATCAATCGCGGACTGAATAT
>Ga0247765_1001047_pt1 | contig 16068 bp, 11 predicted proteins | sample UWRJL106311C6_FD_179949 | JGI IMG/M metagenome (GOLD analysis project Ga0247765, IMG submission 179949) | Plant litter microbial communities from Arlington Agricultural Research Station in Wisconsin, United States - UWRJ-L106-311C-6 | ecosystem: Environmental > Terrestrial > Plant litter >... | reverse complement strand
TTCTCCCCCTCTTTTTCTTTTTTCTTCTATTTTTTTTTTTTTTTTTGCTTTGACAGAAGCCATTTTGATACCTACGGTCTATCCCCCGGAACAATATATGGCTAACCAGTACCACTCCCGCAGGCTTGTCGTCACCACCGGATCCTTGGCGATTATTGGAGGATGTTTGGTAGCCCATTCACACAGAACCTAATCCAATTTAAGTCCAAAAATATACCGGATCCCGATGGTGTGGCACTGGAAAACCCGTTGTGTCACATACGAAGGCTTTGGGCCAGTGGCTAATCCAGGACGTAAGTATTGTCGAAACCCCGAGCCAAAAGGCCTCCTGACTCAGCGGAACACCCTCGATGCGATGCGCCAATTGGGTTCAAAGTACATGACGATGAATCAATAGGTTAACATTACTTTCCTTGTTTTCAAGTTTGATTTCTACGCAAGCAAAAATCCTGAAAAAAAAAAAAAAAAGCTCGACAAAGATGGCCTTCCGACTCGAGATTGTAATAATCACATTGAAAAATTTGCCCTGTCAAGTTCGCCAAGACGTGTCCATCACACAAACAGATACATGCTCGACTACTCCGGGCACGTCCTCATACCCTCTGGTGTACCCAAATCACGTTAGCGAGATGTCCATCTCCCGACATATATCCAAGAAAGGCAACTCACGCTCGCAACCATATTGCGTAAACCCAGACCAAATATAGCAACCCCATGACTCAACAAAGTCCCATTTGTCACTGGTCTCTGTTCCGCTTGAAAAATTCCACGACACCTTTCGGCCCTTGGTAACGCAAGTGACGACGGGGCGGTCTCCGCCTGTAACACGTCGTACGCGGCGGGCCGTGTAAGGATCTTGGTCGCAGCCTACATTCTGGTCTAGTGCTTCGCTGCGGAGGTAGCAAGTTCGAGCCGCGGCGGCGTTGGTGTCCAAGACGGCTGGGGTGGCGCCGTCGGGGGAGGTGCCGGGGAGGGCGAGAATCGTGAGAGGAGAGGCGAGGAGGATGGAGAGGAGCTTCATAATGGCGGGTTGGTTTCTGATGGAGATTGGGTTTGGACTGGACTGGACTGGGGGGTTGAGAGCTACGATGTATGGAGCCAGGAAGAACGTAGGGAATTATATATACACAGGAGAAAAGACAAAAACACGCAAAGATTTGGCTTTTTCGGTGAGTTATAGCGCCGTGTCTGACAGTCAATCTCAAATACATAGCAAAACAGCAACTCTTTCCAAAGGATTCGATCACCATCACAACATTGATGTAACCTTGAAAGAGAGAGAATACTACGTTTTCGAAGCGCACATATAGATTTGATCGCAATATATGATGAGGCTCCGGTCGTTCCCAAAGCCCCGTTGGTGATGATCCTTACTCTTCTAGGTAGGTGTCTCACGGATAATATCGAGTGTCGATGCAGCAACCAGTTAAATAGCCAAGTATATTGCGGCTGAGTCCTGTCCTACTCCGAAACCTTGCAGCATCGCTTTGCAAAAGTTCCACGTGATAAGAAATGGGTGGAATGGATTTGGCGAGACTTCGGTAATACCTTCAAGGCACCCAGACTTTACCCTCATCGGGGAATCAGGCAGGCACTTTAAACTCAGCTGGACAGGGGGGGGTTCGAGTTTGGGTAAGGCAACTTCGAAATATGATCTCGAAAAGCTAGGTACCAACCTATGGTATTAGCTTGGTTCTATGAGGGTTAGTCCAGGCATGGAAGGTCATCCTTTTGAGCTGCATCTTAAGCTCAGGATCATGGACCTCCTCGCTCACGGTCGACGGCTGGTGACGGCTTAACTGCATGAGAGACGAATCTGGGCACATGACAGTCCCTTTTCGCTCGTAGTCAACGAACCGGGGCGAGGCCCCTGCCTGACTACGCTTGCTGATTCGTACTTACCCAGACACTTAAATGATGGTGATCTGATAACACTTTTGAGCTTCACTCCACACAGCAGTGTCTCCATAATCCGACTCATCAGCCAGAAACTCTCCCCCGTCCGCCATCAGCTCCTTAAAGGGCTCGCAAGCGATACCAATCACACGAAAGAGACCAATGCGCTGGAACTCTCCAGGGACGAGTCCAGCTCGCTCCAGACAAATTCCCACTATTTCTGACCCGCTGAGCGATTCGAGGACAAGAAGGAAGTACACTGGGTCTTTTGTCGAATACGAAACCTCGTTTGCCTCCCAGAATCCCTTGCTAAGCACAGGCGGATCCCAGCTGGAACTTTTGCGATATCCTCGGACCATAGGCAGACACGTAAGCGTAAAAGCTGCTGACGCGGCTTGCCCATGGGGGTTTTCCTCGGCCTGAGGGACAACCTTGACGGAATCGATGCGGATCCGGGGTGCATGGTAATCATGACCCGTCGCAGGGTAGTATATCATCCTGTGGGCAGAAGCCCATGACCAACTTGGCGCAACGTATGGGATGTCCCGAATGCCCCCGGTCTCGAATGTTGCCCACAGCAGCTGCCTAGGCAGGTCCCTTCCCCACAGTCCGGCATAGTACTCGCTTTCAAAGACAGGACTCAACCTGCGGGCGATTCCAGAAAAGGCAACGAGACGGTCGGTCTTGTACGTGATTTCGGTTGCCGAGTACGCCTGGGCGGTCCGCCACCATTCGTCCCACACCCCATAGTAAAAATCGCGTTCGTAATGTTCCGTTCCGTTTGGGAACGTCTCGCAGGCGATGGACTCGCAGCACTGCCAAACCAGCTGCTTATCACTGAAGAACACCTTGCGATGCGCGAGATAGCGCTCTTGTAGACACCAAGCCCTCTTTGCTAGTAGGCTGAATGTTACGCAGTCCTGGTAGAGCTTGCCGGGGAAGCACCCGTAAAGCCTCCGCCCCTCCCCCTCCTCCTTCCTATCGCCATCGCCACCCCCGCTACCGCTGCCGCTGCCGCCCATAAGAACACTAAAGATCGACACGGTTTGCGGGTTGCGGTTAAAGAAGAGCCCCACGCTGCCGTCCGGGGCGCTGGCAGCCACAACGGTCAGGAGCGAATCGCTGTAGACATCGCCCATGGTTGCCGCTTCAGATTGCCAGTCGGAGGAAGAATCCTGGATAATGCAGAGAGAATCGATCCAGAGATACTTTAGGCCGAGCTCGCGGGTCACTTCGATTGCATGTTGGAACGTCTTGCTAAGCTTGGCTGTGGGGATGTCGTTTTGCAGGGCGGCGAGGTTGTTCTGGAATAGCTGCAAGGGAACAAGCTTACCCCAGCAGTGGCTAAGAGTTACGTAACGCGAGCGGGAGGTCAGGTCTGATGATAGGCGCAGTCTCTGGGAGTTTGCCTCGATTTCGATGAGACGGGTTGGCACTGTGTGGGTTTTAGGCTCGCATTCCTCATATGTGTTGGTACAGGCCTCTAGCCAGTGCCGGATGAGTTTGAAGTCCTTGGTGTCTTTCCCCGGTCTGTAACCATGGTATGGGGATAGATCTAATGGGTGGCAAGGGCAAGGGTAAGCGGTTGTGTACTACCAGTCTTGATTTGTAGTGAGGGAAAAGTCGTACCTGAATCAGCGTCGAGTCGTTTTAACTCCACAAAAGAGAAAAGCCCGTTCCCCGGTTCTAAAACCTCACCTGGGATATGAAGGTTCAGGTCCCAGCTTGCCGGCCACTGCTTGTCCTCTCCAGAGACTCCACCGACCTTGGACTTTTGTTTTTGTGCCCTGACCTTGCCCACATTCCGATAAGCCTGGGGAATCCGTTCAAAATAGGTCCACTCCGGCCCGGACTCCCTGAGGCCATGTGCAAACAGTATACAGAGTCGACAGCCCTGGGCAGCTGATGCTTTCAAGTCCATGAGGGTGTCCCAGTGGCCGAAATCTTCGCAGTCCACAAGAGTCCCATAGTAGAGGTTGCGGCCGACTTGCGGAAGTCTTTCAAACATGGGGCGGCATTTTACGCAGAGTTCGCCGAGGGTAGGGTACTGCAAGTTCCCGGTCGATGTTATCGCCGTTTCAGGCATGCGATGGTTGGGTACCTGGTTGGAAGCGTGAGGCGAGCCCTATCATGGTATCTCAATGGTCCAGTACAAACCCCTTTTGCGGCCCGAGTTGAAGTGCGGCTGGTGCCTGGACGTTCGAACGAGCATTGAAGTTCGCTGCAAGCTCATGGCTGCTGTCAACCGTAGTGCTGTCCAGGCCACAGCCAGCCTAGAGCAAGGTCTTCGCGCGCTCCGCTATCAGCATCAGACTCGCATGTGGACTTATTAGGAGTACTGCCTCCATGAGCAGGACCCTCTATGTGTCTGTGGGAGTTTAGTTTTTCAAGGGACATCGGTTGACAAAACCATCCGCAGGCTCATGAAAGAAACACACAAGGTAATCATGAAGGACCAGCAAGGGCGACTTGGCGACAAAGTCTACGCCCTCTGCGGCATGGCTTCGAGAGCCCGGGAGGCATACCCGCCTGATTACACCAAAGCCGTTAGGCAAGTCTACCTTGAAGCCGCGGTTTCATCATCCATCACTCGTGGCTTCTCGCATTTTCCGAGTTCGACTTGAGCAAATCCTGGCCAGCTCCCTACGCGTACCCCTCATACGTAATTTATAAGGATTATAAGGATAGCTCCTAGGTAGTAACTATAATTACGATATATAGATGTACCAGGTGTATTTGAGTTAACTTGCCCTTTAATTTAGGTTGCCCAAATCTGGGCCCGGGGTCGAGAACTAGGATTCTGCCAGCAGAAAAGGTACTTAGTCCCTGGGCGCAAAAGGGCGAGGGGTCAAGAACTAGGCCTCGTTGACGCTAGCGGTTATGAGTGAAGGAAAGATAAGCGCACAACGGACCAAACCGTTCTTCGACTGGCAGTCGAGGTTCTGTTCTTCGTCCCACCGATTGAGAATTTCTTCTTCTTTTCTTTTTCTCTTCAGCTTTGAATTGACGCTTTTGGGCCACGCTTCTAGGCAGTCTATCTCGTGCGGATGCTGGCGAAGGGGTCAGACGGAAAGGCAAACATCTGCACCAGCATGGCGATGATGCCGATAGCAACCACAGCCAGGCCCAGAGACCCCGGCCACCATAGCTACCGCTTCAAAGCCTAGGATCTCAGCCAGCAGTCCACCACCGAGAGCGGCCAGTTTTATGACACCGAGGCTGAAGTACCACTTGGAGAAGTAGCGCTCGTCCTAGACGTTTGGGCCGTTGAGGTCACCCTCAGCGTTAATGCCCCAGAATGAGCTCACGATAGAGAAGACACAGCCCACGATGCCCAGAGTGCACGGGAACTTGGCCGGGGTGCCGAAGAAGGCCACAGACGCCCGCCGGTCGAGACCTTGCATCTCAGCGCCCTTTGCCAGAGCGCCCGTCAGCCACGAGTTGGATGTACGGATGACGCCGCCGCGTTCCATGGCCCAGTTCATGACCCCCTTGATGTTGCCGATCCCGCTCAGCACGCCCGTGACGATGGATACGCCCACGGTAATGGAGGCGCAGAACAGCCAAAAAGACCACACTAAATAGTAAGTAACTATCTGTTACGGTCGGTTCCGGGGTCACCGAGGTGAACCAGGTGAAGATAGATCGTAGGGAAGGACTCCTAAAGGCGGCAAGGGCAAGATGGCTGAATGAAAGCTAGCAAAATTCTCGCACGGGGGATACGCTGTCAAGCAGGACGGTAATCTAGGGGTTCCAAAGAGTAGATGATATATATTCAACTCTCTAGCCGACTGCTCCAAGGCGTGTTTGTCTCCAGCCTGTAGCAACAGGGCCGCCAATGACACGTCTTCCCACGCTATCCAATTACCCTGTGAGCCCCTTTGCTCGCAATTCCTCACATGGGGAGAGTTTCTTATATTCCCTTTTTTTTTTTTTTTGAAGAGAGGTGAGAGAGTAGACGACCTCGGTGCGAGCACGGTGGGGGAGGGAGGTTCGAGGAGCTAGGCACCACCATCACCACCACCCAACACCCGACTCGTCTCTAAGACGGACGCCGGTGCCCTAGCAGTTGACCGGGAAGACGGGTGAGGCTCATCTCCGAGCATCGACAGCACGATGAACGACTTCTGGGGGTTTTCCCTCACATACTTCCCAACGCAGGCGAAGCAGGAAGAGCCCAGTGCGCAGGTTTGAACGGCGAATGGAACTCCGATGCCATACAGCGCCATGGCGGAGCTGCGTCGCGCATCAAACAGAAGTTTCTTCTCGCCCTCGCAACCCGGGACCACAGGCGACCGTATCGAAGATGCGCTTCGCCTGCTTGGATTGTCCATCAACGACTCGGCTCGGACAGACTCCCATCCTTCGTGCGGCCAATCACTGACGCTGCGGCTAGGCGCCCTGCAGTGGCAGCTAATGAATTCGCTCGTCAGTATCGTTTTCACCCGGGCTGCATTGACCGTCGCCACCAAGTGCCCTTTCCGGCGCACGCGGATAACCACCCGCTTGGCATCTTCTTCCCAGCAAGGCTCCACGTCGGCTCTCGTCAGGTTGTCAGAAATATCCCAGCCTTCTGCTTCGAGCTCGCTGATGCTCTGGACTGCATCGGGTGGAAGGCCCGAGGACGGCTCGGACCACTCTGCAGCTTCTATGAACATGCCGTCGCACAGCGGAAAGCTCAGGATCTGCCCCCGGTGTAGCACCAGGCGGAGGAGGGAATGGTGCTGGAGAGATGGCTCGATCGCCATGGATGTTATGGCGGCCATGCCGTTCAGCTGACAGCCGAGAAACAGTCTTCCATGCGCGAGCGACTGTCTCTTGAACGGCTTCGCATGCTGGCGACCAGCTCGGGCCGACGTTCCGTGAAACATGCCGAAATCAGCGCCCAGGACAACCTCGTACACGCACCCATTCCAGTCCTCAAAGAGAATCACCCCTGTGACTACGCGGCCCACCGCCGTGGCCCAGCCTTTCAGCCGATCATGCTCGAACAGCAGGTCGGGGCGAAACACCACCTCGGAGCTCGTGTCCATCTCCCGACCCTCAGAATAGCAGCATCGCGAGACAACGCCGTACACCGTGCCGAGAACGATTGCGGCCATCACTAGGCTGTTATCTGCGAGCATGATATCGACAGACGGTGCGGATTGCATCGAGGGGTTGTCCTCGCCCAGCGACTCCAACCAGGCATCCATGGCCCCAGGGTTCCATCCCGGAGCGTTCGTCGAGTCCGGCACAAAGCGCTCCATCGTTTTACCGCAAAAGCTGGCGAGCGCTGGGGAGTAGAGCCCGAGGAGACTTCGGTGGAGCTCGGAAGCGGCCTCGGTAGCGCGATCGCTCAGATTCATGCGAACAAGGCCAAACTGGTTGAAACCGGGGGGCGACACCGACTCCTGCGCGTTCTTGAAGGCGAACTGCCAAACGTCGGCCAGATACTGCGTGTTGACCGGCCTGTCACTACCGGAGAGGTGGCGAAACGCCGACCACGGTATCTCCCTGATGAGCATGATGCGCGGTCGCAGTCCGGAATATCCCGATGGCTTGATATTGTAGGCTTGCATCGGGTCCGTCTTGCCGTGTGGCCACGTCACTAACAAGACGCTGGCAGGCTCGCGCGGCCCCTGTGCCGCGTTCATGAAGCGCTCGTACGTAGTACTGGACGAGACGACATGGCTGAGCACCGACACGTCGAAGCCTATAAACTGCAACACGCTCGCAACGGTCCAGGTACGAAGCGAACGCGTAGGGTAGTGGCTCACCGAGCGGTGCTCGGGCGGTGCGAGCAGCCACTTGAGCAGACCAACCGTTAGGTTCATGTCGCTGCTGTGGACCGGCTCACACGCCTGGATGTCCGCCTCGGGGGCGCCGACAAGCGCGGATCGCCGCTGAGCGACGTGCTCAAACACGGCTTGGCGCAGGAGGTTGTTGTCCTCTTCAACGGCAACGGCTTCGATGTACTCACGGAGAGCCGCGACGATGGGTGAGCTGATTTCCAACTCGGCCTCCTCGTCAGCGCATTTGGCCAGAGTACCCGGAATCGAGGCAACAAGGATGGTCGTGGTGGCGTCGGTATCGTAGAGCGATAGCAAACCTGTGACAAGTGCCCTCAAGCACACCATGGCCGGATCTCCAGAGAGAGCCGTTGATGCTCTAGGCAGTGCTGTGGGCAGCAGCTGGTTGTCATTGACGAAAGCGCCCCGGATTTGGTTTAGAGACGACAGGACCGACGAGTAATTTCGCACGTTGAAGGATCTCGATGGTGCCAGCGTAACGCTAGAGACGTCGAATAATTGTCCGAGGGACTTGGACCTATCGCCAGCTTTAAACCAGCCATAAGCGCCGACTGCGAGTTGATACGCCTTATCTAGCGGAATGGAAAACCCCACCTGCGCAAGGGGCCCAGTGTTGAAGCCAACAGAAACGCTCATGATGTAGCGAGAATGGAACCACTGCGAACATTTGTTGGAATGGCGTAGAAGCTGTGGAATCTCCTTCCACTCCCCCCCCCCCCTTCGCGCTCTCAAAGCTACCCCGCCTTTGCGGCTCACTATTGCTGGCAGTTAGGATCGTGATTGGGCAAGCTTGCTTTCTCGGGCAGCCCTCTCAGGCACAACTTTGGGCCGATTGGCTTGGTGCCAAACCGCCCCCCTGTAGCGGCGTGTCTGCCTGGGCGAGGACATGCTTAGGTAAGAACATTTGGCTAGGCATCTACTGGCTACCTACATAGTCTCTGCGTTGCTGTCCTAGGCTATGGCGGGCTACGGGGCGTGGTAACGGGTAGGTCGGAAAACGATACTCCTCCCGAAAACTCGAGTACTGCTGATATTGCAATCCCTGATGGCCCACCCTCTGGTGCGGCTTCTTGGTCACCACTGAAAATCACGGGCCTTGGTATTTTGACGGTAGGAGGTAGTTAAGCTGGGGTTTGATGGTTGGCTGTAAAAATCCATTGCCTAGGCCTAATAGTCTATGGAATAAGCCATTCCAAAGGCTGATAAATAGGTCTGCCGTTGTAAAAATAAAACGCTAATCAAATTCTACAGCTACAGGGCTTAAGCCCGTATTTTACGACTGGTCAGAAATACTGGAAAGAGTACGGTTGAACAGGTAGTAGGAAGGAATCCTAAAGATGGCAGGGACAAGATAACTAAATGAGAGTCAGCACAACTCTTACGGGATAAATATACTGTTTTTTTTACCCTAAAGTTGCCCTCGCCAACCTCGGTCACCTGCACCACCCCTAGCCACCTTGCTCAGGCGCGACTCAGGCACTGCTTAGGATTTGATCAGGATATAAGTAGGTAGTACTCCGCGGTTCGGATGGCAACTTTTCGCGAGGTCTCTAGTTTTGGGATTAGGTGGCCCAAAACTGGGAAACCCCCCCCCAACGCCTTAACTCCTTTTCGCTCCTCTTCCCTCTACCCCCCAAAGTTATATAAAACCCGGTTTATGTCCCCCATTAGATCTCTATTCCCGTCTTATTTACGAAAGTGGATAAATCTCACCTTTTAAACGGTAAGTTTTACGGTATCTACAGGGCTCCTTCTTAAACAAGCCGTAGAGGACCTAACCATCCATACGGCGGCATGGTTCCTTTGCGGAGTGGAATGTTGACGGTGCAAACTTACTGAGCCGTATTACTACGGTATATTTACGGTTCCTACACCCTGCATATGGGCTGTAATGATTTGAAGACTAGAATGACCAACTCATGGAAGGGTGGCACAATGCACACTAACTTGAGCCTTTACCTTTTTGTTTTTGTCCGCAGAGAAAAAAAAGACTTCCGGACAGCTGCAACCTGGCGGTGAAACACGGAAGGGGAGTTTAAAAATCAATGCATGCTACGTCGTACGTCGTACTATTGGTATATCTGTACCCCATCCAGTCCATGTCCGCCATTTGAAGAGGCATCAAGCAGCCACAACAGCCGGAGCAACTGGCAACACGCTCTCCTGAGTGTCCTGACCACCCCTAACCTTCTTGAGTGCATCCTCAAAAACCGCTTCGGCATGCGCCTCCGCATCAAACCCATGAATCCAATCCTCCCTCCTAAATGCAATACTCTCGGGCTCCTGGGACACCTTGGCCCAATCCGTCTTGTGCCATCTATCCCTCGTCTCCTCCCCTGTCTTTTGCACAGCCCTCACCCGATCATACCGAATTTCCTGATGGGCCCTGACGGCATCCTGCACCGCTTGTTTGCCTCCTTTCCTTAAACACACGGCAATAGTAACGCCATCCTCCATCGCCTGTGTCGCACCCTGGGCACTGGTTGGCAAAAACGGATGCGCCGCATCGCCCAACAGCAAAATCCTCGCATGCGTGCTAACCCAGGTCGGGAGTGGATCGCGATAAACCAACTTCCAATCGACCAGCGACGGAGTCTTTTCCACAATCGCCTTACAAACCGGATCCCACCCTTCCAACACCGCAAACACCTCTTCCAATTTCCCTGGGAATGACCAAGACTCGTCAATATCATGCTCATCGCGATGCGTCAGGACCCAACAGCAATCTTTGCCGCCCTTGATGGTGCTGAACAGAAAATGCACATCCGGACCGATCCAGCCGTTGAAGGTATCGCCGTTCTCGCAGAATTCCTTTGTGCGCGGGTCGCGAATCATGTCGTCGTTGGGAAACCACGCTCGCCAGACCGCGTACCCGCTGGATTTCGGCTTGTCCACATATCCCAGCACCAATTCCCGGGCTTTGGAACGAACCCCATCCGCGCCAATGACTAGGTCAGCGGTTACGCGGGTGCCGTTGGCGAGCACAATCCCCGCTTGTTCGTCATCTTCAAAATACTGCGAGACATGCTGGCCCAAGTGGATCGGAATCCCCAGCGTATTCCTCGCGTAATTAAAGACAATCTCGTGAAGTTCTCCACGATGGCCGTTCAGGATCGGCGCATCATCGGTTCCGGGAGGAGAACGCTGATGGAAAACGACTTCTCCCGTATCGTACTTGTGGATGCGAAAGCCATAGTTGGTCAAATCGATCGATACCGCGCGGAGCTGTCGCGCAATCTCGCGGTCGGTACCCCAGCGCGCGAAGATGCGGCCGGCGTTGGCGCCGAACGAAATGATATCCCCCAAGGTTTTTAGTTCGGGAAAGTTTTCGTAGATTTCTACCGAGTGTCCCTGCCGGTGACATTCAATCGCCGCGGTCAAACCGCCGAAGCCAGCGCCGACAATGATGATTTTGATTCCGGTCGGTGTTGCCATTTTCTCTCTCTCCCTCTGTCAGAAAAAACGAAAGAAAAAAAGATGAGGAGATATTCGAGAGTCCGAGGGAGGTGACACGACGGAATGCAACAAATGCAGATGCAGACGCAGATGCAGATGCAGGGCGCACCGAGGGTTGTTTAATTCTTAATTCTTATTCCCAGCTGATGGATGGATCATCCGTGTGTGGTGCATGTGGGTTTGGGGTCCATTCACATAGGCTATATTTCCGCCGGTTGTCCTTCTCCTCTCATCTGCCGAGACTCTACTGGCGCCACCCACCGTTCCGTCGGGATCATTTGTGCGGGGGAACTTCCTCTTCAACACCGAGTTTGGCCAGTGCCAAGCCGCGTGTGGATTCCCGCTTTAGCAACTACAAGCCGGGATGCCTTTTCCGTTATAAGCAGACAGGTCGTTTTTGGTATTTTCTTTCTGTGCAGCATGTATGTTTCCGAGTGAGGTCCAAGTCTGGCCAGGTTGGAGACGATGTGCCAAGAAGATGGGGGTTTATGGTGGTATCCAACAACCCGGGTGCAATATGCTGCCGCTCACGCGAGCTGCAGGGTGGAACCGGGCTCAGATTTGGAAGCGGCGGTTTCTGTGTTTTTCAAGTGCCAGGGGAGAAAGAGGCGAAAGATAGTAGAAGCATATTTACAGAAAGAAAAAAAGGGGGGAATAAGTAAAATAAAATAAAAAGAGGGGAGAAAGGAGGCGAAAAAGCAAAGAGCAAAGAACATTAGAATTAGAGCCCACGGTGCGTGAGTCATGAATCTACGCTCATCTTGGGAAGATCCAGTCTCAGATAGGTTCAAGTACTATTGACCAGCTTAAGAGAAATCAACACCCGCTACATAACCAGGGATAAGCTAAGAAAGAAGCGTGGGCAAAACGAGACTGGAATTGATACTGAGCATGTCCTTCGGTCCCCTGACTTGAGGATGGACTCATTCAACATTTGCGCAAAGGTACCTATCGTGGGACAAGAGCAACGATGGGATGATGTCTTACAAGCCCACTCAGGGGCCTCGCTCTTTCTTTTTGATTAATTTTGAACAGTGTGGACTATTGAAGTCCCATAACTCCTCGTGGACATGATCTGGATACTTGGCTCTTAGTTTTTCTCATTTCCCTCTCGACAGGATTGACTTGTAGCCCTGTTTTATTTCCTTGTTTTATTTCAAACTGTGCCACGGTCAACCCTTTGGTGAAAATGTCGTGTCAAGGAGCTAGTCAAGCCACCCGAGCCACATATGACCACGAGCTTGCTCACAGCCGTGGCTGAGCTCATTTATTTTGTATATACAAACCACATCTCGCCCCAGCTCCCGCTGGGGCTCACGCACATCATAATATACTTTCTACAATCATGCTTTTGCTCCTAGATCCTTTGGCAACGGCATCACAGAAAAGCAAAAAAAAAACTGATAAGAACATACCTAGTTAGGTGTGTAGAACCTTGATCGGTTTTCAATGACTGGAGCTTTGCCGTTCTGATCAGTCCTGCGTCTTTTCCACGTTGTCCATCTTACTGTTTGGCCTTTACCCCTCTTTTTGAAAGGTGTGGCCGAGATTGAATCTTGCCCGAGTTGTGAGAAATGAACTTGATATTTTCGCCAAGATATGCTAATTGGGGGTTGTTGCAGAAAGCCTTCTGCTATGCTGTGTAACTGCTAAACGAGCCAACCTCAAATTGTTATATAATACTTCTAATTAAATTTCTACATTTGCAGATGTAAGGCTGCACAAAAAATACAATACAGAAGTTTCCCGGATCGTATCCGATAGGCCCAGGCGAGTTTCCAACGTTGCAGTCAGAATAAATCTTGCGCGAGCCTGCTTCATGTTGAAGCTGCCATGGCTTCCCCCCAACGGCAAGAGAAAAGCTTCCTTTTGCCCGAAAACTTTATTTTTTGCAATCTAGGACAATTTGATTGTGCAATGAACTTTTACAGGCCGAGTCTACTTGGCTGAACAGTCTCGATATTGGCAGTCAACCACCGATCCCTTGCAAGTCTTAAGACTAGACATGACGAGGTCTATAAAGACTAGATCTCCTGCAGCTTGTACCTTAAGTCACAATGGTATGAAGAACAAGTCTAAGGTTGAACTATCTATACGTTCCAGGCCATCAACAATCTATACTTATTCTCAATCCAACAATGAAAATGAAACTCCCCACTATCCTCGCCCTAGCGCCGCTAGTCACTGCCAACCCTGTCAAGAGAACCAACAGTTGCGGGGTTTCGACGTTTGAGAACCGGATCAGCAACGGCTCACCTAGCGTGGCCGACTGCCAGCAACTCGCTTATAACATTCGGGGCGATGGCTCCTGGAACCATGTCGGCAATCCAGGACAACATCGCACCCTCGCCACCTTTGGCACGTGTGCTTTTGGCGTCGAGGCAGACCCGCATTTTGGTCGGCAGTCCGCCTTTAGGGTGGGGAATGAGGATATCATTGATCTGATTAGAGACTCTATCAGCCTGTACCAGGGGGATGGTCGCGTAGGCACGCGGGGGATCATGATGTGTGGTAATACACAGGTGCTCTGGGGGATTTATCATACCAAGTAGCACCAGACCTCTCTCTAGCTGTAGATCAATCTGGTTCAAAATGTTCGTTATACTCCTGGATAAAACTAGAAAACAAGACTCTGACATGACGTTCCACAGCTTTCATCTCCTAGTCCCTTTTCCTAGCTCGTGTACCCCTTAGGTACGTAAGAGTGCAAGTGGTAGGTAGTTCACTTCCGCACCTTGACCAGCTTAACCTCCCCCCGCTCATCCACCACCGGCTCCTCGCCCAACCCTTTCTTTCCCTCCGTATAAAAGGTACTCATCCGATACCTCGTTTCACCCTCATGAATTTTGAGATCTTCCAAAGCCTGCTGCCCTTCCCCGAGAATCGTCTCTTTAATCTCTTCACTCCTCGGTCGAATTTCGCATCGAAACGGCTGCGGCCGCATATTCAACCCGTTGGTAAACGCAAAGATATCCACCTCTTCCTCCTTTCCCGTGGTCGGGTCTGTGTATTTCCGAATATCAAACCCCCAAAGGAGTCTTGCCACGGTAATCCACGTTCCCTGTTCCGCGAGCGCTTGGCCCGAACAGACTCGTCTGCCCCATCCAAAAGTCATGTAGCCCCTCTCTCCGGGAAACGGACGATGCAACTCATGACCAGCAATAAACCGATCGGGACAGAAACGGTCCGGTTCCGGAAATTCTCTTTCGTGGTGGTGAATCGCCCAGACATTTCCCTGCACCCAAGCGCCGCGCGGGATTAACCACCCGTTGTATTCATCGTCTTGCGTCGGAGAATGCGGTTGCCCTCCAATAATCGCCACGCTGCGCCAGCGGAACACTTCTTTGACCAACGCATTCACATACGGTAACCTCGGAGAATCATCCCAGTGCGGAGACCGACTCGATCCAATCACGGCGTCGATTTCCCTCTGGGCTTTTTCCATCGCCTCCGGAAATGCACAGCAAGCCAGGATGAAGGTCACCAGCGTGCTTGACGAAGTATCCGCGCCTGCTCCGAACAAATTCCCCGTTAATCCAGAAATCTCCGCCACCGGCAAGTTATACCTTGCGGCTGCGTCCCCAAACAAAGTCTTGACGTAGGGAACCGGCATTTCGGCCTGTTGTGCTGGAGATTTCGCATCGTATTGTTCGACGGCCTCTTTTGCGAGAGAATAAAAGAAATAATGCCCATTCTTTTGGCCGCGACTACCAAGTCCCTTGAACCATGGCATGAATCTGGGGAATTTCGCGAGGATCGGAAAAGTCTCCAGGAGCATGGGGAAGGTTTTCCCCGGAACGTTGAGATCCGCCGCAAGTTGCATGAGAGCGATAACTTCGGTGATGATGGGGTCGTTATACGACGCTACGCGTCGGCCGAAACCGATAATGGATACCACAGAGGTGGCGTAGCGTTCGAGGTGTTTGACATATTCGGAAGGTTCGCGCAATAAGTCGAGGGCAACGACTTTGCTTTCGTTGTTTTGGAGCTGGCGGTATCCGCGGACGGTCTGCGTGCCGACGCCGAGATGCATGAGTTTGCGATGGATCCGCCAGTGGTCGCGCTCGGCGTTGTTGCGAATCTGCATCGTCACCAGGTTGCTTTGGCCGGAACCCAACTCGCCAAACACCACCATGCGAGGACGCGAAGTATATATCTGTGCCTTTTTCTCAAAAACCTCGTGCGCACACCACGCGTCGTTGATCCAAACTGTGGGGTTCCGCCCAATCCAAAACGTGATCATGGGTGTGTTGTACTGTTTAGAAAGTTGCTCAAAGTAGATCCACGGTTTGTTTTTGGGAAGCAAGAAAGTATTCCCGACAATCGGCCAGGGGAATGGGCCGGGGGGCATTTTTCGTCGCAAGAGTAGCATGTTGGTGTAATCGACGACGAGAGCGGTAATGGCGATGGCGAGAAGAGTGAGGATGACGTTGAGGGCGCCATATTTGGCGATAATTTCTTGTAGGCGCATCCGCGCGAGACTGAGTTCGAACAGGAACCGGTCGGAAATCATGGTGCCTGAACGTCGATGTTGACGAAGAACCCGTGTTTGTTGGTCGCTGGTCGTTGGGACTGGCCAACCAAGTCAAGTCAAGTCAAGTCAAGTCAACCAAGCCAACCAAGTCCAGTCCACACGCGAAGTTGAGGACAAAAACACCACCCCGCAATCGGAACTCGTCCATGGTTTCTCGTCCATGTCGTCAGGAAACAAAAAACTCCGATTCGGCCCCCAAAACCCCGATGCGGGTTCAATGCGGGTCGGGATTTCCTCGGACTCAAATCTATCAGCCGGCAGTTGTGATATCAAGTGGGGTGGTGAGGTGAAAAGGTGGGGAAGCGCTTGCACTGAGATCGCAGTGGAGCATGAGGACGAGAAGGAAATGTGGTGACAAGAGGTGAGATTTGGGGAAGAAATAATTTGGCG
>Ga0247765_1001046_pt1 | contig 16101 bp, 16 predicted proteins | sample UWRJL106311C6_FD_179949 | JGI IMG/M metagenome (GOLD analysis project Ga0247765, IMG submission 179949) | Plant litter microbial communities from Arlington Agricultural Research Station in Wisconsin, United States - UWRJ-L106-311C-6 | ecosystem: Environmental > Terrestrial > Plant litter >... | reverse complement strand
CCGAAAAACCCCCCCAACAAAAAAAAAAAAAAAAAAAAAAAACCCAAAATGGGCTACCTCGTCCTCAACGCCATCAACCAGCCCAGCGAAACAGCAGCCTCTAACCTCCTCGGCCGCTTCGTCATCAATCCGCACGACCCCCTCTCCTTCGGCTCCGCCCCTCTCTCCCCGTCCAGCATCATCCCCGCCTCCCTCTTCGACTCGGACAAATCCTTCATCGACGCCGAGATCTACATCCACAGCCTACGCGATTCCAATCTCCAAGTCGCCGTGCGAGATGCTGTGACGCTTAATCGGAGTAGGAGTAACACGGGCGATTTGACGCTTTCTTCCGACTTGATTACGAGTCAGAGGATTAATGATATTCGTCGGGCGTTTAAGGCGTTGGTGGCTGATGGGGGGGTGATGGGGGAGCTGCGGGAGTTGCTGAAGGAGAATAAGAAGGTGAAGACGGTGTATCTTGTTAGGGGAATGCTGCTTGCTGTGAATGCGAAGATGGAGACGGGCGGGGATGATGTGGCTGATACCAAGGTTGGAGTTCGTGCAGCTGTTCCGATGGAAGTTTCGGGTACGCCAGCTGCTCCGGCCGCTGGGACGGTGATTGGGGATGCGGAAAGAAGTAAGACCCGGCAGCGCGCTACAGGGTTCAGCGGGACTGCCATGGGAACGAGTGTGTTTGGGGTTGAGTACTGGGAGTGTAAGGTGAGGCGGCAAGGTGGGCTGAAAGCGTTGTATCAGAAGAGGAAAGAGGACGATTTGGTGTTTGGGGAGGCGATGGAGCCGAGGAATGAGCATTTTGGGCTGGGCTCCGGAGAGGAAGAGGAAGATGATATCGAGGATAGCGAGGAGGAGGAGGAGGACTTTGCTTTGGGTGGGGGTGTTGAACTCGTGTTGCGTGGTGTTTTAGACCAATTTCCCAGCCAAGAGAGTGGCTCGGATCGCACCTCTGACCTTGTTGCCCCGGACATCCCGTAACCAGTAGTAGTAGTAGAAAGAATCGTCGTGATGGGCGCAACCGAGTCGCCTTCCAACTCAGGCTTGATGGCGCCCAGTAGGCCCGTGCAGAATGCTAGGCTGACTCTTGTCCATTCACTCACAGAAGGCCCGCAATCTGAAGGCTCACATTAGACTTCCATCTCAGCGCTGATCTTCGCGCCACCCATCCTATCAGCAGCATGTTAGGAAAAGACACGAGACCATCACGCGCCAAGATGATTCTCGTCGCCCTCCTTGCTCCCCCCTGCTACTACATCATCTCTCACCTCATCGCCGCCCATCACTGTCCTCAACTGGAATGGCGAGGCGTTCTTCGGTGCCTGCCTCTGGGTGAAGCACTTCTTTTTCTGCCCACAGCACGACCTCATCAACCACGATGTTCGCCTAAAAATCCTCATTTTAGCCACGGCAACCGAGACCGCAGTCAAGAATCTGGCTACTGAGTTCGCACACCCCCCTTGTCCGGCGATATTACCTAACGGAGCAAAGATGAGAGGCAGCCTGCTCAACACCACTCATTGACTCCGCAAAGGACTCTAAACTAGCCCGAGAAATCCCCTACAAGGCCCAAAAACGTGCCCTGACCAATAGCCAGCTCATCCAGCTCCGAACTGCCTAGGGGCAGCCAGTAAAAGTGGAATGGCGTCGGGTCTCGTTCGCCGTCGTGATTCTCACAACCTTCCCACCGCTCAGACACCGGACCATCCACCGCAAGCAGATAAACATGACGATCTTGAATCTCTTCTCGGATGGGAGAGATATCCCATTGATAGCGACCAAGAAAACGTACTACCCGTAATCCGCTCAGTCCACTCTCTTCTGTGGCTTCCCGAAGCGCCCCGGCCTCGGGGTCTTCACCTGCGCGTAGTGTTCCCGCGGGAACTTGTAGTCCGGCACCCGGGTCGTCTTGGCGAAATACAGCGAGGGCGCCATCACGAATGATAAAGGCAATGACTTTTTGTACGACTTTTTTCATTTCTCCCCCTGTGAAGTCAATGCGAGGGATTTTAAGGACGTAACTGCAGACGGGAGTGGAACAGGTTTCGGGAGGAAGCAAGTTTGTGTCAATCGCAGTCGCAGACTCAGAAAAGTCCTGGAAGAAAAAGAAGGTGCAGACGTTGAACAAGCTGCAATTTATCATGTGTGAGTGCGGGGTAATGAGTCACTCGGGCTGAGTCTCGCTCAGGTCTCCATCGTGGGCAGGTCTCATCTTGGGCACGTGGTGCAGCCCGATGTTTACGAAGATGTTCATAGAAGAGGTGAAAAGAAAAACCCATATCGTATACATCCTCACGCAAACGCAGGGCGCTTGTATACCATGTCAAAGACCCAGTTAACCACACCTGCCTCCCAAAGTTCCTATGCTTTCAATATCATCAAAATAAACATCTCACCCCAACCACTCTAACCCCTCGGCATGGTCTACCGCACAGCCAACCTCGCCGCAAATATCCACCCAGGCATCCAAGCCCAGCTCCAACTCTTGAATGACCAACTCTCCATGTTGACCTGGTAAACTCCTGGCATAAACCCCCACCATCTTTTTTCCGCTCGCTTGGGAGTTGACATCCCATGTTCCCTCGATCCAAGTCCACCGATCCTCGGGGCCAATATCAGTAGAACTAGAACTAGGACTAACCCAGTCCCCATCCACGACTTTTTTGAATTTCCGTATCCTCGCCCGTTCTTCCAAAAGCACACCTCCCAACTTTCCATACAACTCCGCTTGCGCATCCCACGCCCCCTCTCGCCAGGGCATCCGTCTTGCGATTTCCAAAGCGCGCATGCGGATGTTGTGGTCTCGGCATTTAGCGATGGGTGGACCGAGGGTGGAGAGTATTCCCATGGACAGAGTGAAGTTTGCTTGATACATGTTCATGTTTTCGGTTTTCGTGTTAGGTATGAATGTGAATGTAGACTTCGCAAGAGACAAGACTCCGTCAATAATGGTTTCAAAGTCAACGTCGTAAGCATCCCAGGCTGTGTCGGTCGTGTCGAGACAGCAGCTGATTCCGACTGTAGCCACGAGACAGTGAAGTTGCATGAGTTGGATGGAGTTCTGTGCTTTGATGCTGGTATTCGAGGTCCGCAGTAGAGCCGTCGAAAGCATGGTTTTCCACTCCGAGAGATGGGCGAGGTAAGCCTGCTGCTGAGCGACAAGAGACTCTGGGACTGACGGAGGATGCGTCTGCATGATGGTGGTAAAGGCTTGACTGGTAAAAGCACAAGCTCGCGAGAAAAATCGAGACCATTCCGTCTGGATTTGTACGACATTCGCTGTGCAAGATAAAACTTCTGAGGGACCTGCACCGGGGGAGACGTCCCAGAGGGCGAGATTCGTCCGCTGCATGGGTAGGAAGGGCGTCCATCCGCCCATGATGGAGAGAAAGGGGAGCATGTGCTCAATATCAGTGACGTCGTCTTCTGCGTGCTTCCCCCCCACGTCATGTCGGTGATGCTGTGTGAGAGAAGGTCTGAGCAAATGGATAGAAGTCGTCATTAGACGATCAACACCCTCCATATTTCCTTGCAGCAGCTCGAATGTGATGAGTAGAAGCGACATGATCAAAACAGATCGGGGCGAACGAGTTGCGAGGCCAGTCTCTATCCGGGTTCGAAACAGGGACAGAGACTCAACATAATACCGTAAAGCGAGACGGTGTTTGCTGCTGATGACGGATCTTGCCGTCCATGGAGCCAAGGCTGAGGGTTTGCTTCTTGGCGTTGAGGTGGGCCGGATCGAGTCGGATATAGCGGCCGAGAGAGCGGCGATAGCGAGAACGGCATGGCGGACACAATCGTCGGTCATGGCGGCACAGAGTACAACCCGGGACCAAAAATCGGAGCTGCTGTATCCGGTAAAATCGACAACCAGAGCGTGGCGGAAGAAGTCGACATAGGGAACTTGTTGAGTGGTAAATATTCCGGACGGGGGAGCTGAGCTTGGGCGATTCCTTCCTACTGCCAACAGACTGTACCCATCACAGACGATGCGCGCCCTCTGACACGCCTGACAAATGGGCTTGGCTTCATCGCATTTGACGTGGCGGATTTTGCACGTTTTGCAGCCAGTGCGGACCTTGGGTTTGCTAGCCCGGCTTCTCTTCTTGCGGGATTCGTGCACCGGGCCGGCTGCGAGTGGTATGGGCGCGATAGCTCTCAGTCTGGGTTGAAGATCCATGGGTGCATGCTGCTTGTCCAACATCGGCATGTGGGAATCTTTGACATTTGAAACCACCACTTTAGCACGACAGGGTTGTGGCCAATCGACTTTTCTTTTACGAGGCTTGGCCAACGGCCCCACTTGTGCAGATAACGTTTTGGCACACTCTTTTGCATTCAGGTAGATATACGGAGGTGCCAAGCCGTTAAGGAACTAACAGCGGATGGAGACCCACGGCGAGTCCCGAGAATTTTCGGGTCCCGAGTTGTTCTCGTCACACGGCAAGTGATGATTGGCTGCGTCGTAAAGACATTTCCGCAAGCTGATTGGCCAGATCGAGGCCAGCAACTGCACAAATACTGCTCTCCTCGCCATAGACTCTTCTTCTATCCCATCTCTGTTCAAATTCCACAGTTGAATTCATGAAATAATTAAACATGTTTTCTCTCGATCTCATCCCCACCCACCTCCTCCCCCTCAGCGCGGGTGCATTCGCCCTCTACTACATCACCTCTTCCATCGCAACATGGTACCGACTACGACATGTGCCCGGCCCATTTCTCGCCTCCTTTTCCTACCTCTGGCTCATGCGCAACAACTTTCTCGGCATCTCCAGCATCAAGCTTGCCCAGCTCAAAAAGTATGGCTCGGTCGTGCGTATCGCTCCCAACTATGTCCTCACCGATGACCCCGTCGCGCTGCGTCGCATCTCCGGCCCGAGAAGCGAATATTGCCGCGACCCATGGTGGACGGCGTTGCGCATCGACCCGCGTCAGGATAACCTGCTCACCACCATGGATACCGTCGTCCATGATAAACTCAAAGCCCAGACGGCCAATGGATACAACGGACGAGACCAGGTCGACATCCAAGGCGGGATCGACACTCAGATTTCCAAGCTAAAGGCCTTAATCCGAAAACACTATCTTTCTGCGCCTACGTCTTCTTCCTCGACACATGCACGGAAAACTGCCGATCTCGTCTGGATCATTCGCTTCTTCACCTTGGATCTCATCACCGCCCTTGCCTACGGCGAGCCCTTTGGTTATCTTGACGCGAATGCCGATCTGTTTGGGTACAACGAGCAAGTGCAACAAATGACCAAACCCATGGCCGTCATGGTGGATACGCCTGTTTTGCGGAACTTTGTCAATTCTCCGTTGGCGCCGCATGTTATGCCCAAAGTCACGGATGAGAAGGGCATGGGGAGGTTGATTGCGTGAGTTATCCCTCTGTAAGCCCGTTTTGGTATGGGACTGGCTGACATGTTTTGGTGGGAAAGGCTGGGACAGGAGTTGGTTGCAAAGCATTTTGCTACCGGGGCTACCGACTCGAGAGATATGGTTGTAAGTGACTTCACCCCACCATACGTCCAGAGGTTACAAGAGAGACATTTACTAACATACACAGGGCTCCTTCATGCGTCACGGCCTTACCCAAGCTCAATGCGAATCCGAATGCGTAGTCCAAATCATCGCTGGCACCGACACCACCGGCACCACCATCCGGACCGCTCTGCTCTTCCTCCTAAGCACTCCCCGGATTCACAACCGTTTGATGGATGAAGTCCGCTCCGCCATCACCAACGGCCTTGTTTCCCCTTCGGAACCTATAACCTACGAAACTGCCAAGAAACTCCCCTATCTCGACGCTATAATCTACGAAGCCCTACGCTTCCGCCCATCCGCATTGTATGGCCATTTCAAAACCGTTCCGGCCGGAGGTGATACCATCCACGGTGTTTTCTTGCCGGAGGGTACTGCTGTGGGCCATAACCTCTTTGGACTAATGATGTCAACTGACATCTTTGGTTCTGACGCCGACGTTTTTCGTCCAGAACGATTTCTCGAGTGTACGACGGATGAAAAAGCCGAGATGAAAAGAACGGTAGAGTTAGTCTTTGGGAGTGGCCGCTGGATGTGTGCAGGAAAACAAGTGGCGTTTATGCAGGTCTATAAAGTCATCTTCGAGTTGATGAGGTCATTTGACATGCAGTTTGTAGATGCAGGACGGCCGTGGACAGAAGAGTCGGCGATTTTCTGGCAGCAGGGGGATATGCGCGTGAGAATTGCAGAGAGGGAGGAGTTGTGAATGTCTATGTGTGAAGGAAAAAAGCATGGGTTTGTATTCGGGGTAGAACAGCCGTGGCAGATAGCAGACTTCATGGCCTTTGTATACCTACCTAGATACGGAGTACATGTGCCTGTATCAGGACAGATCACCACTATAGTGTTACATCTAAAGACTCTCTTTTCTAATGATGGCCTCAGACTTCAAAAACCAACGGACAACTGATAATGCCCACCTCCGGCATCCTCGCATACTGCAGCTCGCCGCAGACTTTGAACGATTTTGTCTTGGCCAGCAATGTCCTTAGGGCAATTTGCAATGCCCTATCAACTATAACTCAGCCACACAACTTCAAGTTTCAAAAGCTGGCGCACTCACAGCTTGGCCAGGGGTTGTCCCACACAGCGATGTCTTCCCCTACCAAAACCCATGTGCATGGCGATATTCGGCCGATTCAGAATAAACCTATGAGGGTCTTCGAATATCTCTGGATCCCTGTTCGCTGCGCTATAAGTCATGGATATTGGAATCCCCAGCTTGACGGTATGTCCATGAATGACCGTGTCTTTCGCCACGGTCCGGGCAAAACCTCGATATGGACTGAACAACCGGACAAACTCCTCAATGGCCGCGGGGATAAGACTCAAGTCGTTCCGCAGTTGCTGTTGTAAATCTGGATTCTCGGAGAGGTATTTGCATATCCCGCCGAGCATTAGGGGTGGTGCCACCATGCCAACCACCAGACTTTGTCGAATGCAGCCTCTTTTCTGGTCAGCACCCGCCACAACCACAACCCAAGCGAGCACGCCAGCTTGGTTCTGGAACACTCACACTAAATGCACCTCCTCCAAAGGCTGGCCATCCCCACCCCGCTCCAACAGCAAACTACTCGCCGGATCTTCCTCGGGGTCTCTTGCTCTCTCCCGCCGATCCGCCAAAACTTCTCTCGCAATATCATATAGCTTTCCACTCTGTCTCGTGGTTTCTTCCCCATCCATTCTCCTCCACGCATCTACCCATGCTGAAGCCGTTTTCGCAAGTAACGGCGCAGTATCCGGTTCCAGGTTCAGCCATTCCGTCTCTACCCACGCAGCATACCCTGCTGCAAATTCCGTACAGATATTCCCTTTTCCCTCTTGTAGGAGGGGACAAAGTAATCTCTCTGCATGTTTCTCCAGAGGCTCCGCAAGTCTTTTGACTCGTGCCGGTTTAAGCGTTCGATCCAACGCCGTTCGGTACGGTGTATGTCTCGGGGCATCAAAGTTTAGCGGGGGCCGACGTAATCCGCGCGGATCAGATGGGATTACGGCACGAACGGAGGATATGAAATTGGAAGAATCGAGCGCCGCGGATTTTATATCGGAATAGCGAGTTAGGAGGTAGTAACCTGAATAATTCGTTGTGTAGGCTAACGGACAGGCGTCACGGAGGAGGTCATATTCGGCGTGGATGAGGTCGGGGTTGTCCGAGGTGATGGCGGCGGAAGCGTCGATTCGTTCTTGTGTAAAGATGTTGCCATCACATCCGTCAGGATTCTCGTTCATCTCAGGATGGGTTTTGGGAGGACCGGAGGCGAAGGGGCAGGTTGCCATTGTGTACCGGCTGGCAGATAAGGGGACAAGTTGAGTGGTGCTGCTGCAAGTAGACTTGACGGTCCAAGGGCCAGGATAGGGCGGAAAAGTCTATTGAAGAGGACTGACCTAAAAAAAAAAAAAAACTCTAAAAGTCTATCACGACAGGTAGCGTTTCTTAAAAAGTGTGTGTAGCACAGGAAAGCCATCATCGCACAAATTTTATCGTGCGTCCTACTATCCTCATATTATCGCGCATCACTGCTATCGATCTAAGGTAGGTGGGCAAGCATACCCGGTCGCCGGACGAACCGTCCTGCACACGGGTCGGTAGTGCCCACAATTAGTGGAAGCAACGTTCCCAAATCTCCAAAAGCCGATCTGATATCCGGTTGTCGACTTTACTGGCGGGGAACCCTGTGCAGCCCACGCGTCAAAAGACATGATGGGGCCGCTTCGTAATTGATGGGGGTGAAGTATCTCGGACAAATGGTGTTGCCCACGTGCATTGGATCCGCCCCAATCAATTCCTCTTGCGCCATGCTTATCCGGCGGATTCACCCGCACAGGTAACGACACTATCAAGTATACGCGCGAGATGGAGGTGTTAGGCTACGGCTCCACTATCCGGTGGCGCATGTACAGGGTGCATGTATCAGACCTATTCTATTGAATCGTCTGGTGTGACATTAAACTCGACTCCGCCGTTGTCAGTTGCCTTTACATCCAGTCCACCTAGCCCTGGCTCTACTCGCTGTCTCATTGATAGGTTGAACTCAACCTAGAAAAATGGGCAACGAAATCGAACCTTCCCGCAAAGGTGGCGAGATCGAAGCCGAAGATGCAAAGAAACCTGCACCCTCTCCCCCCAGCGTAGCGCACTACAAGCCCATTACCGATGAAGAAAAAGCGCTCGACAAATCCATTAATCGGAAACTCGACTTTACCGTCCTTCTCGTTCTCGCTATTGGGTTCATTCTCTGCGGCATTGACAAAACGAATGTTGGGTTTGTGGCCACGAGCACGTTTATTAAGGATGCGAATCTTACACCGGATGATATTCCCAACTCGTTATCTTTGGTATTTCCTCCTCTCCTTCCCAATTCCTAGTCCTTACAGTCACGCGCGCTAACATTTCTTGTCTGATGTTGTGTCCAGTTCTCAGCCACCTATGTCCCCCTCCAACCGCTCATGGTTCTTCTCGGCCGCCGCATCGGTCCACGCATCTGGCTCGCCTCGTCGCTCTTATCATGGGGGATCCTATCCATGGCCCACGCTGCGATTTCCAATTCCGCGACGCTAGTTGCCCTCCGTTTGTTACTCGGGGCTGCAGAATCCGGGTTCACCCAAACGGCCTTCTACTACATGAGTACCATGTATCCCAAATTCTCTCTCGGGTTCCGCATGGGCATGTTTAGCGGAATGTATTCCATCGCAGGGGCCTTTGCCGGATTAATCGCGTATGGATTACTTAAATTGGAAACGGAAAATTTACATGGTTGGCAGGTGGTGTTTTTAGTCGAAGGGGGAATTACCGTGTTGATGGGGGTGGTGGGATATTTTGTGTTCCCCACGGAACTGGGGACGGCGTGGTTTTTAAATGAGCGAGAGAAAAACCATGCGGTGAATCGAATGGGGAGAGATCTAGCAGATGGGAATGAGGATGATATCGGGGAAAGTAGGTGGGTGGAAGTGAAAAAGGATATGAGGGATGTGTTCAGGGATTGGAAGAAGTTGCTGACCATTGTGTGCAACATTACGGCGGTTGTTGTGAGTTTTCTCTTTTCCTTTTTATAATCTCTCTCTACTACTTCATTTTTCCTTCTTCTTCTTCTTCTTCTTCCTTCCTTTCCCCCCTTTTACCCCTCCACTTTTGCTTTCTTGTTTCCCCCTTCTCCACTGCCCTCCCCACCCCCCGTACTCTACTTACATCGAATCAACCTGACAGCCCGTCACCGCATTCACGACATTTCTCCCCCTCATCGTACAGGGCATGGGATACCAGGGCATAGACGCCACATTAATGTCGGTTCCACCATTCATCGTCGGCACCGTTGGCCTTATCATCATCGTTTTGTCCTCTGATCATTTCCACGAGCGGTCTCTGCACACTGTATTTGGCATGATTCTCGGCGTCATTGGCTGTGCCGTCATGGCCGCGTCTTCGGATCCCCAGCTGCGCTATGGGTTCGCACACGTTTGTCTGGCTGGTGTGTTTGTCGGTGGACCACTCATTGCGGTTTGGTTAGCGGGAAACACGCCCTGGAAAGGCGCTCGGTCTTTGATCCTCGGTCTCAACGGGTATGCGAATCTCGCGGGCGTCATTGCGGGACAGCTATACAAGAGCAAGTACCGGCCCAGTTATTCCTATCCACTGATCGTGACCATGATTATGAGTGCGGTTGGAATTGTCGGCTTCATATTCATCCGTCTCATGTATCTACTTGAGAACAAGAAGCGGAGAAAGGAGATTGCGACGTGGGATGAGGATAGGTTTGAAGAGGAGATGAACAGTGTTGAACGGAGAGGTGATCAGCGGAGGACTTGGATTTACGGGTATTAGTCGTGGGTACTGAACAGGGGGGGGGTTGTTCACAGTATACGCGTCAGGAAGATATTGTGACTATGTGATTGACGTCCAACTGCCACTTGATGCCTAACGGTGAAAACGCAAAGAGTTCAGACCAAGAAAAAAAAGTTGTGTACCGTCAACTATTCCGATGGAGATTGAAATCTGGCGGTGTCTCGATATGTACGCGAGAGCCTTGAATGTTCGTTTCACTCCCTTCGCGTTACTTCAATGAAGAGCGCACCCAACAATAAGTCGAAAACACACAACTTCCCAAAACAGCCAACAAGAGCAATCGAAGGAAGTAAAATCATCTCGTATCATTCCGTCAGTAAAGTATCTACTAATCTGGCTTTTACATGCTACTCCTTCCTCATGGGCGGATTAGATAGAATATTCTCCATTTTCCCCTTAGAAATGCAGACCTCCTCACCTTCAGGCATTTTCCCTTTAAATTCCTCTGATTCTTCAATCCATTTAAGATCGACTAAACGCCCCAGTTTGGTTTTCCCCGAACTGTAAGCAAGCCGGCAGAATGACTCAAACACGAGGAGAAAAAATTCACTCTAGCCCCAATTCGCCCATCATCACAACGCGAACACGGATTTTAGCGCCTTGGCAAAAGCGCCATGGTACGCATAGCAGCTGTCAGGTTTGAAATGCCTTGTGTACAGAAACACAGCCGATTGGCCAGTTGAAGTGAGGCGCAGCGGGCGTATTGCAGGAAGCTTCAGGCAGAATTTTCAATCTTAAGCTCGTTGCTCTAAGCAAAAGACATCCCACGTCCTAATCAACCCATAGCTTCCATCAATTCCTTGGCAAAACGGTTAAGTTGCTCTCAACATGGACTGCTCTAGGGATTCCCAAACGACCTGCGAGATTTGCGAAACGTTCGTGTCAGGATTGGAGCGCCTCTACAGTCTTGCAACAGCTAACGCCACTCGAGTGGATGATTTCGCGTTTGACTGGAGTTTCCGGGATATTTCGCCTGTCTTCTCACGACTTCGCCAAAGCGCCAACCAAGGGTGCCGGTGGTGCACATTTCTCGATGGCATACTTCTTGGGCTAGCGCGGTCATTTCCTCACCTTCTTCCCAGCTCGATGAAGCTTATCGAGTTAGGCAACAGACCTAAGGTTGACGAGTTCTCAATGTCAATAACGTTCCACGCTATTTCCCGTAAGGGATCTCGAGGACCCTTGGAAGGATTCCGTCACCTTCGATGTGCGGACCTCAATGTGTGGGAGTATGGTCCTAGTGACTCTGGTGGCCGCCGAGACTTGCAGTACCAGGGACATCTACCTATACCCATCAATATTGACATTATTGACAACGATGGTATGTTTGCTGTAATTGGCAATTCTACTTTCTTCACATTTCATTGCTCTATGGCAGAAAGTGCATCTCGTATTGACAGATGGTGCAGACTTTGATCCGCTGTCAGTAGGAAACTGCCAGCAAGCCTGTCTTGCGCTGGACCGATGTGCCCGGCTTCATCCCGATAAATGTCCCACATTTACGTTCAAACGGAATCCTCTACGACTCATCAATGTCATGCAAGGAGACTCCATTCGCCTCGAGCATACAGAAGCAAGGGACATAGTCTATGCGGCACTAAGCTATTGCTGGGGTGAACCGGGGGTAATGGAGGCAGCAAGAACGGTTAAAGGTAACCTTCCAGCGCGCCTTCAGCCATTCTCGCTGTCTTGCCTGCCGGCAACACTAAAAGACGCTATAACTATCACCCGCTTGCTAGGAATTTCCTATTTGTGGATCGATGGGCTTTGCATCCTTCAGGACTGCCGAGAAGAATGGGAGGCCGAGGCGCAAAAGATGGTGGACTACTACAGGAATGCCTATGTGACGATCGTTGCGATGCTTTCCACAGGAGCAGACGATGGCATGCGCGTCAACACCGATAGATCCGTCCCCTACAGGTTCTCGGGCCCTTGGAGTACCAAAAATGGATCGGATCTCATCTTAACTGGAATAGCGGACGAGAATCTGTTTGCCCACGATCCCGGTTGTCAGGGGCCCGTAGTGAGAGGAAATGCCAAACTACCAGATACGGCCACTTCTTCTACGGCAAAATGGAAAAGACGCGGATGGACACTCCAAGAGCAACTAAGCTCGCACCGCATTCTATATGTTATGGAAAGACGGCTGGTGGTGAAATGCCGGACGGGAGAGTGGGACTCTTTGTTTGGCTGGGTGGACACCGAGGAGACATTTTTTCTACCACGTCACGTCCGGAACGGCGAGCAGTCGCGCCCTGCGACCATGGGCTCTGAGTTAAAACTCTTGGAAATGCCGCCTTATTACAACAAGTGGCTGGAAATTGCAGTCTGCTATATGCATCGACAACTGACGATGCCCGAGGATCGTTGGTACGCATTTTTAGGCGTTGCTGATGCCTACGCCAATATTCACGGCCAACCAACTGTATTGGGACTCTGGAAGGATAGGATTATCGAGGACATTTCGGCTTGGCATTGCCAAAACCCACCAATGGAATCCAAAACAACCATTGCCTTGTTCCCATCGTGGAGCTGGCTCGGAGCATGTGGAGGAGTGGCTTTCTCTCGCGTCAACCAATTCCAGGATCCCCGGACAACGCTTGGATCATTCGTAAACAATGAAAAACATCAATATCCAATGGTACTGCGGGTTTCTGGTCCGTTGTTTCCAAATAATTGGCTCCTTCGAGTCTTGGATGGATTTCAACTCCAGTGTCACCCTGACAGGCCGAAGTCACTTCGCGACCCAGGGGAACACGGACCGGGTTGGATTTACCTCGATCACTGCGGTATAGAATTCTCGGAGGAAGAACAAGCCCGTTGTCTTTCGAAGTTCCGGGACTGCGTCTGTTGGGGCAGCAAAATTATCCCGAAAATGCAACCTGGACCTGCCGCTCTTCTCCTCGGCTCAGGGCTGCAGTACAACTCGCAATCCCCAACCGGGAAACGGGAAATTTGCAAAACGCAGAAAGAGTGGCACTTTCTTTTGGTCCAATTGGTTGGCGGTACTGATAAGAGGAACGCGGCTTCCCAGACTTACAAACGCATCGGCACAATGCATATACCGGATCCCTCAATTAAAAAAGCTGATCAAGATGCGATGATAGAGCTAGCTGAGCGAGGAGATGAGGTTATAAATCTTATCTAGAGTGGGAGGAATTGCTTCGAGGCTTATGGGGGAGAGGGTAATCATCTCAGTATGCCATCGGGTAGCTAATTGAAATTAGTGTCCCCTAAGGAAATACCCCTAGTATACATATATAACCTTGGTGTGAGGAAATGCAGGTACGCCTGATCAAGGGAGGAGGGAGTAGGGGAGGCTATTATAGAGGCCTAGGTGGAGGTAAAGACTACGTAAACCATTAGAGGGGACGGGCATGTGGGACAGATATACAGAGCGTAGCCCTAGAAATGCTCCACGTCACCTAACACTAGGCTGTCTTCTAAATACAGCTATTTGACGAGCACTAACAATACGCCCTTCAGCTCCTAACAAGCCCACGAGCAAAGGATACCTTATGGAGATTACTAATATCAACGACTAGGGATGAATATAATCATTCCAAAACCCAAATGGACGGATAATAGCCGAAGCTGAGCCGGCACTAATCAAGACTGGTCAAAGCTGACGAAAAACTACGTAACTATAAGCAGGGTGAGTCGTGGATTTTAGGGTGGTATAAAAAACCTTGTTCGATTTTCCTTTTTCTTTTTCTTTTCTTTTCTACAAAGACCAAGAAACCGCATTTTCGTTGTCATACTCCTCCGAAGCACAAAGGTTGGGGATCTGCAGCTGCGTGGCTCCATGAATACCCAGACTGGTGGTTCCCTTATCCAGCGTGGCATAGGCATTCTGGAACCACACATCGGTGAATTTGGGAAATCCCGACAGGCCGGATCCATAGTACGGACGTTCAACAACCCAATCTGCATCGACACGGCCGAGCGCAGCGCCCCCTGAAATGGTAATGGTGTAGGAATATCCCTGGTCGAGGTTGGAGAGCGTCACCTTGCCGGCGCGGTTGGAGGTGGTGTTGATGGTCACTTCGAACCAGTCCCCCGGAGCGACGGGGAGGGAATTGATGGTGTAGGCGCCGTTTGGGAGCCATTGCCACCAGGCCTCGTTTCTGGGGGTTATGTTAGTGTCCACTTCAGGTTTTTTCTTTTTCAAAAGTCATAATGAAATGAAAAAGAAGAAAAAAAGGAATCTCTCTTATTAGATCGGTGTACATACCTCACAGTAGCTGTCGCATTGTCAAACTTGCACACAGTCCCTGATTGCAGCAAGGCACCTCCCCAAGTGTCACCGTCGATACCCGCCCATTGGGCTGCCGCCTGGGGATATGTCTGTCCCGTCCGCTTGGTGCAGGTGGGATGTTGAAAGTAGGCGTGGATGAGCTTGATCTGGTTGGTTGAAGTGGTATGTCTGACGGAACCACACCAGTTGCCGCTGCCCGACGTGGGGTTTTTACTTGTCGCCCGGTTGGTCACCCCGCTGTTTTGGGAGTCCTTATCCTTTTGCTTTTCGAGACCAAGCTTCTTACCCGGGTTGGCTTCCTTGCCGGGAGGGATCTTGTTGAGCTTGATTTCGTTTTGGGGAATCTTTTTCCCCTTGAAGGTGGCCTCGACGGTGAAGGTGAACTCTTCGGTGTCCTTGTTCTTGTTTGCGTTGCCATTTGCGTTGCCGTTCGAATTCCCTTGCGCCGCCGTCCGGGTGGCCAGACAGGCGACGGACAGCAATATTGTGGTGAGAAATTTCATGATAACGACTGGACGCTGTCAAAAGCAACTTGGTTCAGGAAAGGCTCTGGTGGGAGCGCATCCCTTTTCTATTTTCGTCTCTGATACCAGCGGACTCGCTTCGAGTCCAAGATGGTGGGTTTCACTGTTGTAGTCGTTCCTGGGCGTGGTCGCCATTGGGCCCACCTACGACGCTGTGGGTTACATTGGTCTTTGCAGCGGCAGCGCCTTTCAGGGGCAAGTCTAGTGTGTGGTAGGCCAAGACAAGATGTTGATTTTTTTTGAACCATACCGGATTGAGCACTGGCGCCCCAAAATGCCGACCAACTGTGAGCCGGCACTGGCTGGGGCAAATGATGGCATTTCCACTGCGAAAGGGAATTTTTCGAGTCACTGACAGGAGGAGCGGCCGGGGCTCATTGGTGATGGGAAGAGATGTCTTGATGGGAGGTGGGGGAATTAGCGGTTCAGCCGCACGGCATTCGCAACCATCAATCTCCCAATCTCCTGGTTGTCATGCAATCGGCTTCAATGACGGGACCGATGCGACGCTTCCCCTTTCCCCACCCGCCCCATCTGCCAATGAGAGTCTACCGGGACCAATGAGCTCTCAGAGCGTCGCCACACATTGATGGTCAAAGTTCGCCATCCCCTGGATACTGCCGTCGACTAGCCACACTACGACCCGGACATGCACATCACAGGTTATCGCCCCTAGGTCCAGTCACTCGCACTAAGTCATGTAGGGTTGGAAAAGCAATCTGTGTTTCTTCTTTCCGGCTTAGCTGAGAATCACAGTTTGATGTTATTGATGGAAGAAACGGTGTCTCCATGTCCACAATTAGTGAAGATGAATTTAATCCAAAGCCTTGGAATCTTTAACCTCAACATTTCAGTCAACCTAACCCTCCTCTGCCATCTTCAACGCGCAAAATCTTCCTAAACATTACTTGTTTTTTTTTTTTTTGGGACCTCCT
>Ga0247765_1001045_pt1 | contig 16107 bp, 9 predicted proteins | sample UWRJL106311C6_FD_179949 | JGI IMG/M metagenome (GOLD analysis project Ga0247765, IMG submission 179949) | Plant litter microbial communities from Arlington Agricultural Research Station in Wisconsin, United States - UWRJ-L106-311C-6 | ecosystem: Environmental > Terrestrial > Plant litter >... | reverse complement strand
GGTCTCGCGCGGCACGATCTCGGCGCTGAGCGCGGTGCGGGCCGGCTGCAGGAAGCTGCGCGCGATCCCGCTCAAGAACACCACCGCGTAGATCGGCCAGACCCGGCCCCCGGCGAGCACCTCCGGCCGCACCGTGTAGGCGAGCAGGATCAGCGCGGCGAGCGTCTGCACGCCGATCGACAGCAGGGAGAGGTGCTTGCGGTTGTGGCGGTCGGCGACGTGCCCCGCGTAGAGGGCGGCGCCGATGAACGGCAGCGCCTCGGCCAGTCCGACCAGCCCCAGCGAGAGCGGGTCCCTGGTAAGGGCGTAGACCTGCCAGGCCACCACCGTCGCCTGGATCATCGTCCCGAGGGTGAACGCGATCGTGCTGGCGACGAACCAGAGGAAGTTGCGGTTGCGCAGGGAGACGTAGGGATCGTGTCGTTCGGGCATGCGTCGGCTCGGGGCTCCGGGCGGGCGGGATCATACCGCGTATGTTCCCGCTCGCCATTTGAACCGCCGGGGCCGGAGGAGGCACTCACGGACAAGTCACCGCCGCGCCCCGTCCGCCGGGAGCCGCGCGCGTTCATCCAAGGAGGAAATGACGATGCTCCACCGAATCACCCTGCCGGCCCTCGCGCTCGGCTTTCTGCTCGCCACCGCCGCCTCGGCGCAGCATCACCACATGGGCGTCGATCCCAAGGATTATGACGACGGCGGCGGACGCGGGGGTGATGACAATGCGCCAGCGGGCTGCCAAGGCGTGCAGGCGAAGATCACGATCAGCGGCACCTCGTTCTCCCCCTCGACGGTGACCGTCGATCCCGGGCAGCCGGTGTGCTGGACCTGGACGCAGAGCACCCAGCACAACGTCCATGCCGACGACGACAGCTTCACCAGCGGCGCGCCGGCCAACAATGGGACGTTTCAGACCACCTTCACGGCTCCGGGCTCCCATGGCTACTACTGCCAGGTCCACGGCAGCCCCAGCGGCGGCATGCGCGGCACGGTCGTCGTCCGGGATGCCGGCAACGGCGGCGGCGGGGGTGGCACAGGGCATGGAACGATCGCGCTCAACCCCACGGCCTACACCGTGAACGAAGCGGCCGGGGTGGTGACGGTGACCGTCGAGCGCGCCGGCGGCAGCGACGGCAAGGCGTCGGTCAAGTTCGGCACCGCTCCGGGAAGCGCCAAGTCGGGCAAGGACTTCACCCCCCGCAAAGGCACGCTGAACTGGGACAGCGGCGACGGCAGCCCGAAGACGATCGAGGTGCCGATCAAGAAGGACAGCGCCTCGGAGCCGGACGAGACCTTCTCCGTCAAGCTCAGCAAGGCCACCGGCGCCACGCTCGGCGCCGCCAGCGCGACGGTGACCATCCACGAGGACGGCGGCGGATGCGGCGCGGCCATCTCCCAGTCCGGGATCCGGGCGGGAGGGTCTGACGACGGCTCGACGGCGCCCTGCGATGAGACGCGCGCCATCTGCCTCAACGGCGGCCGGTTCGAGGCGACGGTCGAGTGGCGGCCGTCGACGTCCCGGGGGGAGGGGAGCTCCAAGCGGGTGGCACTGCTTGAAGCTCCCGGCACCGGCCTCTTCGCCTCCTCCCCCGAGGAGGAGCCGCAAGTCTTCCTCCACGTGCTCGACCGCTGCGCCGTCAACGGCCATTTCTGGCTCGACCTGGCCGCCCTCACTGACCTCGAGTTCACGGTCAAGGTCCGCGACACGCAGACCGGACGCACCCGGGTCTACTTCAACCCCGCCGGCAACACGCCGTCGACCGTGCGCGACGTCGAGGCGTTCGCCACCTGCCCGTGAGCTCTCCTCCCCCGGGGCAGGGTTGATTCCCTCCGGCCCTGCCCCGGCTTTTTGTCTACCAGCTTCGCCGCAGCGGATGCGCCTCGGTGTTGAAGACGACCTTCTCCAGGTCCAGCGTCTGCTCGGGCGCGAAGAGCAGGTAGAAATACTTGAGCGTCTCGGCCAGGAAGTAGCTGGGCATCAGGTCCCCCTTCTCCTTGGTCGTGACGTCCTTGAGGACGGTGTAGCCGGCGTCGGTCCGGCAATGGGCCATGAGCCCCGCGAAGAACGTCCGGCCCATCTCCAGGTAGCGCGGGTCCTTCGTGGAATGGAACAGGTAGTAGGCCGATTCGATGATCTCCGGCCGCAGGGGGTAGCCGGCGGCCGTGATCTTCATCGTCCGGTAATCGATCACCTCCGGCTCGATCCCGGCCAGGTTCCACATCTTGTAGGCCGAGTCCTGGAGCCGCTTCGCCCGGCCGAGATCGCCGCCGAGCGCCAGGACGGCCGGCAGGAAGGCGTGCAGGGCTCCGAACTCGGTGGCCGTCCGCCTGGCCGTTACCATGTCCACCTGGCCGTACCAGAGCCCGGAAGGGGCTCGATCGGCCAGATGCTTGTCGAGAGCGCGGACGCTTTCCCGCCACATGGTTCCGCAGTCCTTGTCGCCAAAGAGGCGCGAGCACTTCAGGAGGTATTCGTAGTAGGAGTCGATGCCGCCGCCGACGTGGCTGGCCCGGCTGGTCCATTCCCCCGTCTCGACGTCGATCTCCTCGCCCACGAGGCCCAGTTTCGAGCGCCGCTTGTAGAGCTGGACGACGGCGTTCTTGGCCTTGTCGTAGAAGACCGGGTTTTTTGTCAGCTTCGAGAGGGTGCCGAACTCGAGCAGGAGCGTGCCGATCTCCGCCGGATTGGAGCGCGCGCCCGAGGTCTTGCCCGTCCGGAGATTGACGAACATGTAGGGCATGCCGGTGGGGGAGTTGAAGACGGGCAGGAGCCGCTTGCCCAGATCCTCGGCGAGGTGGAGCAGGCGCGCGTCGCCGGTCATCTGGTATCCCGAGAGCAGGCCGCCCAGGAGCCGGATGGTGACCTCGAAGTTCTTGACGCTGACGTCCTTGTCGAAGGAGAGCTTGTCGACGATCAGCGCCTGGGCCTTCGCCGCCTCGTCCTTGAAGCCGAGAAGGAGCAGCGTGTCCAGAGAGTCCACCGGGGTCATCAGGAGAGATTCGCCGTACCAGTCGCGCGGCGTCTTGCTCAGGGGCTGGAGCTCGTCGTGCCCCCAGGCATACCGCTCGTAGGCCTGCCACGAGGAGAGAAACTCGGCGCGGACTTGGGCGGCCAGCGCGGCGCGGTCCACGGGCTTGGGAGAGGGGCCGGCGCCGGACGCCCCTCCCTGGAGAAGGAGGAACGCGAAGGCGGAGAAGAGGGCGATGATTTTCATGGGAGCGGCTATTGTATGTCCTGACAGGAGGACCGACCATGGACGCACAAGTGCTCGCCAAGATCTTTGAAGCCAGCCACATGTCCCTGACGCGCAACCTCGAGGGGATCACCCACGAGGAATCGCTGCGCGCGCCCGAGCCTGGGGGCAACAGCCTCAACTGGGTGCTGGGCCACCTGCTCTACCACCGGAACGTGGTGATGAAGTTCCTGAACCAGCCCCCCGTCTGGGATCCGGAGAAGGCCGCCCGCTATGCCCGTGGCAGCGCTCCCCTGGGCCCCGACGACCACCCCGAGACGCTGGAATCGATCCGCGCCGAGCTCGACCGCTCGCAGGCCCCCCTCCTCGCGGCCGTGCGGGCTCGCACCGACGAGGAGCTCGCGGCTCCCCTGGAGAACGGCACCCCTCTGGCCCAGGCGTTGATCCAGCTCGGTTTCCACGAGGGCTATCACGGGGGCCAGATCTCCATGCTGCGCCGGTTCCTCGGCCACGCCGGCGCCATCCAGTAAGCCCCCCTGGCTCGCCTCTTGCTGCAAATTTCTCCTGGATGGCGGTGCCCGGACCGCTCGCTCTGGAATCCATCAACGAGGAACTTGCGAAGAGGTGAGCCGATGCGCGGACCGAACGAAGAGTCAGAGGAAAAGGCCCAGAGAGAGGAGAGCCACGGGGTCACCCGGCGGCAGTTTCTGGAGCTGTCGGCCGCTGCCGCGGTGGCCGTGGGCTCCGGCGGATTCGCCTCGGCCGCCGAGGTGAGACAGGGAGTGCCGTACCGCATCCTCGGGCGCACGGGGGAGAAGGTCTCCCTGGTCGGCGTCGGCGGCGCTCACATCGGGCGGGTGCCCGAGACGGAGAGCCTGCGGATCATCCGCGCGTCGCTCGACCGCGGCCTCAACTTCCTCGACAACTCCTGGGACTACAACGACGGTAAGAGCGAGGAGTGGATGGGCAAGGCCCTCAAGGACGGCTACCGTCAGAAAGCCTTCCTGATGACCAAGATCGACGGCCGCACCAAAGAGTCCGCCACCCGCCAGCTCGAAGAGTCGCTCAAGCGGCTGCAGGTCGATCACGTCGACCTCCTGCAGTTCCACGAGATCATCCGGATGAACGACGCGGACCGCATCTTCGCGCCCGGCGGCGCCCTGGAGGCCGTGCTGGCGGCGAAGAAGGCGGGGAAGGTCCGCTACATCGGTTTCACCGGGCACAAGAGCCCGGAGATCCACCTGCACATGATCGCGACGGCGGATACCCACAAGTTCAGTTTCGACACCGTGCAGATGCCGCTCAACGTGATGGACGCGCACTACCAGAGCTTCGAGAAGAAGGTCCTGCCGGTCGCGCTCCAGCACCAGATCGCGGTGCTGGGGATGAAGCCGATGGGGGATCAGATCATTCTCGACAGCAAGGCCGTCACCCCGGTCGAGTGCCTGCACTACACGATGAACCTGCCGGTGAGCGTGGTGATCACCGGGATCGATTCGATCGGCATTCTCGACCAGGCCCTGAAAGCGGCGCAGAGCTTCCAGCCGATGAGCGGCGCCCAGGTCTCGGCGCTGCTGGCGAAGACGCAGCAGGTCGCGCAGAACGGGAAGTTCGAGCTCTACAAGACCAGCCAGAAATTCGATACGACAGAGAAGAAACCAGAGTATCTGGGCTGACGGGCATTTTTTACGTCTTCTTAACGACTTCCCGGTTTCCTCTGCTTAGGATGACCGTCAGGCGGCATTCAACCCCGCCTGACGCAGGCGTGGCCGCGGCGCGAGAAGAGATGAACAGATCTTGATGATTCCAGAGGTTCTCCCATGGTTTCCGATCCCCCAGAAATGGATGTGAGCGAGGCCCCGCCGGTCTCGAAAACAGATAAGAAGACGGCCCCGCAGCCCCCGCCGGCCCCCCCGGACACCCCGCCGGCCCACGAGCCCCGACGCCGGCACCCCTGGCGGCTGGCGCTCCTGGCGATTTTCGCTGCCGTCGCGGCGTTCCTGGCCTTCCATCATCGCGGCCAGGCCCCGGCCAAGGAGGGCGCGGCCGCCAAGGGTGGCCCAGGCGGGGGGCAGAGCCGCCCGGTGCCGGTCCTCGCGACGGCCGCGCAGACCAAGGACGTCGGCGTCTATCTGACCGGCCTCGGCAGCGTGGCGCCGCTGAACACCGTCAGCGTCAAGAGCCGGGTGGACGGTCAGCTCCTGCGGATCGACTTCCGCGAGGGGCAGATGGTGCGGGCGGGGGACCTGCTGGCCGAGATCGATCCGCGCCCGTTCCAGGTGCAGCTCATGCAGGCCGAGGGGCAGAAGGCCAAGGACGAGGCGGCGCTCCACAACGCCCAGGTCGATCTCCAGCGCTACCAGGTGCTCTACGCCCAGGATTCGATCGCCAAGCAGCAGCTCGACACCCAGGCCGCGACGGTCGCCCAGGTGCGGGCCACGATCCAGAGCGACCAGGCGCAGATCGAGAGCGCGAAGCTGAACCTGACCTACAGCCGCGTCACCGCGCCCACCGGCGGCCGGGTCGGCCTGCGGCAGGTGGACGTGGGCAACATCGTCCACACCGGCGACGCCAACGGGATCGTGGTGATCACCCAGTTGCAGCCGATCGACGTGCTGTTCACCATCCCGGCGGACCATCTGCCGCAGGTGCTGCCGCAGGTGCATTCCGGCAAGGTCCTCGCCGTCGACGCCTACGACCGCGAGCTGAAGCGGAAGCTCGCCGCCGGCAAGCTGCTGGCGGTCGACAACCAGGTCGATCCGACCACCGGCACCGTCCGCCTCAAGGCGCAGTTCCCCAACGCCGACGAGGCGCTGTTCCCGGACCAGTTCGTCAACGCCCGCCTGCTCGTCAACGTCCTGCGCGGAGCCGTCACCGTGCCCACCGCCGCCATTCAGCGCAGCCCGCAGTCGACCTACGTCTACGTGGTCAAGCCGGACCACACGGTCGAGAACCGCAACGTCGCCGTGGAGCTCACCGAGGGGGACGACGCGGTGATCCAGAGCGGGGTCGCGGCCGGCGATCTGGTGATCGTCGACGGCGTCGACAAGCTGCGGCCGGGGATGAAGGTGGACGTGACGATGGCGGGCGCGAAGGGCGGCCGCGGGGCGCGGAAGGGGGCGGCCTCATGAGCCCTTCCCGGCCGTTCATCCTGCGGCCGGTCGCGACGTCGCTGCTGATGGTGGGCCTGCTGCTCGCCGGCGTCGTCGCCTACCGGCTGCTGCCGGTCTCGGCGCTGCCGGAGGTGGATTACCCGACGATCCAGGTGATCACCTTCTACCCCGGCGCCAGCCCGGACGTCATGGCCTCCGCCGTCACCGCGCCGCTCGAGCGCCAGTTCGGCCAGGTTCCCGGCCTGAACCAGATGACCTCCACCAGCTCCGACGGCTGCTCGGTGATCACCCTGCAGTTCACCCTCGATCTCGACATCGACGTCGCGGAGCAGCAGGTGCAGGCGGCGATCAACGCCGGCGGCAGCTTCCTGCCGCGCGATCTGCCGAACCCGCCGATCTACAGCAAGACCAACCCGGCGGACACCCCGGTGCTCACCCTGGCGCTGACCTCCAAGACGCTGCCGCTGTCGAAAGTGGAAGATCTGGCCGATACCCGGCTGGCGCAGAAGGTCTCGCAGCTCCCCGGCGTCGGCCTGGTCACCATCAGCGGCGGGCAGAAGCCGGCGGTGCGCATTCAGGCCAATCCCACCGCCCTGGCGTCCTACGGTCTCACCCTGGAGGACGTGCGCACGGCCGTCGGCCAGGCCAACGTCAACCAGGCCAAGGGGAGCTTCGACGGCAGCCGCCAGTCCTATACCATCGGGGCCAACGATCAGTTGCTGTCGAGCGATCAATACCGGCCGCTGATCATCGCCTACAGGAACGGCGCGCCGGTGCATCTCTCCGACGTCGCCGCCGTGATCGATTCCGCCGAGAACGTGAGGCAGGCGGCGTGGATGAACGCGACGCCGGCGGTGATCGTCAACATCCAGCGCCAGCCGGGGGCCAACATCATCAGCGTCGTGGACAGCGTCAAGGGGCTGCTGCCGCAGCTCCAAGCCTCGCTGCCGACCACGGTGAACCTGGAGATCCTGACCGATCGCACCAGCACCATCCGCGCCTCGGTGCGCGACGTGGAGCTCGAGCTGATGCTCACCATCGCCCTGGTGGTGATGGTGATCTTTCTTTTTCTGCGCACGCTGGCCGCCACCGTCATCCCCGGGGTGGCGGTGCCGCTGACCCTGGTCGGCACCTTCGGGGCGATGTACCTGCTCGGCTACAGCCTGAACAACCTGACGCTGATGGCGCTCACCATCTCGACCGGCTTCGTGGTGGACGACGCGATCGTGATGATCGAAAACATTTCGCGCTACATCGAGCAGGGGGAGAAGCCGCTCGCCGCGGCGTTGAAGGGCGCGGAGCAGATCGGCTTCACCATCCTCTCGCTGACCGTGTCGCTGATCGCCGTGCTGATCCCGCTGCTGTTCATGGGCGACGTCGTCGGCCGCCTGTTCCGCGAGTTCGCGGTGACGCTCAGCGTGACCATCCTGATCTCCGCCGTGGTCTCGCTCACCCTGACGCCGATGATGTGCGCCAAGCTCCTGCGCTACAAGCCGGAGTCGCAGCAGGGGCGCTTCTACAAGGCCTCGGAGCGGATGTTCGAAAGGATCATCGAGTTCTACGGCCGTACGCTCACCTGGGTGCTGAAGCACCAGCCGGCGACGCTGGTGGTCGCGGTCGCCACCCTCGCCGCCACGGTGCTGCTCTACCTGTTCATTCCCAAAGGGTTCTTCCCGATCCAGGACACCGGCGTCATCCTCGGCGTCTCCGAGGCGCCGCAGGACGTGTCGTTTACCGCCATGGCCGAGCGGCAGCAGGCGCTGGCCCAGGTCCTCCTGAAGGATCCGGCGGTCGCGAGCCTGTCGTCGTTCATCGGCGTCGACGGCACCAACACGACGGTCAACACCGGGCGCCTCCAGATCAACCTGAAGCCGCTCGAGGACCGTGGAATCAGCGCCAGCGATCTGATCCGCCGCCTGGCTCCAAAGGTCGCAGAGGTCAAGGGCGTCACGCTCTACATGCAGCCGGTGCAGGACCTGTCGGTGGAGGACCGGGTGAGCCGCGCGCAGTTCCAATACAGCCTGGAGGATGCCGATCCGCGGGAGCTGGCGACCTGGGTACCGCGCTTCGTCGACCGGCTGCGCAAGCTCCCCGAGCTCGCCGACGTCGGCAGCGATCAGCAGAACGACGGCTTGCAGGCGCGCCTGGTGTTCGACCGCGGCACGGCGTCGCGGCTCGGCATCACGCCGCAGATGCTCGACGACGCGCTCTACGACTCCTTCGGCCAGCGGCAGATCTCGACCATGTTCACACAGCTCAACCAGTACCGCGTGGTGCTGGAGACGAAGCCGGGGTTCCATCAGAGCCCGCAGGACCTGTCGAATATCTTCCTGCGTTCGGAGAGCGGCGGCTCGGTGCCGCTCGCCGCCTTCACGCGGGTGGAGGAGACCACCGCGCCGCTGGCAATCAATCACCAGGGGCAGTTCCCGGTGGTCACCGTCTCCTTCAACCTGGCGCCCGGCGCGTCGCTGGGGGAGGCGGTGAAGGCTGTCAACCAGGCCCAGCGGGATCTCCAGATGCCGGCGAGCATCCAGGCCGGCTTCCAGGGCACCGCGAAATCGTTCGAGGCGTCGCTCTCCAATACCACGCTGCTCATCCTGGCGGCCGTGATCACGGTCTACATCCTGCTCGGCGTGCTCTACGAGAGCTACATCCACCCGCTGACGATCCTCTCGACGCTCCCCTCGGCCGGCGTCGGCGCGCTGCTGGCGCTGCTGCTCTGCGGCAGCGAGTTCAGCATCATCGCGCTGATCGGCATCATCCTACTGATCGGCATCGTCGAGAAGAACGCGATCATGATGATCGATTTCGCGCTCGACGCCGAACGCAAGGAGAACAAGGCGCCGGAGGAGGCGATCTATCAGGCCGCCCTGCTGCGCTTCCGTCCGATCCTCATGACCACCATGGCGGCGCTGCTGGGCGCGGTGCCGCTGGCGCTGGGCAGCGGCATCGGCGCCGAGCTGCGGCGCCCGCTCGGCATCGCGATCATCGGCGGCCTGATCTTCAGCCAGCTCCTGACCCTCTACACCACGCCGGTGGTCTACATCGCCTTCGACCGTCTGTCGCGGCGGTTGACCCGCAAGCGATCTCGTAAAGAGGAACGGCGGGTGGGGCGGCTCCAGCCGGCGGAGGAGACGTGAGCATTTCCGAGCCCTTCATCCGGCGGCCGATCGCCACCACGCTGCTGACGGTGGCGATCGCGCTGGCCGGCGGCCTCGCTTTCCGGCTGCTCCCCGTCTCGCCGCTGCCGCAGGTGGAGTTCCCCACCCTCAACGTCTCGGCGGGTCTGCCGGGCGCCAGCCCCGAGACCATGGCCTCCGCCGTCGCCACTCCGCTGGAGCGCCAGTTTGGGCGCATCGCCGGGGTCACCGAGATGACCTCCTCGAGCTCCCTCGGCTCGACCAACATCACGCTGCAGTTCGATCTCAACCGCGACATCGACGCCGCGTCGCGCGACGTCCAGGCAGCGATCAACGCCGCGCGCGGCCAGTTGCCGGCGAACCTGCCGAGCAATCCGCGCTTCCGCAAGTCGAACCCGTCGGACGCGCCGATCATGCTCCTGTCGCTGACCTCGGACCTGGTCGAAAAGACCAGGATCTACGATCTGGCCTCGTCCGTGCTGCAGCAGAAGATCTCGCAGATCGAGGGGGTCGGCGAGGTCACCGTCGGCGGCGGCGCGCTGCCGGCGGTGCGGGTGGACGTCAATCCGACCGTCCTCAACGGCTACGGGCTCGGCCTCGAGGACGTGCGCACGGCGCTCGGCAACGCCAACGTCAACCGGCCCAAGGGGGAGCTCTCCAGCGTCGACCGCGTCTGGACGCTCGACACCACCGATCAGTTGCTCAAAGCCGCGGAGTATCAGCCGCTGATCGTCGCCTACCGCAACGGCGCTCCGGTGCGCCTGTCCGACATCGCGAGCGTCACCGACTCGGTCGAGAACATCCGCTCCGGCGGGCTCGCCAACGGCAAGCCGGCGGTCCTCGTCATCATCTCCCGCCAGCCGGGGGCGAACATCATCGCCACCGTCGACCGCATCCGCGCCGTGCTGCCGCAGCTCCAGGCGTCGCTGCCGCCGGCGATCGACCTGTCGGTGGTCCAGGACTCGACCACCACCATCCGCGCCTCGGTGCACGACGTCGAGATCACGCTGATCATCTCGATCGCGCTGGTCATCCTCGTCGTCTTCGCTTTTCTGCGCGACGTCCGCTCGACCCTGATCCCGAGCGTCGCGGTGCCGGTGTCGCTGATCGGCACCTTTGGCGTCATGTACCTCCTCGGCTACAGCATCGACAACCTGTCGCTGATGGCGATGACCGTCGCCACCGGCTTCGTGGTCGACGACGCCATCGTGGTGATCGAAAACATCACGCGCTACCTGGAGCAAGGGGTGGCGCCGTTCGAGGCGGCCCTGCGCGGCGCCCGCGAGATCGGCTTCACCGTGATGTCGATCAGCATCTCGCTGGTGGCGGTGTTCATCCCGATCCTGCTGATGGGGGGGATCGTCGGCCGGCTGTTCCGCGAGTTCGCCATCGTGCTGTCGATCGCCATCGCCGTCTCGCTGATCGTCTCGCTGACCACCACGCCGATGATGTGCGCCATGCTCCTGCGGCCGCGCGAGAAGGAGGCGCACGGCCGCTTCTACCAGGCGAGCGAGCGGGCCTTTGACTGGGTCCTCGGCCGCTATGACAAGTCGCTCTCGTGGGTGCTCCGGCACCAGGGGCTGACGATGCTGGTGACGCTGGCGACGATGGCGACCAGCGTCTATCTCTACGTCATCGTTCCGAAAGGTTTCTTCCCGCAGCAGGACACCGGGCGGCTCAACGGCTCGATCGTCGCCGACCAGTCGAGCTCCTTCCAGGCCATGCAGCAGAGGATGGGGCGGCTGGTGGGGATCGTCCAGCGCGATCCGGCGGTTCAGAGCGTGACCGCCTTCACCGGCGGCAACAACTCGGCGCGGATGTTCGTGGCTCTCAAGCCGGAGCGGAAGATCACCGCCGATCAGGTGATCGCCCGCCTGCGTCCGAAGCTCTCGCACGAGCCCGGCGCCAACCTCTTCCTGCAGCCGGTGCAGGACCTGCGGGTGGGCGGCCGCGGCGGCAACGCGCAATATCAGTACACGCTCCAGGGGAGCAACACCCAGGAGCTGTTGCAGTGGGCGCCGCAGGTGCTGCGCAAGCTGCGCACCGTCAAGGAGCTGGTCGATGTCAATTCCGATCAGCAGGACAAGGGGCTCCAGGCCTCGCTGGTGATCGATCGCGCCACCGCCGCGCGGCTGGGGGTGACCCCGGCGATGATCGACAACACGCTCTACGATGCCTTCGGCCAGCGGCAGGTCTCGACGATGTACCAGCAGCTCAATCAGTACCACGTCGTCATGGAGGTCGAGCCGCGGTTCTGGCAGAACCCGGACGGCCTGAAGTACATCAACGTGCGGACCAGCGACGGCAAGCTGGTGCCGCTCGCCGCCTTCACCCGTTACGAGACCACCAACGCGGCGCTCACCATCAACCATCAGGGGCAGTTCCCGGCGATCACCTTCTCGTTCAACCTGCCGCCGGGCACTGCGCTGGGGGACGCCGTCACCGCGGTCGACCGGGCGGAGGCCGAGATCCGGCTGCCGGCGAGCATCCAGGGAAAATTCGCGGGGACGGCGCAGGCGTTCCAGGCCTCCCTGAAGAACGAGCCGATCCTGATCCTGGCGGCGCTGCTCACTGTCTACATCGTGCTCGGCATGCTCTACGAGAGCACCATCCATCCGATCACCATCCTCTCGACGCTGCCGTCCGCCGGCGTCGGCGCTCTGCTGGCGCTGATGATCACCCATACCGAGCTCTCCGTGATCGCGCTGATCGGGATCATTCTGCTGATCGGCATCGTCAAGAAGAACGCGATCCTGATGATCGACTTCGCGATCGAGGCCGAGCGCAAGGAGGGGAAGAGCCCGGCCGACGCCATCTACGAGGCCTGCCTGCTGCGCTTCCGGCCGATCACCATGACGACGATGGCGGCGATGCTCGGCGGCTTGCCGCTGGCGATCGGCATCGGCACCGGCTCCGAGCTGCGCCGGCCGCTCGGCATCGCGATCGTCGGCGGGCTGCTGTTCAGCCAGCTCCTCACCCTCTACACCACGCCGGTGGTCTACCTCTATCTCGACCGCTTCCGCCTCTGGCGCGAGCGGCGCCGGCACGAGCGCCATCCGGAAGCCGTGCCCGCGACGTGAGAAAGAAAGCTTTATGAATACACGCCTGTCCTGCCTGTTCGCGCTCTCGATCCTCGGCGCGGCGTGCGCCGTGGGGCCGAACTACAAAAAGCCGTCCGCCGAGGTGCCCGCCGCCTTCAAGGAGGCGCCGCCGGCCGGCTGGAAGACGGCGCAACCGCAAGACGGCGTCCTGCGCGGCAAGTGGTGGGAGGCGTTTGGAGATCCGGCGCTCAACGCGCTCGAGGAGCAGGTAGCCGTCTCCAATCAGGAGCTCGCGCAGGCCGAGGCGCAGTTCCGAGGCGCTCGCGCGGCGGTGTCCGCGGCGCGCTCAGGGCTGTTCCCGACGGTGACCGCCGGCGCCCAGGTGACGACCTCCCGCGGCTCGACCAGCCGGAGTTCCTCTTCCTCGCAGACGGGCACCGCGACGATCTATCAGGTTCCGATCGATTTCACCTGGGAGGCCGACCTCTGGGGTAGGGTGCGCCGCGACATCGAGGCGAACGTCGCCAACGCCCAGGCGAGCGCCGCGGACGTCGAGGCCCTGCGCCTGAGCCTGCAGGCGGAGCTGGCCGTCGATTATTTCCAGCTTCACGGTCTCGACGAGCAGAAACGGCTGCTCGACTCCACAGTCGCCGACTACGAGAAAGCGCTCCAGATCACCGTCAACCGCCACGACCAGGGAGTCGCGTCGGGCGCCGACGTGGCCGAGTCGCAGACGCAGCTCGAGAGCGCGAGGGCGCAGGCGATCGATCTCGGCGTGGCGCGCTCCGAATTCGAGCACGCCATCGCGATCCTCACCGGTAAGGCGCCCGCCGATCTGACGATCGCGCAGGGCCCGATCGCCGTGCCGCCGCCGGTGATCCCGATGGCGATTCCCTCCGAGCTGCTGGAGCGCCGGCCGGACATCGCCGCCGCCGAGCGCCGGGTGGCGGCGGCCAACGCGCAGATCGGCGTCGCGACCGCGGCTTACTTCCCGAGCCTGGGCCTGAGCGCCTCGGGAGGCTTCGAGAGCACGACCCTGGCGACGCTCTTCTCGCTGCCGAACCGCTTCTGGTCGCTGGGTCCTTCGCTCCTCGCCACCGTCTTTGACGGCGGCCGCCGGAGGGCCGCCGTGGCCGAGGCGGAGGCCAACTACGACGCCACCGTAGCCGCCTACCGCCAGAGCGTGCTGACCGCCTTCCAGGCCGTCGAGGATAACCTCGCGGCCGTGCGCATCCTCGCCGAAGAGGCCACCCAGCAGGCCGCCGCCACCGCCGCGGCCGAGAGATCGCTGGCCCTCACCCGCAACCGCTACCAGGCCGGCATCGCGACCTACCTGGAAGTCATCACCGCCGAGAACGCCGCCTTCGTCAACCAGCGAAACGCCGTCGACCTCCGCGTCCGCCAGATGACCGCCAGCGTCAACCTGATCCGCGCTCTGGGAGGCGGGTGGACGGCGGGGGAGTTGCCGGCGGGCGGGGCGGTGGCGGCGCGGTAAGGCGTCTTCCTTCTCAGAGATAGCTCAACCACGCATCGCTTCGCCGCTGCTTGAGCGCCGCGAACCAGCGGCAGAGCGGATACATCGCGATCACGACGAACGCCCAGACCAGGTAGACGACGGGCAGCGAATATCCCCAGCCGGGCGGCGCGGTGAAGGGGTAGTGCGCGAGGTCCGGGGACTCGAACATCCAGTGCGCCGATCCATACCGCACGGAACAGGTGATGACGGCGAGCAGATGGATGAGAAAAAAGTGCAGCATGTAGTAGAACAGGGGAACCTTGCCGATCACCAGCGCCGGCTGCAGGAGCCGTGGCGTGCGCCGGTCGACAAGCCCTAGAAAGACCAGCGCCGGACCGAGCGTCATCAGCAGGAACAGCAGCGACGGCGGGTACTTGGTCGTGTTCAGGAACGAGAGCGCGGTGAACGCGGCGGTCTTCTGCCCCATCCAGCGTGACGGGTCGCCGTAGACGTTCAGGCCACGAAGCACCAGGAACGCCGCGCTCAGAGCCAGCCCCAGGCGCAGGAGCAGGGCCCGCCGGCGATCGGCATCCCAGTTGTAGACCTGCCCGAGGCCGTATCCGACGGCGGTCACTCCGATCCAGGGGATGAGCGGATAGGCCACGAACACGACATGCTCCGGGGTGTTGAGGACGAAACCCGGCGCGTGCAGAATGGACCAGAGCGGGTTCGCCGACCTCACGGTATCGAAGAGGTTGTGACCCGCGATCAGGAGGACGCCGAAGGCGGTCACCACGGACGCCGGCAGGCGGACGAGCGCCGCGAGTGTGATCATCGCCCAGCCGAGCGCCCAGAGGACGAGGAGCATGGTCACCCGGTAATCGACATTGAACTGGTAGGCTAAGCACCGCAGCAGCACGAGATCCAGAAAGATCAGCCAGAGCCCGCGGGTGAGCAGGAACCGGGAAAGCTCGCCGGGAGACTTCCGCCGCAGCGAGAGGTAGGCGCCCGTGCCGGTGAGCAGGAAGAACACCGGCGCGCAGAAGTGCGTGATCCAGCGGGTGAGGAACAGGGCCGCCGTAGCGCTGGTCAGGTCTGTGGGGTTCTGCCCGGGGATGCCGAAGAAGTCCCGGGTGTGATCGATCGCCATGAGGATCATGATCACGCCGCGGACGACGTCGATGGATTCGAGGCGGGCACGGCTCGAGAGGATGTGTTTGTTTCCGTCCATGATTTGTCGTCCCGGTCCAGGCAGCGGATTATGGCATGGGCGGCCGCGGCTGGTGGCGGGAAAGCCGCCGGAGCCGGCGAGCCATCCGCCGGAGCCGGCGAGTCGTCCGCCGGAGCCGGCGAGTCGTCCGCCGGAGCCGGCGAGTCGTCCGCCGGAGCCGGCGAGTCATCCGCCGGAGCCGGCGAGTCATCCGCCGGTGCCGGCGAGTCATCCGCCGGAGCCGGCGAATCATCCGCCGGAGCCGGCGAGCCATCCGCCGGAGCCGGCGAGTCGTCCGCCGGCACCGGCGAAAGGCTCGCCGGTCGTTCGGAGAGGCTCGCCGGAGCCGGCGAGAGGCCTGGAGAGCATTTTTCGTCTCCCGCCGGTCCCGGCTACGAGCGCTGAACGCGTGCCGAACGTGTAATACCTACCGGCGGGGCGCGTTGTACGACCAGTACCCTCTCTTGGAGACCGATCTGACCATGCAATCCTACGACAGGCCCGCGATCGAGGCCATCGATCTGACGCGCTCTCTTCCTCTCGGCGGCGAGCTGGTGCCCATCCTCAGGGGCGTTTCCCTCAACGTCGATCCGGGGGAGTGGATCGCGCTCACCGGGCCCTCGGGCTCGGGCAAGTCGACCCTGCTCGGCATCCTCGCCGGCCTCGATTCCCCGACCTCGGGGCGTATCGTCGTCGGCGGTACGGACATCACGCGGCTCGGCGAACGCGCCATGGCGCGGCTGCGCAACGAGAAGATCGGCGTCGTGTTCCAGTCGTTCAACCTGATCGGGTCGCTGACGGCCCAGGAGAATGTCGAGGCGCCGCTCCATGTGAGCTCGTCGGGCTTGCGCGCCCGGGATGCCGCGCGGGAGATGCTCGGGCTCGTGGGGCTGTCGGACCGCCTCGATCACCGGCCGCACCAGCTCTCGGGCGGCCAGCAGCAGCGCGTCGCCATC
>Ga0247765_1001044_pt1 | contig 16119 bp, 8 predicted proteins | sample UWRJL106311C6_FD_179949 | JGI IMG/M metagenome (GOLD analysis project Ga0247765, IMG submission 179949) | Plant litter microbial communities from Arlington Agricultural Research Station in Wisconsin, United States - UWRJ-L106-311C-6 | ecosystem: Environmental > Terrestrial > Plant litter >... | reverse complement strand
GGATCTTTTGCCCTGAGAGACTGGAGGTGTTGTTGAATCTCCTTAATAGTTTATAGCATTAGACGCTTCTTAGAAACATAAATGAGCATAGGTAATTACCTAGGTAGGTAGGTAGATAGGTAATGTAGGTAGGTAGGTAGGTAGGCATTAATTATTAAGCATGCTCTTGATCTATTCTCTGAAAACATGCGCTCACTTGATTGCAAAAGATTTGATCAGCTAGATACCCAAGGTACCTGAGGTACCTACCTAAATAGATGACACCCACGTACCAAGACGAAGCCCGCCACCCACTCCCCCTCCTCGTTAGGAGACTCTTGCAAGACCTGCATGACATTTGGGGTCGAAAAAAAACTGGCAAAAAAAAAAAAGAAAGAAAAAGAAGGGAACATATCTCTAGTACGGATACACGGCACGACATGGCAAATGCCAACTTTGAATTGAACCATAAGAATAGAGAGAAACCGGCCTAGACATTAACAGAGGAGAGGGGAAAAAAAAGAGGACCAAAATAGAAGACAGGATACCCCGCAACTTATACCGATGAAAAACCTAACATGCTGAATATCTCAATATTTCTATCGCAGCGGCAATTCCCAGGACGTGGTTGGCCGGATCAACATATCTCTTCAAAGCCGTCACGCCACAACACCGAGATGAATGCCTATGCAGTTGGTGACTTGAGTTGGTCTGGTGGCGACATCGCTTCCTTGGTTAATCCACACACTCGATATTGAGACCGAGACAACCACTCGTAATGCATGACAACAACCCATCTCATCTTTCTCCAAAGTGTATGTGTAGACTAGACGGTCAAAAAGACGAAAAGACAAAAAAGATGGTGGAGTGATTAACCTTGCTGTGCCGCACCGTACCAAACCAACATCCCAGCCTGCCGCTGGCTTGAAGGTGGGAATTATGAACGAAGCTTGAAGTTGGTTGTCAGTAAGAAGAGGGAGGTACTTTTGTCGCACAACACGTACGCACTCGGACTCGACTCTGCTCGGCACTTGTGACAATTGGACCACGGTATTACGGCTAAGCTAAGCTAAGCGCGGGGAGAGATTTTAATTGGGTCATGTAGACGCCAACCGCCATTTGAACTGCAGGACACACCAGGACAGACTGGAAAATCCCGCGGTGCTGTGCATATGCATACACGCTAATGTGGTGTTCATCGGCGGGTTTTCTCTCTGACACGGGATGAAAACTTGGAGGGCGAGACTAAATAATCGCATGTTTGGTTTGCCGGGGGGGCAAGATGTGGTGGTTGCAGCCATGACAATCTCTGAGCTGACTTAATGGACTGCTTTGAGTTGGGACGGTTGTGTCTGTTAGTTAACTGCCTTATTGTGTGTCGCGAGATCCGACTTTTCATAAAGAAACGAGGTAAAAACACAAGGGAAAATAAGTTACCTTTGCAACGACCTGATAAAACTCAACGCCTACTTTGTAACCTGGGAATAGTTAATACCCCGCAAATGTCAGCGTTAAGTCAATATCAACCCCGCACAGCGGATGCCAACCTAAGTGGCACAGTATAAGGTCGGCACAGCATAAGGTCGGCGCAACAAGCGCACCCAACTGCCAACTCGCGGCACAACAAACGCCAGTGTGCTACATAGACGCGGGACCGCCCTCACACCACACCCGCATTGACACACAAGAAAATCTTAGCCGGCTTCTTGAACATTGATCGACACCAGCCCGATGCAAAGCCATGTTCCCGTTCGGGCGTTATAACATATCCGGCCCCCAATTCTCACCCGGAATGTGCTGCTTTGTGTTACCGTGGCTGGCGACTGTCGCCATATGGGCTTGAATAGCCGCCAGGATTTACATACATGCATCAAATATCAATTCATTGCTGTGTTGTGTTGTGTTGCCCGGTTTCTTTTCCCTCCAAGAAAGGCTGCACGAGAGCCAACAACAGCAACCCAAGTAGGTAGGTGCCTAGCTAGAAACTGCGAGGAAGTTATTGATGGAATGATCAGTGTACGGCCGTAAACCGGCAACACCACTCACTCTCACACTCACACACACGGCTCATCATGCAGAGGGAAATCGTGTGTCCCACATTATGATGTGGTTACATGTAGCCCAAGCCGGACATGGATGATTGCAAAGCAAGCAAGAAATACGCAGGCCGGCAGGCAGGCTTGAATTGGGAAGAGAGAGACGAGGACTTTATTGCTTGACAAAAATATCTTTTGTTCTTGAACTTGTAGTGGAGAAATATTGGAAAACGAAACAAGATATAAACCCCTCCATCTTGTCTCTCGAGTCAAACTTGTTTGTCTGTCAAGCAAGAGTGTTCTCGGATGAGACTGATTAATCTTGAGAGTAATATCTCTTGCAAATACTCGATCTGCACTTGTTACCCCTGCCTCGAGGATACGTTTCAAAATGCCCCCCTCTTGTCCCACACCCGTTCGCAGCCCCCGGCTGACCATCACCGTCACCAAGACCCACCATGTCGATGGGCCGCCTTCCGAGAGGCCCATCGACACACCCAGCTCCATTACCGTCGAGTATGGTGATTCGGCCGTGGAGTCCAATCTTTCTGCCGTCGAGCGTGCCGGTTCCATCCTTAACCGGCCTTCATCTACTACCAAATCCAATGATGTCCTCCTTCCTTCCAACCTTAATCCCCCTACTCAACAGCAACAACAGCAGCAGCAACAGCAACACCGCGATCGTGCCGGCATTCGTCTCTTTAATGACCGTCTCACCCGCTTCCTCTCCAGCCTCGCCCACGCCACCACCACTTCCCCTGACCCACATGACTCCAACATGAACCCATCCGTATCTCAAGAGATGGAAGACCTCTTACATCGCAACCGGGCTCTCCAGCGACGGATCGCCTCCATCAAACGCAGCGAAGAGCATCTCGCAAAGGATAACCGGAGTCTTTCTGCCCTCGTCAAGATGCTACGAGACGAAAAGGTGCCGCTGCAGGCAAGGATTAAAGCCTTGGAAAGACGCATCGTCGACCTGAACCAGCGGCTTTTTCGCGCGCAGAGGCCTACCCCGTCCCCGTCCGGTACTACTATTACTACTACCACTGCCCAGTCTGAGACAGTTGGAAATGGAGTTGTCGGGTTCGATGGTTCCACCCTGTTCTTGTCAAGAAACACCAAACTCCTCACCACCTTCTTTGCCGCCCACGGGCCCATCTGGTCAAACTGGGTAGATACCTACGGCCACAGTTCTCCATTACGTCTCTCCTCACTCCATCCTTCACAGATTCGAGAAATCACCTCTGCGGTAGCCCCTTTTGTGAAACTTTCGGAGCCAGAACAAAAACTTCCACAGTCACTGGTTAGGCCGGCCGGCGTTGCCAGTACCAGGCACATCAACCCTGCGAGAATGCTTTTGCGAGGAATGCTAGCGCATTTTATAGTCGAGGAGGTGTTGGGGGAGGTTTTTTGGGGAGTGGATGCGTTGGGGGGGAAGGGGGCTGTTGAGACCGAGGTCCAGGGATCGTGTGTTCCTGGTGATGGTAGTGGTGGTAGAGGATATGAAGTTGTTGATGAGAGAAAGGACAAGGGTAGAGATAAGGAGGGCGAGGACAAAAAGGGCGAGGGTGAGGGTGAGAGGAAGGGGTATGGACAAGGGGGAAAAAGAGGCCACGGCAAAAATGTTGACGAAAACGAAAACCTGAAAAGTGGAAGCGGCATCAAGCTCCGCTTCGACGCGCACGATCTCTCGAGAGCACCCAGTGCCGGACTCCCCGCTACAGCAAGGTCGCTTTGCGTGTTGAGTCCCGGGGGGAGGGATTGGCCAGCTATACTGCCTTTGGGAGCGGGACTTGCCGGCGTCGCTGAGGTGCTACCAGCAAAAGTGACACCCGTGCCGCCCAAGGTCATGGCAATGCAGTATAACCTACCGGGAAAAGAGCAGATGGGGGACTTGATGGTTTTGTTGCAGAGAAGTAAGTTTTTTTTTTTTTTTTTCCTCTCTCTCTTTCCCTGGAATAATGCTAACCCAAGACAGCCCAAGGCGACGCCGCCGCTTCCGCCTGGCGTGCCTCTCTCATGCAGCAACTTGCCGCCGCAGGACTTGCCTCCCCAGCCTCGGAATCCGCCGCCGCCTCCTCTGCCTCTGAACATGAAGACCGACAAATGGTCATCAATGCCCGAATCGAGTATGCGCGCAGCCTGGCCGAGCGTTTTCTCTGCAGTCCGGCGCGCTATCTCCTCGATGAAACTGATGCAGCCGGCATTTCGCGACTCGAAGAGAGTCTGGTTGCCGAATTGGATGCAGCCCTGCGGTTTTCCGTACAAATGTGGGCGCAGAATTACACGCCTGTCTTTTATACCCTCAAAGACCTAGAGCTCGCGGGTCGACCGAGAGAGGATACCGCCGAGTTGTTCTTGTCTTTGGAGGGACAGACATCGACGTCGACATGGAACAGCGAACAAGTGGTCATGGTCTTGCAGCCCGCGGTGGGTATCAAGTCCCTGTCCCGATCGGGAGATGGTGTCAAGATCTGGGTAAAGGCGCAGGTGGCGGTGGCTTCTGGGTCCGGGTCTGGGTCCAGGTCTGGTCCTGGGTCTGGGGGTGGCGTTGGTGTTTCGAAAGTTGAACGGTCAGCCACAGTTGACAAAAAACAACACGGTGGCAGGTCGGTCAGCCGTAAGTCGTTGTAGGTAATTGGTCTCTGATGATTCTGGCGGGAATTCCCTTGGCTTGTCGTTGGATGTGATGATTCTGAAGGGACTTACTTTCCTTGGACTTTGCCGTTGGATTTAATGCATGGTCGACCTTGGTACGAATGTCTTTTTTTGCGCCGAAATATCTTAGTTTTAATTCTGTTTCCTACCTACCTACCCAAGGTCCCTAGTCATTATTATTCTAGTTGCTTCCTCGTAAACTCACTTGGCAATATCGAGAATCCGAAAAATGGTGACACAAACTCCCGGAATATGAGCTTGCCTATTTCAAGTCACGTCGAGTCCGAATGTTCAAAATGTGACGGTGGTACAAAAGCAAGGCGGGAGCTGCGCCACAATTTGCACAAACTACCGACCTGATTAGCGAAGTCGTTCCAACAGGCAGAGAGGATGGCCAACATTCAGCATTTTGACGCCGCACGTGTGGCTGCTTGTCACATGCAGTGAGTGAAATGTCTAGCATGAAGTAAAGAAGAATTTTGCAAGTCAATTCCTCCCCCCTGTTTTTTACTTTTTTTTTTTTTTTTCTTTTTTTTTTTTTTTTTTGAGAGAGAGAGAGAGAGAGAGAACCGGTCATCTTGAAGGATTCACATCATCTTGGGTAAATTCCCATCTTCTGTGGGGAGTCGCAGCCTGGAGCGGCACACATTGGCGCAGCGTGCAACTACGCCGTAGGAATGAATGGCTTGGTTAATATAATAATTTTGTCAACGACCAGAATCTGCCTGGGGCGCTGTTGTGTGGTTTCTTTATAAATCTCTTGACTTTCTTCGTCACCCGAGGTTTGGACCACATTTCTTACAAAGCTTGTCATAACTTTGCCCATACACATCAAGAGATCAAACGTCCAGGACAGTAAGAACAAGTTGGAAGCCAACAGCAAAGAGTCAAGACGAAACGTCACAAGTCAAAAGCCAACTCAAGATCATGAAGTCCTTCACCCTCCTCGCGGTCGGCTCTCTCGCCGCCACAGCCAACGCAACCTTTCCCCATCTCGACCCCAGACAGAACCCTACCACCTCTACTACCACCACCACCACTTCCCGAACTTCAACCTCAAACCTGCCGGCAACTCTCGTCTCCGAATGCAGCAGCAAATACAACTCGCTAGCCACATCCTACCCGTCGGCAGACCCCAAAGTGGCAGAATGGTGGGCCAGCGCTCTCATCTCGGGCGAAGCCACCAAGACCATTGTCAGCGCCTGCGACATGTGGGACATTCGCGCGACCGCCACACCCCCTGCCGCTGTATCGTCGCAATGGTCCAGCCTCCTGAGCGCGCGAGAATCTTTTGCGCGCAGTAAAGGTCCCGAACTCCTCAGTCTGGTGTCAAAGTGTATTCCTGGAGCCGCGACGGCCACGGGCATGAATTCGCCGGGGAATATCCAGGTCGCAAACCTCGAACAGGTTTTGGTTACCGACAAGGCAGGGTGTGAAAGCTGGAATAAGAAATGGTATGGCGCGGTGCAGACGGTTCCGAAATTCACGGATACTCCGGCGAGAACGAGGTTCAACAATAATAATAACTCGACTACTACTACTTCGGCTACTTCAACCTCGTCGTCGGGGGCAGCTACGACTACGACGACTACTAGTGCCGCGGGCTCCACGGGTGCGCAAACATCGCCGAGCCCAAGTGGAAATGGTGCGGTGAAAGAGACGGGATTGGCGGCGGCAATGATGGTAGCCGTGGCGGGCGTTATGGTCCTGTTGTGATTGATTGATTGATGGACTTGACTTGACTTGTGTTGCGTTTTAGAGAAACCGGGAAATGGAATGGAAGCATTATCAGCGTGTTTTATTTTATTACCTATACATTATGAGAGAATTATAGAGATTATGAGTTCTCCAACTCTATAATACAGACTTCGTATGTCCTACCTACCAGAAACGGCTGAGATGCATGACCTCATCGGTCTACCCCGCGCACGTCAATAACGTTGTAGACCCGGGGACCAGGATTGGTGATCTGCATTCCAATCAGCCAGCGTGTAACCTGGGTTTCCGGGTATAATAGTAGACTCGTAGTGTTATCATGATTCATCAATACATGTATGTGCATGCATACTCTCTGTAAGAGTTTGGTCTTGAACGTGTCGATTTTTTGAGTTGATGTCAAGGTGCAGCAGATCGGCAACAGTATCGGCAAACAGCGACCCCCAAACCCAAACCGCAGCCAAGGTGTCAAGCCTGCGATTTGTATCAGCATAAATTAGCATGTGGATACACCCAGGCCCCAGTGGCAGAGTTCTGGCTCTTTACCTGTTAAAAACACCACGTCAGGCCCATCACACCACGCGCGCGCTGCAAACGTATCGCACGTGGCTGGATCTTGCTGACAGAAAATTCCATCAGCTCTCTCTCATCAGGTCCCCCAACCGACCAACCTATAGTATAAACGCGATCTTTCTCTCTGCGGCATCGTAGCGGGAATCGAATAGTTAAGAGTGTGGCTGAGCATTCTGGTTTTTGCCGCTGCGAGGGCATGTGGGGTTTCAATTTCGACCTTTTTTTCAGAAGCAAAACGATTTCGCTGCTGGACAAGCGATCCATCGCATCGCCAAGTGCTTGGGTGATCGAATTCTCCCCCCCCCTTTCCCTTTGAAGAAAGCATTCTTGGCGGCGGGCAGCCGAGAATTTTAGTTACTTATTTGAATGCGACAGCTCCCTTTCCTCGAAAAAACTTGTCAATTGTCATCCAATCCATTACCATTCCATTCATTCCATCGCAATCGTTTTCTGTTTACTTTTTTTTTTCTGTGATACCATACCCCAAGTTTTTAGTGGGGTCACTCCTCTTTTTCCCTTTAACTTTGACTATGAGCGCCACAGGCCCACCTCCAGGGGTGATTACAGGTACGTGTTTCTTTTTCTAGGTGGCGCTGTGCATACATCCGATCGATCGATCATCAAAGTAACACAAAATCTCGCAGGCGGCGCCAGCAGCGGAGGAGGCCGGAGAGGAGGATATGTCGACCCGAATTGGCCATTTCCCGGCGGACCGAATGACGCGCCGGTAATTATCTACGGCTACACTCCATCATTTGCGCTCGCACTGCTCGCCGACATAATCTTTGTCATCTTCTTCGTAGTGCATGTGTGGCAGGTCCTGCGACACCGGTCGTGGTACTTCGTCACTTTCCCCATCGGTCTGCTGTTCGAGGTGATTGGGTACATTGCGCGCACGCTCTCGGCCAAGGTCAACCCGTACAACCTCATCTACTTTATCCTGCAGTACTTTTTCATCGTCACGGCCCCCGTGTTTTTGGCCGCGGGAATCTACGCCGTTCTGTCCGCGCTGATCCACCGTCTCGGTCGCGAACACTCGATTCTCCCGCCCAATATCATCCTGTGGATCTTTATCACCTCCGACATCATCGCCACCATTACCCAAATCACGGGCGCGGCCTTGATCGGCGTGCGCCAAAAGAACCGCCAGGACCCCACCACCGCGAATAACATCTTGTTGGGCGGTCTGGCCTACCAGGTTTTTGCCATTGGCATTTTTATCATTCTGACGGCCACCTTCATTTGGCGCGCCCGCCACAAGGTGCGCAAGAACGGTCTGACGGCGTTTGTTGCCGCGTTCTCGGCCGCCACCCTGTTCATCTACCTGCGTACCTGCTTCCGTCTGGCCGAGACGGCCGAGGGTCTCGGTGGGGATTTGAGCACCAAGGAGGTGTATTTTGGTGTGCTCGAGTTTGCGCCCGTGGTCATTGCCGTGGCGCTACTTACCATTTGGCATCCGGGGAGGTGTGTGGGGAGTCGGATTTCAGGAGAGAAGGTGGATGAGGTTAGCAGTTGAAAGGGTGATACCTACTAGACGTCCCTAACTCTCGTGCATACATGTGTGTTTTCCTAGACTTTGTAGATACTAATAGCGCATAATTTTCCATTTTGTCTCGTTCACCTTTTTTGCATGCATATCCACATATCTAGAGAAGAGAAATGAAAACGAAACGGGATATAAATGTATGACGTACCCTGTTTTTCTGGTGTTGCAAGTGGCGTCTTTTTTTTATGTAGATCACTGCACCGCACTGTCACGACATGGGCTAGCCACACGGACACGGTCACACGGGTGACGGGCACAGACCAAACAAACCCGTTCCGTTCCGCCCACTGCTCCGGCGGCACGGTCAACAAGGGGATGGTGGGGCGTGGGTGTGAGTGGCTTGCAGAAACGCAGAAACAGGGCGTTTTTCGGTCAGTGAAGAGGTCCGAGCCGAGACTTTTTTTTTCTCCGGCAGGGTGGCATCCGGCACGGCAATTTTGGGTAAAATCTCCGGATGGCAACGACAACGACGTTACGACTCGCGACTTGGGACTTGCGCGGGGTAGGTCAATGTTAATGTGAAACTTTTGGATTTTTAAAAAAGGATTCTAGGATTTGACATTGCTTTGAAGATAATCCTAAGCAAACAGAAGGTTACGGCCAAATATACCTAGGTGGGGGAGCCCCCGGAGGGGAATTCCACTTTTGTGATGAACGAACACTTGGGTGGTGGGGACATGATAATTTGATGGAAGACCCAAGGAAAAAAAACGGATATGACCGATACTCAAAGATTCAAAACATGCAAAGAAAACGGCAGGCAAGGAACTACTTAAGTAGGTACCTTATGTACCTTGGCAAACTTACTGGAACGGCGGTGCTGCGCCGAGAAGAAACGAAAAGAAAAAGAAACCGGGGCCGCTGCTAACATTAAAGTCGGGCCGGGCTTTCTCGGTCACCTCCGACCCCGCAGAGAGACCGAACTGCCCTTCCGTCTATCCGATAGTGTCACATGTCTAGATACTGAACCTTTGTTAGTTTCCCCGTTTTCCATTCGAAGATTCTTTTCTTGGCAGTCTCTTGACTGTTTTGCAGCCCAGATATCTGATAAGCAAGATACGTTCAAGGTCCGGTTGTCAAGGTGAGCCTCGGCTTCATTAGCTTCGCCGAACCATTTTCCCGGTGACCTTTCATTGTCCGCTCGACACGATGCAGAAACGTCACAAGCATCGCAGCCTCCAACCGCAAACCCCATCGTAAACCAACATCAAAATAAAAATAAAACTAGCGCAACAACCAAGTCAAAACGCAAACACCTCGCCTGCATTTTTATCTACCTACCTACACTAGATTCATAAGGTATCTTCAAAATGCTCGGACAGGTCCGACCTCATTCCTCCCCTCCGCCGCCCCTCCCTCTCCTTATTACACTACACTAGTGCAGCCAGGTAGAATCCCCATACTGAGGGGTATCCAATCATTAGAATAGTCATCCGATGTTTCCTCTTTGTGCTTGTCACGTCAGACATGTCACGAGCGCATGGTCATTGGCCAGCCGATACTGCACTACGTATTGTACTTCACTTGGTATTCTACCCGCCCAGTGTACACCGTGTATACACTAACGTTAGCTAGTGCAGCGTCAAGTGCAGTACGTAACATGTCAAAGCTGGTCGGTCGGTTACCGGCGAGAAGTTACATGCACTAACGTTGGTGTCGAAATCTAAGGTACCCGATGGCCGGTACGCTTTGAAGAATGGTGGGTTTCAGACGAGACAAAAAAGAAAACTTTTTGGTGGGGTTGACCAAGCCTGTGACTCTGGGCAGGCAGTCAAGCAGTTCAGTTTTCTCGGCGCTCGCGTGGTAGTGGAGCGTACTACTTTTGTACATTTCTTTTTTTTTCTTGGGAATCTGGAGAATCCAAGAACCCAAGACTTTTAAGTCGAGACAGCTAGACGGACATGGGATGAAAAAGGGAGCGGATGACCTAAGTTAGTGAGGGGCAACAGCAGCAGCAACATCGGAAAGGTCATGTCAATGTTACATTTCTGATTCCTTGGAAATGGGGGACAAACATAACCGGACTGGTCTGACAGTTGGAACAGCGATCAGATCGGTTGATCGGTTGAGTTGTTAGTGTTGTCACCGTATCTTTCGCATTGATGTCGCCCTATGACACCGTATGTTTTACCGACAAAGGGGACTGGAACATAGCCACCAAAGCGTGCGCAGCGCCAAAAAAGGGTGGCACGGTGTGTGAAAGGCAAGCGAGCGACCATTTTGCAAAATGAAGCGCAGCAGCGCATGGCGGTTACATGACTCGACAACACCAGACGCCAGACGCTCAGCTCTCAGCTGTTACCTAAGTAAGTAAGGTACCTAGGTACGCATCTCATCGTACCACGAACCATTTCCACCCAAAAACTGGTTACTAGCATCTTAAAAAAAAATTGATATTTCCCTTCCCACTCCACTACCAATTACCAAATCCGGTTTTTCGTCAGATTCAACCCCCTTCAATCCTGGCCGGCCGGCAGGCAAAACAGATTGCCCCTCACACCACTAGCACGAGGGCCCAGGATCTCTCGCCCAGAGGTATTGCCCAGAAGGTCGCCGACTCGCGAACCCTGCCTATAGTCGGTTAACCCTTCTTCCCCCCCCCACTAAAACTCCGTTCAAGGCTCCAGGGGGCCCAGGGGTTCTGGCTAGCACGCCAAGTTAGTTGGCACTGGTCTGGTTATTAGTGGCACTGCACGCATTCTGGGAACACGCCACTGCAACTGCGAACACGCTAGTCTAGTCAGTCGAGCTTGGTCAGACCCGTCACCAAGCGAGGCCAAGATGCTTCCTGTTGCTTATCTTGGCCCGAACCGAGCGCAGTCAAGCCCAGGTTGGAGGGGTCCGGGAGCATCAGATCATGTTCCTGAACGGTTGTGTAATGGTTCGCGAGATGCGGCTCGTTTACCCTCACTCCTTCGAGACGAGACCGGATTGCGGGTGGTTGGAACAGATTTTTGTGAGAGCCGCGACCCTAGGGAGATTGATGCCTTACCAGGCACAGGCATGGCTCAAAGACGGAATTCAAACACTGCAGACAGATTCAGAACCAAATATCAAAATGTCATGAGATGTGTTATCCCAGTGGTATCCAATTCCCTATCATAACGTTAAGCGTTACCATACACTATCATTACTCAGCCCTGATTAACCTTTACCACCCATCCTGCCTAACTGCAGTCGTCTTTTCAACTACCTTCGCATGGTCCTCGGCACGGAGCTCCGTTGTGCTGGTATGGAAGGACCGTTCCTCGAGAATTATGTACTTGTTGTCGGCCTCATCGTTGACCGTATCAAACTGAGAGAGCGGCGAGAGATTTGACTTTCCGCGCTTCTTCTTGGGATAAGAGCCAATCGTGACAATCGGGTTGCTGTCGCCCGTCTTCTTGTTACTGCTGCCGCCAGATGGCCCCGTGCTGCCGCCGAGAGCCGTCTTGCCAAACAGTTTCTTGACCAGCGGAAACATGGTCGGGATGCAGGCACCGATGAGCACGCAGTTGGCCTCGACGTTGGTCCAGATCACGACGTCGTCGACCGCGAAGGTGAAATCCTGGAGTTCAAGGAGTCCTTCCAGCGTAGAGCATTTGTAGATGGTGACAACACCGGCGCAATATCCAAACCCGAGTGACGACGCCAGCGCAAGCTTCTTCCTCCAGTTCATCTGCAGTGTGTACAGGACGATGGTCGGGTAGATGGCAAGGTAGAAATCGAAGACGACTGAGCAGCTGCCGAGGGCGATGGCATAGTCGACCGTGATGCGGCGGTCCCAGCAGGTGCCAGGGGCGCCACCCCACTGAGCGGCAGCGGGAGTGCACTGGCCAAAGTTGATGGCGAGCATACCGGCCGAGAGGAGGAGGTAGGTAACCGAGACGATCCACATGATCCAAATATGCACCCGGCTGGGGTTGAGGAGCTTGGCAAGGAGGATGACGACGGCGAACTTGGGTATCGTGAAAGACAAGACACCAGGTACAAACGAAACAACCGTGTAGTAAACGGCATTTTGCACCTGCTCCGGTTTGAGAGTTGCTACGTGTCGACCACCGCCATTCTCGATAGCGGCGCCAGCAAGACCGACGTATGTGATTGACAGACACTACAAAGCTCTGTCAGTAAAGATGTTAGTATAAGTCGGGGGGGGGCCGGGGGACTGACAATGCAAAAAATGACAATAAAGTCATCGACAGCTAGCTTGCCGACTGAGATGATCCGGCTGTAGATTCTGCCCACGACGAAGAGGAGGGCAAGGCCGGTCAGGGCGGACGTGACGGCGAGGATCAATGGTCCCTTGTTCTCTTCTGCGAAGCCTGGATAGGGCTCTACGAATGGTGGAGGTGTAGCCATGTTGACCGTGTTTGCTGTTCGTGTCTCCGGGTTGAAGGGCGACCAAGGTGGGTGCTGTCTCGTAGATCGAAGTGGAGGGGACAAGCATTTAACTATCGACGGGAACGAAGACAGCGCAGTCCCGAACCAAAACCTGTCTCTCGCCACCGCATCCAAGTCGAGGTTCGTCTACCAAGGGGGAGCTAGGTAGCTAGCGCTGGGCCGAGATAGGCGGGAAGACCGCACCGAGCAGCATCCAGAGAGAGGGAGAGAGTTGACAAGAAGCTCGCAAAGCTCTGGCGTCGCAAGCGATGCTGCACAGCACGGATGCTGGAAGGCGTCCGAGTGTCGGGTTGATGGACAGCGACCAGCAGCGAGAAGGGCTTTCCCTTGGGGACCTGCCCCGCGTCTGCTGCGAAGGTGGATGGTTGTCTTGCAGCATCACTGCAGGTACCTGCAGATCGGGAGTTATGTTCGTGCTGTGTACCCAACCTTTCAGATCTGTGCACCCACAAGAAATTTTCCGAAAGCAGAAACGCCCAGCCCCTCATCCATGTTTCCTGACAAACCTGCCGTGGGACACGATAGGGAATGGGTTAGTCGCATTGGAGCCAAGCAAGAGGCCAAGAGGCCAAGATAGTGCACTGGGACGGCCGGCGAGAAGGATGAGCGACGCTTTGACCCGTGCACCGTGTGGTTTTTTGGTGAGCTCGTCGTCTGTCGGTCCCTCTCCCTCCCCACAACCCGCAGCTGGAATGTGGGATGGATGGGGACGGGAAGGGCAAGGAGAAGGATCTCACCGATCGCGCGAGCGCGGCTGGCATTGGGTTGGCGTGCAGACGGAAAAAACATCTGAGCGCAATCGACGAGTGATGAGATGACCAAAAGATTGGAAGAGATTTCATCACTTTTTTCTGTGGAGAGATGCAGTAGATCTGCTCCTTCCTTGCAAAGTTAGCAGGCATGTTGTTAGAGACCTGTCATTCCATTCCCCACACTTTTGTCCCGAAAAGGGAAAGCAGCAAACATGGGGCAAAGCGCGCGAATGACAATGACGAATTGGCGCCGCCACACAGGCAGACAGGGTCAACCGCAGGCGAACGGACAGCGTCATCAGGTAACACAACGCGACTCTTTCCATTCTGGCAACCTCAACGTCCATGGCACTTCAGTCGGGGTAACCACATGTTTTCTCCTGCGCGTTGCCACCTTATCTCCAACGGAGTGGAACTACCACTTTCCCTTTGGTTTTCTCTCCCCCCCCTTTTTTCCTTGTGACATTTTTTTACTGCCTGGTACGCTGGGTCAATCCTTGTTTTATTTCACTAGAGCGAGCCAGAGTCGCAAGGAAGGACCATGTTTTCATCTGCATTCGCCAAGAAGACCCTCGCGGGGTTCCATTGTCAATGCGAGTTGAATGAGCTCGCCGACCTTACCCTATGCCCCCCGCCCCTCTTTCTTCTCTCATCTGATCCTTTCACTGGTTCATCAATGGTTCTCTGGTTCCCTCTATCGACCGCCCACTGGTCACACCTTGCCCGGTCGAGCATAAGGGCCCAATATTTTTGTCCCAACTTTGCGACTTTGCCTCAATGCTTTGCTTCATGGACGAAGCGATGGCACCTCTGGGCGCCCTACTCCGCAATGCCCTTTTATTTCCCCCTGGTGAAGTTATTCCTTTTTTGTTACTTCCCCTTTCCCACGGCGGCCGTCGCCCATTTCCCACGTGGCGGTCCGGGAGGGAAGGTGAGATAGCCCGGGGGGATGTGGACGGCCGGGGGCGGAGTTAAATACCTGCCTTCCCGTCCCGCTGTGTGGCTTTTGGGAGGTGTTCTCGCTTCCGTAATTTTTTTTATTTTCCTCCTCACTCATACACACCTATCCGGTACCCATTTTAACCGAGCCGCTCTTTTTGATCTTGGGTCGTCCATTCATTTTTTTTTTCCCGCCTTCCGTCTCAGCAAAAGAAGACAAGAGAGACACGGGAGAGTGTTACGTGGTACACAAGGAGAGAAAAAAAAAAGGCGAGATACACGGACCGTCCTTTTTTTTGCTCCCCCACCAGACCCCCCCTGGTCTCTCTTTCTCTTAGGGCGTCACTCATTTTTTCCACTTTCTCACGAATCACACTCGTTTGTCACCCAACCTTGACATTAACCAAACCCAAAAATGATTGGCTCTTCGCTCTCATCCCTGGTTGTGCCTGTGCTGGCGGCGGCGGGCCTTGCGGCTGCCGCCCCTTCGGCCAACCACCTGTCGGAGCGCACGCTGATGCCCCTGGTGTGCTACATCTTTGGGGACACGGTCAGCCCGTGGTGGCTGAACAAGTGCAAGCCGCACATGGACCTGGTGGTGATCGACCTGCGGTCCGCGGCAGAATATGCCGCGGGCCACATTGCCGGCAGCGTCAGCATGCCATTCGAGCCCGTATCTGCGTGGAGCGACATGGGTCCGGGTGACTTGCTTCTCGAGATGCCGCCCTCAGCCAACGTCTGGGCCGCCCTGGGCGCCGCCGGCGTGAGCAACCCCAACCCGGCCACCAAGATTGTCCTTGTCAACGGCGTTGGTGTCCCGGCTTTCCCCCAAGCCGCCTCTCCCCGTGTCGCTACCACCCTCAAGTACGCCGGCATCTCCGAAGGCCGCGTCTCCGTTCTTGACGGCGGTTTCCCCGCCTGGCTCGCCGAGTCGTACCCGCAAACCACGGCCGTCCCCACCATTACCCCCCGCACTTTTACCGCCACCGAGGACCGCAGCTTCCTCGTCAACCGCACCTACGTCGCCGCCAACATCAACAAGAAGAGCCAGCACATCTACCTCATTGACGGCCGCGACGAGGCTGTCTACAACGGCTCCGTTCTCGAGGACTGGGCCCTCAAGCCCGGCCATATTCCTTCGGCCGTCAACCTTCCCGCCAAGCACATCTGGAACGCCGACGGCAGCTGGAAGAGCCCTCTCGAGCTCCTTGCGCAGCTCCGCGGCGCCGTCGGCTACGGAGTCAGCCGCAGCTACGGCAAGATTATCGTCTACTGCGGTGTCGGCGGATATGCTTCGAGCTGGTACTTTGTTCTGACGCGGATTCTGGGATTCGAGAACGTCGTCATGTATGATGGCTCAGCGCAGGAGTGGAGCCAGTATTATGATATGGAGCTTTAAAACAAGTCCTATCTATCTATCCAGTCTATTTCTACCCATGTAGTGGAAGAGGGAGAGAAAGCCTGGTCCGGTGGTCGGTTTTTTTTCTCGGTCATTGGCGTCTGGTTTGCTGGGGGGTAGGGGGAAAGGGGGGAG
>Ga0247765_1001043_pt1 | contig 16119 bp, 15 predicted proteins | sample UWRJL106311C6_FD_179949 | JGI IMG/M metagenome (GOLD analysis project Ga0247765, IMG submission 179949) | Plant litter microbial communities from Arlington Agricultural Research Station in Wisconsin, United States - UWRJ-L106-311C-6 | ecosystem: Environmental > Terrestrial > Plant litter >... | reverse complement strand
CGCAGCCGACTACCAACCCCTCCGGGATACCGTTTCCTCCCTCGCGACTCTCGACTGCCTCCTCTCCTTTGCAGAGGTTGCATCCCTACCGGGCTACATCAAGCCAACCTTTCTACCCTCCTCCACACCCCCCACAATCGAAATTGCCCAGGGTCGCCATCCCATTGCCGAACACACGCTTCCCAATGGCTACATCCCGTTCACCACCTCCCTTTCCTCCCCCTCCCCGCTCGCCCACCTTATAACCGGCCCCAACATGGGCGGCAAGTCCAGCTATGTCCGCGCTGTCGCGCTTCTCGTCTTGCTCGCGCAGATCGGCTCCTTCGTACCTGCCTCAGCCATGCGCCTGACCCTCGCCGACGCCATATACACCCGCATGGGAGCCCGAGACAATCTCTTCGCCGGCGAAAGCACATTCATGGTTGAGGTATCCGAGACCGCCGCCATCCTCCGCGGCGCTACCCCCCGCTCCCTCATCGTCCTTGACGAACTCGGCCGCGGCACCTCCACTCACGACGGCGCAGCCATTGCCCACGCCGTGCTCGAACATGTCGTCCGCGAAACAAAGTGCCTCACTCTCTTCATCACACATTACCAAAACCTTGCTCGCGTCGCGGACGGTCTTGGTGACGGCCGCGTACGCTGCGTACACATGCGCTTCCGCGCCGAACGGCATGCGCGCATCCTCTCGGATGAGGCCACAGGTGATGACGCAGGTGATGAGGAGATCACCTTTTTGTACGAAGTTGGCGATGGCGTGGCGCACCGCTCGTATGGGCTCAACGTGGCGCGGCTAGCCCGTATTCCAGGCAAAGTGCTAGACATGGCAGCACGGAAGTCGCGTGAGATGGAAGAGGATATCAAGGCGCGGCGATTGAGAGGGGCTGCGGCATTGCTGAGAGATGTCCTGAGGAATGGACCAGATCAACTAGACCAGTTGATCTCGAGCATCAAGCAGTTGTGAATTTGCAGCGCAGGTAGCTGGTGGAGGGGATGAACAGTGTACAGATACAGGTCGTAATCATAGAGATGGCGCAATACAGTTGCAAATAGCTGGGTTCAATCAAACCGAGTTATCACTTGCTCTTGCCCGTGCTCCGACAATTTTAGATGTGTCGCACCCCGAAAGATTAGCAGACTTAAAACAGAACCGAAGTTGTATTGGCCGATATTAAACTAAGTTCCCGCAACTCGAAGCGGGTTAGTTTTCGACTGAAGTGCCTCGAGACTGAAATAGCAGTAACCTCCCCAAAGCCGCGCACGGCGCCCGGATATCTAGAAAATGAGGACAGCCAAACAAAATACCAAATCGCCGGCCATGCCATAGCCCATGATCCCGAGAAAGAGGTGTATGTGTGCATCCATGCCCCCGCCGTCAGCATTATGCGATTGCCGCCGAATCCCTATCCGGGCATCCCCACCAGGTACGGGAACAACGGGGCTCGAATAGCCATGGAATATGTACAAGGGTCAAAAGAATATATTAAAATCTGTCCCCGCTCCTCTACTGCTTGCCTCCTAGACCCGAAAGTCAGCGCTCGTCGGGACTGAATAGGAAACGAGGCTGTTCGCATCCCCAAACCCCAGAGCTGCTTGGGAGGTCTTGGCCATTCTCCCAGTGCAACAATAGACTGGCAAAACACAGACGCAAAATGCTGCAAGTGAAGAATAGGCTCGAGATTATAGCTCGAAGTCGTCGTGGCCATGCTGGTGCGAACTGTCGTTAGGATAACCCCCCATCTGGAATGGGTTGAAGCCAATACCCGTCAGGCTTGGGTTCACCGTGGTAGGAGTATTGATCGACTGGAAGCTCGGGGTGGGCACATCGACTTCAGTCCCATAACTAGCGTACTCGTAGGGATGGAAGTAGCCGTTTCTCGTCCGAAGAAGGAGAGGGTTTGCCGTTCCGTTGGCGATGCCGCCGCCAGCCGAAATGCCAAGACCATGCTGCTGGAAGTATGGGTTGGTCGACACCGGATGATGCGCCTGAGGAAATGTGGCAGGGCTATTGTCCCGCGAAGGATAGTATGGGTGCTGCTTAACAGCTTTGGATGAATCTGAACCAATCCCATTGTTCGGGTTCATGGGGTTGAGGGCAGAACGACGACGGAGCTCGAAACCAGTCAGGTCAGCAGGGCTATTGCTATCACCTATGTAGAAGTTAGCATGGGCAATGCCACAATGGGTTGAGACTTTCATACCGTGGCGGCGCTTCGAACGGCCCTGAAAAGCATCATACACATCATAACTCTCTGCCCCAGGGTGACCATGACCAGATCGCTGGCTGGCGTCATTGTCATTATGCTGGTCGAGTTCATCATCCTCATCTTCAAAGCGATTCTGGGCTACCGGCTTCTTTGCGATTCGGGATGAGAAGCGCGTCTGCTGACGTTTAGTCGGGGCAGATGCGTTTGCTTGGCGACGGTTACGTTTCTTGCGAGCGGGCTCCTCATCATCAAGATCTAACTTGCGCTCCTGAAATTTGAGAAACGTTAGCCATCTTTTTGTACTGGTGGCGAATCAGGAAAAGGAGCCGAAGGTGGAAAACATGGCTCACCGGGGTACCTTCAACAGAGGGTGAGTCGAAAATATCGCGAGTGCGCTCAAGGTCGCCACCAGGGCCCCAGACACATTCAGTCGGCTCGATGCCCTCGGAAGTCTGGACCATGCGCTTCAAGACAGAGTCATCCTTCCGCTGGTTGCGCTTTCTCTTCTCAGTCTCACTCGCAGCGTCAAAAAGCCCCATGCCGGGATAACGGACGCCCTTCAATTTGTCCGTCTCATCAACTCCGCTCTCAGTTCCGCCATCCTCGAAAATGACCCGTTTAGCAGCCTCATCAGGCGAAGAGGGCCATTTGGTGTACCACGTACGTCCCATGTTGTCCGGTGTAGTGGGGAGAGAGTAGTCGTCAGAGACTGAGCGCTTCAAAATTGGTGTTGGAAAATCTGAGCTGTCAAAGTATGTGCGGTCACGGTCGCCACTTGAATTGTGGAATTGGTGTGCTGCGTACGAGCCTGACGCCCACATTGGAATTCCGGAAGCCGCCGGGGACGCACCGAGATCGTCAGGTTCCGCTTTGACCGAATCACGGCGCCTTGGCGCGGAGCTGCGGGTCCGGGCCTGCGGCAACGAATAAGCAACACTTCTAAAAAGTCCAGGCAGACATCACTTGCAGATGGATAAGGATTTCGGCCTCGCTTATTAGTCTTCTTCTGGTCCTTTGCCGCCATACGCTCCGCGAGGAGTGCCCTGATACCGTAACGCTCATACCAGTCTTCATACTGGCGGATCGTTTCCTGAGCCTCTCTCTCGGAATGTGACCTTAGTTCTGTCTTGAAACGATGAGAGAGGTGACTTTTGGAGGATATGTGCGTAAGAAGATGAGAGACATCAGAGAAGTTAGGTCGTTTCGGGCAGAGGGTGCACTTTAGGGGTATCGCGGCAGGGTCGGTCTTCATCACCAAGTCCATTGGAGCAACGGCAGCCATTGTCTAGGTAAGAAGCGAGAGTCAGCAGGTGGGCGTGACAGCACTGGGGCGCGGAGGTAATTGCGTCAGCGTTACTTGGGGTGGGCACTTACAGCAGAAGCGGGCGAGGCCGACGTTCGTCGGCTGCAGGATCAATCGGTCCTTTGGCAGCGGGATATGCCACTAATGGTGATGCAGGACCCGAGGAGGCGGTTCTCGCCTTCTAGTTACGGCAAGAGTCACACCCAAACTACGTGTTTTGATCCTGGTAGATTCGAACTTCCGTCGTGCTTCCTGGGACGTCGGGATTCGGCGGATAGGAGCTTTGAAGCGTGTGCCGAGTGGAAATGATAGGCTTCAAACTGCTCAGAAGACGTTGGCTATGCCCAAGAAGTGTCAGTATATCTGGAGAGGAAACGAGCGTGTCCAAGATACCGGGCTCGACCAGCACCGGCTCCGGCCGCGTGGGGTGATCAACCGTCCGAAACAGGGACGTATGAAGAGGCGATTGGTGGGAACAGGATGAAAGGGCGACCCGCTACGTCTGGGACGGAAGGATGGACCTAAAAGCTTTGAGTGAGCAGGACAGGTAAGCCTGGGGAAGATGAGCTAAGACGGACGGGAAGGAGGGCAGGAGGAATGTTCTTGAAAGGACGTAAGTTTGGGAAAGAGTGGCCATATCGGGGACGGATCTGAAATGAGTGGATGCCTGAGGGTGGACACTAGGGTGAGGAAGACTGGGAAACGGAAGGCACGACCCAGGCCATGGCAAGTTGCATGACGTACCCTGCGATTCGAGAAGTTATGGTTCTTCAAACCTGTGTACCAAGCTGTTGTTTAAACGGCGTAGATGTGAGATAACTGAAACTGGTTACAGTGTGGAGTTTGGAGAGTGCTCTCCTCGCCGCGGTGATTTGGCGAGAAGTTCAGCCCCACGGGGAGTTTCTCGACGCGAGTATCCGACTCACAGAAGCAAGATAATGTTGATTCAGGAATAAAGCAGCCCGAGAAAAGAGACGGAGACGATCAAGGCAACATCTAAGTGGCAAGAGTTAGAGGGGACGCAGGGTGCAAGATACAACAAGCAAAGTTGACGGCCGGCGAAAGGGAATTTGACTGGGGATGGAGAGGCTAAAGCCGCCATTAGCTCCAGGGATGTTGAGAAAAGCAAAATACGAGAGGGGAATCCGCAGCTAGGGACATAGGAGGAAAACTGACCGGAATTGCTAAGGGGGGGGGGTTAGGGTTCCAGGAAGAATAGAGGTGGTGGCATGGTTGAGAGGGGGGAAATGGATGGAGAAGGAAGAAAAGAATAGCGGTGGATGGAACCACTGACAGCTCCCTTGCGAAGATGAACGGCGGAAAGAAAAGACGCGAGCAAAAGAGTTGCCTCAAATCAGAAGAAGCAGGGGGCGGCGAAGAGCCGCCGCGCATAAGAGTGTTCCGGCGGAAAAGCGGGTCCCCGAGCCGGAACGACACCGAGAGGACGCTGTCCATGGCCGTGATCTGACAGAGCTTAGAAATACAGGTGCGGACCTGCTGTTGTGTGGGAAGAAATAGGCGGCAGTGGAGGGCCGCCGTCCACGACAGTATTCTGGCGGAAAAGCGGATCCCCCGAGGCGTGACGACAGCAAGAGGACGCTGCCCACCATAGCGATCCAGTGAGGAAGTGGATACCTAAACCGTGACTATGGAAAGAAGAGCGAAATTCCAAGATAGTGCTCGCCGTTCACCTTGATGCAAGAAGTAGGTCATGGGGTTGCGTTTGTGACACGGCAACAGCTGGTGGGTGGCCCACTGAAGGCGTAAGGGCGGTCATCTTGCCCCTGGTGTGATGGCTTGCTCGTGGACAATCACTGAGTGAAGTAGCCATGCTCGAGTTGGAAATCGGGAGAACGAGGAGAGTTGACAACAAAGGCAGGGGATATCACCCGTGCTTTTGGCACCTTCTCGATATCCCGGCCGGACAGGCCAGCGATTTGTCGGACCTTGCGCCCGGATAGGCACCGGTAACCTCGGCGGAGTGGCACAACAAACAGTTGAACGAAGCTGACAATGCAGGAGGCCATTCGACATATAAGGCGACAGACCGATCCCCATTGTTCAAAGACAAAAAGTATAGCCAACAAACAACATATGAGATGGCTGGAAGGGGGTCCTCGCCAGCAAAGGGACTGGGTCGGTGGCATGGGTTAAGGATGTCACAAACCGTCTCGACCGTACCATGGACAGAGAACATTGTACGAATAGGACGGCGTAAACAGCTTTTGTGGACAGACGAATGCACAAAAGAGATAGCACTCACAAGATGAACTGGGACAACATCTTGCTCATAGACTTTGTTCAGCTATGAAATGATGTGTAGACTCATGTTTGTCTTTCTCAACTTTCCTAGCCAGGGTCACTGATTGACTGCCATATAAGTGAGTACACAGTTTTCGCTCTTCTCTTGCCTTGTATCCCAACCAGCATCGTGAGATAGCTAGGGGGTTATTAGATTGCAAGAGGCCTTAGCTTGGTGCTAAAAGACAGGCAGGCATCATTCACCAAGTGCTCTGAGAATTGTTGACTTGGGCAGGCAATAGCGGGCGTCGACAGGCTGCAAGCCAGGATAACCAAGCAGGCTCAATCCTGTAATGCTAAAAACCGTGTGCCAGACATCCACCATGTTGCCCGGTCGGTCAGAGAGGCCGCCGCGCTCAGTGTCCTGGCAGTTCAGTATGAAGGTAATGAGCGAGTCTCTGTCGATCCAGTGAATCCTGCCGATCATCTCCAGACTGCTGAGGACCCACCAGCTGTAGCAGACATCTTCCTTCTTCTCAGGACGACCATTGAGTCCTCCGCCTGTAAGCTGCCGCTCGCTGAGCCACCTTCCCAACCGGTCCACGTCGATCAAATCCTTTCTGTCAGCGATAGACAAGGCACCCACGCAAGTAAATATTTGCGAGGCATGGGATTCGGCACCTGGGGCGGACCCATATCCGCCATCAAAGTTGGCACAGGAGGCAATATGGTCAACGGCTTTGCTGACATCGATTAAGTCCATAAGTCCAAGTAGAGAAAGGGCGTTGAAGGCGCCATAGAGGAAGCGGGTGTCTTCTTCGCCCCACTCATCTCCAGTGAACGTGCCAGTCTGCCTATTCTGAAGGCCGGCAATATCTGGTAGAAAATTAGCAGGCGACCAAGGGAAGAGGGATAAACAACTTGACCAACATTTCCCCACCTGTGCCTTGCCCTTCCCTCGCGTCTCAAGCTCATCAAAAGCATTGACCAAGGCCAGAATCTGCACAGCGCTGACGGTTGACAGCATGTGGGCATCATGGCCAGGCGCCGCGCCGAAACCACCATTCTCATGCTGACATGACAGCACAAAATCGATCGTCTCGTCGCGCGGGAGTGCCTCAGGGTGGCCGAGAGTGTGAAGGGCCGTCAGGCCCCAGTAAAGGCCGTTGAGGCGAAGATGTTCCGTCAACCAGTAGTTGTAGTCATCCTTTTGAGTGTCCAGGCTCTGGATGTATCTAACATGTGCGGAAGTCAGAAGACGAAGATCTTCGGGGAGGTGCTGGGTTTTTGTAGCCATGGCGTCCAGGGTTGGATTTGGCAACGCAAGGTGGGAGATGTGGGGCCTGGTGGGATCTTGATGAGTTGCTCTTGCTGGGGCTATTATGTAATCGACGGGGCACTGATGCTGAGATGTCTTTCACCCACTGTTTGTTCAATTGCCGTTTTCGACCTCGGATTTGCAAATGATGCTGCGTGTGCGCCTCGGCGGCCGTTCCTGAATACTTCCGGTGATTTGGAGCCTTCGAGCCGCGTGTTCTGTAGCTGACTAGCCGCCGTTTCCCATGACCCGCCCATTCTACAACCTTTTTGTCTTTCTTTCTTCGTTGGCGCTAACTGTCAATGGACTGAACTTGCAACCTCGAACTGTAGCCCTTGAACCCAGAGATTGTTCCAAAAATGCATCGACAGATATTCTCAAATAAAGCCACGTCACGGATGGTTACCGCGGGAAGTCGCAGCCGCACAGGATGGGGACGTCAAATTGTGCTTTATGTGGCGCTCTGGGCGCACGACTCTAGTGTTATAGGGCTCGGAGATCGACCAAGGAATGGGGCCGGGACACGAACAGCGGGCTGCCCGGCCTACTGGGCTCTATCAGTGTTGGAACGACAATGCAATGACCAGCACCTATTACATTCTCAGATCGTGTCATGGATGGTGAGGTGATGACTTTCTGCGGTCTCTGGCCAATCGCTCCCGGCACGCACGCTTTAGCTGTGGTACGTATCTGCTTTCCCATCCGGTGCACTGGATGGAGTGGGAGCCTGAGGCGCCAAGTGAATACTGAAGTTTCAGAAATGGGTTGTGTTCCTGAACTAAGGAGAGGGGCACCTCACATGGATGAGCGGCAGCGAAAATGGGATAAGCGGTTGAAACTCTTCGATGATCGTTCGCCAACAGCTGACTAATAACCAAGGGGACAGCTCAATGGTTCGCTGGAAGCAGACGCCTCAGTGTGTGGTAGGACGTCCATATGCTTCTAGGTTTACAGACCGACGTTCTCCTGCCGAGACCAGATATGACGAGACTAGACTTTTCCGATACCTTCTGGACGCGTGGCAAGGCCTGAGAACAGCAGGCAACCAGTATGGGCTCGTTATATATGGTTCTGCCGTGTATTGGAGGTTCCTAGCGGACAAAGACGGCGATTGGAGGGGCGTGCCGGCGAGATGTTATGACTTGCGGTGGCTGACCTCCGTGATTGTGATTGCGAAGGGCAGCTCAGCCGAACAAGACAGGGCCTGTTAAAATCTCTGAAAGAAATGTGGCGCTTCTTTCAACTGTCTAAATCCATCAACCTTTGCCCCTCCAAGTTCGTCTCGCGGAAGATCTCTCTCACTTTCGTCACTCTCATCCCCGCATGCCGTTGAGTGGAACTGAAGCGACAGCCAACGGCTCCTTCCCCTCTCCTGCTGCATTCGAAACCCCACATGCCGTTCTTCACTCCATGCTGAACATCGCCAATTGTAGGCGCCTGCTCCGCGCACCCACCCCTGGCGATAGCACATACTTTGCGACCTCGTTTCAGAAGACCCCCCTCTGGAACTTTGGAGAGCCGTGCCAGCCACAGGCATCGACGCCCCGAGCCACCGGAGCAACCCAAGCCTCTATCGATGTTGGAGTTGCCCTGCAGGAACAAGGTCCACACAGGCACAAATACAAGGCGGCGTCCGTCCCATCTCTCCCTGTTGTCGGCCAAACAAGTAGGTTGTTTGAGCGGCATAGTGTTTCCTGGGACCAAAAAAACAGCTGAGTCGTGCGCAGAAACAAAAAGGAGCGCTCGCTTGGACTTGAGGGAGAAGATATTATATCAGATTTCTGGTTTCGAAACCACGAAACTCCGAGCAGCGCACACAAGGGAGGCGGGTCTGAAAGGGGCTTCTAGATTCTCTAGCGCGTGTGCGGGCTCATCACGCAGCATCCATCCCTCCCCGCGCAGCAATTACCGTCGTTCGCAGTCCAGCAAAGCACTCACCTCCCCCTCCTCGATGCGTCGCTGCTCGCTTTCGCGCAGCCCGGGCCATCCTTACCGCCGATTCTAACACCCCCTCCCGTGCCTCATTGGAACAGTGGCTCATTTGTCGCAGGCCGCAATCTGCCTATTTTGCCCTGTAAGGTCCGACGTGGTGATACTGGCGTGTGCACGAGACAGGTTGGCTTTCTGCGGCAGAAGGTGAACCAAGGAACCGTCTGTTATATCCTAGCGGTCATTATTACAAAGCTAGGCCTGTGCCTGGCCGCCGCCGCTGCAGCAATGGGCCGTAAACCAGTGCCGCAGCCGCTCACGCTGACGGATGCTCTGCGCCCCGACGAAGACCCTCGTGTTGGTGAAACTGTCCCAAAAGACGCTCCGTCAGACGCAACGTCGCCCCGATCCCCACGCTTCCGGTTCGGCCAGAAAAAGGCAGAGGGCGCCTCCGGAGTCCAGGTGCTGCAAGTTACCGAAGTCTTGCAGCAACAACAACAGCGGCAGCAGCAGCAGCAAGAAATTCGAGAGCCCACGAACCTCCCAGATGACTTGCACCCCCCGACCTTGACCTCGCCCACCCGCTTGTCGCATCGCCGAGACCAGTCACCTTCCCAACGCAGTCGCCGACACCAGCGTCAGGACGAGAGCAAGTCCTCCAAATCGGGCTTCTTCCACTTTGGCAAGTCGACCAAGTCTACGGACCGGCTCAACACCTGTCCTTCGGCAGATGCCCGAGGCGAAATTATGTCGAGGGATTCCGACCACCCAACACTTTCGAAGCAGAGCACGAAGCAATCAGGTACTGCATAACGCCCTCCTAGAATTATACATGTCTTGGCTCGCAAGTCGCCGGCTTTTGTTAACACCTCTTGCGATCTGCAGATTCCTCCTATCCAGACCAAGCGGCCCAAAAGTCGGCCACCATCCTTCCTTCCCGATCCGATCTCTCTCTTGCCTCGTCTGGCGAATACGACAATACCGCTACGTCGAAACGTGCGAAGCCAAAGCCCTTCACTCTCCTCGGCCGAAACAGATCAATCAGGGACAAAGACCACAAGGACAGCCCTAGTCCTCAGGAGTCGGTGCATTCTCGCACTGCCGAGCCAGAGCGATCGTACCCCGCAATTCCCTTACGAACCGCGCCCCTCCAGGCCCAAGATCGCTCTTTCCGAGACATGATGTCTTCTTCCGTGCGGAACCACTCGACAGAACGACCAGCGGGCAGAGATATCTCGGGCAGTAGCCGAAGAGAACCCGACAACCACAACCGATATCAGCCCTCCTCCTACAAAGACAGTAGTGGCTCCTTTCTCAGCGGGCTGAAGAATAGCAAGGCGGCTGGGATCCTCAGCAAGGGCTTCTTCGGCGGCTCGAGGAGTGAGAGCGGCACCCACAAGGAACCCGTGGTGGATGATGAGCACTATGTCCTGAAAGTAATCAACCTCCCTCTGGTCGAGCAGACGCGTAAAACCCGGATATCTAAACGACTGGAAGAATCCCGGGATAAGACGGAATTCTGGATGCCGGCCTTCCCCTGGAGAGCCATCGATTATCTCAACTACAAAGGAAGTGATGTTGAGGGGCTCTACCGTGTTCCTGGAAGCGGGCCTCAGATAAAGAAATGGCAGCGCAGGTTCGATGAAGGTTAGTTCCGCCCAAGTTGCTTAGATGAGCCAAGGCTGTGATATAGTATGCCGACTGACAGAACGAGATAGAACTGGACGTTGACCTGTTCGAGCAAACGGACCTGTACGACATCAACATTATTGGATCCATGCTCAAGGCTTGGCTCCGGGAACTTCCAGATGAACTCTTCCCCAAGGCTGCCCAGGACAGGATCGCTAGGGAATGCGCCGGCGCCGAAAAGGTCCCGCAGATGCTGATCGATGAGCTCTCGAATTTGTCGCCCTTCAACTACTATCTCCTCTTCGCCATTACTTGTCACCTGAGTCTCCTTCTCGCACACTCAGATAAGAACAAAATGGACTTCCGCAACCTTTGCATCTGCTTCCAGCCATGCATGAAGATCGATGCCTTTTGCTTCAAGTTCTTGGTCTGTGATTGGAGAGATTGCTGGAAAGGGTGCAAAAACGAAGCCTTGTTTATCGAGGAGGAATATGCGCACTTCAACACGCCGCCGCCAAGAGCACTCCCAGAAACGCGCAAGAACGGTAGCGGGAACGTTTATACGACTAGCAACGTGACCGGCAACGGAAGCAGCAATGGAACTAGCAATGCAGCCACCAATGGTAGTGACGCGGTTGTAAGAGAGGACGTCACTGAAGAACGCAATGTTTCCTCTTCGGATAGTGGGAAAGGCTCAAATCGGAGCACGAGTGGAGGTGATCAAAAGGGGCGACTAAAAAAGAAGGCGGTACCGGAACCAGAGCCCATCGAGACCAACTCAACCATTTCAACTACCCTCACTGTCAACAGTGAAAGGGAAAGCCAGCCAAGAGGATCAGGGGATTTGCGACCCCTATCACCCATAAAGCCGCTATCACCGCTTGGCTTTTAATAAAGGAAACAGGGACTGTACTTTCAGTATCTGCTCTTGGCTTTGCCACAAGTCCTCGCGAATGGGCACTTTGCTGTGTATATGAAGGGGAGTCTGCTTCCCGCCACCGGAACACGACTTGACGCCGTTGACGAATTTCCATTTGTCCTTCTCTCTTCGAATCCTTGCAACCCACATCAACTACCTTCCTCTGACCCTGTCAGCGCGTAGCTTTATTTGTTTTTGGCTTTGTCCAAAGCTTCAGCCGGCAGCTTCATTTTATCATTGTTTGGGCAATACCCCCTGTACCGCGTTTTAGTTCTAGGCAGCTGGAATAACGGACCTCGGTAGGCCGGTAGGTCAGCGTCTTCTCTTCTCTTTGTTTTCTTTCGGTCTTACTTGATCGCCAACCCTGTTGAGATATGTTGGTAAGAAGTGGTGGGGACTTCGGTCGAGGAATTTCGGTTGGAAGTTCTGTGGAGGGGACAGACAACCTCGAATTAGTCGCAGAGGAAGAGTTTATCCCTGTGTGTATTGTGTTGAGTATCATGTCTCGGTTTCTCGGGGTTGGGAACAGGTTGGACAGCAACATCAGTTAGCGATGACAATAGCGAAGCTTTATGATAGGCCTGGTTTTGCTTATATTTTGTCACTGTGTCTCACTGGTTCTGTTTGTTGTTAGAGCATTCGCAAAATCGTGCGTTGCGGGAGGAGGACCTGTTCTGGACCTGGAGTAAATGTGAGAGCCCCGTTTTTGGTAGCAGGAAGGTGATAATGAGTTGAAGGATGTTGCGTTCGAGGGAATGAGCTGATGTGATTGACGTCGCTCGACGAGTGTCGAGACAGAAATTCCATAGCAGTGTCAGCATTATGCAATCGACGAAACTGATCCTAGCAACAGAATGGTGCAAATCTACCAGATAATCTGTCGCCTTTTTCCCAACCATACATAAATGAAATCCAGCCCAGAGCGCCAGTGGAGACAAAAACACACAATAAGACAGTAGAAACTCGATATAAACGCCCGAGATGGTCCTCCATTTGGTACCGTCACAGAGAGAAGGATGTCACCTTCCCCCCTCAGCATTTCGCCCCTGATTTTTCCGCATCTGCTTCTCGTTCTTCTTAATCTTTTCCCGAATCTCCCGTCGCCTATCCCCCCGAATACTGGTCCCCTCTTTGCGCTCCAGCTCCTTGCGTGAGTTAAACGGCACCTCGATGATCGGCTCGTCCTGCCCCGCCTTGTTGGCGCCCTTGTACCCCCACTTGCGACCAAACTCGCCCGTTGCCTCATCATACGCCAGATTGCGCCGCTGCTCACGCGTCTTGGACTTAATGCCACGGCGCTTAGCAAAGGCACTCCATTTTGTCTCGGCTTTGGGTGCGGGGATGGGCTTCTCGCGCGGGAGGGCGGTCTGCGCTGGTGGGAGGGTGAGGAGCACACCTTCTTTAGTGGCGGAGATGGGGCAAGTTGTGAGAAGCTGATTGATTAGCACCTGGGTGCCATCGCGGGCGACGGCAGCGAGGTCCGCCTCGCGGGTGTCGGAGGAGATAGAGAGGGGGTTGGGGTCGTTGGCGAGGAGGAGGCCGAGGTCGAAGTGGTAAGGTGTGGGCTTGTCGACGGTGACGGGGAGCTTGGCAGGTTTTGCTGCTGTTTTGGGTGACATTTTGGGATCGTCGTCAAGTTTCTCAAGCCGCTGCGTGGTGGTAGGTATGGACGTGCAATGGAGTTCGGAAGAGTGTGCGGGAGTGTAGGCGATGGAAGAGTCGAGGTGAGGATGCAAATAAAGAAGAATCCGCAAAGCTTGAAATGCAGGAAAAGCGGTGTTACTTCCTTGGAATGCGTGGTTAAGACAAGCACCTATTAGTTTCACTTCGTGATCAAGTTGAGTCTCAGTTCTCAACATCTGCGGAAAGCGGGATGGTGAGAACTCTCCCAAAATTTGGGCGGTGGCCACTGGCAGAATGTAGTGAAAGTGGAGTGGCGAGCAACGGTTGGCTGGGGAGCTCCAATCTCTGTGGGTCTCATGCTGGCTATGCAGTAAACCCCTGGACAGCGAACGACAGCAGGCCCGTGCTGAAGAAAGTTTAACGTGTGCTGAATTTGCTGTCGTTCGTCTGGTCTCTGGCCTGGTCTAGATTACGAATTGGTGATTCCAGCGGCGAAAATCCCCACGATGCGATAGGACAGCACACGTTCGAAACTCCTTCTGACTGATCACACGCACACGGGCGCACCATGCCGGCGCCCAATTCGCTAAGGTGCCTTTTGAGGCCCTCGGCTGCCGTTTCCTTTCCTAGATCACTAGTTGCGACGACACCATGGACGGCTGCTTTCTCAACAACTGGCGCAAATCAGAGGTCCGATCCGGGTCTCGGGCCGCGGGCCAAGGTCATGCCGGGTGGGCATATTCGCGCTGGAAAGAGGATGCAGTTGGGCAAGTTCAAGAAGAAGACTCCGACGGGACACCAGGGCAAATCGCCCCTGCCAGGCGAGAGAAAGGCATATCGGAAGCGGATCCAACTAAGCAACAACAATGCTCTCCCTGTAGCAGGATTAGAAGAACTGAAGCCGTCAGATATGACCAAGTCGGACAATGTTGGGAAGGTCATGTCGATTCCGGGACCAGTTCTGGATCAGCTGCGGACTGTGGAGGCGTTCAAGATTACGCAATACTGGGGCATGTTCAGGACACCGTCGACATTACTGCGCACCGAGACGGCTGAGTTGACAAGTCGTATGAAGGCGGCAGCGGACAAGAAGGAGATGCTGCGGCTGGTCATTTCGGGCGATAGGGTAACGGGTAAGAGCTTGCTTATGCTCCAGAGCTTGACGCATGCCTTTCTCAACGATTGGATTGTCATTCACATACCCGAAGGTAGACCCCCTCCAAGGTTAGTATTTCCCTGACTTCATTCTGACGCTTCGCAGCCCAGGAGTTGACCACGGCTTGCACGGAATATGCACCCATCCCCGACACGGATCCAGTACAGTACATGCAGAACAACTACTGCCTCAAACTGTTACAAGCCATCCGCAAGTCAAACGAGAAAGTCTTGTCGCGCCTAATATGCGCACACTCGCATACGGACCTCCCGCAAAATATTCCCATCAACTCAACCTTGCTTCAGCTCACCAACAGCGCCAAGGAACCTGAAGGCTCCTGGCTGGTCCTCCAGGCCCTGTGGAAGGAGCTCATGTCGCACGCGGCAGCCCGACCCCCTGTTCTGTTTGCTCTTGATGGCCTCCCACACATCATGAAGATCTCGGATTACCGCTCTCCAGCTTTCGAGAAGATCCACTCGCAGGACCTCTCTCTAGTGCGACTCTTCTGTGACGCTCTCAGCGGCTCCACCTCACTCCCTAACGGTGGTGCCATTATTGCTGCCACTACCCGTGGTAATGCGCCGCGCTCGCGGAGTATGGACCTGGCGCTTGCCCAACGGGAGGCGGCACAGGCGGGGAGCGAGGTGCCGCAGCCGGACCCCTACTTCAAGGGATATGACCTGCGCAGCGAAGCGGTGCTCAGGACGGTCAATGTCATGAAGCTCAAGGGCCTGAGCAAGCTTGAGGCGCGGTCACTGATGGAGTACTGGGCCGCGAGTGGTGTGCTCCGAGCCAAGTGTGACGATGCCACCGTTACGGAGAAGTGGACACTGGGCGGTCACGGCATTGTGGGCGAGATGGAGCGTGCGTCTTTGTCGAGTGTGCGCACGTAATCTGCGTGTAACATGTAAGTAAACGTGTACTCAAGACTGCGGTAAAATCTAGCTGTACTATTACATACTTGGTATGGATATCGACGTGATATGCTCATCTAGACTAAGCTTTTAAGAGCGTCCTTGTGATGTTGGCGATTGAGTTTGTGACGCTTTTACGTTTTTATTGTTTAATAGGTAGACAAGATTAGTAGCTACGTATACATCATCTCATCTTCATCCTCTCATCCATTCAGCCAACCCATCACCACTCGAACAAACACAAAACAACAAATCCCGTATGAAGTACCAAGGTTGGTCAAGCAGGATAAACAACCCTCCGTAAAACGCCCCCCCCCCCCCCCCCAAAAAAAACAAAAAAAGCTTTCAGCTTAGCTGAACGTTTGTCATGATCTGGTCATCATCGTCGCCCCGCTCCCATCGGCTGCACCCCTCAGCTAGATTACAACCTTTAATGGTAAGGACAGACAAATGGTTACAGCCCCGGGCTCTCCTCCCTGTCGTCGTTACCCGACGTGATAAAAACTAGCCGGGTGCCATTGCCCGCCGTTTGCCAGATCTGTTTTAAATTGTTAGCCAGGTTCTAAGATGGATTGGGGGAAGAAAACTTACATCCAGTTCGGTATACTCCTCCATAGCAGCAAGCCACTGTGTCTCGGTGAAGCCCTTGGCAATGACTCGTTCCTTGACCTTGCGCAGGTTGAGCTCAACACCGAACTCATCGTCAACCTCTTCGCCGTCGTCGTCGGCGCGACAGGCGCCCGAGTCAGCCAGGCCCTTGACAAGGTTGTAGATCCTGCTGCTGGCGTTGAGGGCACGGCGGTTGGCGCCACCACGGCCATCCTCAGCCGCCAAGCTATCCTTGGAAGCCTCGACGAGACGGAGCGCTTCGTCGACGTCA
>Ga0247765_1001042_pt1 | contig 16138 bp, 13 predicted proteins | sample UWRJL106311C6_FD_179949 | JGI IMG/M metagenome (GOLD analysis project Ga0247765, IMG submission 179949) | Plant litter microbial communities from Arlington Agricultural Research Station in Wisconsin, United States - UWRJ-L106-311C-6 | ecosystem: Environmental > Terrestrial > Plant litter >... | reverse complement strand
GCCAAGGGGCCGAAAGGAAAGGACCCAGGCCCCTTCCCCCCCCCCCCCCCCCCGCGGCGCGACTTTCTGAGAGGGGATGAAACAGGGTCTGCAGTGCAGCAGACTGCCATGGTGTGGGTGGCATCTTCCGAATGGCACAGCCAGAGCCCAAGAGACAGACAGAAGGGCACCACCAGCACAAGCCAGATCCGCACACATCCACGAGGCTGGCGCCGAAGGGCTGAGTGCCGTGCGGGGGGAGAGGGGAAAGACAGAGGAGGGGTAGAAAAAGCGGCGGCGACCACTGACAGCAGGCCAAAAGAGAGCAACAAGGGGTTGGATCCGGAGATGCAGGCGCACGGGATCCGAAATGCACACGGCCGGCACAAGGCTCTTCCTTCTTCCCGGGTCCCTCACACTGCAGGACACCGCCCGAGCTGATCTGTTAGAACCCAGCATGGGATGGACATCCATGGGATATTTTGGCCCGCGACGGGACAAGACAGGTCAGCACCGCGAGACAAGGAATTTCGCTCATGGTGGTGTGATGGGTGCCTGTGTGGTTGCGTTCGTGGCAGAATGCCTTCCGCCGTCCAGGTTTGGCGCCGCCGTTGCAACTTGCAAGGAACCAGGGGCAGGGAAACCTTGGAAAGGCCGGCTGCATGCGAGATGCGGTGTCGTGTCATGCCCTATTTGCCGGATCGAACCCGACGCGCTCATTGTCCTCCTTACCCACCAAGGCGGATGTCAGTTGACGCGGGGCGTGGACGAGGAGAAACGGAGAAAAAAATGCTAAAGTGTATGCGAGATGGCGGAGGCAGTGCTCTTGACCGTGCTGCAACTCGGCCACTCATCGGCCAGTCAGCTCAGGTTCTCTGGACGAAACAAAAGAAAAAAACCTCAGATGCGCCTTGTCATCAAACTACACCATCGACCAGCCCAGCCCCCCTTTTTTCGAACTCAGCTCCGATCAACGAATGCCTCACGCCAGTTCGGTTTGGGTCAGATTAGAGTTGTTGGTTAAGCATACTATTGGGTTCATTTGGACCTGGCCTGGGGTCTTTCCCGATCGGTATTGGCATCTCCCCAATGCCTCGGAGCCAGCATCGCTACACTAAATTACCCTAGCAGATCTTGGGTCAAATCCAAAGTTCTCTGCAGAGTGACGTAGCCGCGCAACAAGTATCTCGTCTTGATCACTCAAAACGGTTTAGGCGGGTATCCCATCATGGGATTTGCTTACACTCGGGGGATATGGGGAAGAAAGTTAAAACACGAAACGTTCGTCCACTGCGACATTACAATATCCGTGGAATATTTGGGTCCAAAAGCGCCGAACGCGACACAGTCAGTGGGGTCTAGTCTGACAGTGGAAGAGTCTAGACCTCGCCGCCATGTCACTGCCGCTAGTGCACACCACCCACATCACAGCTCACCACACTAGGGTAGTGTAGTGTCAGGAAGTTTGTTACCACCGGGCCTGCGGGCGGGGAATGAGGCGCTGCACCTCATGCGCTGCACTGCGCTCCATGTGCTGCGATGCAAGGTGACACATCTCCGCACCCACACGCACTCACCCATGGACAAAACGGCGTGACATCCATCCCAACATGGTAAAATGAAACGAATCCAAATAAAACGAAACACCTTGCATGCGTCTCTACTACAGTATGGCCAGCAAGATCGGTAGCTCGGCCGGTTTGCCATCCGGGCCCGTCGGTCGCGGGTGCAGTCCAGCCGAACGTAGTTGACCTACCATAGGTGTTACATGCCAAACTTGCACCAAACCTGAACCTGCACCTGCATCCCCGACCTACACCATCTGGAAGAAGAACCGACCAGGGCGGCATCGCATGTTGATGAAAAATGACACCAAAAGTAGCCCCCAATTTCCATCGCTCACTTTGCATAGAATTCTGCCGGTGAGTCGAACCCGAAGCGAAGCGGGCCGGCAAAAAGTTGACTTGTTCAGCCTCAGCCTCAGCTGAAAGGACAACAAGGCACTTGACATCCAGTGGTCCAAAAGACAAGGGTGGTCTACCCAGAGTTTTCAATCCAACGGGCCAAGAATATGAAGAAAGGGAAGCAGGGTTTGACATGTGGCAGATTGATGAGCTTCAATTTTCTTCGTTCATCATTGTTCATCTGTTAGCTACATCGTCAACTCCAACCATCCCTTCTCGATGCACCACCTCCCACTTTCCCACCACCCAGATGACAGGGAAAAAAGCTGAGCTGGAGCTGAAGCTAAAAATGGAAAATGGTATATGAGCCTCAACCGTTGTGAACACACAGATCCCCAGAGGGAAAAGAAACTCCGCAAACCAACCAGAACAGATACCCATACATAACATAGCCCGTCCCAGATGCTCCCCCACCCCCCTCGAACAACCCAAACCCACACAATTTCCAAGTCATTCATCATCCGAACACTGCTATTGTGACTTGTACCGCCCCCACTGCAGTGTATAGCCCGCCTTGGCACACCCAATACCGTGCTGTGCAGGAAAGCAGGGGCACCAGGCTCAGTTCAGCCCAGAATCCGCTGTAGATCAGTTCATCATCGTCAGGAAAGCAAACCAAACATGCTTGGTATCATTCATCTGCCGTCATTCGTCCCACGTTTTTCATTCACTTCCATCACTGCCACGCCACGACGCCGCAACACCCCCCACTTCCCGCTCCCACCCTGAAACCAAGGGTTTGCAAACGCTGATTGGTCCATCATTTTAAGAAGACAGGGGCCAAGCTACACTACCTTCGGCTGTAGTTTGGCTTTTTCGACATGTTAACAGCCGGGGGAGCCTCGTCGTCGAGCGGGTAAGGCAGAGGAGCCGGTACAGGGGGTGCGGCTGTCACGACAGCGTTTCTCCCCGGACCCAGTTGGATAGGTGTCTTGGGCGGCAGTGGCGGTGGCTCCATACGCGGAGGTTGTTCCTGGTACCACCTGGGCTGGTCATCGGGGCTCACAATGGCAATTTTGTCTGCGCCCGATGCGTACCGATATTGTGCGGGGGTCGGGGCATGTACCACGAGACGGTCCGATTCGTCCATGGCCGCTGTGGTAGTCGGGGGCTTGGCAGGGCGATATGGGGCCGCAGCGGGAGCCCGATGGGGAGAGTGGTGATTGCTGCTTCTCCCTGACGATGGTTGTAACCGCTCGCCAGAACTTCTAGGTGACGGTGTGCCACCCGGAACGGGCAGCGTATCGAGGCCAGACTCATACGACTGTCGAGGGGGCGGTGTGTAGGATGAAGGGGGGAAGCTGGGGATATCTCCTGGCAGCTCAACCGCCATGGGCATTGGGATTTCGGTTGATGTTTGCACCAGGTTTGGCACAGCGTTGCTGCTGAGGCGCTGCCACCTCAGCTTAGCAAAGTGAATCTTAGCCAGCTTTGCCGAAGCGCTCTGCACCATGCCTCGCTCCTCCTCCCGCGCCAGATATCTCTTGGTATTGGTGCTGATATCGGCCAATCGGTGCCATTCGTTCATACCAAACTCCCCGACCCCGACCTCGACGTTCAGCCGGTAATAGTTGTCGATACTAACGCCCCTCTTTGCAAGGTATTCCTTCTTCATCTGCTCGTGGATTCTCTCGCACCCTTCGATCTTTGCAATCAACTTCCGCCGCGCCTCGGCGAACTCGCCCAGGAAGCCCTCATACCACATAGAAGAGTTCGCGTCGCTACCCTTTGGCCTCTTTCCTGTCCCAACGCTAACAAAGACGCCAACCTCACGTCCCGGCCACTCATTGACCACAGCTTCGTTTAGGGCCGTCACAGACGGGTTGAAGTTTCCTGCACCATCGTCGTGGAACACAGACTGGCCAATCTGCATGGGCTTGAAGGCTAGCCCGATGGCGCAGGTTGCCCTCCCCGCTTCCCAAATCTTGCAGTCAAACTCGGGCGGTGGTTCTCGCCTCGAGTCATAGGAGCGTAGCAAAGCTGGCTCCCCGCCCTTCGGAGTACCCTTGTAAATAGCTGTTACAGCTCTGCAAGTTGTTAGCCTATGGGACAGAGACACCCAACCCCCGCTGATGGTGAACTTACGTTTTCGTTCTGTATTCCCTCTCATCATACAACCTCGCGTTTGGGTTTCCGCCTCTCGACGAAAATACGGGTCTCGCAGCTTGGGACGCGGGGCCCCTGGCGCTGAAGCTTACCACACTCGCGTTGCTCGAGTGCCTCCGTGGGTTCGACGCCGCGGCGCTCGAACGAGAAACCGCGCTTAAAGGTGCGCCACCTAAACTCGTCCCGTCATTTCCTTCACTCTCGTCGATCGTATGCTCTCTAACGCATTCCTTGATAGCTTCTTCCAGCTTCGTTGCCTTGAATAGTGTCGATCGGTATGGAATGCCAGCGATTGTTTTGTCCGTCTCGAAAACCATTTGCGTGAGTCGCACGTATAGTTCTTTGCAAGTCTCGAGGTCCAGGCGCAGTCTCCCCAACATCAACGCAATAAGACCGCCGGTACCGGTTCCCACAATTAGGTCGAAATGATCGCAAGGCTTCGGAATTTCGTGTCGGCGCGGCGCTCGGCCTTCGATCTCGACGAAAGTACGGTGCATGAGCTCCTGGAGAATGAGGAACATTGAGTAGCCTCGAACTCCGCCTCCGTCTACGAGGCGATTAGAGACAGTCAAGGATACCAAGTCAGCGCGCTCCAGAAAGATAGACCTACCTAGCGACAGGATCCGCAAGGGCGGTCCTTTTGTCGTGTCCTTCCGTTTGAGCCCGCCGAATTCCATATTGAAAGATTACGCCGAAACTGTGGATGCAAAGAATAACCCTGCAGAGCGGTCGCAGAATTGGATGCGGATGTTGGGAGCAGCGCAGCGAAATAGTGGCGACGGCGCCAATGCTGCCTTGGGTTGGAAGGCTTGGCTGGGTGAGGGATGACGGAGCCGGTTGGGAAGGATCAGCCTTGTCCAGCAATCAGGCGCCACATTGAACCAGCGCCTGAGTGAATGGCGGGATCAATCACGGGTTAGCGAAGAGATGCAAGAGTGCGCAGCTGTTGTGAAACTCGTGAAATTGCGAGCATATATTGTTGTGTCGAGCATATCTTGACTTCGACGTGAACTATACTCAGTCGGCGATATGTCAACTGTGGCGGTGTCGGCGGCATCGGCACTGACCAGTCCTGGCCGTTCTGCCCGCTTGCGCACTTCCAGCATCAGGCTCAACTACTTCGGAACTAATGTGGTAATACGGAGCTGATCTATCCCGTCAGTTCGCCCCAGAGACATAATCGGCAGGCCTCCGAAACTCTGTACTGTGGTAAACCTGGGGGCAAAATGGGGCATGTGCCTGACCAATGTATTTTCGCTTGTTGTGAAGAAAGACCAAGATCTCCCCGAGTGGTTCGGAACCCGTTCCTGACGCTGAAAATCCAGCTCCTGCAGCTGAGTGTCGCCACGGCGGCGCTTGTCGTAAACCAACCACACCCCTCCACCAACAGCCAAGCAGACGGGTCAGGTCTTCCGACAGCGACCGGGAGGCTGTGCAACCTGTGCTGTCCAGAAGAAAGGATGATTATCCGACGCAGGACGAGCCAAGAGAATTGTGACGAATATTCGGATCATTCTTGGTGCAGCGCTACACTTTAATACCAGCAACCCCGAGGAGTTACCCTTTCTCTACTCGATTCGACATTCCGAATTGAGGGACGAAGCTCTGGTTCCAAGCAAACACGTGTCTCAGAACTTTGGGCGGACAACGGACGGAAAGCACAGGCCACTAGATCGGCTGCAACCTTGCGGGGCCTTACCCCTGCAACAGAGGGCATCAACGACGTCATAATTCTCAGCGGAAGCTATGAGAGCTAGGAAGAGCTCCCACCTTTGTGAATGAATAATGTAGTCAACCAACTTGACGGGGGATGTCCCCACGAATGTGAGTTTCCGTCCTCCATCTTACGTGTGACTCTGTAGCGACTATTTCACAAAGCATTCCGCGAAAATGTTCTCGTCGTGTTTTGGTCACCGTCAGCGATCTGACGAAGAAGAGCCTCTTCTCCCTCAGTACGATGACGAGACTTCGCTACAGCGCCAACTGCATCAAAAGCTGCACACGCTGCAGATGCTTCGCGCGCTATCCAAAGGTTATATGCCGTCAAATGAGCAGGCCATCGTCAATCTTAGGACTCTACTTTCGTCGAGTGTCTTGAACCCCGACAACAGCCATCTCAGCGATTCGGGGCGCGCTCTCGTTCATTTCACTCGGCAGTGGATCAACCAGCTCATCAAGTTGTTGCAGAACAAAAACAGCCATGACCAAATCCAGGATTTTCTCTGGTCCTTGACCAAAGCCAGGGTGTCGTTAGACGTGGAGGACATTGTCGAGCGCGCGGGCAGAGCCAAGGCAAAGGCAGATACAGCTGCTTGTGAGTATTTCACTCTATAACAGGACACTCGGAGGGGCTGACCTTCTCAGTATACAAAAGTGCTCAAACCGTCGGTTCCTTGCTACTCACGAACTCAGACTTCCGTCTTTTCCTCTCTGACTTGAACGTCGTCTGTCGAGAGGTCTTTAGAGACACTGCGTTCGCCCTGTCCGAGGCTTCAAAGGAAGCAGGGAAACGCTTAGAGCCCCCAAAGGAGCAGCAGGAGGCTCTCAAAGAGCCTAGTCATGAGGCCAAAGGCAGTCCGTCCCAGAGAGGCCTTACTGAGGAGGTAGCTGAGGTGGCCGAAGTTATCAAGAATGGGGTATCAAAGGTAGCAGCGGAAGCAGAGAACAGTATTGTCGACAAACTCAAGGGGCCGGAAAGAGATACGTTGATTGAACGCCTGAAGCAGGCCGTGCTGAAACTTCGACAGCGGAGAGACTACACGGACTCAGTCTCCACCCTATCGCTCCTTCTGAAGCGTTACGCCATGGTGTACTCTCGCATCGCACATGATACTCTCGAGGTTGCGGATGACGATGTTGACCGCAATCCAGAGACAGATCAAGCACTCAAGAATCTTTGGATCTTCATCAGGTCTTTCGGAGATGCCAAGGAGTGGGATGAGCTGGAGAAGAGACTCAACAGGGTCGTGGAGCATGGTCAGACCGACCCGGAGTTTGAGAAACTGGTCGGAGAGCTTGGAAATGCAACACAAGAGATGCTCACAGATCCCTCATTTCTCGACAATGCAGAGGAACGTTTCCAGGAGCTCCGGAACAGATCCCGGAATCTGGCTTCTCGCTCCTCACTGAGAGATGATGTGGATGGGTTCTTGTCCCAGATACACACGACCTTTATGTCGGTTCTCAGGGACGAAGATGTTGCAAACTTGGTAGGGACAAGCACGAAGCTCGCCAAGATACTGTCACCCGCCCACCAGTACGCAAATACGGATCTACTCGAGGACGCAATCAATTTCTTCATCCCTTTGCTAGCTCAGTCGATCCATTACATTCCCATTCCCAGAGTTGAGATTTCGACGCCGGTGCTGGATCTGCTGCTAGAGAACCTCATCCTAGAGCCGGGTATTGCCATTAATAATTCGTCATTCTTTCCTTACAAATTGCGAGTCGAGACTTTCAATGACCTAGAAATCCGCAAGGCGAGATTCCGCACAACCTCGGCTATTCGGAGCCTGATGAGAATCAAGATTGACGGTCTCTCGATCCGAGCAGAAGAGGTGGGTTTCTGGCTTCGCGCGCACTCTGGTCTTCTCTGGTTGGCAGATGAAGGAATCAGCTCGTTTGCACTTGGTGAGAGAGGACTCGACATCCAGCTCGATGTTGAGATCGGGAAAGACAGATTGGAGAAGATTCTCTCGTTGCGGAATGTTAAAGTACGGATACACAAGCTAAACTGGACGCTGCGCAAGAGCAAGTTCAGTCTGTTGTCTTGGCTCCTGAGGCCTTTCCTCAAGCCAGTGATTCGGAAGACGCTGGAACTCCAGCTGGCAGCAGCCATCAAGAATTCCCTTCACTTTGCGAACCGAGAGCTTATCTACGCCCGGGAGAGACTACGGGCCACAAGGGTCGCCGATCCCAAGGACCTTAGCACGTTTGTCAAAGCTGTTTTAGCACGGCTGACACCGCCGGATGACCCCGATCTTCAGACGCGGGTCGGAATCACCCAACCGGGACGGGGAGTCTTCGAAGGGGTATATGCGCCTGGGAGTATTGCCAAGCTGTGGAACGAAGAGGCGACTCAGGCGTCTCAGAGAATTCGGGAGAATGAAGCTGGCGGATGGAGAAATAGCGTGTTTGACGTCCATGCGACAATGCTTGGCTGACTGACCTCATCCGTAATATAAAAATGTTGCGCGTAATTCAGTGGTTTTCTGCCCACTTGCTGCAATTCTCATGAATGGGGTGCCGAGGCGAGGACTGCACGTGGGTGAGTAGGTAATGAAGCTGAATCGGATTGGTTGACGGGGAGGTGGTGGGAAGGGGCGGCACGATGACCTCATCCCGCAGCCAGCACTCTGCATTGACATCCAGCCATTCCAGCCGCGTCAGCTACTAGCACAGCGAGGGCCACTTGCAAACAAGGAACAGACAGTGCTCCTGGGCAGGGACAACCAAGCCACGAGACCCTGAAGATGCAAAGCTGTGACGTGCCCTCCTTGGGGTCCAATGATAGAGGAGAGCAAAAAAGGGTCCATGCCAGGTTTCGGAGTTGCCAGAATCTTGCAATGACATGATTCCCCTTGATATATAGCCGCTCTCTTTAGTCTCTCCGTCGCCGAGGTCTTGAAGATTTATTTCCTCAACATTGACATTGACACCCCGACGTCTTTCTTGCATCCCAATCTTGTCATCAACCACACACACACACACACACACAAACAAACAAACAAACAAGCACACAGTTGTTGAAGAGTACCTAAAACAACCGCCAAAATGCTCTTCGCCGACATCTTCTCCATGATCCTGCGCCTCGCCGAGCTGGCGTTTGCTGCCATCGTCGCAGGCCTCACTGGCGCCTACCTCCACGCCGTTGAGGGCACCTCCGCATGGTCTCTCGGCCGGTTTATTTACACGGAAATCGTCGCAGGCTTGTCGATTCTGTTTGCTATCGTCTGGCTTTTCCCCTTCTCAGGGTCTTTCATCCACTGGCCTGCCGACTTTGTCATTAGTGTCATGTGGTTTGTGGCGTTTGGGCTCATGGTCGATTGGCTTGATGGGGCGTGTGGCTACGTCTTTGACTGGAGGGGCGTAGATGTTGAGTTTGGGGGCGTGAATACTTGTGCCCAGTGGAAGGCGAATGTGGCCTTTGCATTTTTGAGTGCTATTTGTTGGCTGGCTAGTGCGATTCTGGGGTGAGTTTCCTTTTTATTTCCCCCCTCTTCCTGTTCTCTTTTGGTCTTTGGGGGATACTGACCAAGTTGAACCACAGAATCTATTGGGTTCGTCGCCATACTGCCCCGGTTGCTACCACCGGCACGTATCACCGGAGGAGGTGGTACCGCTCGCGTGTCTAAATCCAGCCACCAGGGCCTCCCACGTCAACTTCTTGGGTACAATCTTGAAGGATAACTTCCACCAAACCCCCTTACTGGCTACCTACATACCGACAAAACTTTTAATTATTTACCAACTGTGATACCCGTCTTGTTTTGTTCATTTTGCTTCGAATTCGGACTTTCCAGTTTTCTTTGTTGATCACTTATGTTCATTCCCAATCCTACGATTATTCCAAGAGGGATAATTTGTTCGTGCGGATATTTGTCTAGTTCTAACCACGAGGAGGAGTGGCAGGACCATTTCCTGGTCGGCTTGGGGACCTTAGTCGGAGAGAAAGTCATTAAGTTTACTTAATTCACATACATTTCCATGACCTATGACCTCGGATACTTTAGTATTTTTGGCGAGGCTCTCCCTGCCAGACTCAATCCCGTAGATTTGAGGTAGTGTGTAGTTCTCTCGTGTTCCGTAGCGAGTACTCCCAATGAGACCGCCAGCCCACGTGTAGCAGCCCTGCCGGTCCGCAGCCTCTGTTCCCATCCCGTACCGTTTAGTTATCTCCACCTCCGCTGTGTCCCTCTTGGCTAAAGGAACCGGCGTCATTGGAATGCTTTCACGGAGAACAAACGGGGGGAGAGTGACAAGAGTCGATGACGTCGACGGCGCCAAGCGAAACAACCCACGGGTTGGAAAATGTGGGGTAAAACGACAGGGGTGCCTGAGCTCTCTCTCCGCCTCCATTCCACCTCCCAAAGCTCCCGAGGACAACCCACAGAACTTCACCTTTGCAGGGATGAAACAGCTTTGTAGTAGGTACATTTTAATGATTTGTTCATGTACATGATTTCGGCGGTCAGGTACTCTGTACTCTGTACCTGTAGATGGCGCCCGAGGAGTTACGCCACCTCCATCCTCCACGACGTAACGTCACCAGCCACAAAGCCATCAGCATACGTAACTGGATGATAGATATTGGTGATCGGCCCGAGTGACGTTTTAACACAGCTACTGCGGAGCTTTCCCACTTTCCCTTTCCAACGGGGAATCGCGGAGCCGCTTTACGCCCCCCCTCTGCAGCCACAGTAGTCAACGACGCACCGGTTGATCGCCCCTTGCATATGCCGGGACGGGCGAAAAGAGCGGGTGGATCCAATCACCTGGCTTTGCTGAGACAGGCACGTGCCGTTTGCGTTTTGTGACAAGCAGCTCTTTTTTGTTGTTGGCTGGGCTGCTTGGTATGGGGATCTCTTACCTCATGCGTCGTCATAGCTTCCAGCATCAGTTCGGTTCATGACCAGACGGTGGGCGAGTGTGGGGCTACTGAGCCCGGGCTTGTTTTGGAACAACACCAAACGCAATACAACAAGATGGAAACATGTTATTATCCACTACGTCACAGTGAGGTCTTTTACCCTTCGCCTTTGCCGTGCTTGCCTTGCGCGGCCGTCGGTCTGGCCTTGCTCCATCCCATCTAGTCCAGTCCCATCCCCGCCCCGTTCAGAGGAGGGCGACCTGCAAGATGATGCCATTGTTCTCCAGTTTGCTTGTTTCGGGTGATTTCGATCTCAATGCGACCTGTGTATAAGTAAGAGGGTTGCCCTTCCTGTCTTCAGCGTACCATCCATCATTATCATCCATCATCTTCTCAGGATATCAACAATCACAACAAATCAGAACACACACACACACACACACACACACACACACACACACACTCACAAGGACTTTCACCGCACAAACCACCAACATGTCCGGCATCGTCAATAAGATCAAGGAAGTCGTTCACTCGGACAAGTCTCACCACGGCGCCCCCGAGGGCACCCACGGCCCGCACAACTCTCGCGTCGCCAACGCCGCTGATCCCCGTGTTGACTCGGACCGTGACGGGTCCAACAACATGGGCATGGGTTCCGGCAACACCACCACCACAGGCCGCACCGCTGGCCACGGCGAATTCGGGAGCGGCACCGGCACAACCAACCCCTTCTCCTCCGGCACCCACTCCGGTGGCACCGGTGGCATCGCCAGCGGCATGGGCATTGGCCACAACACCCACCACGGCACTTCCGAGGGTGCTCACGGCCCGCACGGCTCTCGGCTGGCTAACGCCGCGGACCCCCGTGTCGATTCCGATCGTGATGGTTCCCGCACTGTCGGTACCGGAACTGGAACTGGTATGGGAATGGGAATGGGCACCGGCGGCCATGGCACTGGAATGGGCCTGGGCAGCAGCACGGGACACAGCTCCATGGGCTCTGGCCCGCACGGCAGCAAGATTGCTAACGCAGCGGACCCGCGCGTGAGCTCGGGACAGAACACGGCTGGTCCGCACAGCAGCGATATGATGAACAAGATGGACCCGCGGGTGGATTCGGATTTGGATGGAAGTAAGACGGTTGGGGGAAACAACACGTTCCAGTAAGTAAGTATCACGCCCTCCAAATTCACAAGGGAAACAAGAAGAGAGGAACTGACGGGAAACAGATCTGAGATGACGGGGATCAACAGAGATCCCACTGACGCAGCCCAAGTTCCCCCTTCGGTGCTGAGGCAGCATATCGGTGAGGTGCAGATTCAGCATGATGATGTGCACCATGGACGGGCGAGACGGAATAGTGTCAAGTCACATCAAGAAACATTCCGGGGACTCTGAAACTCTTTTTTTTTGTTGGGGGGGGTGTTGTTATTCTAAGATACCATCACGTTGTTGGACAGTAGTCGGACTGTCTACTATGTCACGCTCTCCTTGATGTCCGCCTGTATGAATAGCTCTGCTGCCGTAGTGCTTCTTGTGTATGGTAACCGCAACAAGTACACACTGCGCTTTACTTCGTCTTCGCCTTTTCCTTTGCCATCTTTCTATCACCCCTTGTTGCAGATTGCATGGCAAATCTAACGTCATGTTTAAATTTCGAACTCGTTTAAACTCCGACCCTAAATCCCGATTATATTCTCATCGCCAGTAGTCGAGGTACTGATTATCCCCGTTTAGCTCGCCGAGATCCGAATCGACAATCGCCATCTTGGAAATCCGCCAACCGGACTGCATCGTTGACGTGCTGCCCTGCACACCGGTCCTCGTACATATGCGCGAGGCGCGCAGAACGCGAAGGCGGGATGCAACCTTACTGGTAAACATCAATGTGTTCGGACAAAGCAGCGACGCCGACCCGTCAATATCAAAGCCTGGTCCGTTTTGGGTGCGAATCAGCAAGCTGAAAATAGTCCAATGATACAAAGTAGGTAGGTGGCTGTCGGAATCGTTATGCTCCCGGCCTTCCGCATTGTGGCTTGCTCTTCCAGCAACATGGTACGCCAGGAACAAAAACAACTTGGACGCCTGCAGCTACTGCGCGCGCAACTCTCGCGTCCATGCGCGGTTTCGTCTTATCTGCAGCTTTCACCACCCTGTAATTATCGACGATTATTCATTCCCGCCGCTCGTCAGCTCGGCTGGGGTCGCTGGGCTGAAGGAAGGGTCCTGGAGGCTGGAGTTACCCGGCTGACGCGGGGGAGCTTGAGGTTGCGGTGGGCGGGCGCATGCGGGATACAGGCCTCTGCATCCGCGACTACCGAATCCGAGGTCTAGGGAGAGGAAGGACCCTTGTTAGAACTTCTAGAATCCAAGCAAACGCGAAAAAGTCGTACCATCTTGCCAACCAACCCGAACCTGATTAGATATACCACAGTGCGCGTTGGTGGCGTCGAGGTTGCAGCGGCTGCAGAGTCTTCACGAGAAAGTGATTTTTTTGCCCATTAGACTTCGGAACGCGTCGTCTAGCACCTTCCGTTTCTTGGCGCGATCACTGGCAGCTTCTTCCGTCATAGCGGTCGCATCTTCATACTCCTCGTCGAGTCCTTCAAGTTGCGGAATCCAGGCGCGAATCTGACCGTCCATGTGCCCGCTATATATCCCACCAGCGGTATTCGTTCCACCCATGACTACGCCGCTCGAGCTGCCGCTTCCCCCTGCTCCTCTCCACACAACTGCACCTGTTAGTTTGATCATTTGCGATAAGTCTTCAGGTTGTGGTACGTACTGCTTGTCAAGCGGTTCCCGGTGGCCCGCTCTCCTCTCTGCGCAGCAACCGCTGCCATGGTTGGGCCCATCCCCCGCAGACGCGTCACAATGGAGCCATCGTGCATGTCCATAATGAGTATCTCATTCTCGTTGGGGAAGAATAGCAGGTCCTTCTTGTGTCGGGTGAGGCCCAGGGGGGATACAAACATGGCCAGGGTCCCAACGTGACTGTTTCGGATCGTCGGCCCAAAGTTGGCCAGCGTGTTGGCTCCGGTGGCGGCATCCCAGACATGGACCTTTCTATCGTGTCCGGCCGAGACAATGTAGGCCCCATCATCGGTCCAAGTGAGGCCATTGACCGGTCCTAGGTGGGCCTTTGCTGACATGCGGATGCCTCTCCTCAACCCAGTCTGCGAGGAACTCTCGGATGTGGCGTTTTGCGGAACGGGGCGGCTGAGAAATCCCAGACTGTCCTCTTGATCGAGAAGGCCAATAAGGCCATCCGCTTTCCGAATATCCCAGATGCGCACGGCACCGTCAACTGAGCCGCTGGCAAGAACGTTTTCATGGACCGGCGACCATGCCACAGCAAGATTGGCCCCGGCTATACCATCAATTTGACCTGGCGAGACTAACGACTGCACCGCTGCGGCGGAGCGGAGATCAACCAGACGGACAGCAGGGTGCTGCGTCCCACATGCCACGAGGAGATGAGAAGCGATAGGCGAGATGGCGTGTGTGTAGACTTTGGCGCCCAGAGCAAACGACCCAGAAACTCGGGCCATGTCAGTTGCCCATAACTTCAGCGTCTGGTCAAAGGAAGAGGACAAGAATGCCGCGCTGTCAAATGGATAAAACGAGAGACGCGTGATGCCGAAACGGTGTCCGCTCGCAGAGCCGGCCCCGGATCCATAGCCGGAGTCGGCGCCGAACCGGGGGTTGGATCCGGCCGGTGCTGGCAGTGTCTCGGCACGGGGAATCGAAGCCACGGGACGGAAAGTGTGAGGTGCCGACGGGTTCCCGCACTGCTCGAGATCCCATATTCTGATGGTTGCGTCGGCACCTCCCGAGACAAGTCTAGATAATAGGTAGCACAGCAATTAGTTTTCTCATGGCCGCATCCCTGTCTGTCCCATTAGTCGAGGTTGCTCACATTCTGCCATCGAAGCGTTCCAGTGCTAGTGCAGAGACTCCAGCCTGGTGCGCCCAAAGGGATTCGCGTCTCGACTCCACAGCTTCTGCGGTAGTCGTGAATGACAACGATGACGATTGCGTTGTGGCTCCATTCCGAGTTCTTGGCGGACGTTCTCCGCTGTCGAATTGAAACCGCAGCGCTGAGCGAAACGATTTAAGGAGTTTCTCGGTCTGGATTCTCGCAAAAGCATCCGGAGGGGTGTTACCCGAAGATCGTTCAAATAGGAGCGAATTCATGCATGCATGTGGCTCTGAGCAGCGATGGTGAGATGTAAGGGCAAACAACCTAGATGGGATGAAAAAGTGCTTGAAATCGGACGCCGTTGCCTACAGCTTTCCAGGCCCGTGGGGTTGTCGCGGCTTTTGGCGGGGGCGGGTCTCGGATGATGTCGCTCGTAGCAGATTCTTTAGGTTCCCGCGTGCGTCTTCCATCGACAACAAACAGCCCCGACCATTTGTTCGCTACTGGCGGAGTCTGCAACGAGTGAATCTCTATTTCTCCATCGCATGGCATAAAGATGCAACCGAACCCCAGCCCTGTATGGGACTCAATTCCAAATCCAACTAGGAGCCCATCAGCGCCTTCCAGTCTAGAAGGCACAACCTCGTCCAGGCGCGGGAGGAGACGTCTAATCAATTTATTCGACGCCGTTGCAGGTAACTACCCCCTTCCTACGTCCAAAGCATGACACTCACACTGTTTTGCAGGTCGCGTTACCGCGAAACAGACATTCCGAAGTCCGGCCCGCGAGCTCCTGAACCACTCTGTTTACGGCCCGCGATCATCGGGCCACTATTCGTCCACAGACCTGCGACTCGCCCCCGAAGACGTGCTCTTCCGGCAAAAGAAGGCCCCCGTTCGCTACGCTGAGCGTGACATATACTGGGCCAGCGACAACCTACCCGATGGCCATCTGCCTGATTCGGACCTGCTCATGGCAGTCCACGCCTACGCCAGCCACTTCTACAAAGCCATAGCCAGCACACTCGCCGACCCAGGCAGTCACTCCCGGGCTTTGAGTGACGAGCAGAGTATGGATGAGACGGCCCTGCTTGCCTTTGGTATCCTCCTCGAGGAAGCCAGTCGCGACACGCTTGGGAAACGAGGGGATCTTGTGTTTATTGAACCCGCCGATGACGCTGTTGCCAGCAAGAACGACCATGGCAGGCTACCCAAGAGAAGGAAAGTCGCACACGACGAGTATGTCGAAGGGAAGCCTTGACTGGCCCTGCATGTGTCCCCGAGTTTCTTGCCCCGTGGTCAACGGAGCTCCCCCATTTCTGATCTCCGTCAACAGTTCCTCGCCATTGTGTCCCCTCCTCACCTTCGGACCGACATGACCGCGACCTACCTGACTGGGGTACACGTACAGTCGATTACACTACGGGCCACGGGGTACCTCGGACGGAAATGTCGCGGATACGGTAAACGACCGTTGGCTCGTCGCATCCCCCCCCCCCCCCCCCCCCCCACCCACCAGAAAAACCCACAATCCCCCCCCCCCCCCCCCCCCCCCCCGCCAACCCCCCTCTCGTC
>Ga0247765_1001041_pt1 | contig 16154 bp, 15 predicted proteins | sample UWRJL106311C6_FD_179949 | JGI IMG/M metagenome (GOLD analysis project Ga0247765, IMG submission 179949) | Plant litter microbial communities from Arlington Agricultural Research Station in Wisconsin, United States - UWRJ-L106-311C-6 | ecosystem: Environmental > Terrestrial > Plant litter >... | reverse complement strand
ACCTCGATCCAGGCCCTGGTGGAGCGGCTAGGGCGAGACGACCCTGAAACGGTCAAATTGACCGGTATCTATCACAACCTGATCCGCTACTGGGCCGAAGTATGAAGAACATGTCTCTATCCCGTATGATGACATTTGCGGTGATTTCAGCGCTGGTGATGCTGTCGCTGGCGTCGCCGTCGTCGGCCCAGCAGGGTACCGCTCCCGCCGCGCCGCCCGCACCTGTGGTCCAGCAGGCGCCTGTCGTTTCGCAGCTCCCGGCCGCGCCCCCCGATACAGCTGCGGCACAGCCTGAGCGTGAGAAATTCCTGAAAGCTGCGGCGGCCGAACTCAAGGAATTGTCGCCCTGGACGATGTTCAAGTCGGCCGACGTGGTGGTCAAGGCGGTCATGATCGGCCTGGCCTTTGCCTCGCTGGTGACTTGGACGATCTTCATCGCCAAGATGGTCGAGCTGGCCGTGGTGCAGCGCAAGGTGCGCTCCGCGCTGACCAAGATCGCCGACGCGCGGTCGCTGGCGGAAGCGCAATTCGCGCTGGGCTCCAAAGGCAGCGTGCTGGCGTCCTTTCTGGCGGCGGCGATGCGCGAGGCGCGGCTGTCGGCGGGTATCTCGAGCGACGCCGGTATCAAGGAGCGCGCCGCGTCCAGTTTCGCCGAAATCGTGCGCGCCGAGGCGCGGCGGATCCGGCTCGGCATGGGCCTGTTGGCAACCATCGGCGCGACATCTCCCTTTGTCGGGCTGTTCGGCACCGTCTGGGGCATCATGAACAGCTTCATCGGTATTTCGAAATCGCAGACCACCAACCTCGCCGTGGTGGCGCCCGGCATCGCCGAAGCGCTGCTCGCCACCGCCATCGGCCTGGTCGCGGCGATCCCCGCCGTCATCATCTACAATCACTTCGCGCGGGTCACCAAAGGGTACCTCGAACTGGTCAACCGGGCGTCCGGCGCCGCGGGTCGGCTGCTGTCGCGCGATCTCGACCGCACGCACGTGAGCAGCGGCCAGCGCAGCCGTGGAGCAGCGGAGTAGGCGATGGGCGCGTCACTCGCAGATACCGATGGTGATGACGACGATTTCGCGGAATCGCACGAGATCAACGTCACGCCGTTCATCGACGTCATTCTTGTCCTGCTGATCATCTTCATGGTTGCGGCACCGCTGTCGACCGTCGACCTGCCGATCGATCTGCCGACTTCGACCGCAACCCCGCAAAAGAAGCCGGACAAGCCGACCTATGTCAGCATTAAGCCGGATCTCTCGGTTGCGATCGGGGAGAACATGGTCAAGCGCGTCGACCTGGTGCGTTCGCTCGACACAATGCCGGATGCCAGCAAAGAGCGTTATGTTTTTCTGCGCGCCGACCGCGCTGTGCCCTATGGCGAGTTGATGGACGTGCTCGAAATCCTGCGTGCCGGCGGATATTCCAAGCTCAAGCTGGTGGCGCTCGAAGGCGTTCCCGATACAGCGGCGTCGCCGATGGCGCCGGTCAAGCCTTGACCGGCCTCGACGAACAAAAGCCCTCCCGGCGGCTCTGGATTTTTGCCGCGGTGGTCGCACTCGCCCTTCACGTCGGCGGCGCGGCGCTCGCGATCGTGCAATTGCAGAACGAAGCGGAAGACGATGCGCTCGGCGCCACGGCGATCGAGGTCGGGCTTGAAATGGCCTCCATGCATCGCGAGGTAACCGACCTGCCGCCGGGTCCGGATACTGACGCTTCCGCGGCTTCACCCCAGCTCAACGAGCAAAAGGCCGAGGTCAAGGAAACCGATCTGCCGCAGGACAAACCGACCGAGCCCGAAGAGGCCGACCGGGTGGTGACGGAGACCGAGTCGAAGAAGCCCAAGGAAGACGACCCGAAGATCGCGGCCGTGCAGACCTCGGCTTCGACCGAGTCGGTCGCCGCCGAGGCCACCGCCACACCGAGTTCGGAAGCGATCCCGGAAGGGCCGAAGTCCGTCGCGCCCGTCATCGGCACCGGTGAGAGCGCACGGCGGGCCCGCGTGACCTGGCAAAAGGAGCTGGTCGCCCATCTCGACAAGCACAAGCGCTACCCGAAGGAACGGCAGCAAAAATCCGCCGAGATCCAGATTCGCTTCACGCTCGACCGAATGGGCCACGTGCTCGCGACCGATATCGAAAAGGGCTCGGGCGATGCGGCCTTCGACGAGGCGGCGCTGGCGATGGTGCGGCGCTCCGATCCGGTGCCGATGCCGCCGCCCGTCATCGCCGACGAAGGCCTGACCTTTACCCTGCCGGTGATCTTCCGCGTCAAGACCAAGGGCTGAAGTCGGACGTGTAGCCCGGGCGAGCGAGGCGACCCCGGGAGCGGTGCCAGCCAAATAGACAGCCGTTTGTTGTGCTCACTGTTCCCCGGAGTCGCTCCGCCCGCCCGGGCTACGGGCACCACGATGCCCGAAGGTCATCATGCGCGAGACGGGTCCAGAATATACGGCCTCACGCTATCCATTCGCAGCCCGAGGTGCGCTATCTCCTTGTCAGACAGGGCTCGCAAGACGGTCCTCTTGTCTTTTCGAACAATACCCGGATAGCGCAGGATGGCCTCTTCCGCGTCACTTGACTTGCGCGATCCAACCGCAAAAAATCGGGGATCGGTTTCCCGCTCCGCCAGGCGGAGCTCGACGATCCAGCCACATGGCGCAAGTCCCGTTACATCAGATTCATCTCCGCACGATTGCTCTTCCAGACCGACTTGGCTGGCCATCGGATGCGAAGTTTCGAGGCTCGGTATCGGCACCGGTATCGACTAGCGGCGTCCGGATCGCTTGACTTCGGCGACCTGAAGCTTCTCTCCGGAAAGCTTGCCCCCGGCGTGAAGGCTGCTGCAATACCACCAGACTTCATAGTATCTCCAGGCCAGGAACATTCCGGTTTCCCTGCACTCCTGGTAGGTCTTGTAGTTGCCTACGTTTCTGCAGGTGGTCGACACCATAGAAAGTCCTGCTGAAGACCCGGAGCATCCGTTCCACGGTTGATTGCCGTATTTGAAGCTGGTCTGGCAGCCGTCGGTGCAATTGCTGGAGGTCTTTTCAAGCGCGGCAATCCTAGCCATCACTGAACCGGACGCCGGATTTCGAGCCGTTGTCGATGCCGATTGAGCGGCTGGCGATGTCGGACGTGCCGAAACCGTGTTTGCCACCGGCGGCGCCTGCCGCTGGGGTCTAACCACCGGCTTCGCCGCCTCTGCCGGCGCCTGGACGGTGATGCTGGGAAGCCGGCTGGTGGTCGCGGTTTGCGAGGCTGCTGTGCCGCTCAGCAATATCGTCGACAGGACAGCGAAAACTGAGGGGGCGACAAGGCTCGATGATAGTCTCATAACTCGTTCTCCCAAATGCCGTCCCCGGAGCGGATCTCGCTACCTATTTCGATTTTCCGCGGTAACCCGGAATTTCCCCCCATTCAGCATGCCGTTGCAGTACCACCAGGATCGTTGGTGATTCCAGCCCAGGAACATTTTGGTTTCGACGCATTGCACGTAGTCCCTGTGCGTGAGCGTGTCTTTGCAGGTTGCTGAGAAAACTGAATTCCATCCGGTCGATTCACTGCATCCAACCCAAGGGTCCTTGCCGCGTCTGAAGCTTGATTCGCAACCATCATTGCAACTGCTGGCCTCTCTCTCGAGCCGTACAAGCTTCGCCATGACAGGCCCCTGCGCAGCCGACGGCGTCCCTCCCGACGTTTGAGTTGTCGTTCGGGGGGCCGGCCCTCTCCGGAAGCCGGCGCCGGTGTTTGCTGCCCGTTCCTGCCTCTGTCGTGGCTTCGCTTGTTGCTCCGGCGCCGTGACCGTGACACCGGGAAGAGGGGAGCTTGCCGTGGTTTGCGAGGCTGCCGTGCCGCTCAGGCCGCACAACAACGAGGTTGACAGGATCGTGACAGCAGCGGGCGCGACAAGGCTAGATGCTATTCTCATAACTTGTACTCCCAAATCGGCGCAGTGACATGCATCTTCCACGCTCGCGACAGAGCATTTGGTCGGGCGCAGCATTCGCCGCAGTGCAGCGATCTCGCTTCTCCCAAAAGAAGATCAGCCTCACTGGAAGCGTCCGATGTATCCCGTGAATTTCCGCGGAGGCTGTTTTTGAAATTTTCTATGTCGGGCCGGCCGGACGACACAATACGTTACAAAATGGGATGTCACTTGCCGCCGCGGTTGGCTACTCTGGCGTGTATGGGCAATCCGGACCACATTCTCGTCGTCGACGATGATTTGGGTTTGCGCGAGCTGCTGGACCGATACTTTATCGGCCACGGCTATCGGGTCACGACGGTCGCGAACGGCCGGCAGATGCGCGAGGTTCTCGCCAACCACCGGGTCGATCTGATCGTACTCGACCTCATGCTGCCGGGGGACGATGGCCTCACGCTTTGCCGCAACTTGCGCGCGAATCAACCCTACGACATTCCGATCCTGATGCTGACGGCGCGCGGCGATGAAGCAGACCGCATCGTCGGTCTTGAGATGGGGGCGGACGACTATCTCACCAAGCCGTTTGCCCCCCGCGAGCTGCTGGCACGAATCCGCTCGGTGTTGCGCAGGACTGAGATGCTGCCCCGCAACCTTGCGGCGTCGGAGAAATCCCGTCTGTTTCGATTCGGCGAATGGAAGCTCGATACGGTCGGGCGTTTCCTGGTCGACGCCGAGGGGACCGTGGTCTCGTTGAGCGGCGCCGAGTATCGATTGTTGCGCGTGTTCATCGACCATCCTCAACATGTGCTCAATCGCGATCAGCTGCTCGACCTGACACAAGGCCGTGAGGCGGAAATCTTCGATCGGTCGATAGACCTGCTTGTCAGCCGCCTTCGCCAGCGATTGCGCGACGACGCGCGTGAGCCGTCCTACATCAAGACGGTGCGCAGCGAAGGCTACGTGTTTGCAGCCGTTGTCGAGGCATTGCAGGCGCCGTCATGAGCGCGCGTTTTCGGCGCATGGCGGCGCGTCTTTGGCCGGGCTCCCTGTTTGGCCGGCTTGCGTTGATCCTGTTTTCCGGCCTTGTAGCAGCACATGTGCTGGCCTTCGTTTGGATTGTCCTCGACCACATGGCGATCGAAGACGAAATGGGGAATAAATTTGCTGCGGTGGACATCGCTGAAGCGGTCGCGATCCTCGACTACGTCGAGCCCAATGAAAGACCGGCCTGGCTCGAACGCGTCTCTCGGCTCCACTATCGATACTTCCTCAAGGGAGGAGGAGAGCTGGAAACGGAGTTACCCAAACGACGGCAAGCGAACATCGCGCGTTTGCGGGCCTTGCTGGGACCCGACCTCGACGCGAACTTTGTCTACCCCGATCCACCGGCGCAGCGTGCCGTCCTCGTACATCTGAGGGACGGCAGCCCGCTGACGATCGAGTTCTATTGGCAGGGGGCAAGCATTTCCCCGTGGTTGCCAACGGCGCTCGCCGTTCAACTCTGTATCATTGCATTCTTCGTCTGGCTGGCCGTCAAGCTCGCGACGCAACCGCTGGCTCGGCTCGCCGGGGCGGCCAACGGCCCGGATTCGGATTTGCGCGGTGAGCCGCTGCCGGAGGATGGCCCAAAGGAAGTCGCGCGCGTCGCCGCCGCGTTAAACGCCATGCAGCGACGCATTGCCGAGCAGGTCGCGGAACGGATCCAGATTCTGGCGGCGATCTCGCACGATCTTCAGACCCCGATCACGCGCATGCGGCTGCGCGCTGATTTCCTGGGCGACAGCGATGCCAAGGAGAAGCTGCAGGGTGACCTGCAGGAGATGCAGGTGCTCGTCAAGCAGGGTCTTGCCCTGGCGCGGGAGTACGACGCCATTGGCCCGCCGACGTCAACGCATGTCGCCGTCGAAGCATCGCCGGAGCCGCCATGAGGGGCCGTTTTCGGCGCGTGGTAGCGCGTCTTTGGCCGGACTCACTGTTCCGCCGGCTGGCGATCATCCTGTTCGCCGGTCTTCTGGCAGCACACGGGCTTTCCTATGGTCTGGTTGCACTCAATGTTTTCGGCCTCAGCAGCGAGGAAGGCGATGACTATTTCATGAGGTACATCGCGACTGCGGTCGCTGTTCTTGACCGCGTCAAGCCCGAAGAACGGCCCGCCTGGCTCGAGCGGCTCGGTCGACCCACCTATCGATACGTTCTCAGGGACGGAGGCGAAATCGAAGCGGCGCCGCCCAAACGACGACAAGGGAATCTGGCGCGTTTGCGGGTCATGATGGGAGAGGGCCACGACGCGCAAACCGTTTTCTATCTCGATGCACAGAATCGGCGGCGACTGGGCTGGCTCATTCATCTGAAGGACGGCAGCCCCCTGATGCTCGAATTCGTCGCGCGGAGGACGGTTATTTCGCCTTGGTTGCCGGCCGCGTTCGCCGCCCAACTCTTTGCGCTCGCATTCTTCACCTGGATCGCCGTGAAGCTCGCGACGCAGCCGCTGGTGCGGCTCGAGCGCGCGGCCAACGGTTTCGGCTCGGATTTGCGCGGTGAGCCGCTGCCGGAGGACGGCCCGAAGGAAGTGGCGCGCGCCGCCACCGCATTCAACGCCATGAAGCGGCGCATTGCCGAGCAGGCGGTGGAACGGATCCAGATTCTGGCGGGGATCTCCCGCCGGCTTCAGACCCCGATCACGCGCATGCGGCTGCGCGCTGATTTCCTCGGTGACGGCGATGCCAGGGAAAAGCTGCAGGGCGACCTGCAGGAAATGCAGACGCTGGTCAAGCAGGGTCTTGCCCTGGCCCGCGGCCGCGACGAGATCGCCGGGCAGCGGTGCCAAACCGATCTGCATGCCCTGATCGACAGCCTCGTCTGCGACTATTCCGACGCCGGAGAATCTGTTCGATTTTCCGGAGAACGCGGGGTGACGATTTTCACGCACCCGCAAGCCTTGCGCCGCATCATGATCAACCTGATCGATAACGGGCTGAAATTCGGCGAGGATGTCGAGGTCGCCATCGATGCGCAACGGTCCAACCGCATCACGATCACCGTATCGGACCGCGGCCCCGGTATTCCCGACGAGCATCTGAAGTCGGTATTCCTGCCGTTCTATCGGGTCGAGGCTTCGCGCAATCGCGAAACCGGCGGGACCGGACTTGGCTTGGCCATTGCTCAGCAACTCGTCAGCGCGCTCCGCGGCACGCTCACGCTCGCCAATCGCGACGGCGGCGGATTGGAAGCGAGGGTGGAGTTTTCGAGGTGAGATACGCTACTAGCGCGATGTGCGTGCAGTAGCTTGCGCGGCGTCTATCCATTCGACTCCGGGTGCCTGGGTTTGACGCAAGGTGGTCTCAACAAACCCGGTAAGCAGGTCTCGCACGGCACCTGCTGCATTGGACAAAGGAAAATTGCCCGACGAGATGATCGAGCACGTGAGAAAAACCGGCGGCTCGATTGCCTCGGGCTCGCCGAGGTCGTCGCCCGACATGTCGGAGAGATCCCCCTTTGGCAGCACCGAGCCGCCGACGCCGGCCCGCACCACGGTGATGATGTTTGCCACGATGTCGACTTCCATCACGACGTTCGGCGAGAGCCGTGCTGCCGCAAAAGCCTGGTCGAGCGCGGTGCGGGTCATGTTAGGGGCAGGCGGCAGGACGAGCGGCATCGACGCGAGATCGGCGAGTTGCACCGGCGTGCCTTTCGACGCCGCGCGATGACGAATCAGGAACAGTCGCTGCCGGAACAGCGGTGTGCGCGCGAAAGTCGGCGCAAACTCGTCCTCCAGTACCAGCCCGAGGTCGAGCTCATGCTCGCTCACGCGCCGCTTGATCGTCGGACTGTCGGAGACCGCCATCCGGAGGACGACATCGGGCAGGGATACCTTGCAGTGCTCTATGAATGCGATCGGCGCCGTCGTCAGGAAGGTCGACGACATCCCGAGCCGCACAATCCCCTTTGCAGGCCCCGTGCCCGACCGCACGATGCCGGGAAGCTGCTGCAACCGTCTCAGAATGGAGGATGCCTCCCGATAGAGCACCTCGCCTGCGGCGGTCGGGCGAACTCCGCGCGCGCTGCGCAGCAGCAGGCTCACGCCGAGCTGCTCTTCGAGTTGCGCGATCTGCTGGCTAAGTGCCGGCTGCGCGACGTGGACCGTGGATGCCGCGCGTGAAAAGCTGCCAGCCTCGACGACGCTGACGAAGTAATGCAGATGGCGGTACTGCATCATGCGATCAGCTCCGCGCCGGGTCGCGTATTCGCCGCGATCTGGTCCTTCATGAAGCGGATCAACTCGTTCTTCACGGCCTCGCCGGCATGCGTCAGCGGAAAATCGCTTGAAGAAACCAGGGAGCAGGTCAGGAAGATCGGCGGCTCGATCAGCAGCGGCTCGGCGAACGCGCCGGGATAGACGTTCTCAAACGTCCCGGCGTTGAAGATCGAATATCCGACCCCCGAGCGCACCGCTGACAGCTCGCTCAGCCCGGCATCCGTCTCGGCGACGATGTTCGGCGTCAGCCCCGCTTCCGCAAAGGCGCGGTCGATGACAACACGCCGGTGCCTGGGGAGCGGCGGCAGCACGAGCGGCAGTTTGGCGACCTGCTCGAGCGGGATCGTGCCCCGATACCCCGCCAGTGGCTTTTTAATCACCAGATACAGACGTTGCCGGTAAAGGGGATGCCGTGAGAAATTCGGCTTGAAGTGATCTTCGAAGACCACCGCCATGTCGAGTGTTTGCGTCTCGATCCTGGCTTGCAGATCGTCGCTTTCGCCGTCGGAGAATTTCAGCGTTACCTTCGGCAGGGCTTGCTTGCATGCTGCGACGGCGGGGCCGGCAAGGGCGCCTGCGATCGCCACCGTCATTCCGAAGTTGACGACCCCCTCCACCTCGCCGCTGCTCGACCGTACCACGCCGGGAAGCTGCTCGAGCTGGCGAAGGATTTCGGTGGCCTCGGAGAACACGATCTCGCCGGCGGCGGTGGGGCGCACGCCGCGCGAACTTCGCTCCAGCAGGACGAAGCCCAGCCGTTCTTCAAGCTCGCCAATCTGCTGACTGAGCGCCGGTTGCGCGACATGGATCTCGGCGGCCGCACGCGAAAAACTGCCGGCTTCGACGACCTTCACAAAGTAGCGCAGATGACGAAACTGCATTGCCGCGTGCCGCCCCGATCGCTTTCCTGGCCGGCTGCAAGCCGTTCGTCCTGTCCGGTTCGACCGCGGACCCGCCAGTCGGCAATCTTGCACAGGGCGAGCGGCCCGGCACCTGCAAAGTTGTCGCGACACGCGATGTCGGCATGGCAGGGCTGTATCGATCGAAGGTCCGAAAGGTTCAATCGAATAAAATCACGAACGCTTGACGGCCTGATCGGCCATATCGGCCACCGATACCTCTATATCGAAGCCGTATTTGTTTTCGATGCCGGTCTGGATCATTTGTCTGCCCGCGCTGGCGGCGAACCATTCTGGACTGCCCCGGCAATGAAGAGGCAGCAAGATGCGAAAGCTTGTTTACCGTGTGATCTCGGCCTGTGGCGCGCTCGGCTATGGCTATCCCAAGGAGTCGCTCGATGTGGCTCTGCGAGGCCGGGTCGACGCCATCGTCTGCGACGGCGGCTCGATGGACGCCGGTCCGTACTATCTGGGCACCGGCACCGAGTATTTCGAGACCGAAGCGGTCAAGCTGGATTTCCGCCACATGGTCGAAGCCGGTTCACGGATCGGCTGTCCCGTCATTCTCGGAAGCTGCGGCATGGCCGGCGGTGACCGCAATCTCGACTGGATGATTTCGATCGCAAAAGAGGTCTTCGGCGAGCTTGGCATCCAGAATACGAAAGTTGCAGTCATCCGGTCCGAGATCGATCCCGAGATCGTCATTGGTGAATTCCGGAGCGGCAGCCTGCGCGCGACCGGTTCCGGACCTGAGGTCGACGAGGATGCGCTGCGAGAAAGCACCATCGTCGGACAGATGGGCATCCATCCGCTGATCACGGCGCTGGAAAGCGGTGCGCAATTCATTCTCGCCGGCCGCAGCTGCGATATCGCGCTGTTCGCTTCCGACATGATCCGCCGCAATATCGATGCCGGGTTGGCCTACCATGTCGGTCACGTGCTGGAATGCGGGGCACTGGCCTGCGATCCCGGCTCGCCGTCCGACTGCCTGGTAGCTGAAATCTATGACGATGGATCGGCGGTCTTCACCGCACCCAATCCCGCACGCCGTTGCACGGCCTATTCCATCGCCGCGCACTCGCTCTACGAGGAGAGCCATCCGCAGCTGCAATACTATCCGGAAGGCATTCTCGTCATGGAGAAGACCCAGTTCTTCTCCCGGGACAGCCGCAGCGCCGGCATTCGTGGCAGCCGTTTCGTTCACGCCGGAAAGCCGTGGCCGTGGAGCATCAAGCTCGAAGGATCGCGCCGCCTCGGCGCCAGAAAGGTCTCGCTGATCCATCTCGATCCGGCAGATCTGGCGAAGATCCCGGCCGACATTCTGGTCTATGGCCGCAACGGCGTACAGACGCGGCCGGTCGGCGACAAGCAGCAGGAACTCGGCATCATCGTCGAGGCCACCGGCAAGACCCGGGAGGCGGCGGTTTTGCTCGCCAGTCTGCTGACGCACTACCTCATTCATTACGGCTATCCCGGCCGCAAGGCGACGGCCGGCAACATTGCCTATCCGCTGTCGCCCAATCTGGTCAGTTTCGAACGCGGCGACGGCTCGTTCGGGGCGATCGTACCGAGCGGGACGCGCGATCCCGTATTCTTTGCCAACTACGCCGCGATCAAGGCGGCGGTGCTGAAGCTGATAGCGGATGAGTTTCCGGACGCGCTGCAGAATGCGACCTACACCATCACCGACGCGGATGCCTCGCATCCGGTCGCGCTGCTGCGTACCGTCGATCGCGATGCCGGGCAACTGGCGCAGCGGCACCAGCTGGAGATCGAGCGCATCACGCGGGTCGCGAAGCCCGGTCGGGCTTCGCTGCTCAATCTGGACGCGCCGGACGCCTATGCGTGGTCGCTCTATCACCTTCTGCAGAACGAGGACGTGATCTGGCACACCATGTTCCCGATCACCTATTTCACGGCTGACGGCGCCGACTGGACCGAGCAGGGTTCGGAACGCCCGCGCTATTTCGACATCGGCGAGCGCCATTATCGCGGCAATGTCGACGACCGAACGCTCTCGCTCATTGCCGATCATCCGCCGGCCGGCGCGCCGATCGCATCGCATCGTCTCCTGGACATGGCCGTCGTCATTCGCAGCAAGGATGCCGGCATCAATCGGCTGACGTTCGACATCATCTTCACGTCCGGCGAGAACTACGAAGCCGCGCTGCATTCCAACGCATTCAGCCGCTCCAGTGTGGCGGGGCTGCTCAACCTCCCGGTGGATCGCGTGGTCGGCAGTTATTTCGTCGACAGTTGCAATGCGATCAAAATTTCGATCGACCGGCCGAATATCTCGGCCTCGCTCGACGAGCGCGACGTCTTCGGCGCGCAGCAGCAAGCGGAGATCGAGCGGATGGTCGTTCCGATCTACGCCGCGGCGCTTGCAAAGGCATCCTCGTTCTAGAGCCGCCGGATCCCGAGCCTCGCTCGAAGGCCTGGCGTCTCCCGCAACCATTTGCCGCGAGAAAGCGGCAAATTCTCGATCCGGTCATTTCACCGGTCCCTCATGTCAACAAGAAGGAGAATTCCAAATGCGTAAGACTTGCTTCGGTGCCGCAGCCGTCATTGCGGCCGTCCTCGCTACGGCGCTTGCCGCCGCGCAGCCCGCAGAAGCGCGAGATGGCTGCGGTGCCAACCGGTACCGCGGGCCGGGCGGTGCTTGCCACTGGTTCGGCAGCGGTCCCTATCCGGATGGGTTCTACGGCCCGCGCATGGCCTCGAACGGCTGCCCTCCCGGTTACTGGCACGGTCCGTGGGGTCATTGCCGCAATACGCCCTATCACGGTCGGCTCCCCGGCGGTGGTTGGAAGTAACGGCCGTAAGCTGCGCGATTGATCTCCTGGTCGCGTTCCTGGCAAGCGCGACGACAAACCTGTCGATCCGCGGGTAACGCCGGGAAGAGTGATCATTCAAAACCGCCATCTCATGAGGCGACCATGACTGCTTCGATCCTGTCCAGTACCGGAAAATTACGTCTGGTACGTTGTCTTGCGGCCATTCTGTGCGTGGCGACGCTATCGTTTCGCGTAGGCGATGCCGGCGCGCAAACGCCGTTCTATCGCGCAGCGCCGCAAGAACTTGCCGGGCCGCCCGGTTCGCTGGTTCGGTCCGAGCCGATGTTGTTTGCTCCCGCGGGCGCGCAGGCCTACCGGGTGCTCTATCGTTCGGTCGGCATGCAGGGCGAGCCAATCGTGGTGTCCGGGGTGATCGTCGTTCCGCCCGGACCTGCGCCTGCAGCCGGCCGACCGATCGTGGCCTGGGCGCATCCGACCACCGGTGTGGTGCCGCATTGCGCGCCATCGCTGGCGATCTTTGTCTTTCAGCAGATGGCCGGGCTGCGCCGGCTGATAGAGCAGGGCGCCGTCGTTGCCGCCACCGATTATCCGGGATTGGGCACGGCAGGGCCGCATCCCTATTTGGTCGGCGACAGCGAGGCGCGGGCGGTGATCGACTCGGTGCGCGCCGCGCGCAGTCTGCCCGGCGTCGGCGACGGCAACAGCTTTGCCGTATGGGGGCATTCGCAGGGTGGGCAGGCGTCGCTCTACACGGGCCTGATCGCGAAGACCTACGCGCCGGAACTGCGGCTGGTCGGCGTTTCCGCCGCCGCGCCCGCAACGACTCTCGTGACCTTGATGGGAGACGATTTCAAGAGTTCGGGCGGCAAGAACCTCACGGCCATGACGTTGTGGTCATGGTCGCGGGTCTATGGCGCGCCGATCGACAAGGTGGTCGTGCCCGAGGCGATGCCGGCTGTCGACCGGCTTTCCAACGAATGCATCGAATCGATCTTCGACATACTGGAGCGGCGGCAGACCGAAAAGTCGCTCGAGCAGCAGTTCCTTTCGGTGCCGAATATCGCCACCGTCGAGCCATGGCGATCGCTGGCGGTACGAAACACCCCGGGCACGCTGCCGCCGCAGATCCCGCTGTTTCTGGCACAGGGCAATACCGACACGATCGTCCGGCCGGAGGTCACCCGCGCCTACATGCAGCGGCAATGCAAGGCGGGCGGCAAGGTCGCGATGAAGTGGGTGCCAAATGTCGGCCACGGCTTCGTCGCCAGGGACAGCGCGGATGCAGCGGTGGCCTGGATGATGGACCGCTTTGCCGGACGGCCCGTGCCCAGCGACTGCGGCAAGAACGTCGCAACGTCCGAACCGGCCGAAGCGATGGCGCAATAGCGAGCCATCGATCAGAACACCGTACCTGAAATTGAATGCGTCAATTAACCCAGATGAATATTGAGGTCTCGTCATGAATTTCGCTTCGACGTCATGCGTCAAACGCAACCAAAATGCCTTGCGCTCGGGCCTCGCCAGCCTTTTCGCGCTCGGCTTGATAGGTCTCTGTCCGGCACATGCGGCGGACAAGCCGCCGCTGGCGCCCGACACGGTTGTACCCTTCAGCACCAGCTCACGGCTGTCGGCAGGGATCGAGTTTAGCCTGCCGGGGCTGGCGGCCGATATCGAACGGGATATTCCGCGGCGGCTCGCCAGTATCGACGAAAAGATCGAATGCGTGCATCGCCGGATCCTGCTCTTCAAGGTCAACGCCGATTGCGACGTGTGGGGCTATGTGGAACGGTCCGGCGGCGTCTCATTGTACGGCCGCGGTGATCGCGTCTACGGCTCGGTGCCGATCCATGGGGTGCTTGAGGGACAGGGCGCCAACCGCTTCACGGCGCGCATCCATGGCGAGACCGAAGCCAGCGCCACCATCGAAGCCACGGCGCGCCCGCAGCTTGGCCGGGACTGGTCGCTCGACCTCCATTTCGGCGACGGCTTCCGCTGGAGCGAGCCGCCGGTGCTGCAGGTGATGGGCCGCGAGATTCCGCTGGCAAAATATGCCGAGCCGCGAATCCGCTCGCAGCTCGCGGTGGTCAGGGAGCATGCGCTGGCTGCAGCCCGCCGCCTCGATCTGCACAACAAGGCCGCGACGGCGTGGCGCCATGCGTTCGAACCGATCCAGCTCTCGGATAGCCCGGCGGTCTGGTTGCAGATGACGCCGCAAAGCGTGTCCTTTGCGGGCATGCGCGCAAATCCGAGGACGCTGCGCGGGTCGATCGAGCTTTCCGGGACCGCGCAGACCATCATCGGCGACAATCCGCCTGCCGTGGCCGCGACCGCCTTGCCGATGCTTGGCGAGGACGTGAGTACGCCCGGCGCATTCGATGTCATCCTGCCGGTGCGGGTCGGCTATGATGTGCTCAAGGAAAAGCTGTCGCAGGTGATCGCCGCAATGCCGCAGGTGGCGGGAGCCTCTATCAAGGACGTCGACGTCTATCCGTCTGCGGGCAAGCTCGTCGTCGGCCTGCGCGTCGCCAAGGCGGCCGATACGGATCCGGGTGCCGGGAAGTGGGTTTATCTCTCGGGTACGGTCCAGGCGGATGCCGGCGGCCGTGCAGTCCGGCTCTCCAATGTCGGAGTCATGACGGACGATGAGGGCCTCGCGCCGTTGACCGATTCCATCGCGACGCAGCTCGCGTCGAACGTCAATGTCGACTACGGCATCGCCTACGACAATCTGCTCAATGCCGCCAACGCGAAACTCAATCGGCCGCTGAAGGACGGTTTCCGCATGGAGGGGAGTCTCTCTTCCGCGGCGCTGGAGAACGTGTCGCTGCCCGCCGATGGCGTGGTGATCGCGGTCCGCGCCAGCGGCGGACTGAGGATCCTGTACGGCATGTGACGGGGCGCCAAAAAGTGCTGAGAATTCAATCCCATGTCTACTGTGCATGGGGTTGTTTTCGACATTTTATGTTTAGGCAAGCAAAAGCCCTCTCCCGGGGCGGGAGAGGGCTTCGTGATGTCATCCGAAGTCGCGGCCCTCAGGTCTTCTTCAGCATCGGGCAGACGCTCTTCTCGAGCGGGATGAAGGCCTCTGCCGCCGGGATAGTGGCGACGAGGTTGTAGTAGTCCCACGGATACTTCGAGTCCGCCGGCTTCTTCACCTCGAACAGATAGGCCGGATGGATCTTGCGGCCGTCGGCGCGGACCGAGCCCTTGCCGAACAGCGGATCGTCGGTCGGCATTTCCTTCATCTTGGCGACGACCGCGCGGCCGTCATGCGGATTGCCGCCGAGCGCTTCCAGCGCCTTGAAGTAATGGATCAGCGAGGAATAGACGCCGGCCTGGACCATGGTCGGCGGCTGCTTCTTGAACTTTTCGTTGAAGCGCTTGGTGAAGGCGCGGGTCTGGTCGTTCATGTCCCAGTAAAAGGTCTCGGTGAAGTTCAGGCCTTGGGCGACCTTCAGTCCGAGTGAATGGATGTCGGTGATGAACATCAGCATGCCCGCAAGCTTCTGCCCGCCCTGGACGATGCCGAACTCCGCCGCCTGCTTGATCGAGTTGGTGGTGTCGCCGCCGGCGTTCGCGAGCCCGATGATCTTGGCCTTCGAGCTCTGCGCCTGCAGCAGGAACGAGGAGAAGTCGGCATTGTTGAGCGGATGCTTGACGCCGCCGAGCACCTTGCCGCCATTGGCGGTGACGACCGCTGCCGTATCGCGCTCGAGCGCGTGGCCGAAGGCGTAGTCCGCGGTGAGGAAGAACCAGCTGTCGCCGCCGGATTTCACCAGCGCCTTGCCGGTGCCGTTGGCGAGCATCCAGGTATCGTAGACCCAGTGGACCGTATTCGGCGAGCATTGCGCGCCGGTCAGGTCCGATGACGCCGAGCCCGAGTTCAGGTTGACGACGTTCTTTTCCTTGGCGAGGTTGGCGATGGCGAGGCCGACGCCGGAGCTCGCGAGATCGACGAACACGTCGACCTTCTCGACATCGATCCACTGCTTGCCGATATTGGTGCCGACGTCGGGCTTGTTCTGGTGATCGGCCGAGATCAAGTCGATCTTCCAGCCCTTGGCGAGCAGTCCGGAATCCTCGATCGCCATTTGCGCGGCGATACTCGAGCCGGGGCCGCCGATATCGGCGTAGAGGCCGGATTGATCACCGAGACTTCCGACCTTGACGACCTTGTCGAGCGTTTGCGCAAACGCGCCGGTGGCAAGCACCAGGCTCGTGGTCATGACCAGGGCTGCAATGGATCGCTTCATCTATCCTCCTGAAATTTTATGGGAC
>Ga0247765_1001040_pt1 | contig 16163 bp, 13 predicted proteins | sample UWRJL106311C6_FD_179949 | JGI IMG/M metagenome (GOLD analysis project Ga0247765, IMG submission 179949) | Plant litter microbial communities from Arlington Agricultural Research Station in Wisconsin, United States - UWRJ-L106-311C-6 | ecosystem: Environmental > Terrestrial > Plant litter >... | reverse complement strand
GGTTATGCCTTTTTGAAACGCGCAGACATCCAGTCCCGAGAACCACACTACCAAGCAAAGCCGGGCTAAACGGTGCCCTCCCCCTCCAGAGACACCCGTTTCTTCGCGGCATTAAGAGCCTTGAGCTTCGCCGTGCCAATCCCTGCCACACCGTCAGCCTGGTTATCGCCGAGCCAAGGCTTCTTGGAATCGCCCAAGATGCTGCCGGCCAGAAAGTAAACCACCAAGCCAAGGATGATGAGGACAAAGGCAACGGGGTATAGAAAGTGGATGATATATCCAAAGACTCGGATTCCGATGATGACACCCCAAAAGTTGGCTGTCAGCAGACTAATGTCGAAGACGGCAGCACTCCCCATGCGGAGCATCAGGGGTACAAGCGAATAGAAGATGGACAGGGCGAGCGTATACCCAACCAGGTATCCGCCAACAGGGCCAGTCCATGAGGCCTCGCGGAAAGAATCGCGATCAAAAATGGCGGCTTGAACGCCGTTGATGCAGACACCAAAGACGCCGAGGAAGGAGAGCACTTCGTAGACAGGCCGCTTGCTGACGAACCACTCCTCGAACACGTTGCTGATACCATAGAATGTGGCACCCAAGAGGCCAAACAGGTCGCCCTTGAGCATGTCCACACCGGGTCCGCCGTTGACGCCAGTCAAATGGTCCGATGCCAGCAAGATGCCCATGCCGCCGCAGCAGAGAAAGATTCCGGCGATCTGGAAGGGCTTGTAACGCACGCGGAGCAGCGCAAAGGAGATGATGACCACGCAGACAATGGACCAAAAGTTGAGCAGTTGTGCCGACAGAATATTGGTGTAACGGTAGGCCAGCACGGTGAAATAGTTGCCTTCGACATCAAGGAAGCTGAGGATAAAGTACTTCCAGCCATCGCGCAGCACGATGTGGAACCACTGGCGGGGACCAAGGTGGTACAGCGCGATGGGCAGCCAGACGAGCGTCAGCAGCACGTAGTTGAAGATGGTTTGGAAGGCGGGGATACTGGTGCCGGCCTGGGCGAGGAAGGTGCTGAAGGTGTTGGTGGCTGTGATGCAGAGCGACAAGACCTGGCCAATTGCTATGATAGCCCAAAAGTCGACCGTCAGCAGGTATGAGTACCAGTGCATCTTCTTGGCCTCAAGCTTGCGGAGACCAACTTCGACAGCTTCGGATTCCGAAAGGCAATCGGCAGGATTCTCGGTCCTGGTAAGCTCCGGTCCTGTCGTATTGGTGGTGGTCCCATAGTCCTCATGGGCCTTGGAGAAAGCCGTCTTGGTGTCTTCAGACATGCTGTCTTGTGTGGGAAGTTCCCAACAGGAGTTTCGAGTTTATTTGCAGTACAAATCAGTTTTGTTTGCTGCTCTAAGTCTTTCTTTCGTCCCCAAAAGCAAGCGCAAAGACTTCAAGTCGCTTGCTGAATCACTGCCGTTTCGGGCGGCACATCAACCCGTGTGCCGAAAAGCTGAGGAAGAAGCTGGTGGGTGCGGATTTGGCGTAGGACATGTGTGAGCGAGAAAATGTCTTGTGGACGGTGTGCATCAAAACCCAGGAGGGGATGCGGTGCGGTGCTTGACGACAATCCTTGGAGCCGAGAGCCTAGGAAGCAAGATGATGAGTAAGAAGCAAGTTGAGAGGGGATGTGGATATATGCTGCTGTTGGGGTTCGCCAGTAGACAGGTTAAGAAGGCAGGGAGGTTAGGTCGGTCAGAAGATCAGAACAGAAGATGGTGTGGAGGAGACAGGGAGAGCAAAAGTTTTGGCCTAGTGGTGATGAAAGTTCACGCTACCATCCCGTCCCGAAGGTGGGGCAACCTTGAGAACTCGCGGGGGTTCCCATGCGGGATCGGGAACGGAAGGCGGGCGGTAGCGGCAGACGCACAGGTGTATTTCTCGCTACCAATTGGATGCATGTACGGAATTGGTAAAAACGGCCAATTACTATTTGTCAAGAACTTCCATGCTGCTGCTGCTTCACTCCAGCCCCAGATCCGGTCCTGGTGATGACACCGCTTTCATCCACGAAGCTAACGGCTTGCTTCAGCGCCAATTCCTTGGCGGTGTGGTCGGCCTCATGCTCGGCGGGGATGTAGGCCCGGAGGACACGGTCAATGTAGCTGCGGGGCACGCCTTCTTTCAGAGCATCGCGAATGCCTTCATTCATGCGATGAACATATTCCGCCTTTGGCTTGTTTCCCTCTCCGGAACTGCGCTTGAAATCGATGTAAACCAGCATGCCCTCGACGCTTGCTGGGGGTGGAATTTCAGCCGTGCTTTCGCGGCACTCGCTGTTGTCCCTCAGGAGTGTACCCTTGTCCCAAAACTCGACATTGATGATGCGCTTCTCGTAGGCTTCGGGAACGCCTTCGTTGATGTCTAGCCGCTCCTCGTCTTCGGGCGTCAGCTCGTAAATCAAGCCCCAAACCTCATCGGCGCTGGAATTGGTCTTGGTGATGTTGGCGTAACCCCGCGCATTGATGATCCACTGATAGCCCCGCAGTCTGCCAACGCCAGTGAAGGGCGATGACGGACAACGCCTCGACATCTGGTCCAGCCACAAGTTGCTGCCGTAGCCAAAATACGTTTTGATCGGGTCGGGTATCGATTCCATCGTCTCTTGTTCCGCTGCTGTGAGCCTTGTCAGGTTTGATGGGAAGCGGTTGGGTTCAAATGTTCAACGGTTGAGGTGATTTTTTTTCGGCTCTGTGCCCAAGGTTCAAATCCAAGAGCCAATCCTAATCAAACTTGACGTTGACGCCACTATCCAAACCACCTCAGGCCAAGCCGAGACAGAGTGATTAACCCTAACCCCGCCAATGATAGTAACCGTCTTACATGTATCCTCGCGGATTGCTTCTAGAGCCTGCCGCTGGCCGTGTTCCGCCTCGGTGTTCAATTCCAGGGACTCGGACAGATGATGCCTTGGTCCGAGATCTAGTTAAAACCCGATTGGCTTACCCGCAGGCACACATAGAAAATTAATATGTTACGCTCGCAAAAACTTAGCCTTCTGGCTCAGGTCAATGGTACCCCACCCAAAACTGTTGATTAAACATACCGAACAGTTGGAGCCTCGGCATGAACCCGGCCGCTGTCACACTTTTGACGCATCATAGGTAGGTATAGAAGCAGGGAGGATACATGTATTGATGTATCTCTACCAATTTGAACGCTGGTACATACCTAGGTTTGCTTACTGATGGTTGCTCGGAGATTGTTCACGGAGTTTGCAATGGAGATAAAGCTGTCTTCTCCGTTAGGTACACCGCACTCTGCTGTTACAAGAGCGAGCATGATATGTTAGAATTTGCGAAAAGAGCTGGTATAAAAAGTCCAACAGCAACGATGGATGAGCTTGCCATCCCCTTCACCACATGCAGCATCTTCCTATGAGCAGCACATACGCCAGCATGGCACCTGAAACTTACAGAAAGGTTCAAGGAAAGCATGTCCTCATCCTCGGGGGTTCTTCAGGCATTGGTCTTGCCGTGGCCGAGGCCGCCATGGCCGATGGAGCCAAAGTAACCATATCCTCATCATCCCAAGCCAAAATCGATTCCGCCGTTGCCTCCCTATCCTCCTCGTATCCAGGCAGCACCGTCTTTGGCATTCCCGCCGACCTCTCCAAACCCAGCGTAGAATCCGACCTCGACAATCTCTTCCAGTCGGCCCGATCCGCTCAGGGAGTCATCAATCACGTCGTCTACACTGCGTCCGACGGCCTCTCCCTCGGCGGCCTCGACTCGGTAACCGCCGAGAAAATGCATAACGCCATCCATTTCCGCATGGTGGTGCCCATACTGCTGGCCAAGACGGCTGCGCGCTATCTCCCCAAGTCGAACCTGTCGAGTCTTATCCTGACCAGTGGAAGTCTCTCTGATAGACCGACAAAAGACTCGGTGGTTGTCAGCTACTTCGCTGGGGGGTTGGTCTCGCTGACCAAGGCGCTGGCGGTTACTCTGGCGCCGGTGAGGGTAAATGTGGTGCGGCCTGGGATTGTGGACACGGGGCTCTGGGGATTCATGAGCCCGGAGGCTAAGGCGGCAATGGTAAAGGGCGCCGAGGAGAAGATGCTGACGCGCAAGGTTGGGGTCGTCGAGGATGTTGCCGAGGCGTACGTCTGGCTGTTGAAGGATGGGAATGCTACAGGGGCGGTTGCTGGGACTGATAGTGGAGCATTGTTGGTGTGACGGCCTGACAGCCTCTTCCCCTGTCGAGTTTAGAGCAGCCTTGCTGGAAACAGGACAGGGTAGAAATCAATCCATATACCTACTTTCTGCTGCTTTTTTTGCAATCGGCTTCAAACAGGCGTTATCAGCTTGTGCAAAGTGCTGGCGAATTGCATACGGACTAGAACAGGCGTATATCGACGGCATCGCCGTGCAGGATTCAAAAATCAAAGCATAGAAATCATATGCTGGATTTCGATTCTCTATAATATGTAGGTATCTAGTCTTTTTTTAAATTCCCTTGCGTCCTGCTTGCATATTCACAGTTGTCAATGTCAAGATGAAAAGTCACGTCATCGAATGTTCCAGTCACCGTCCGCAGTTCCGTCTGGTTTGGATGAAAGTCCTGATTGGCATGAAATGCTACCCCCTTTGTCACTTTACTCCTAAGCAGGATTGATGTTCGCAATCCTTTGTATGAATTCTCTTATTCAAGGCACGTACTGAACCACGGCAGTGCCATGGGTCGACTGTGGCCCCAAGGAGGGTGCTAACTGACTGTGCTATTATTGCGCTCTGGCTTCGGCGGGCAAAACTTCGGGAGCTTCTGATGGAAGGAAAGAACGATATGAGGATCAGGAAAGAACGGCCACGGTCAGCTGTTTCACAATTTCAATACTGCCCTGTTGCACAAGATTGATTTCCTTTCACCACTAGGGAATTTCCTCACCCTTCAGCGTCACAAATCTCTCTCCCTCTCTTTTCTCCAGTAGTGCCACCATCAACTTTACTCCTACTCGCGCTCTTGCCGTTCACCTGGAATGCACACCGCAAAAACTTGTTACCTCTCCTAGCTGGCACGTACAATCAAACTCCCCTTTCCGCACCACCGCCTCCCACACTTCATCCACCTTCCTGCAATCGTTCAGTCCACCGCAACCATGTCGACCGACGAGAGAATCGAAGAGACTGCGGTAATGGACCAGTATAAGAAGTCATGGGTCTACAATGGCTTCCGCCAAGTCAAGAAGAAGTTCTACCCTGATGGCTTCCCCAGTCACATTGATCTCGGCATCGTGTGGCTGGAACTCGATCGTACGCGCAATGATCCCAGCCTTACGCGCCACGCTATGTGGGCACAAATCAGGGCTACCTTTCAGACTGCCGTGAGATGGCGGCTCATGGGGCACGAATCGTGGAGAGAGTCCGAAGCTGTGAACGGTCGCCTCCCAGCTTGGTGCCGACCGGAGATTTTGCTGGCAATCAAGATCCTCGGCTTCTTCAAACATGGCAAGAATGTGTGCCCGCAGCCTATGAACGAAGTCTGGCATATCCTGAGGCTCAGCTTCATTCTGGACGAACCTAGCAACCGTACTGTTGATCCCTACTGGGAGGGCGCCAATTTTGACGACCCTGCCTGGCTGGCGGACCATGTCCATCCGTGGAAGAAGATCAACAAGCAGCCTCCTTTCAACATCAATCAGAAGTTCCGTGCCGACTTCATCCAAGTCCATCGTCCTCACTTGGTCGAGGCAAGAAGACCGGACCAACAGTCCATTCGCGGTGCTTTGGCAACTACGCTGCCAACCCTTGCACCATCCCCGGCGATCAACTTTTCCACTCCGCAAATTGGGACTGGCCTAGTCAAGAGTATCGAAGAACCCATCGTTGTCGACGACGAAGAACTCGAGAACGAATCAAATGGAACTCAAGACACGGGCGATCACAACACATCAAGCGCCAGATCGAGCCAATGTGGCGACTCGGCCGCTGGAGGCACCGAGACAAATGACGCTGCCAAATTCCCTACTCATCAGGTCTTTAGCGGAGCCCCCATGCCTACATTCGCACCCATCAGCGCGGTCGTCAATCCAAGCGCAGCACGAAAGGCGGTCAAGGAGAAAGAGGACCCAGGCTCGCCGAAGAACAACTTCGGCGCCAACCTTGGCCGTATCGACAGAGAAGTGAAGGCCATGAGAGATAAACTGGACCAGTTCACACAGGGATTCCAGTCGCAGCTGGCCAATAGCCTCAAAGACCAGCACGATCGCTTTAGTGCGACCATCAACAACGCGCTGAGCGGTTTTGACAACCGCCTCAAGCACAACGAAAATGCCGTCAACGAGACCAAGAACTCGGTTGCCCATCTGGGAAAGCGCCTTGAGCAAAACGAAAACGCCTCTGAACAGGCCCGAAATGCCTTTACCAAATTGGAAAAGCGCGTCAGAACTCTTGAGGACGGAAGCCAAAAGTCAGCTGCAGAAGACCGATACGAGTCTTCAACACTCCTCTGCAAGAATATGGAAATTGATATGCTCAAGAGCCAGCTGCGTGAAGCAAATGCCAACTTGCAGCGTGTGCAGACCATGCCCCTTGGGCCCTTCCCAACAGGCATGGCCTTTACACCCCAATCCTACCCGCAACAGCCCTTCTTCACGAGCTCGATCAATCACGAGCGGGAGCCTGCAATGTCTCTTGGCCACCTGTTTCCCGTCATGGGCGCACCGTCTGCCGCAGGTCCGTCGACAATGTGGCAAAACTTGAATATGCCCATCAGTCAAATGACCTCTTCCCACATGTCGCCTATTCTTGCGCCCGCCGAAAGAGCCGAGGTGGAGGCAGAACAGAGCGAGGTTCGGGACCGATCCCGCGCGAAGCGGGAGGAGGAGGCCGGGATGAATTAACCCAGAATTTTACATTTCTGTCTCATCAAATTACGACTCGGGAGAGGCACAAACTTCAACCCACTCAATTTCCTTCATCGCAACAAGAGCTTCAACCATTTTGGAGGGCAAGGTGGGGGGATTTGTTTGCCATCTCCGATTTTCTGAACCCACACCGGTCAATCAGGTCTCACCATTACGTCGCACACACAAACACACGGTGCATTCTATACAGTAGAATATAGGCACATGTTTTCCTTTTCACTTTTTACAGATCCTTCATTCTCTGTACCTATAGTTTAGATTCGCGTATCCCGTCGCGCTTTTTCAGACTGAACATTTTTCACTGTAAATAGCTGGGGCAGCATCACTTTGATGAATACCTAGGTACTTACCAAGGTACATTTTGATTCAGAGGATCAGTTATGACATGTCCTTCTCTTTCACTGTTGATTTGTTTTTGTTTTTTTTTTCAAAGTACTTCCTTCCTCCCCAGATCAGGTGGGTACGACGTTCGACCTACCTTGATGGGATGGAGGGACGAATGACGGGACGAATGGGGGGGGGGATGGGACGGCTATAGGGAGGACTCGACTTGTCATACGTCGTCGTGTTGCACGAGACAAGTCACGTAGGGCCGACAGGCAGGGCGGGACAGAGAGACACACGATCATGGCCGTGACCAGACGCCATCCACCATGCTCTTACTACCCAAGTACATACATACCCAGATACATGGGTAGATTTCAGTTAGCCAAATTACTGCCTGAGTCGATCACACAAACAAAACCATAGACCAATGCCACAGGTGTCTGGTGAGCAGCCCTGTCAAGTCCGACTGGACTAAATGTGATTCTATTGATAGCTGTCCAACCAACCCCTTGTGCAGCACGCTGCAGTACAATCATTTGAGAAACAGATCAAACGCGCTAAACCCCACGGTCCCATCATCCCACTCCATGCCGTCCAAGAAGCTAAAATCCATCATATCCATCTCCGGGGCTAGCATCGGATCCTCGTCGACCACATTTGCCACCTCAGCTTCAACATCCTCCCCCGCCAGGGCTTTCAACATCTCATAACACTCTTCTACTCTCACCGTAGCTTGCTCCATAATTAACTTCATGGTCTCCCGTTCGCTGAGATTGGCGTCCAGCGCCTCGAGCAACGAGTCTAGAACCTGCCCGAATGCATAGGACTTGATATTTGTCTCGCCGGCGCGAATCCTCTGCACCCACCACTCCGTCTGCCAGTCGAAAACAGCTCTCAGCTCTTGTATATCTTCCTTGGATGCCATGTTCATGGTTAGGCCCTGGTTTTTGCGCTCCTCCTCCTTGATAAACATGTACTCAAGCGTCAGTGTCAAGCAGGCGTGTACCGGTGTTGAGCGAAACGGCCCGGATCCGCAGATGAGTAGACGGGCAAAATCTGTCGCGGATTGACCGGACCCTCCGCTGGCACGGTGCAATGCAGAAAGGGTTCGAGCCGCATCGACGCTCGTTTTACGAGAGAAATAATGAATGGGACTTCGGAGGGCCTCGTTCCACCAAGGCAGGTGGAGTGCGAGGAGATAGCGGTTCATTGTCATTTCTAGGAATCGAAGTTGAAACGGCGAAGGTCCATCGGTGCCACGCTCGTCTTGCCGGAAGCAATGTAAGCGACGCATGAGAGAGCGGGTTGCCGCAATGAGATCTGCACTGAGCCGAAGCGTTTCCTCATAATCGGCTGTTCTTGACTGCGGGTCGTTGACATGGTTGATAATAGCGAGACGGGTGGTGAAAGATTCAAACAGGGCGACCTGTGCAGAAGTTTGCGTGTACACGTTTGGACTACGCACGGGCAGCGTGTCTTGGGCATTCGCATCCTTGGACATATCATGGTCGTGAGCATTGGCGAGTGGTCTGGTGTCAAAATCTCCCGGCGATATAAGCGGGAGTCCTCCGATGTCGAGACTGGACTGTAAGTCTATTTCGAGGACTGTGGCCCAGATACGTCGACGCATCTCGGCACGGAGCGGCGGCATTCTTATGAGGTTATCGGGGTCATGGTGGAGGCCCATGGCCATCGCGGCGCGGATGAGAGTGCCGGCCGAAATCCATGCCAGGTCTCCTGCCACGCCGGCTGTTTGTTTCGCTAGTTGGAGGAGACACATAATCTGCAGGCCCGCAATGGTCAAGCGGCCCTTCTCCGGTGGAAGCAGCAGCCAGAAGCGGGCTTCGTAGACCCAGCCTGTCGCTTGAGTTCGGTACGAGTGGGTGCCGTCGTGAAAGCAAGCGCCAATGGCCATACATAATTGCATCAAGACGATAAACGCCTGGCTTGCGGTATCTGGCTGTTCCCAATAACGTTCGTATTCAACACGGAAGGAGGGCACGTGGAGAACACGGTATATGGTTTCGAATGTTCGCAGGTAGCCGTCGATGAGGCAGTCAGCGACATGGCGAGGGGGCATGTGCTGACCAATAGACAGGGCCGGGAGATGGGGGACCCGGCGGGCTTTGATGACTCTGCTCAGGGCTTTGCATTTTTGAAAACAACCGTAGATCTTTGACGATTTTTCTTGTTGTGCACGATCCATGAGTTGAAAGAGAACCTTGTACTACAAGGCCAAGGGTTAGCGCCGACAATGTAACCTATATAGGATCAAGTTACCTTGGATGGAATAAGGTTGGCGCCACTCGCCCAATGGCTCTGTCCGAAGAACCTGGTTTTTGATAGCGTTCCGCGTATCGGAAGAGGGACGAAGGTCTTATCAACATCTCTAGCCCCTGTTGGGCTCTCTGGGCTCTCTCCCGGCAGATGGGACTCTTTTCTCAACGACCAAGTGGCTGAAGGCGATCGCTGGCGGCTCAGAGCGGACTGGAGTTGTTTTTCTAGTTGCTTTACCTTTCTCTCAAGTGACTCGACCGCGGTTGCAGAAGAGATGAGACTCGGGGGTGCAGAAACTGAAGGGGAGTCTGCTTGAGCCAATCCACTCCACAGGGCTGCAGAATAGGCTGGGCTTGGGGCCGCTACATGTTCTGGCACGCCGAGGGTGGTAATCCCGAGGCTCGGGCTAGGTTCGAGGAGGATGGGTGCCGAGACAACAGCGGCACTTCGAGATGGGACAGTTTCCCTAACTCGGGCCGACAGGGCCGGAGGCGCTGGAGCATAGGTACAGTCGGGATTTCGCGTACGAACACAAGTGCTACAGGGCGAGGCACGGTCGCAACGAACCTTACGATATCGGCATTGTTCACATGCCAGAGCAGGCCGGCGCCGTTTCTGTGGCGGGTTAGGGCGCTGGGCGTGCATGAACTCGGAGTCAGCCATAGTAATTCGAAGCTCAGTCTAGAGTGCCTCCTTTTTTTCACTCCTGGATACTCGAGAGCAAAGAGGCGATTTCGGAGCTTTGATTTAGGGCGGGAGATGGATTGATTGCATCGAAAGCAGAGAAAAGCTGGAAATGAGATCGCCGAGAACGGAAGGAAGGACGGCTACCTGGCGAAGCAGAGTCAGGAACACCGCGGACAGCTAAGAGGAAGGCGCAGATTGAAGTTTGAGAGTGTGGTGGATATGTCCGGGGATCACACTTCCACTATCCCCGACAAGCCAATAGGATGTCCCCATTGGACTGAATTCGCCGAAAACCCCGGCTCGGCCGAGCCCTTGACAAGTCAGCTGTCAGCAAAATTCAAAGCTCCTGGTTAACGATAAAAACGGTGCCGAGAATTTCCCCCGTCCCCAGCGGAAGCAACAGGTTCGCCACTCGGCCGAAAATCTAAGACAACGCATGTCCCCAGAGAGAATCTTGAGTGCAGGAGGTGCTTCTCCGAGACTCTTGTGCTACCCGGAGCCGATCGGCCCCTCCCTGGATCCATTCTGAGCCAACTGCGCACCATGGCATCGGGTATCGGTGGGTAGGCCCCCATGGGGTTCAATCGGCATCAAACCTAACTCGGCCGAGATGGAGTGGCGGCCCGTGTTCACCAGGCCCTCAGATGGCGACCTCGGAGATATGCGTTGCGTTCATGTTGCGTTAGGTACCAGGTAGTAATCAATCAGTTCCGATGTAGCCCGTTTTCGGCTATCCTGTTCACCTTATAAGAGGGCGAGACGTCACACCTGGTTACCTGGTGGTTCAGTGAAATTTCCTCAGGTGTCATCTGCTTTCAATTGTATCTGCCCTGAAAAGCCGTGTTCAACCTGTGTCTGATTTCTAGCAGTCTCCGAAATGCCTCCGTCGGCTGAGGGGAAAACACCAAAGATGGAAGGCGCACCTGAAGACCGAGCTAGACCGAAAGAACCGGATTCGATGGAGACGCGACGTTCGGTTATGCAGCTGCTGGCACTTGAGTACACGCGGAACTCGCTTCAGGAGAATCAGGCCAGCTCCGCCGCGGAGTCCCCTTTTGGTAGCAATGACCCCGACTCCCCTCTCAACCCACACAGTGAAAAGTTCAGTGCCAGAGCTTGGGCCAGGAATGTTGCCAGAGCCGCCAAAGAAACCGGCCATGGCTTTCGAAAGGTCGGCCTTTGTTTCCAGAACCTCAATGTCTTTGGTTATGGCACCCCGACCGATTTCCAGAAAGATGTGGCCAATGTCTGGCTCGCTCTGCCGTCGACGGTCCGCCGCATCTTCTGCAGCACTGCGGGCCAGACGCGGATCGACATTCTCCGACACTTTGACGGCCTCATCCGCCCCGGCGAGATGTGCGTCGTCCTTGGTCCCCCCGGGTCGGGATGCTCCACCCTCTTGAAAAGCATTTCCGGCGACACCGACGGCATCTACGTCGAGAAAGATTCCTACTTCAACTACCACGGCTTGTCTGCCCAGGAAATGCACAGACACCACCGGGGCGATGCCATTTACACGGCCGAGATCGACGTCCATTTTCCCATGTTGACGGTTGGCGAGACCTTGACCTTTGCCGCAAGAGCACGGTGTCCAAGAGACCTGCCTCACGGCATCGCCCGAGACCAGTATGCATCTTCTGATTCATTTGATTGCTTCCTCACCTCAGCCTATCTAATCACGTTCCAAGGTACTCCGATCATCTCCGAGATGTCATCATGGCTATTTACGGAATTAGTCACACCATCAACACCAAGGTGGGAAACGACTTTATTCGAGGCGTGTCCGGCGGTGAGCGCAAGAGAGTCACGATTGCCGAAGCTACCCTTTCCAACGCCCCCTTCCAATGCTGGGACAAGTGCGTTTCCCAGTGTCTCGCTCCCGCTCAGATCTGACTTAGCTCACACTCACCAGCTCTACCCGTGGCCTTGATGCCGCCAACGCAGTCGAATTCTGCAAGACCCTTAGGTTACAATCCGACTTGTTCGATCAAACATGTGCCGTTTCCATCTACCAAGCGCCGCAAAGCGCCTATGATTTATTCGATAAGGCTACAGTTCTCTACGAGGGTAGGCAGATCTATTTCGGCCCGGCATCAAAAGCCAAGGAGTACTTCATCAATCTTGGTTTCGACTGTCCGCCACGTCAAACAACCCCCGACTTCTTGACCTCAATGACCTTTTCGGCGGAGCGGATTGTCCGGCCAGGTTGCAACCCCCCACGGACACCTGATGAGTTTGCTGCCGCCTGGAAGAACAGTCCTGAGTACCGAGCTTTACAAACAGAAATAGAGGAGTACAATGAGCAACATCCGATCGGCGGTGCTGCCGCTGAGACCTTCCGACAGCTCAAAGGGTCATTCCAGTCCAAGGGTCAGCGCCTTCAGTCCCCGTACGCCCTCACATACCTCCAGCAGATTCAGCTATGCATGTGGCGCGGGCGAGCACGATTCAAGGCAGACCCCTGGCCAGCGATCGGACTCATGGGTGGCAACATAGTTCTTGGACTTATCATGTCTTCGCTCTTCTACAACCTTCAGCAGGATACGGCCTCATTCTACGGCCGTTCTGTCGTCCTTTTTATGGGGATTTTGTTCAATGCCTTCTCTTCCATCCTTGAGCTGATGACGCTCTACGCCCAGCGACCCATCGTCGAGAAACATGCTCGCTACGCCTTTCATCATCCATCAGCCGAGTCTTATGCCTCCGTCTTGGTGGATTTGCCAATGAAGGTGATTGGCGCAGTTTCGTTCAACCTGGTATTTTACTTTATGACGCATCTCAACCGCCACCCCGGAAACTTCTTTTTTTACCTGCTCGTCATGTTCCTCGTCGTCTTGGCAATGTCGGGGATTTTCAGATTCATGTGAGTTGCTGTCTCTCAGCGGAGTCCATTTAGCTGACATGCTACAGTGGCTCCTTATCTCGAACAGAATCGCAAGCAATGGTCCCGGCCACCGTGCTACTCCTGGCCCTACTCATCTTCACTGGCTTCGTCATCCCCTATGACTACATACCCCCGTGGTGCCGGTGGATTTTATACATCAATCCTATCGCTTATGGATACGAATCCCTCATGGTCAACGAGTTTCACGGACGCAATTTCACCTGTTCCTCCCATGTTCCATTCTACGCGGACCCCAACACCAGCAATGCGGCATGTGATGTCATCGGAGCCGTCGCTGGCCAGTCTTTGGTCAACGGGGACGCCTACATTCATTCAGCGTATAGGTATTACCACAGCCATAAGTGGCGCAATTTTGGTATTCTTTTGGTCATGGTCATCTTCAATCACGTGGTCTACCTTCTCGGCACCGAGTATGTCACAGCCAAGAAGTCCAAAGGAGAAGTTCTGGTCTTCCGTCGAGGCTTCATCCCCAAGTCTGCAACACATGGCTCCGATATCGAGACATGTCTTCCCGGGCCTGCTTCAGCTGTTCTCGAGAAAAACGCTGGCTATGAATCGAGTCAAGTGTGTACATTCAAGGGATCGACGGGCGTATTCCATTGGAGTAATGTGTGTTATGACATCAAGATCAAGGGCAAGACACGACGCATTCTTGACAGCGTTGATGGGTGGATCAAGCCAGGCACCCTGACAGCCTTGATGGGGGTGTCCGGGGCCGGGAAAACAACGCTTCTGGACTGCCTGGCAGACCGGCGAGGGGGCGTTGGGATTCTTACGGGTGAGATGTTAGTCGACGGCAAGCTACGGGGTGGAAGCTTTCAACGAAAAACCGGCTATGCCCAGCAGCAAGACCTCCATCTCGCCACAAGCACTGTCCGTGAGGTGGGTGATTTAATCCCCAATGCAGGCACTGTTTAACGGACGCTGACTCGGACAGGCACTTACCTTCTCTGCTCTACTGAGACAGCCGGCAAGCGTCCCAAAAGCGGAGAAACTTGACTATGTTGAGGAGGTCATTCAACTCCTTGACATGCAGGACTACGCCGATGCCGTGGTCGGTGTGCTTGGCGAAGGTTTGAATGTTGAGCAACGGAAGCGGCTGACTATTGGCGTGGAACTTGTTGCGAAGCCACCACTCCTTCTCTTCGTTGACGAACCAACATCTGGCCTTGATTCGCAAACCAGCTGGGCGGTCTTGGACCTCCTTGAGAAACTCTCCAAGGCAGGGCAATCCATTCTCTGCACCATCCATCAGCCTTCCGCCATGCTGTTTGAGAGGTTCGATCGGCTACTCTTGCTTGCCGAGGGAGGAAAAACTGTCTACTTTGGTAAGCAGACATCAATCCGCTACATCAAACACATGTGTGACTAAGTACTTGACCTCGCAGGCGACATTGGCGATAGTCACCAAACATTGACCAGATACTTTGAAAGAAATGGTGCAAGCCCCTGCCCGCCTGGCGCCAACCCGGCTGAGTGGATGCTTGAAGCCATCGGAGCAGCGCCTGGTAGTGTCTCAGAGATCGATTGGCATCAGGTTTGGCGCCAAAGCCCAGAATACCGCGGTGTTCAGACCGAGTTAGCATGGCTACGATCCGAAGAAGGCTTGCCACAACCGTCTGGGGAGCAGGGCAGCTCGGAGATGCAACAGGAATTTGCTGCCTCCTTTTTGCAACAATTTGCCCTTGTCACCAAGCGCGTGCTTGAACAATCTTGGAGAACGCCTTCTTATATCTATTCCAAACTCGGACTGGTCATCACCGCCAACCTGTTCATCGGCCTGGTATTTCTCAACGCGCCTCTGACCATCAGGGGGCTGCAAAACCAAATGTTTGCCATATTCGAGCTGATGAGCATTGTGGGCCAGCTGGCCGACCAGCAAATGCCGAGCTTCGTTGCGCAACGGGCCATGTATGAAGTACGCGAACGGCCGGCCAAGACGTACTCATGGAGTGTCTTTATGCTCAGTCAGATAGTGGCCGACCTGCCATGGGCCACTGTCTCTTCGGTCTTCGCATGGGTACTCATCTACTATCCGGTTGGATTTTACAAGAACGCCGATGCTGCCGGACAGGGCACCGAGAGGGGTGTGCTGATGTGGTTGCTATTTTGGCAGCTGATGATCTGGATCTCGACCTTCAGCCATCTGTGCATATCGTTTGTTGATACGACCGAGATGGGCGGCAATCTTGCCAACTTCCTGTTTGTCTTTGTGTTTTTTTTCTGTGGCGTGATGGCGCCGCCGAGCCAGTTACCCAGTGTTTGGCACTTCATCTACCGGGCCTCGCCGCTGTCCTACTTTGTCTCGGCTGTGCTGTCGACTGGCACTGCCAACGTCGACGTGACGTGTGCGAGCAATGAATACACTGTCATCGATCCGCCGGCAGGGCAGACATGTGGCGAATACATGGCAGAGCACATCGCTGCGGCGGGTGGCTATCTGCTTGACGCGGAGGCTACCAGCAACTGCAGCTACTGCAAGATTAAAGACACGAACGTATTCCTGTCGGCCGTTGGCGCCGAGTATGAGCACCGGTGGCGCAACTTTGGCATTGTTTGGGTGCACATCATCTTCAACATTGTTGCAGCCATAGGTCTATACTGGCTAGTGAGAATGCCAAAGGGGACGAGGAGGGCATGAGGTACGCTGGACGGAATCACCACGAGGTTCTTCATTTGTTCAGTTTCGTTTATTCTCTGGGGCGGCGGCGGGGGATTATACGCACTGGGAGCTATCCCACGCTGAGCCCGGGGAGGATGTTGCGATTTTGTTCCCGCTGGTCTCGACGTCATACCCACAACACCGGAGATTCTGCCGATGCAGGGGACTAACTAATATACAAGTTCACCAGCTCCACCAAAGCCTCACCAGCCGCGAAGAGTTAACCGGAGAAGTAAGCAGTGGTGGTCACTTTGGATTTTGGACGTCTCGGTTGCATTTCTTGGGGAAACCTAGGCATGATTATCGAGTGTCCTTTGTATTAGATTTTGTTACCTCCCCCCTCTTTTTTTTTTTTTTTTTTTTTTTTTTTATTTTTTTTATTTTTTTTTTTTTTTTTTTTTTTTTATATAATTATTTATTTTTTTTTATTC
>Ga0247765_1001039_pt1 | contig 16189 bp, 17 predicted proteins | sample UWRJL106311C6_FD_179949 | JGI IMG/M metagenome (GOLD analysis project Ga0247765, IMG submission 179949) | Plant litter microbial communities from Arlington Agricultural Research Station in Wisconsin, United States - UWRJ-L106-311C-6 | ecosystem: Environmental > Terrestrial > Plant litter >... | reverse complement strand
GGGGGATATCCGTATGTACTGGAAGTTGGAATTTCTGCGCGCTCAAAAAGACCGTCCAGGGCTGCATCCCCTGGTCGAGTGGTCATTCATTGGTCATTTCATTGGATCCCATCCAGAACAAGCCCCGTCACCGGTTGTCGTGTGGAGTTCTGGTTTAGTGTTAGCGTGGGAAGAAAGAGTCTGGGGGAAAGGGGGAAAGGGCACCAGGGGTCTTGGCATTTCTTTTTAACATACCGACGGTGCGACCGGTCAGCGACAAGACCTGGAACAGTGGAAAATGAGCGGCACAGTTCCCCGCCTTCCCCGGTGTGGGTGGATTTGATGGAAAAAGTCCGAGAAAGAGGGGACCTACCACCCACGAAGACATTTCCTTCTTTAGGAATCGGGTCGGAAGTTCCCAGGTTCCAGGACTTTCTCCCCTTTACTTCTCAGCCTTCGGGAGGGTGGGCCCCGGAAGGTGGGGAATCATGGGAGCACGAGCACGGAGGCACGGGATGTGGATACCTAAACTAGGGAATGGCTACCGGAGTGTTACGTCCGCCCCCGGACCCACAGATGACCCAAGCTCGCAAGAATTGCTTGTTAGTGGTCACCGAGACCACCCCCGATGTCGATTACATATACGCTACACACAAACCCCTGTCTGTAATGGCTCTGATTCACTTGACTCGGTTTTGTTTCGCGTTCGTAATTGACATGCCCAAACTAGTCCCTCTTACCGACGAGCAAAATCAAAGAGCCAGCCACTGTCGGTAAGCAAAAATTCTGGTTGGGTAACAAGCACGCGGGAGCTGAAAAAAATATGCACAACCTGACTCGAGCAAAGCAGAGCAGAGCACGGCTGCACATCCCGAGTCCCGAAATGGAGGAGGGACGCGCATGCAACAAAAATAAAACAAAAGTCCCGGGGGGGGCAAATTTAAGCATTTCGTTTCCTTATTCCTCGTCTGGACTGCATATTTCTTGGCTTTCCACCTTGTTGGACCCTGACCCGACCCGACACTCTGGATCCGGATCTCGAAAAAGACATGTCCCCTTTGTAGTGTCCGGTCGGTACGATGCAAGCGCTAACCAGGCCCGCCCATGTCTTTTTTCTTCTTCCTCCTCTTCTTCGCCGCCGGAGCGTGGACGACGAGGAGGAGAAGGAGAATTCCACTTCGTTTGCTGGAAATATCATTGCCTGCGCGGTAGTATGTTGGGTCCTTTGTGGTGTGGGGGTCACGGCCCGGTTCTATGTTCGGGGTAGGATTCTAAAGCTGCTGGGGAGAGAGGATTGGTGTGTTTTGGTTGCCTATGTGAGTTGAACTCCATCCAGAGAAGCCATCGATATTATTATGATGCTTCCGGGTTGACTGGTGCTGACTCGACGATGCGGATTCAGTTACTGTCTTTGGGCTTTACCGTGGCTACCATCTTCCGTACGAGGTCTTGTCTTGACGCATGCCGACTGGGACTGAATATCGTGAGCAGAGTGTAAATATGGCATGGGCTCCCACTTCAAGACAGTTCCGTTGGAGAACTTCCCCAAGTACATGCTGGTCAGTTCAGTATCCCTCCTCTCTGGTCATGTAGGTAGGTACTGACGTATGCAAAGTCCAGCTTCATCGGGACGTTATTCTACCAACTTAGTCTCGCCTTCTCCAAGATCTCGATCCTCTTCCTCTACATCCGAGTCTTTCAGTATCACTGGGCTTATCGGGCCGCCTGGGTTATGCTCAGTATTGTTGTCTTGTACAACGTCTGGGGCTTCTGCTCAACCATGACCCTCTGCGTTCCACTGCATAAATACTGGAATGCAGGGACAGATGGAACTTGTAAACCTGCCGTTTACATGTGGGCGGTGCTTGGCCTCCACGTCGCCACCGACTTTTTGATCTTTTTGCTGCCCGTGCCGGTTGTCTTGTCGATGAAGGCGCTTTCAAGACGACAGAGGACAGGTTTGCTCTTGATCTTTGCGCTTGGATTCTTGTATGTCTTTTTTTCTTCTTTTTTTCTTCTTTTCTTTTTTCTTCTGTTTTCCTTCTCTTCTCTTCTCTTCTCTTCTGAGCACTAATGGATATGGTGTCATGTTAGTGTCTGTTTGATTTCGATCCTACGAATTGTGTGGATCAAACAGCTATACTACTCAAATGACTTCACCTGGGATTACGTCGCCATCAACTACTGGAACTGTATCGAGGTTAACGGTGCCATCCTTATTCCGTGTCTGGTTGTCTTGAAGCCTCTGGTCCGTAAATTCTGGCCGGGTTTCAGCTCTTCCAGTCATGAACCAATCAGTGGTTTTGAACAGAGAGCCAATGCTGCTTGCCCTGGGGAAAGGCGTCAGGACGGGGACGGGGTTAACATGGTGGACTTGGAGGGCCATGGCCACGGCCATGTTGGAGAGGCGAAGACGAAGAAGCCTGAGCCAGTGTACACTCGGACCAAAGCGGAGGGTTTTGTGGAGGGTGAGCACCGGGGGGCATAATGATAATAGAGGGGTTGTCAATCAACTAATTTGTTGTCTCTCTGGGCTGGAGTGATGATGATTTTTGTGTGTTCGTCCATTCGGTCTGATGTGGACTACTACATGTAGTGATCTCCAAGTGACACTGATGTGCTCAGCAAATGAAAGGAGCATTCATCCTTCACACTTTTAAAACCCTCAGCGTTGTCAGCGTTGCCCATCTCTGGGAAAAGTGCGCAGACATCAAGATGACATGGTGAAGATAATAACATGGCGACAAAGGTGACAAATTATGTTGAATTAGCTAACCCGAGGTATATTGCATGGCGGTTGGTAGGTCGAAGGCAAATAGCCTCACCGCCATCAACTATGTGCTGGATCGACACATAGAACACAGCCCGCATCATTTTTATTCACAGAATAATCCACCGCGAAGACTCCTCCGGAGATTCGTTCCCCTCCTCAACCACCTCCATGTCCTCGTCCTCGTTATCAACCCACTCATCTTGATACTTGATTGTAAACGGCCCCGGCGACACCGACAGGTCCGTCTCTGTGGGGTCGCCCAAGGCAGCCCCCGAGGCATGTGGTTCGTCGATCCGCTCTCCCGAGGGGGTGCACGTGATTTTCCGGACCTGGTATCCAAGAACGAAATCTCCCGAGCCCTCATATGCATACCCCTCATTGTGTGACTTGCGAGCGTCAGCGTCTAGGGAAGCCAAAGGCGGGGCTCCCTGCACGCCGACGCCGATGGGCGCTCGCACGGCGCCATGTACACCCTGCTGTCGCGACTCGGTGCACGAAGCCCCTCGCGCAATCTTGATGGCCGTGATCATAAACAGGGGTTTCTTGCACTTGGTTCGGGCCAGGTAGCTTTGGACACTGGCATTTGCGACCTCGGTGTTCATGACCTCGTCGAGCGGTTTGTTGATGGATATCGTCACGACCTCGGTGACAGCTAGGACTTTGTCCAGAGAGTGCGAGGCCTCAATCGACCCGCCTAGAGCCTTGCTGCCGGGAAGCCAGCCCCAGATGCCCGCGCTGCCCGACATGAGGTCGCTCAGCGTGTATCTGACACCGGTCTTGGTGACGCGGGCGGCCGGGAGCGGGGGGTCGACGGTATTCATGGGGTACGCGTCATCAACGCTTCGCAGGATGGACCCGAGGGCGAGGCGTCCAGGCACATATTTGTTGTTGCTGTCACTGTTATCCTCGTTGTCGTTGCTGCTGTTACCCTCGTTGTTGTCGTTATTGTTGTTCGGATTCGGAGCTTTGGCATAGAAACCCTCGGGCGGGGGAATATCGAGATCCGGGGAGAGGTAGAATGTCTTGCCGCTCTTGCCCATTTTGTGAAATATGTCAAAAGTTCTGGGATTGTCGCCCAGGGAGAACAGTCTTATCTTGGGGGGACGAGAGAAACCCAAGGTTGAGTTCACGCTTCACGGCTTCGGGGCCTTGCGTAGATCTTCAGGTCGCTTAAATACCTCAGGATACCTGTGGCCATTTTGGGACTCCCGGTTGGGCTGCCTAATCCTGCCTGCCAAACCTGCAGATGCTTTTCCTTGTTCAACCTGAAAAGCTTCCCGTCCCTCCCCCGCTCCGCCACTTTCATGCACCTTGCTATTGGTTCCTTGACGGTTGTCACACCACGACTGAAGTACAAATGTATGATGCCAAATTTGACGCTGGCTTTTTACAATCATCTAACCCCTAAAAGATTATTAGCGTGGGACTTTGAAAGTATCCAGTAGGGGTTTATGTAATGAATAGCGAGGGGTCAAGCAGGAATAATTAGGCCTCGACTTTGATATTTAGGGCCTTGGAATTCACTCCTTGGGGCCTTAAAGTTTCCATCATAACCCCTTGGAAATGGAAAAGAATTCCGGGGGGAGATTGGCCCAGAAGCTACAGCTAAGCCGTAAACCATGCGAATAACCTGACAAGGGGTTAGTTTGTAAAAGATACTAATTACCATTGCCATTATAGCTGTCACACCCATTAGGTTCTAATTGTAAAACACCCTATACGGGTAAGCTTAAGGTATTCGAACTGGGGGTTAACGCCTTGAAGATAGTTAGCGATTAATTACAAAAGGTACCTAGTTAGATGCCTTGAGCTTCCTTATATAAGGCGTCTTACAATTAAAGCCTATGATATGATATAGTTACAATAGCGATGGCAATAGATAGGCATTTTAGTATAAATACCAGCGTCCTACCCTCTATCTCCCCCCTTTGTACAGTATAAGGGGGGCGCTTGCCACAGTACGAAGAGACATGCTCTATCCAAATAACCCCCCAGGATGCCAATGCTGTGCCCCTCTGTCAGACGCTCCTCTATGGATCGAACATTTCGTTAATGCGCGTAAAGTCAGCTCGTCTTTTGAGGGCTCGGGAGTCCATGGTCAGCAAATTCCATGGACACACATATTGGTATTCCTTTGTAGACCCCTGTGCCATAAGCTCAAAAAGCATGGCGACGGCATTGGGTCCCCATTTCTCGAGCTCACGGAGCGTCTTCTCAGAGAGACAGTCGGCGGATTTGCGGAAGTCAATGGTTCTGAATAATGCTGTTATTCCCGCTGCGATGGGGGTGGCATAGGATGTCCCCTTGCAGTAGATGGGCTCACCGCCGTGTCTCGGGAGAGACTGGAGCGGGACTGATTTCCCCAGCGTCATGAAAGCCCGCTTCCGGCCTGGAATCGGGTTGACAGTCGTGCCGGTTCCTTTTCCTTCGGAGGCGTAAACGGCAAAGACATGATCGTTGTTCAAGTTCGCTGGGAACAATGTCTTTTCGTTCCTTCCCCCGTTCCCAGCAGCGATGAAGAAAATCTGCGATGTGGCGTTGGATATGGCAATATCGATCGAGTCTCTAGCCGCCTCCCATTCCTTTTCATCATCTTGACCCATGATGGGGCGAGAAAGCCCCAGCGACATTGATATTATATCGACGTGCTTCTCCTCTGCCGCCCAAGTGATAGCCTTCAAGTGACAAGTTAGCCCACCATTGTCGATACTGGGTAATTAAGTGCCTCGGAGTAAAGGCAGAGAAATGAACGCATACCTCTGCGATAGCCTTGGCGCTGCTCAAGCCAAAACTTCTCTCTTTGAACACCCTCGCAACGTAAATCTCTGCCCCTGGCGCGGTGCGGTGAATCAGATCCGCGACATGAGTTCCGTGGCCATCGCTGTCATAAACGTCGTCCTTGTCGGGCCCAACCCAGTTCTTGCACCAGTTGTCGTCTTTTTGCTTGATCGACGGCCTTCTTCTGTTTGACTGCTTGTTCTTTTTCATCCTCTCGTTGTCCACTGCAGTTTTGATCCCGCTGTGGCCCCAGTCAACCCCAGTGTCGAGTATGGCAATCTTGACTCTCCGAGATCCGACGTATTCGTTCATCCCAAGGTATTTGTGAAATTTCCCCATCATCTTGAAGAATGCCGCACCAGCACTTGCCTCACTTCGCCGAAAGAGATAGGGACGATCTGATTAGCTTTGCACTAAACGGGATACTGCGCACGGGCGGGAAGACGACTATACCTAGCGTCATAATCGGGTGGACGATAAGTCGGCTCTCTAGGGGCCGCCGCTGGAGGTGAGGGTTGTGGGGGTTCAGCAACTGGCCCATCCCCTTGAAGTCTAAACCGAGTATCCCGTCCCTCGTCAGGTTTCTGCCCAAATCTCACGTGACGCTGTGTCTGCGACTGAGGAGTTCTATTCCGGATCGGAGATGCAGCAGGGCTTCGTATATCCTGTGGGCGGTGCGGTCTGAACATAGCACGGGCACGCAGTGGCCTGCTGTTGGGTGGAGGGCTCACTCGACGCTTGGTGGTTTCGATAGATTGCAGGAGATTTCCCACGATGTTTTCTCGGACGTATGTGGGGATGCTGGGATCCACGAGCTCATCACTACCGCATGTCTTGATCCCAGTGTCCACGATGGTCTCGAATAAGAGGCATGCCATGACTGCACCGAAATAGGGGATTTTGTCCGCGCTTTCCTTGCTTGCCCGCTGTTTCCCTCGATTCGCTTTGGATGCTAGCGCGCGCTTCAAATCATCCCACTGAGCAGCCTGGGCGCCTGCGGTAGTCTCCGGGGTTCCAAAGTAGTTCCCCATTTCGATCGCAAGCAGCAGGTCGGCAAGACTAATGAGGCGCGCCCGAATCCTATCGAAAGCGGAGAGGTCCTTGTTGCTGTTGTTTCCTTCTGCTCCCCCACAAAAGCGGACAAAGTAGTGCCGGTCGCAAGATTTAGAATCCAAGTACACAATCTCCTTGGCGTGCAATTCAAATGTCCGGCCAGAGTTTAGGTACGCGAGGGTGCAGAGTGCCAGCCCGAGGGCTAAGGCTTTTTTTGAGTTGGAGACGTGCACGTCCTCGACTTCGGACCCCTCGTCCTCAGGAAACAGATCCTCGACGCTAGCTGTATCTGTTCCTGGAAACAATAGGTCCTGGTGAAAGTCTTTTGCAGGAGCTAACATCTTGTTGGCAAAAAGAGACATTCGCAGTCGACGGCTATCGATACACGCTTTCGCAAGCCTTTGACAAAGCTTGAGAGTGTCTTGGCAAGTACCACCCGAAGGGTTCTTGTCATGAGGGTCGCTGTCGGGAGAGATTGTGTCAGGAGGGCTTTCGTCCAGAGGGCTATCGCTGCTTGGCAGGGAGCCATCTAGGGGTTTACCATCTGGAGGCGGTTCGCAAGTAGGGTGGCTGCTTGAACGACTGCTGTCTTGTGTGCTTGAGTTGCTAGAGAGTTGAAAGTTAGCTTATTCAACCCTGAACTCCCGTGACTCAGGTTGCGACGCACACTTGGTCGTCCTCTCCCGGTTTATCATCGTTCGTATCGCCGTTGACTTCGGCTTCCTGCCATAGATCACCTCCCAGATTACACAGAGATATGAGTAGACCCAGAGTGTTTGTCGTTCCGGCAAGATTGGCGACAGCGGGAAGTTCAACCAAGACGTTGTGTACGCCTTTGTCCCCGCAAAAGTTATCGAAAATGGCGCCAAGACTTGAAGTTGCGTGACGGGTGAACTTTTCAATGGCTTGGTTTCCAAGCGTGCCTGGCATCGGCCCAGATGAGGCCAGCGGTAGGTCCAGATCGTGGAGTTCACACACGAGGTTGTTGAACGTCTTCAGATGCTTCAATCCCGCGTAAAGTCTCGAAATATCGCACCCTTGGAGCGTAAAAATCGATACCAGCTGATGTCGTTTAGTCAGACACTCAATATTCTGAGAGCGTCCCCGTAACGACGTGTGGAGTGACTTGAGGTTGTGATACCGAGGTGAACGTCCTCTGGCGGGTGTCCTCAGTTTCGTATCTACTAGACCGTCGAGAAATTCGCATACTTGAACCAGTGCCCCCTGAAACGAGCTCCGCCGGGCCCTGTCGTCGGTGGTTGGCTCCTCGGGGTTGAGAACGGCCTCCAGGTGAGCCCAGTTCGTCACGGTCAAAACTTGGCGCATCTCTGCGTTGAGATCCCGCGCAAGCTGATTCATGGCCGCCCGAGATGGCGGCAATTCCTTCTTTGGCCGCGAGCCCGGTGTTGGGGAACTGGTGCTGATATCGGCAAAACGCCCCTTGAGCACATTTTCTTGGAGATCTCTCAGGAGGCCCCACTCAGGAAGTTCCCAGGGAAGAGTCTCCAACCTGGCCGCGTGTGGTGGCATCGGCGCGTACATTATCCAGAATAAAGAGAAACGGGCTCAAAGTGAACAGATAGTCGTGGCTACGCAGGGGGAATCGGGCCCCATTGACATATCCTACGGGTAAGATATTTGCGGCAATCTGAACCCGACATGGCCTTTCTCGCGAGCTGAGAACCCCGCACGCAGACGCAGACAGATGGAAGGGAAGGCTGCCTGACGCGGAAGATGCCGACCAGCTGAGAAGAACCCCGCACGCCGACTGATTTTGAACCTTATCGTATCGGAACGCAGAGACATGCTCACGTCAAGCATGACGTCTGCCCTCGCTATACGAAAAATCGAGGCAATCCTGGCAGCGTGCTGCAGCGGCGACGCCTATCCACGACCGGAAGCTCATCTACCGACACTGTCAAGGGAATCACCCAAGTAGTTTTCTGAACTCCCATCGCCTGGTCCAGTCAACACCGTGCCCCAAAGCTGCCCACTCCAAATCGCACCTGTAATCGACATTGAACATGCGCGACTTCAAAGATGAGCGCAGCACGAGTCGCACGGAGTCGGTCGAGGAGGTGAGCGTGGAATCAACCTCCATCTTTCGGATGGCGGACGAGTGTGACAAGCTTTTTGATAAGCTTTCCCAACCAGCCAGTCAAATGCCGGCACCTCATCCTCCACAAGCTTCACCCGCAGAGAAAGTGCCTCTAGACCGTCGGGTGGGAGAATTCCACAGCCGGTTCAGAGCCTGGGCTTCGTACCTCGGCGTGTTCGCTGCTGAGCACTTGAATTTGGATGCCAGGTTGCGCGAACAACCGGAGCTTGCCGACATAGTCCTTCTCACCTTGGACAAACTGAGGGCAAACCTTCAACAACGTAAGTCTCGGCAACATTCACACTGTTGTTACTAGGTATACGGTCTTCGCTCTTGGTGCTGATCTATCCAAGTCTTGTCGCACGAGCTGCTACCATCCGCAAGCAAAGCTGAGGCTGAGGATAGCGACAACAGCTCCTCCTCCGCCTCCTCCGCCTCCTCCTGGGGTATCGTGGACGATTATGGCGACGACCACTGGAACAACCTACGTGATTTCATCGTCGGATGTATCCGTGAGTCAGTTGGCAAACTCAACAGACTTGCCATCGTAATACGCAGTGGCTTGGCTTCGACTTCGACTCCTGCAGATTTGGTTGCCCGGGTGAGGGGGTATGCATCCCGGCATCTGGCGCAGGACGTGGCTCGCCTCGAGATATCTTTCAAACTTACACTCCAATTCCTCTACCCTGATGCCGATGATAGTTTCAAACGCCAACTCTTGAAATCGGCCATTTTTCGGTTCGCCAAGCTCCGATATTGGCAGAGGCACCAGAAAAAGCTGGAATCCGATATTCGCCAGAACGAGGAACCTACGCCGGGCTCTTCCCTGGATACACCAACACCCCACCTTGATGACGTCTCGCGAAGAGACGCAAAAGATGGCAAGGAGACCCGGCCGATCTCGGTAGCTCCCTCTTCAACCAATCTGTCAATGAGCAAAGCTGCTATGAGGATTGAAGAATCGGAAGCTCCAGCCTCTCGAACAGAGGAGGGAAACAGAAGGCGAGGAGGAACTTCGGTTTGGATGAGCACAGCCCGGTACCCAGAGGCGCCGCCCGTTGATCTAAACTCATCTCATGACCAGACAATGTGCCCCTACTGCTGCAAGCGTCAGGAAGATGAAGTTTTTACAAACGGGAAATGGTGGGAGTGCGTGGTTTGGAGTCCCAAAGGAGTTGCCTAACAAGTGCTAACAATGTTCTAGACGCCATGTCGACAAGGACCTCGAACCTTTTGTCTGTATTTTCGAGACTTGTGGAGAGACAGCGAGTTTCAGCAACTTTCGCGATTGGCGCCGCCACCTCAGGCAGGTCCATACCGACGACTGGCTCTGGCAGGTCTCACCAGAGCCCGAGTATCGCTGTGACCACCCGTCGCACTATGAAAGCGACCCCGGCACGCGTCCTGAAGACCGGTCCGAAGAGAGCATCTTGTTTTCAAGTTTTGACGACATACAGAACCACTTCAAGGAAAATCATGGACAGGCCATTCCCACCCCGAAAGCCGACGGTGTCGATCTTGAACCGGAATTTCCGTTTACCGAATTGCTGGTTTGTCCCTTTTGCCGGGCTTCGTTGCACAATTCAGTATTCAAACCATCAACATTCCTGGCCTCCGACGCGATAAGGGACGCGGAGAAAATGGCCATTCATATTTCCAATCATGTCCACAACATCGCCTTTCGCCTCCTCAATGTCAACCCGGCAGGCCCCGGCGATGGCACTGCGCTAGATGCAGACACTTCGGACCCCCCTAAGAGCATCGAGTGCCCTAGTGAGGGTAGCAGTAGGTCGACTGACTCTAGAAAATCCTGGCAAGTTGACCTAGACGATGTGGATTTGACTTTTTCCGATACTCCTCCCAGTGACAACAATTCCGATGGCGAAATTACCGATTCCAAGATATGGAAGGAGCTAAAAATCAAACAAGAGCCTTCGCGAGAGTATCCTGTACCGCACTGGGATGACTTTAAGAATTTGGTGAAGACTACCGACCCGCAAGAGGCTGTTTCATACCAGGAGTGGCGACAGTTCATAGAGAATCTGTCCACAGCGAAACCGGGAGACACCATAGGCGTGATCACCACTACCGATCTAGAATTTTATGCCGCAGTTGCGATGCTCGACGAAGAGTTTCAAGGCTCAAGGGAAACTACGGATGAGATCACCTACGCCGCGGGCCGAATCCGATGGCACACCGTGGTGGTGGCATCTCGGCCTACTTTAGACATTCCTCGGATTTGGATGAGACGGTGGACGATGGATAAACCTTCCGAGATCAAGGTCTTCCTGTGGATAGGAGTTGGCTCAGGGGTGCCATCTCATGACAGTGACGTGCGGTTGGGAGACGTGGTGGTTAGCGACACAATACTTGGTCCTGGCCCGAGGTCCACACGTTTTCACTGCCCGCCGTTACTCCAATGCGCGCTCGAACGAGTGAAAGCGAATCATGCAAGAAGACGCCGGGAGTTTTTGTATCATCTGTCCGCGCTCGCGGAGGCTGATGAAGCGTTTTCGAGGGAAAATGCAGGACTGGACTACTTGTTTCGGGCCGACTATCAACATGAAGTGGATGCTAAATGCGAGGGGTGCGACAAATCAAAGCTGTTGAAGAGAAAAGCGCGACCGGAGAGGAGCGCCGTCCACTACGGTAAGGGTGCCATTCCGGGCGTAATCGTGAGGAATGGAACCACCCGCGACCGGATCTGCCAGGAGCTCGGCGGTGGCGTTCTTTGCTTCAGCATGCCACTTGACAAACTGGGGGATAAGAGACCGCACTTGGCGATCCTGGGCATTTGTGACTACGCCGACTCTCACAACGGTTCGAGTTGGGGGCCGTTTGCTGCTGCGGGGGCGGCGGCCTACATGAGAGAGCTTGTATCCGCTATTCCTCACACCAAAGATGGGGTGGGTCCACCCAGTCATTACACAACTACTGGCGGATTTGAGCCGGAAGAGGGAGGTAGGCCGAATAACCCTAAAAGCGGACTGGTTGTGCACCGGATCGGTTTCACACGACTTCCTGGTATCCAGAACGCTGAGGATAGGCGGTGTCGAGTCAAGTATGTAATCGATTCTGGTCAATGTGTGATACCTATCTACCTTCAGTACTTGTGGCTGACAGAAGCAGTATCATCTTTGTGCACGGCTTAGGAGGGCATCCGCAATACACATGGGAAGGCAACCGAGACAGGGCCGACGAGTACAAGTCCAAGCTCTCGTCGTTGGCCTCTATTTCGACAATGGACACAATTACTGTCACTTTGTCCAGTGAAGAACACACCGAGAAGCTGTTCTGGCCGAATGAGTACCTCACACAAGACGTTCCTGAAGCGAGGATATGGACATATGGTTACAACGCAGACGTAGTCGGTGTGTTATTCAAGGCGAACAATAAGAACAGTATATGGGACCACGGTCGAGACTTTGCGGTATGCTTTGAGCGGGAGATTCAAAACGAGGTCGGTTTCTCTTCAGCGACTCGATTGGGTGAGGCTCAAACTGACGATGATAACAGGACCCAATAATATTTGTTGCGCATAGTTTCGGCGGCATTATCGTTAAAGACGTACGTCTAGACCCCCCCCCCCCGAAAGTAGTAGCTGATGCTGATGTCGGGAAATAGGTGATATGCCGATCAATTGCGTGTCGCGCGCGAACTAAAATGATAATGTTCCTGGGCACACCTCATCGGACAAGTCGTTATGCAGAATGGGGCCAGATCGCGTCGAATATAGCTCGTTTGGTACTGCGAGGCTCGGACGAGGAGATAATCAAGGAGTTGAAGGTAAACAGCGAGGTGTTGGAAAGTACCAATAAGATATTCGAGACCATCATGAATCGGTCTCAGATTCGGATCCACTCATTTCAGGAGGCCCAGGGGATGGGCGTGAAGGGCTTTCACAATAAGGTATGTTGCTCACGGGCTCTAAAAGTTCCTTCCAAGAAAGGTACTTATTGTGGCTTGCTGGCAGGTTGTCAATGATTCCTCTTCGAGGCTCGGTCTGCCGAACGAGACTGTTGCGAGCTTGGACGCAAACCACATTCAGATGCCCAAATGCAATGGTAGAGCAGATCCAAAGTACCGAGCCATCGTCGGCGTCCTGAGGGAGTTCATCAGTGGGTTGTCAACGAGTAAGTGCATCTAGGGTATACATACCTAGGGGAGAGCTGAAGTTTGGCGAGTAGCAATTGCTAAACCCTTCTATAGACACTCCTCCTCCCGCCCTGACTTACCGCTACCTCCCGTACCCCGCAAACCCGCACTTCGTTGGACGGGGTGAAACGTTAAGCACTCTCAAAGCGATGTTGTTCGAGAACAAAATGTGGCGGAAAGCCAGTATTGTGGGTCTAGGTGGTATTGGCAAAACCCAAGTTGCCCGGCAGCTGGCAGACTGGGTAAAGCAACAGCAGCCTCTGTTCTCCATCTTCTGGGTGCCAGCGTCGAGCAGCGCGGCCTTTGGTCAAGCCTTCACCGAGATAGCCAGGAAGCTTGGTATCCAGAATGGCGACAGGGTTGATGATGATGATCTCAAAGAGTCGGTGCGGCACTACCTAAGTTCCAAGGCAGCCGGGCCATGGTTTCTCGTGGTGGACAACCTGGATGACGGAGATGTTCTCGATGGATCTGCGGAACCACTAGGCGGTATCGGAAGATACCTTCCCGAAAGCGACGACGGGGTCACCTTGTTCACAACCCGGTCAGAGCGCGCAGCTAGATCGGTAACCGGAAACAACGTGATCAGGCTGCAGCCGATGGAGCCACCGGAGGCAGCCGACCTCTTGGAGAGGCAGCTGATAAGTCCCGATACGGCGGGGGCGGCCGATCTGGTGGAGGAGCTCGGGTACCTCCCATTGGCGATCACACAAGTGGCGGCGGTGCTAAACGAGAAACAAATGCCAATTCCAGAGCTTTTGGCACGCATGCGAAGGTCTTCCGAGAGCGTGTCTAGTTTATTGGGCCAAGAGTTCAGTGACAACACTTACTCTGCAGGCTCCATGGGGACTGTGTTCCTCACGACTTTCAACCAGCTCCGAAAATCCAACAGGGACGCAGTCAACATCCTCGAATTCCTAGCCTGTATCGAGCCGGATAATATTCCGCAGTCGATCCTGTCGCCTCTTGAGACGGAAGAGCGGCTGGCGCATGCGGTCAGCACTCTACTTGAAGACCACCTGTTAAAAAGGGATGAGGACAGTGGGCTCCTCAAAATGCACCGTTTAGTGCAAATGGAAGTGCGAACCTGGGCGGAGAGAGAGGGCCGGTTGGTAACGATATATGAAAAGGCGATCCGACATCTTGTGGCAGTCTTTTTATCCCGATATCACGCACGGAGAGCGTATATTCCGCACGTTTTCAAGGTATTGCAGCACACGGAACGCATTAAAGAGCTGGATACAAAGGACAGATCTGATCTATTGTTCTTCTTTGGGAGATTTTTATATGAGGGCAGACGGATCACAGAGGCTGTTAGGGTTTTGGAACAGGCTTGCGCATGGACGAATCGTAACCTCGCCAAGGACGACCCCTGGCGACTCGAATCGCAAAAGCAACTTGCAGAAGCATACACGGCCAATAGTCAGATTGATAGGGGCCTAGCGTTGCTCAAGGAAATCGTCACCATCCAGAGTCGAGTTCTCCCCGAAGACCACCGCGACCGGCTCTCGTCACAGCAGGCACTTGCGGAAGCCTACCAATCCAACGGGGAGGTCGCGAAGGCTATAGAGTTGCTCAAGCAGGTTGTCGCAATCCAGAGTATAGTCCTAGGCCCAAACCACCCCGACCGACTCTCGTCACATCGCGCACTTATAATGGCACTGGCGTCCATGCCATTAGAAACTCCTTAAGGATCACCCCCCACAACTCGCATCATAACAGGAGCTCGACTATAGGAGAAGTAGCGGATTGAGAAAACCTCGGTAGAGTCAATACTATCTAGGGAAATGTTTCCCTTATTACCTATATTGCCATTTATGCTTCTTATGTAAGGTAGTTTAGTACTACATATATTCTGTTCATTTAAGGCACTGGGGTGTAAGGTAAATGGGAATTCTAGTCGATCACCACAGGGATGTAGTATTGCCGCAGTCCAATTTGATGGCTGATCACGCAGAATCGTTACAGATCACACGGCTGCTGTGCTATCGCCGAATTTTGAATTCTCAGTGAGTTGGATGAGGTAGTAAACCAGGTACCCTAATGCATTATCAGCTTCTCCAGAGCAGAAAAGTCCCACCATCAGGGCAACACACTTTGCTTTTGTTGGAAAATGACCTTTGCTAATCATCTCTGACACTCTGATGCAAAAGCGCTTCACGAGCAATCTCTTCAGGGGAGAACTGTCCGGAATCGTTGAGTTTTTGGCAGGCAAGTACGATGGAGAGAAAATTGTGATTCGGGCGGTTTAACGCCAGCCTGCCTGCTTCTCCTCTCTTCTCCCGAATTTCTCTGCCCAACCTCATCGTTGCTTATTTTAGAAAACCAGTGGCCAACAACTGTCGGATTGACTGAACCACTTACTCCTTCCTCAAGCTGCGTATGAATAGACCCCTCAAGCTGCGTATGAATAGACCCCTCAAGCCTGGCAGAGACCGATTGAGTGCATGTTGTCTACTTTGCATACGTATTGTCCGCCATTCAGGCTGGTCTGGATTCTCCACCCCCGTGCAATCATTCCATTGCAAATCACCATCACAGCATCTCCAAGATGCCACGAATCGACCCACCGGGGCTGCCTCCTTTCCACTTCCAGGTTCGGATCTGCGTGACACTGCCCTGGCCGGGCCTAGAAGAACTGCATCTCTGGCACGAACTCTTTTGCCTGACGGCCCATGCCGACTTCGACATTGCGGTGTCTCCGAAGCTGAGCGCAAACAGCACACAAATGTACTTCAACGAGTCGTGTCGAGACCAGCAATTCCAGTCAGGATTTTCCAAAGCTCAAGACTGGACACTTTGCATTATCGAGGTTGAGAAGCCGGCCATTCTTCAGCCCCGCCCCGCGATAACTTGCCCTCAGCTACATCTAAAAGAAAAAAACAATACTTCTAACGTCCGCCTTACTGTGCGACACGGTGGCGGAGACGACCATGTTCAAGACTTAAGACTCCTGGGAATTTATTCTCTTGTTCGGGACAACGCACAACAACGCAATGTCTTTCTCCCTAGAATGGAATGAGGTAGTTGAAAAACACGGGGAGATGTGTTCCCGTAGATTACTTGCCGTCGCGGTACCCGAACTCTCAACAGTCTACCTCAGTGGTATGGAGCTACCTGGTCCCATTCTATCCCCATGTGGGGACGAACGATCCTTCCAATCTGCTGTTATTACTTTTGCGCTCATGAATACATCTTTTAACTCGTCTATGTTCCCTTTCACCACTTTAGAGTTATCTGCTGTGCCACAGGGACCTTGGTAACGATGAGGGGGGGACCAATGAGCGGGTAATTTAGACATTTTATCCCTCCGTTTCCCTTCTGGGAATATCCCCAAATATATCGACACCGGC
>Ga0247765_1001038_pt1 | contig 16190 bp, 13 predicted proteins | sample UWRJL106311C6_FD_179949 | JGI IMG/M metagenome (GOLD analysis project Ga0247765, IMG submission 179949) | Plant litter microbial communities from Arlington Agricultural Research Station in Wisconsin, United States - UWRJ-L106-311C-6 | ecosystem: Environmental > Terrestrial > Plant litter >... | reverse complement strand
CCCGTAGTTGTGGTGACTGCACTTTGCCATAGTGCAGTCGGCAGCACTCCCAGGGTAGTAGATCAACTAGGCTACAGCACCCAAGGGTGCTGTAGCTACAGGGCAACTGGGCTGTAATTTCAACACTATTTCCTAGTGTTGTGGTTATATAATTAAGGATAGATGTGATAGAGCAGTGGAAAAGTGCTCACTCGCTTAGAATGCTCACTCGCTTATCATGCACGTTATTGGCTTATTAGCAAACTGACCGGCGCCTAGTACCTGGTTATGGGTAGATACTTGGGGGGCCACGTACCCTATGCCTGGAATGCCCTGTAACACCGCACGGACGTGCCCGTGGCAGCCCATCGCTTCGCTTAGGAAAGACTGCACTTCGGGGCGGACCACAAGCCGTTCTTGGAGAAATATCGAATTACTACGCGGTAGAGGAAGATTGTGCAACGTGTTCCAATCTGCAGCCGCCTTCGCGCGCTCCTTGATCTCCTTATTGAGTCGATAAAAGGCGTGTTCTGCACCCTCGCCGTATATCGGTGCCATGAAGACACCAAAGATGCCGAGGAGACAATAGGCTTTATCTTCTTCTTTCTTAGTTGCTCTCTTCTGTACCCACGACATCCGTTCATCCACAGTGAAAGCGTCCAGCGGGCTGCCTCGTAGTGCTGCGGGCGGGATCCCCGTGATACTTGCAAGCTGCTGCTCAAGCGTCTGCTTGTTCCCAAGCCGCTGGCCGTCTGACGAGAAAAAATCGACCGTACTTGGAGCGACCAGTTCCTGAAGCGTCCAGCCACGGGTGAACCATCGACTCTTCTGCAAGGCCTGGTTGAGGTCACCGGTCGTGCAGCTGATCAGCACATCGGCGAGATATACATAACAGACAGCAGCATCTCGATACCAGCGGAACATAGAGTTGAGAGCTTCTGCTAGCTCGGCGTTGTTGGTCTTATCGATGCAACAAGTGTCGATCCAAAAGTATTGCATGCCATCCTTAGCAGCTTGCTCGCCACAAAACTCAATCTTTCGATATCCGGATTTAGCCTGGGCCCTCTGGGGACTGTCACGAATATCTGCAAAAGTGACCTCTTCTTCATCGCTACCCCACGTGTGAGAGAGTATCGCATATGGCGGGATGTTGTGGATGATGTCATTTGTCGGCGTGATAATTCCGTCGCTGGTTCGATGCAGGAGCCGCATTTTGCAGTCCCCTTTTGCGGCGGCCGTGCCGGACGGGATTGACAGGTCGTAGGCACAAGGTATAGCTCTAAAGATGTATCTCGAACAGCGCGATGAAAAGGCTTGCGGGGTATTCTATGGATGCCTGATTAGGTAGTGAGCGCATCCTACCCCTCCCTCCTGGAGTGATGTCTTCCGCCAATAACCGCAAAAACCCGATCCAACCTCTCCTGCGGGTTGTTCCGTTCCCCTGGCGAGTCCGACTTTATTGGTCAACAAGGCTTGGTGGGTCACAACGCTAAAAAGCACGGAAGGTTCATTCTTTCTGTGCAGTGGTAGTTGCTGTTTATCTGACACCAACCTTCTAGCCTGATGACTGGTCGTTTATTGCTGCCTCGGGCCGCAATAGCCCGCCTTCATGACCAGAGGTCGTAACAGAAATATAGGCAGAGACTCACTTAAGTCTTTAGCGGTTAGAAAGACCATTCTAGTTTAAAAACCGGACACATTTTTGGGCATCTTTACGTATAGGACAAATTCTGGGCCTTCCCGGCTAGCGCAAAAGCAATTCAGCATGCTGCAGCACGGCCTGTCGGTATTAGTAATAGAGTGAATAAGGTGAGAAAATCCGAGCAAATCTTGACTAAAGACGGAGCAGGGCCTGAGCTAGGGGTGGGTAATTTCATGTGCGTAAAGTTGCCAAAAATGGAAATTTTGTGTGCCCAGATTCGTCACACATAATACGTATACTTAAGATGCGTATACATCGTAATCGGAACTGTTAACTGTGGAATATCTTTACATATTACGCGTTATCTGCTTTCTACCGATAGGAAACTTTAACCAGGGAGGACTGAAAAGGGGCCTCGGGAGGTTATGCGGCGGTGGTGTATGGGACCACCCTAGCTCAGGGAAAATCAGGGAAAGCTTAGGACAAATCGGCCAAAGCCTACCCCAGCTCACCTCAGCTCAGGGCGACGAACTAAAAAGGAAATTTGGTGTGCCCAGATTCGTCGCAGACAATCAGGCTGTTTCATGTAGTAGATCCCATCGAGGTCCAGTCTGGTCTTGAGAAAAAAACAAAAACAGTCTCGTACCCGCGGAAATTCCAATAATTACCTCCCTAGGTACCTAGGTAAACACCTAAATTACATTATCCTATTTCGCCCCGTAATCCAGATACTCCTTTGGAACCTTTGGCCATTTATCAATCCCATCTTGAATAACCATGCTCATTCCCCCGACCATGTGCGTTTGGATATGACAATGCATCAACCACGCTCCGGGGTTCGTGACATGATACCTCACCGCCGTCCAGGTCGGTCCTTTCCCTGCGCCTAGTGTCTGAAAGCCGTCTCGCCGCGGCGGATTCACTAGGTTGAAATTCCCCGGAATCTCTGCCATGGCCGCCTCAACGCTCGCCCACTTGAATGCCCCCTGACCCGAACCGATCAACCACATCTTGTTTCCGTGTTTATGAATGGGATGCGAAGGCTGAGGGAACTGAGTAACGGTGAAAATAAGGTCGATCCACGTGTTGTTTTGCGTCGTGATGGTCACGTTATTCGACGCGTTGGCATCGGGCTTGAACAGTACGGGGAAACCACCTTCCAGGGCCAACGGGCGGGATGTGCGGTTAAGCGCCCACCAGTAGGATTTGGTGGTGATGCCCAGGTCGAGGATATATGTCTTATCGGCTTTTTGCGCGACGGGGGCCGGTGGGTAGGCTTTTTGCAGGGTTTGGTTGAAGAACTTGACGTCGGGGGTCACGGCGCGTCCGCCGTCGTTGATGTAGGGCGTGGGGGCGGTTTTGTTGGCGGGGACTTGTTGGCCAGTGTGTCGGTAAGAGAGGGTGGCCTGGCCTGCGAGTAGCTGGATGGGCAAGGTTGATGCGTGGCGGATGGTGTAGTCGCCCACTTCGGTAACGTGCACGAGGACAGAGTACCGGTCGCCGTTGGTGACGGAAACGGCTTGCACGAGCTGGGGCTCAATGTATTCGCCATCAACAGCATAAAGCCACATGGGGAGTCCGTCGATGGAGAAGGCGGTGCTCACGGTGCTGTATGCGCCGACAATCTCCAGGGCAACCCATGTCCCGTTCTTGTCGTCGCATATACCGCCCTTGCGAACCTCAACAACCGCCTTGGACCCCTGGGTAGCGGTGCAGACATCGAAAATCTCTGGGGGAATGGCTGAGAGGTTGGTCGGTCTTCCGGGAGCGAGAGAGATGGCGGCCACGGGCTTGGGGAGACAGCTATTGCCATCAATGTTAGTTTCTCTGTGTATATGTGTAACGAGCCTGTCACTAAACATACCCCTTCGCCGTCAATGCAGTAGCATTCGCCGCCTTCAGCAGTTGCTGCTGTGTGGCGCTAAGCAAGGACGCAAGCTTGTCCGCAGACCAGCAGTCAACCTTGCCCTTGCCGTTGATCAAGAGAGAGTCGTAACACGGCACATCCATGCCAGAGGCGATCTGGAATTCCTCTGCCCGAGCCGAGGGAATATTCCGCCAGTCGCTCAGCAGCAGCGGCTTGATCTCAGCAACAGCCTTGTTGATGGCCGAAAGGGTACTTTGATCCTTGGAGATGAGGCTAAACGGTGAGGGCCTGTCCTTCTTGGGATGGATAATGAGGGCTCCGTATGCGCCATCATCCAGTTGCTCCCGGTGATGTGCGTGGTACCAGTATTCGCCGTATTGAGATGCCGTCCATTTGTAGACGAATGAGCCCCCGGGAGGAATCTCTCGTTGTGTCACGCCGGGCACGCCATCTGACCAAGGAGTACGGAGCATTTCAATGCCTGCGTGAAAATTTGATTAGCTACCAAAAGTGTGATGGCTGGGCCTTCCCTATGTAGGTTCTTACCATGGTAGTGGATGGTTGTGTTGAAAGGCAGGCGGTTGCGAGCCGTCACGACCACCTCGTCACCCTCATCGACCTCGATGGTAGGGCCAGGAAACTGTCCATTGATCAAGATCATGTCCCGCTTGACGCCATTGGGGGATCCCTTCGCCCACGTGACGGTGAGGTCGAATTGTCGAGTTCGACCGCGGGGCGCAAGGGGCGTAGTCAATGCCAACGAAAAGGGCAAGACTGTGGCCAAGGCCAGACCAGTCAAAAGTCTTGGCAGCAGCATCTTTGACTTGATCTTGTTGGGCGAAAGACACTCCCGGTGGTGTGTGACGTTGCGGAGACTAATTACAAGCCGTGTAGAAAAAACCGGGTAAGAAGATTGTAAAGAAAGTCATGTTAATATATATTAGATTACAATTTGTTCTACATTTTCCCCGGTTTTCGTGGTAATTATTGCCTTGTCTTTTTTTTGTTTTCCCCCAATCTTACTCGCAGCGTTACCCGGGGTGCCTAGCTCGTAACGATTCCCGGATGCTGCTTTCTTTCGGAAATTGAGAGACGAGAGCCGCTGAGTCCAGTCCCATTAGGTAACCTGCCCTGCGAGTGTGCCATTTGTGGTCGGGGGTTATTGCGATTGATCTGACTGAGCAGTTCCCGGTCGTTGGTTCTCGGCATCTTACCCATGCAGAATGGAACCCAACTTGCAGCACCGGGAAGCTAGCTAGCCCTAACAGGCGGGCTGACCTGCTTGCTGTGCCATCTACTCACTGCAGATACGATTCCCGAGACGCGAGACCCGACATGGCAATTTCCGAAGACCGATGTGTGTAGTGCAGTGCAAGTGGCTTATTCTTTACCAGAATCATTCGCCGAACTCCCATCCTCTTGTATGTCCTTCGGGTTTGGTTGTCGCCAGAGGGCATCGGCATTCTCTCTCTCTCTCTCTCTCTCTCTCTCTCTTTTTTTTTTCTTTCTTTTTTTTTTTTTTTTCTTTCTTTTTTTTTCGTCGCATATAATCTTGAATGTTTGTGTTTTTCTCAAACGTCATGACAAAAATCTCGGAAGCCTTGTTCTGATTGACAGGGATGCAACCTCGACAGTCTCTGTCTTTCCCTGTCTTTTGTCTATTCCAGTTACATGGAGAAACTTTCCACACTGCCATGTGCAATCTCTCTAGCGCTAGATGCAAATGATAAATACACAACTTGAGATTAATAAAATTTTCTTCCGAGGCCGCTGTTAGGTGATGCATCTGAAGCACTCGCTTCGAGGAAGCAAGAGACACTCTTCTCTGATCTTAAGCTGTCTATGTCTATTGTCTTGAATACTTTTGTCTCAAATCGCTCATCCAGGGTTTAAGATGGCAGGTCTCAATTTCCAGGGATCTAGCGGGAGATTACCGGATATGAAAGGATTGGGTCAATGTCAATAGCAGACTCAGTTCGATGTGCATGTATGCTCCTCATTGTTGACATACCTAAGTTATATATATTCCCAACCTGGTCTATTCAGTCTTTCCATTCTGGCACAAATAACGACTGGAGACAGTACAAGGATGAGATGAGATGACTACTTCTTGTCCTCCCTCACCGCCTCCAAATCCCCATCACCCAAAAGCGTCGTCTCCGTGCCATTTGACGCCATAAAGCTCACGGGCCTCACATTCCCGTTGGTCGACGACATGTTTTGCGGCGGGATTGCAGGTCCCGGTCCGGCCGCCGTCGCAACCTTGTCCGTCACACTCCTCCACTCTACACCGATCGCGCCCACGAGACTTACCGCGCTCAAAGCCAGGAGGAGCCACCAGACGTCTTTGAGTGCGTCGTTGTAACATTCCACCACAGTGGGGATGAGCTCCGCGCCGAGTTTAGTGCGAAGCTCAATCGCGCCCACGGTCATGAGGATATGCGGATCCTGTATCTGTGGGAGGCGCTGGATGATCAACTCGTGGAGTTTATTGTTGAAAAGCGTCTGCGCGACAGAGACAAAGATGGACCCGCCGAGAAGCTTGCATACCGTCGTGAGTGACGTTCCCGTGGGGATATCCGCGGCAGGGAGCATGGTTTGTGCAATGAGCATTGACTGCTGCCAGCCAAAGCCCTGGCCGAGGCCGTAAAGGGTTAGATAGCCGTAGATTTTGTCGTCGCCGGTGGATGGGCTCCAGGTGGTCAGGAGACCGCAGGCGGTGCTGACCATGATGACGCACAGGATCATAAAGGGTGCGGAATAGCCTCCCTTGGTGAGGATGTAGCCAATGGCCAGCATGGTCACGGTCATGCCGGCGATGAAGGTGACAATGTCGAGACCGCTGCGCACGGCATCGTGGCCCTTGACGGCTTGGAACCAGAGCGGAGCGTAGTAGAGAATTCCAAAGTTGACGCCGCCTTGCATGAAGGAATAGAACGAGGCAAACGCCATGCTGCGCTGGCCAATGACATGCTTGGGGACGGTGGCGATGGGGCCGAGGTAGACTTGCCAGCCGATCCAGGCACAAAAGGTAACCCCAAACAAGACCAGCAAAGCGATAATGCGTCCGTCTCCCCAGGAATACGTCTGGCCACCCCACTGCAGAGCCAGAAGAAGACAAGTGACTGCTGAGACCAGGGCCACGGTACCGGCCGGATCCATGCGCTTGACTTTTTCCCTGGGTGGAAGGTTCGCAAGCTTGGCGGATGCTTGGGGGGACTTGAAAAAGAATACCAAGCCGGCGACCACAATCGCACCGAGCGGTAGATTCATGTAAAAACAGCCGCGCCAGCTCAACTTGGAAGTAAAAGCGCCGCCAATAGGGGGACTATTTTTGTTTGTTTGTAAGTAATTTTGCCTAAAGTCAAGGTGGAAAATGGGCAGGGGGCACGCTGGTAAAAACTCACCCAAGAACACTGGCTAGGCCATAGACTGTTCCCAAAACACTCGCATACATGGGTCGCTTTACCAAGGGGACGCTGAAAGCAATGGTAACAAAACTTCCGGTAAAGACACCCCCTGCGCCCACACCGGCTACCGCTCGTCCTGCGATAAAGACCGCCGAGGTAGGTGCCACGGCACAGAGCAAGCTTCCCAACTCGAAAATGAGAATAGCAATGATGTATGTCGTCTTGAGGTCGTAAAACGTGCATAGACGGCCCCAAAAGATTTGGAACGCACACATGGTGAGAAAGTAGGCCGAGCCATACCACCCGACATCCTGCGTCGTGTCAAAGTCATCTGAAATGGCGGGAATGGCTGTCGAGATGATGGTTGTGTCCTGATCGGGATAATGTTAGCGGTCGAGAGTTGGTTTGGTGGGACTATGGTACATACCAAAGCCTGAAGGAGGAGAGCAATACAGGCGAAGAAGACGAGCAGGGCTAGTCGAGGGCCCGTGGGCAGCGGTGGGGGGGTTGCCGTGTCCATGGCGATTTGATGTTGACGATACTATGTCTCTGTCTGTTGCGTCCCTGACTTGGTTTCGGTTATGGTTGAGCGTTAGGGCCGGATGAATAGCCTAAAGTTAGTATAACAAAGTTTAGAAAGTAAACCCTCTCCAATACCAAACTCAGTGTTGGTTCCCAAATAAAGCCAAGACTGAGATCTGTTTGCATCTGTTTTAGCACAGATTAAGGTAGGTTTTGTTTAGCGCCATCCCAGTAGCAAGGTGGGCGGCAGTTCCTTTTGGTCGGGATTCGACACGACAAAGATATCGGAAAGAAAACCCGTGACATGCACGCCAATCAGGCTCCCTCTCTCCAGCAGTTTCCTGCTCAGCGGTTCTCGGTACTGTTAACAGCACGTGGTGTCCTCGGCCTCAAGCAAGTCGCGAGGCAGCGAGGTCGATTAGCAAGGCTGAGGTCAAGTGCCGAGTCCCGAAACCCGATTGGTTGTGAATGCGCGGCGCACGAGGCTGCAGGTGACTACCTAGGCGTGCAGTGATACCTAAGGTATAAGTGCATCGTCACTCGCTTTCCGGCGTCGTGGTTCGGAATGGCAATGGTGGGGACTTTGACAAAAAAAAATACAATAATAGGCTGTCCGAGCAGTAATCATAATCGTAGTCCGAACGGATCGCGGCGGCGATGCTTCGCGGAGTTGGAGAGAGCCGAGAACATGGCGATGCAGCATGGACTTTGCGGTTTCTTCCATCGGCGCCAGGCCTCAATTCTGTCAAGTTCAATGAGTTTCACATGCTGATGAGAGTGTCTTGAAAAGTCCCTTTTGCTGAAGCAGATTTTCTGTCTTAACTCTCGAGCTCAAAAAATGATCTGATTCTCTCTATGAAACAAGACATGTTGACTCACGCTCTCAAGGAAACAGCTCGAGCTATATCCCAAGAGACAAAACCCAGAAACTCGCAGGACGCTATGTCCAGCGGCGATGGCGACAAGTCTCTCCCGAAGAAACAACGCATGGCAAGTGAGATATTGTAACGAAATTATCTTTAAATAGCAGCACTATAAGAATAGACAGTCTATAGCCTCCGGACATAAGAAAAGCTGAAGCAAAGAACATCCTCCTAGCCCATCCATGGAAAAAGAAAAAGAAAAAGGACAACAAGTTCACTGTAACCTAAACCCCCATTGAACCTGCCAGAAACCTCGCCAACCTCTCCCCTCGCCCCCCCTCAAACATGGTAAAATGATTCGCCCCCTCCAGCACCTGAATCTTCAACTTGTCCCCACCCACCAGCTGATCCCAACCATTCGGTCCAAAACTCGTCCGATCATGTAACAACCATTTCATCGCCGGGGTATCATCTGCTTGCTCTTCTAGCCTTTTCCCTCCGCTCGTCTTGTACACCCCATCGGCCGCCCAAATCGCATGCGTTACCGGTGCCATACCCGCGGTGAAAGGCGCTGGTTCGTAGCGAGCGAGCGCGTCGACGAAGGCGAGGAAGTGGGGCAGAAGCCACTCCGGCGGGGGTTTCGATGTGTCGGAACCAAACATGCCGATGCTGTTGAGGAAGTGGTACATCCTCACGGGCAATTTAGGCAGGCGAATCGGGTTGGGCGAGTCAAGGAGGATGAGACCGGCAATTTTCTCGCCCGACGCCATTAGCGTAGCGGCGGCGTCATAGGCGGAAATGCCCCCTGCGGACCACCCGCCCAGGTAATAAGGGCCGTGGGGCTGACGGCGCCGGATCTCAGCGAGATAAGGGGTGGTGAGGTCTTGGAGGCCGCACTTGAGATCTTGCGGGCGTTTCACGTAGGGGCAGTTGAGACCGACGACGGCGATGGCGGGAGAAACGCGGGGGAGGGTGGCGTACGAGGTGGCGGAACCGGAGCCGTCGGGGAAGAGGAAGAGGACTTTTTGTGCCGTAGCCGTGTTTCCCTGGAGGACGACCGATGTGGCGGGTGGTATCGTAGAAGAGGTGCTTCTGGCGATGACGGGCTTTGGAGCGGCCTCGACGGGGCTAATGGGCTTGGGCTCGGTAAATTCGTTGAGAACCTTGGCTCGAATGGTGGTCATGTCGTCATCGAGGAAAAAGTCCGTGGGGAGATCAATGTTAAGCTCATCGCGGAGCCTCCCGAGCACCGTCAGCGACATGAGCGAGTCGAGACCCAACTCAGCAAGAGACGGTGCATTCCACACCTCCTCCACCTTGAGGCCAATCTCATCTGCCAAAACGGTGCAGATTTTGGAAATGACGTTCCCATTTTCGTCACCCCCGCTCGTTGTAATGTCGCTGCATGTGTCGCTGTCATTGCCGCCCTCATCGCACGAAAAGCCCGAGTTTGGCGTCAGCGTGTCGGAGCTGGAGCTGTCTCCCATAGAGTCGATCGACTCGGAGGACGAACCACCCAGGAATCTCTTGAGGTCCCGCACTGTGGGGTAATCCAAGAAGAGAGTTGAAGGTGAGTCGATGTTGAGTTCCTCGCGGAATCTTCCGCACACGGATAGCGACAGGAGAGAGTCAACGCCGACGTCGGCAAAGGCGAGGTCATTCTTCATCTCGGCGATGGCAATGCCCGTCTCCTCGGCGATAATGTTCATGGCTTGCACAATCAAGATTGGCTCCGAGAGGCTGTCATTTCGCTTGACTGCAGGTGGGGTTGTACGGGTTGCCGCTGCAGCCTGAGGCTTCTTTGCGCTGGGACGCGAAGCAACGACGGTCGTGGTTGCCTGCATGTGCGATGAAGACTGGGATTTGGACGGGTTGGGAAGGAGCATGTCCAGCACTTTGCGGGGCACGGCCTGGAACTGTGAAATTGTTAGTGACAAACTTGACAATTCTTTCCGTTCAAAACGGAATGGAATGAACTCGATGCTTACCGCGACGCCTTGGTTGACCCCGATGATGGCATCTCCCTGGAAAATGTACACATCGCCAACATATTTCGACCCATCCACCGACTGCATCTTGACATAGGTCTGGTACGTCTCATCAGCCGACATCGGCACCGCGCAACGAATCGACTCCCAGCCATGGTTGATGAAGACCTGTGCCTTGTAGTCGAACGACTCGGTCGCATTCATGATGAAACCCGACAGGTGGCCGAGACTGTCAATGTAATAGGGATTGGCGTGGAAACAAGTGCTTCGATCCTTGAACGCAACGCGAGCCGTGGCTTCGTGGCCCTGGCTGTCCAGCGACACCTCTTCGATCCCCTGGAACTTGTCTCCGTACTCGACGCAGTTCTCAAACAGCTTGTACACCATGCCGCGCTTGATTAGATGGCAGCTACCGCTCTGGGCCGCATCGCGCACACTCTGCATCCGGGACCGGACAAGATGGGCCACGCGCTTCCATTCGGACAACCAAGCATCTGGGTTGCCGAACCGGAGTGTGCAAGTGGCGTGCTCAATCGTTTTCTCACCGCGCGAGTCAACGCTATAGAATACCACCCTCGCCGTTTGCGCCACCCAATCGGCCTCCGCAGACACACGGAACAGCTCCGATTTGCCCGGGGTCCGCATGAGCAGAGGTTTGGTGGTAGCCATATCGGCAACCTCGATACCCCGGTTGGTCCTGACGGGATTGCCCTCGCCGAGACAGTTGCCCAGCGTCATGGCAATGTCGGCGTACACGGACGATGGACAGAGAACCGCGCCGTTAACCTTGTGAGCCTCGAAGACAGCACGAAGGTCGGGATGAGAAATGTCTGACTCCACCAACACAAAAGACTTACTCGGCCCGTGTTCCGACTGCAACACCTTCTGGCATGTGGCGGACAGGAATTTGGGTTCGGCAACCGCGTCGGCTGCAGCAGGATCCTCGATCGACTTGGCGACGACGGGAGCATCACCCTTGGTGAGACACCAGTCGTGGACATATTGGATCCAGTGGTTCTTGTAGTCCCACTGGTAGGCGGGGAGAGAGACCACCTCGTGGAACGCGTTGAAGTCCCGGTGGTATTCGTCCCATTGAAGATCCAGGCCGGCTTGGTAGAGGGTGGAAAGACTCTCGCTCAGAGTCGCCCAGAGACCCTGAGTCTTCCGAACAGAGGGGATAGTCCTGATGGACCCACCAACGCTGGCCTTTAGCATGCCCGTGACAATGGACTCGGGTCCAATCTCCAAGCATATGGTGGTCTCCAACATGACCTTTTGCGCGAGGGCGGCCTGGACCGCACCCTCCAGGTTCACCGTCTCGCGGCAGTGACGGGCGAGATACTCGGTGCCGAACTGGCCCTCCTCGGTGACAACGGTAGCCAACAAGGGAGAGATCACAGGGATAGTTGGCTTCCTGAAAATGACTCCCCGTGTGAGTCTCGCAAACTCATCAACCACCGGTCCGACTTGCGCGCTGTGGAAAGCAAACTCGGTGTTGAGCCTCGTCGTCTTGAGACCCGCCTGCCCCATGGCCTCCTGAGCACGGTCGACGTCCGCACCCAGACCAGCCAGCACCGTTTGGGACGGTCCATTGACACAGGCAACCTCCAGACCATGACTCTCCATGAACTGCGAAAGCGTGTTGACAGGCGCCTTGACTGCCAGCATGGCATGCGTCCCCGCCGAGCACCGCTCCTGCATGATACTCGCGCGGGTACCCACCAAAAACACTGCATCCCGTGCGGAAATAACCCCCGCAATATGCAGCGCCGCATATTCGCCGAGGCTATGCCCCACAACCACGCTGGGACAAACCCCAAACGACTCCCACAGTCGGGCCAGGGCAATCTCGAAACACGTCAAGGCCAACTGCATTGCCTGGGGCCCATATTCCTCTTCCTTCTCGGCGTCGGTGGTGACGAGAAAAGACAAGAAAGAAGCAAAGCCAAAGCTCTTACTGATCTCCTCCAACCGTCTCAACTCTGCCCGGAACACGGAAAACGCAGAAAAGAAACTCTGGCCCATCCCGCGATACCCAGATCCTTGTCCGGTAAACGCAAATGCCACGGACGGCGCATTCCGAGAAATGGGTCGCGCACTTTCGCTGGCAGAGGTAGCTTTTTGGAGAAGCGAGGCTTGGATCTCAGCTAGGGTTTGACCGGTGACGGAAATTCGGTAGTTGTGATGAATACGTCGCGCCGTAGTGGTATATGCTACGCTAGCGAGTTGGAGACCTCCCGCAGAAATGGTGAGATGTTCAGCCAAGCGTTGGGCGTTGCGGACGAGAGATTTTGCAGTTTTGGCGGAAACGGTAACGACGTGCGTGGTTCGTGGGTCTTTGTCCTCGCCCTCCGAAGAACTATGCCGCCGAGAAAGCACGGGGGCGTCTTCAATGAGCAGCGCCGAGTTACCGCCAGCAGCGCTAAAGTTGTTGAGAAAAGCCATGCGTTTAGTGGTGTTGGTGGAACTCCCAGAAACGACGGGCTGGCGTCGCCAGGGTGTGGGTTTAAGAGCGATGCGAATACCGCGGTCTTCGAGATCGGTGGGAAATCCCGTGTTGAGTTTGGTCTTGATACCACAGTGGGGTGGGATCTCGTTGTGTTTAAGCATCATCATGACCTTGATGAGAGAGGTCACGCCAGAACCGGATTCAGCGTGGCCGACGTTGGATTTCACACTGCCGAGGTAGAGAGGTTTTTCAGCAGTACGGCCAGAACGAGAGTTGGCGAAGACGTCGAGGACGGAGCGCATCTCGACGGCGTCGCCGGCTTGGGTCTGTTTTTGCGTTAGCGTCAGTCCCGTGTCAACGATACATACCGTAACGTAAAAGAGTCTTGAGAGGAACTTACCCCCGTCCCATGCATCTCAATATAGCTCACATCCAACGGATCATGGCCGGCATCGTTGAGAATCCGGCGGAAAATGGCCGACTGGGCGCCTATATGCGGACGTGTGATGGACTCGGCCTCGGCTGAATGGTTGGTGTAAGCTCCGCAGATGACAGCCTGGATGGGATCTTTATCGGCCAGCGCATCCTCGAGCCTCTTGAGCACCACGGTGCCCACCGCATCGGCACGGCAATACCCGTCCGCGCCGTCATCAAATGTCTTGCAGTTGCCGGTGTGGGAGAGAAAGTGGCCCCTGTCGAGACCGGTGAAATTGTCGGGATTGGTCATGACGTTGGTGCCTCCCGCAATGGCTGTGTCGCAGTCGTTCCTCCAGAGGGAATTGCAAGCCATGTGAATGGCAGCGGCGCTAGACGAACAGGCGGTATCGACACTGACGCTAGGACCAGAGAACTTGAAGTGGTAGTTGATCCGCCCGGGGGTGAAAGCGCGGTTGCCGCCAGGGATGAAATAGGTTCCCACATCTTGGCCACTGTTGACTTCACGCCAGTCATCACTGGTCATGCCGTAAAAGATGCCCACCCGGTCCCGCTGGGTCGATGCAGTGCGGTCCGGAACCACGCCCGCCATCTCGAGGGCCTCGTACGCAGTCAGCAGAGCCAGGCGCTGTGCGGGATCAGACTGGTCGGCTTCCTTGGGAGAAAGGTTGAAAAATCGACAGTCGAAAAGGCCAGGCTCGTTGATGAAGCAGCCATGGCGCACCTGCGAGGCGTTCTTCTTCTTCCCCTTGGCGTCGTAATGCGTGTTGACGTCAAACCGGTCCGGCGGGATCTCGCGATGCACATCCCGGCCTTGGTGGAGGAGATGCCACAAACTCTCGGGATCAGCGGCTTCGGGAAACCTCCCCGAGTATCCGATAATGGCAATCTTGGACTGTTCTGGCCGTCCATTGCTGTTTCCGGTTGGCGAGTCGCCGCGTGTGGTGGGATTGGTTAATGCTGCTGCTGCTGCTGCTGCTGCTGGGGTGCTGGTGAGGTGTTCGACTCCAACAGAAATTCCCTCAATCCCGCCAAGAGCCGTGGTCAAGATCTGAGATGCATATGCACCGACCGGCAAGATGGCCCAGCGGGTATAAGGGGATGCCCGACAAGTGACCCGAACCGATTCAATTATGCGTTCCAAACGGAGAGGCTCCCTGAGGATCTCTCCCAGCGCCGTGTGTAGCAGAGCCCCAAAGGTGAGACATTTTGACATTTGCTCTCCAGTAACACAGGACAGCATGGGAAGTTTGACGGTGGCTTCGCCGATAGCCTTGGGAAGGCATTGGAAAATCTCATCCACGTCCGACTCGGCGTAGAGGTTGGCTTCGTGATACGGGGCGAAAATGGGCGTCGCAATGGTCTTGACGTCGGCCATGATGGGGGACCGGAAAAAATCTTTGAGAACCCGGGGATGGCCAAAAATGGTGACACTGGAGGGAGCGACGGTGCCGATAAACGGTCTCGACCCGATGGGCAGGTTCTGTCAAGTTTTTTTTTAACATTAGCCGTCTGGTGCCCGACTCGAGGTGGTAATGGTGCGTGAGTTCAAAATGCGGATTCGGGGATTTGTTTTGACTTACCGCCGATTCAGAGAATTGCTCAATCCGCGCAGCAGCCAAGACGGCATCGAGCTTTGGGACAATGTAAGACCAGTTCTTGTTCTCGTCTGCGCCATTCTCCAAAAGCTCGCGGGTTTTGGTAACCTGAAGTCCTGTGCGGAAAGCAATCACTACTGCCTGCACGGCTAGAGGCACGAGTTCAACCACGGTAGCGGCAGATGCCACGGCACAGGCGGCGAGTTGGCCGGTACACATGCCAACCACAACATGGCCCTGGCCTGAGGGATATGTTCTCGATCCATCTCCGTAGTAGCTGCATTTTAACTGTGTGTCAGAGCTCCGATTTAGATAAAGAGGCCATCAATGGATGAATCAGTCTAAACACACCTTATGACGCTTCCGAGCTGGTAGATGGTCGTCAGCGTGCTGGCCAGAATAGGCGCCGAGTCGAGCTCTGTCGAGTATGCAGCCAAGAGGTCGACAACTCTGGAGAATCGCGGCAGCAGCTCCTGGACTTGGCGTCTCTGTTGAGAAATCTCCTGACGAAGTGCAATGTGGGTTTGGTCAAGAAAGGACGAGAGTAAGGGGCTGTCTTTAATGCGGAGCAGCTGGCGAAGACCCGACACAAAATCATTGGTCTGGTCTCCGAAGAGATACAAACGGCCCTGGTTCTGCATCTTGACTGCCCGGGGAAATCACCCTGGGTTGAGAGAGAGGGAGGAAAAAAAGAAAAAAAAAAAAGGTAGGATGTGGCGTGGGAAGAGGAAAGAAAGAAAGAATAAAGGGAAGAGACGCAGTGTGTGTATTGTCGTGCTGCTAGAGAGAAGAAGGGGAATTACACAAGGAGAGCATCATCCAAAGGTTTGACCTGTCTTATGAAAAATCTTGTTTTTCTCCTTGGCCTTATCGAGAACGGTAAACCTGCCTGTTGTTGAGTCAAGAACCAAGAGCACCAGGCGCGAGTTGCGAGTGTCTACGCCTCCTTCCCAATGAACACCGAGTTCCGGCACGCGATGGGATAGCTACCTAGGTAGGTAAGGTAGGTATGATTCTTGGCCCTAGGCTACAAACAGAACTAACCTTAGCTAAGGTTACATGTAAGTAAGTCAACAAATGGACGTGCGTTCCAACGATTCTGTGAGGCTGACACTTCGCCAACCGTCGCCTTGGTTTCCCGCTTCCCGAAGCGCTATCAATCTTACCCTAGGTAGGTAGGAAGGCCGAGCAGATAAGCGGGGTCCGGGCAAAGCCATGTGATGATCGGGGGCCAACCCGACTACCGGGATGACTAGCTAGACATTATCCCCCGTTCATGTTCCTGCAGCTCCTGCGCCTCCTTAATTCCCGCCGGGTCCCAAGAATGCACGTGGAGGGGTAGGTGCCTCGGGGAAGGGCCAGATACTACGTGTACCGAGTTCATGTCTGGACCCCGGGCTGGGATGAACCCCACGTCGAGGGAAGAATACGCGAGGA
>Ga0247765_1001037_pt1 | contig 16196 bp, 17 predicted proteins | sample UWRJL106311C6_FD_179949 | JGI IMG/M metagenome (GOLD analysis project Ga0247765, IMG submission 179949) | Plant litter microbial communities from Arlington Agricultural Research Station in Wisconsin, United States - UWRJ-L106-311C-6 | ecosystem: Environmental > Terrestrial > Plant litter >... | reverse complement strand
AAAAGATCAGTCTCCTCACGGTATACCGTTTATTTGGTCTCCCTCTTTCACAAGTATTATTTACTTGGATCGCAAGATGCATCTCACGACCCTCCCCCTTCTTCTTCAAGTCGCACTCGTTGCTTCCCGCCCCCGCCCTACGCCTCAATTCAGCGAAATCCCCGTCGCCCTCCAATGTGCTAGTGGTAGTCCCACCTGCAGCAACAAAGCGCTGATACTGACCTGCATAAACGGCAATCTGGTCTGCTTCGGCGGCATGGTCAGCATCCCCATCGGCAAGTGCTCCGAGTGCGCGGGGTCGATCTGTGCAAAGGGTTCGGACGCGTATCCAGGGGACAATAGGAGTTCTACGTGCGAGGCGACTCGGAGTCGGAGGGGAGAGCCGCCGCTCCATGTAGTGGTGGAAAGGGAGATTATGGCAAGACAGGCTCACTGTCAGGCGGGCTGGGAGTGTGCGTGTGTGGCCTTTGATGGGAAGGGGTATTATACCAAGGGTGTGGGGGGGCAGTGTCCTATCTCACAGGGGATGGTGTCTGAGGAATGTAACGAGGATGGCGGGTTTAAGGTAAGTGCTTAGCTGCGGACTGGGAGTGGTGGTTGTTGTTGTTGAGTGATATAAATGGATGACTGACTAACTGGATTGCAGTGCCATTTTGGGTGTAGGAGTGATCTCTTGAAGGGGTTCACGAATGAAAAGTGCGACGCGCTGTTTCCGGGGACAAGGGCAGTGTGTAGGCCGTACTGAGACTTGAGCTGTCGCAGCCATTTTTGGATCTTCATCTTATCCCTAATACGACTTGACACTCTTCATCGGTATCGGTGGGAAGAGCCGGTTGTTGGGGGTCAGCGATATTATATAGACTGTCTCATGTTTGCAAACTGTCCATTTTTTGTGTCTCTGAGCGAATAAAGATCCAAGTCGGGTGCGATGGCGTCGATTCACTACGTATCTTGCTCGTTATCGTCTCACGCTGTGGTTATGCGGGTTTTTGTGTTGACTTGAAAGACAACTCCAACGCCCCTTTGCCAAGTTGTAATGAGCCCGCGCGGGATTATACCCTATACTACCCGAATCCCAACGTGACGAGGGGAGGGAACTTGGCCTCGATAATGTCCAAGGCTGGGGGAGACTCAAAAACATCCAGATTATTAGTCTATCTATTCGGTGCCTTAGGTGTTGTAAGTGGAGCGCTTAGTGAATCAAATGTCTCAAGAGTTACGCGACAAGAGCATGGGTGGCGTCTATTTTAGAGCGGTGAAGCAAGGAATCTAGCACTTAACTAAATTGGATTAATTATTCTTTGAGCCGTTGGTCATGTCATATTATATCTCTGTCCCGACCTGGCCAAAGATGTAGCTACCTGCGCAGCCAACCGGAGCCCTTCCTGGTGAGCTGCCATCTCGCCCTCCAAGGTTGTGCCCTGATAAAAGTGGGTTCTATTCGCTGTCGCAACTAATTGGGCGGCCAATGGTACGATTTCCCGGGAAAACATAGATGAGCGAGAAGCGGACGCACCGGGTTTCACTTGTATTGCTCGCCTGTGCTTTACATCTGAATGTGACGGTCTAATCCACCGATAATAGACCCGCCCGGAGCGCGGCAGTCGGTCTTCCGTGTCTTGGATTACGGTTATGGGCCTTACAGGACCTACGGTAATCTAGTTTTGTGGACCGTATGAGTCCTCGTGCTTGTGACACGATACATGCGAGGAGGTTCAACTATTGTTCAGGTAGCTGGTGTGGTAGCGAACTGTGTGTGGCGGTTAAGCACGTTTAAAGGTGTTGGTGCACAGACGTTGTTGCCGATGCATGGGCTTGGCGCGGGACATGGGATGCTCACGTGGCGCCCAACCTAATTTCGACATTCCATCTCGGCGATGCATCGACTTGTAGTTTTCCAGTTTTTCCAGGAAACCGGAATCAAAGCAAAATGCCAGTAACGATCCGAATGCCGCCGACAATCCGGCCTTTGGTTCGACTTACACCGCAGGACAAGATAGCGTTTCTCCACCCTGGCTACAATGCGCCGAGAAACCATCTGTTCAGCCTGCCGCGAGTCGATGCTGTTAACGGTGAGACCGACGACAGACGCGGTGTCCACCACGGCACGGCTTTGGTGGCCTGCCAGATCGTTGCAAATAATTCGTTTGGAAAGGGTTGCCTCTGTCTGGATGCTGATGGTCAGGAGCCCGCGCCGCAGGATTTGGAGGGTATCCTGACGGCGTCGCAATATTATTTCGTCATCGGCCACTCCCGCGCGGAGCCGTACCCGGTCGTACCCAGCTTTCAAGATTGGGAGTTCCCCCACAGTGATTTCCCCGTCGGCTGGCCGGCACCGTCTGATCCCCAGGTCGGCGCAATCTCAGCAACGAGCGCACACTGCGTTGTCACCAGCTCTTCGCTCGCCTCTACATCGGCCCACCTCATCCCAAAGGAGCACGGCCGGTGGTTCGCCTTGAACGCAATGTCCATTTACGCCATCAACACCCGTGACGTCGACGACGAGTCAAATCTCGTTCGGATGCGCGCGGATATTCACAAGTGCTTTGACGACCGCATGTTCGTGTTTGCTCCAAAGACCGACAAGGACGGGAAACAACACTACGTGGTCCACGCCGTTCACGAAGGTGACACCGAGGTCCGAGACATGTATCAAAACACAGCAGTGCAGGCCATAGGCCGGGTATCACGGGAGTACCTCCTCGCAAGATTCGCCTGGTGTATTCTCCTACGACTCAAACCGTTTCTTGTCAGTGGCGTGCCGCGCCGCGTTGTTCAGTTTCGCATATTCGACGGGGTTGAGCCGGAAAGCCGCACGGACTGGTTGGGCAGCTCGGAGCTGTCGGAAATGTACGGAGGGGGAAAGTCACGAAGTGCAAGCCCCAGGAAAAGAAAGCATGGTATTGCGTCCGGGGAGACGGGGTCAGGGGAGCAAGAAGGGGATTGCAGCTCCACAGCGGTGGGATTCGACGCAGAAAGTGAGGATGGCGATGTATGGTATGCAAGGGAGATTGACAACCAAGGCCACGAACGGGGACGTTCCAGGAAGAGAGTACGCAGGGAACAGGATACAGTTCCTTTTTTATCTTCCTTACGTTATAAGGATGAGATTGATTAATTTTGGACGTTTACTCCGTAGACGCCCCCTCCCCCACACTCACGCTATTCATATTTCTGCGCCAAATCCTTAAAATATTCGCCGGTGTCAGGCGCGTGACATTATAGGAAGAAACAAGGTTGCAACGAGGAACCACCTGTTGATTGTTATACTAAATGTAAGGAGAAAAGAGTAAAGGAAGAGAATTAGCGTAGGGCTAATTCTTGAACAGAGGTGCTACGCACAGGCTACTTAGGTTTATACGGTAATTATGCTATACTAGTACTAAAGAGGCAGGGAGTAACATTGGTAGCGTATAGTGTAATATATTTTATTTTATTTAATTTATCTCTTCTCTATAACGTTACCGTTACAAAGCTTTATCGGATTAATTATTATTATTTATCTATTTTTATATTATTTTCTTTAAATAATTTAGTATAATCTCAAGTCCGGCTACTTTCACACCCACCTCAATTATTACTATTCCCACCTCCACCTAAATGCATCCACTATTGACGAAACTACCCTACGCTGCTAAGCGGTTAGTGGAGTCTGCACATTGAGTGGCTCATTCCTTGCCGCAGACTGCCGCTGATGGCGTCGCACGAGCATGGGGTAACTCGATCGTTGGACGCACTTGCCGCTGCAGAGCGGCCAACAAGCCCCAGCCTCCAACCATGTGCATGACGAGTCACAGCGGATTCACTTCCCTCCCTGTTGCTTCTCAGGCCCGCGCGTCCTTCATCGATGCGTGAGCTCCAACTCTTTCTTTTCTTGCATAATATCATCACTAACTGCGTCATTTTCTCTCTTTCTGGTTTGCGAGTTTATTGTTGCTATGGCCGGCCTGCAACAATGCCGCAATCCCGCGATGCGGCAGCAAACTTGTCTTTTTCACGTTCATCACCTTATTCTTTCGGATCCCTAAGGCAGAGATGGCAGGTACTATCAGCTGCAGAGGCTTCAACGGGGGCAATTACACCGGCAACGTTCAGTGCCCCGGGTCGAACGCGTGCTGCGGGACACAAGGGTTCTGTCTGTCGAACCGGCTGTGTCGCAATCCGGCACACGAGGAAGGGGTGTTTGTCCGCGCGTCATGTTTGAAGTTTCCGTTTGACGGTACTTGTGCGCAGATATGTCTCTGTGGTAATTGAAGCCCTTTTCTATCCCACATGCAGCCATCCAGACTGCGAATTGACATGAGATTTGATCCACTCGGACGAACCTTCACCTGGAGGGTTGTTGTCGCGTGTACGACTTTTGCGCCGACGGAAAGCACTGCTGCAATAACGATCCGCAATGCTGCGAGAAAGGACGTGGCGTGTTCCTGAACGAGAGCGGAAAAGTTGGGTTGGGGGTCGGGATACCACTTGCCATACTTGCGACAGCTGGCGCAGTGTACATTTGGGTCAAGAAACGGAGAGCGACCGGGACGTCGCCTGTTGTGGCAGTGACGGATGGCGAGCTCGGACTCAACATCAACCAATGTCATATCAGAATTACGTATCCATATTGTCTCCAAAGGAGGTGGACGGCAGATATTATAAGTATCCAGGCTCTAGCCCTTTGGTCGACACCAACACCGCCTGTCGAAGTAGGTCCACGGATAGTACAGGAGCTTGGGACGAGTGTTGGTACCAACTTTAGAGATGTCAAGTAACTAAAGATGTCCTCTGCCATGCTCCCCATCCACCAAGAGCTCTACATGACAAATATTCTCGAAATCGCTGTAATTGTTGGCTTTGCAAACGGCCTCATTGGTACTTGGGGATATATGTCTGCGTTGGTTTTTTTTTTTTTTTGGAAATATCACAAATACGCCCCAAGAACTTCCTGCATATGCCCCCACAGCTTCTCCTGTCCCATTTCCCGAAGCTTCGCAACGACTTTAACATTCGGCGTACAATCGCACTTATTGTTAACGAGAAACAATCCACCTTCCGACCCTCCCGTCGTGCTGATTCCCGTCTTACCCGACCACGACACGCCACGACCCCCAAACGCAGCACTGGTGCTCTCAAACAAATGCCTCTGCCCAGACTCGTCGTCGGAAAACCCGGCTAGCCCAGTCAAGGTCTCGACGACCCACGAAACGACGGCGCCGACGGTGGAATTCGCGTCCCAGCCCCTCCTCACGTTTCCCGTATTCACCGCGCCCGGCCACGAGTGAATGAAGGTAATATTAGAATTTTCGCTCGCGAGCTTATCAAGTATTATCGTATTCATGGCGATGTATTGCGGTCTAGCCCGGTAGACTCTGAAATTCCCCGGCTTTTTCAACTCCAAGTCATCCAAGTCGATGAGATGTGTTGTTTCCCTACCCCCGCCCAAGACACTGATGACCCTCGCCATGTCGGATGCGCCGAGCAGGGGCAGAAGACGAAGGATGAAGAGCATTCGTGAGTAGCACTCCAGGGCCTGCACGACTTCGTGGCCCTCGGCGGTTTCCTGACGCGTGCCGAACGGCGCGTAGCCGGCAGTTAGGAAGAGGAGGTCGACGTGAGACTCTTTGGTTTTTATGAGCTCGCATACTCGCTTGACCTCAGCCAGGAGGGAGACCTCGGCTTCGGTCCAGATAACATTGGCGCGGGGGTTAAGGGTGTGCAGCTCCTTGATGAAAGCTTGCGTGCGCTCTTCGGAGCTTTTCCGTCCTACCAGGTAGATGTTCACGCTGATTCCGGTCGCGACCAGGGCTTTGATGGTGAATTTTCCAATGCCGGAGGTTCCGCCGACGAAGACGGCGACGCGGAGGCCCGTTGTATCGTTGATGAGGGCATTAGAGGCGAGGATGTCTTGGTAGGAGACCATTTTTTGCTGGAAGTAGTGAAAAGGATACCGGCAAGTTTACGTTTGTAGTTGACTTGTTGCCCAGATGTGAAATAAACATGTGTTGAAATGATTATAGAGACTTTTGGGGAGCTCGGGAAAACCTGATGTGGTGGAACCCGGGCTCTCGGACTTTGGTACAATCCCGTTGGAAACCCCTACGGGGACAAAATCATGTGGCGCGGTCACGACGGCTGCCCATGTCAACCACTGAGCGATTCATTTCAAAAGCTGTAGCTGCGATACCCCCTGAGGAAACTTGAGTTTCCAGCAGCAGCATCTAGCAATTGGTCATAGTCCCAGTGCCAATCCCTCGATAATGCCACATACTCCATTTTTCTAAACTCCAACTCATACCAGCTACCCCCAAACACGTCACCAATCCACACGTCCACAGCCCCTTCTTCCCCGACGGGAACGCCGCGTCCGACTTGCCCTGCGCAAAGAAAGGTGAATCCCGTGCGTGTCGCGGGAGGGCTAGGCGACTGTTGTTTGTTGACTCGGGGAAAATGTTCCCTGACCACTTGCCTTGGCGCGTGGACCACCCCTGTATTTAAAGAGGTCCCGGCCCAAAAACCGCCTTTTTCTTTTTCTTTTCTAGATACCACCCATCAATTTAGCAGTTCCGGGCGCCGTTGGCGCGCCCACCAACCGTTAGTTATCTTTGTGATCAGAATGAGAAATTAGTCGATCTTTTAGTTGAGTTGTTGATTGTCATTAGAGTACAGTCCTCCTTTGAGATTTACACCGTATATTAGACATACGCCGTACATTTAGGTACGATGATTAGTTTGTCCAACTGCCCACCTCCTCCTCCTCCTCCTCCTCCTCCTCCTCAGCAACTGGCCGGGAGCCAGTTGCCGTATCCCTAGACCACTTTGTTGTGTTGTTTCTAGGGGTGTAGTTGTGTTTGTTTTCCCTTTTTCATTGTCTTGCCTCGATTTCATGATCCTCACTCAGACTCCATGTCCGAGTTGAGCCCAAGCGAACTCATCCAAGTCTGACAAAAAAAAAAAAAAAAGAACGGGTTTCTTCTTCTTCCCCCTGTGCGCAAAGCGTAAGGAGCTTCTGCCGGGTTGCGGTGGTGCCCTTGAGGGCGGAGAACTTGGTGGCGCGGGGGCAACGAGGGCGGAGTTCAGGTTTGGCGAGGAAGTCGGTTTCGTGGACGGAGGATTGAGGTTGAGAGTGAGATGTTATGGAGAGGTAGATTCAAATCAGTCTCCTCGGTACGAACAGTATCGTAGGTGTGCCTGCGAAGACGGAATGTGCGGCGGGTAGCGGAATGCCATGCAAATACGGGATTCCATGTAATCGATGATATTGGGAGTCTCCCGTAATATTACGAATTCCAAGTGTCGGCTCATAATACTTTGTCTGCCTTGTCGCTGGGTACTCCGTAAGCCGGCTGCACTGCTGGGTGAAAGGAAGGAAAAAGCATCCCCCATGTCTTCGGGCACGGCTTATGAAGCTGTGTTCAATATCCCCAGCCAAGTCCTCTCTCCCTGCCATGCTGACAATCTCGTAACCATTTTCATGTGGCTCCCGAAGCGGTGGTGTGCTAGACGGGATCGGGGCTGAGTCGGAAAACGGCACATTAGTGGTTATCCCAAGACTCAATGTCAGCCCGGGTAATATAGCAATAACATCGTCCTGCCAAGCAACCATTACAACGCTGCAGCGGGCGTGTAGACCCCTAATCACTAGGTACCGTCTCTCGAATATTTCTTGAAGCATGATACACCGGCGCTGCAGCGAGAATTTTCCAAGTCACTGGGGAATGACAGGTCAATGGTCAGGTCGGACGGTTAGTCACTTACTTTGCCCCGCCGCTAGGCCTCAATGAGCAAGCGAACCCTTGTTGGAGACCGGGACGTATCCGTTGCCATTGGGGTAACAGGTTGTACACCTTGGTGGGGATTGGCGCTGTTGCAGCCTGAATGCGTGAAGATGATGGCCTGGCTCAGAAACTGGCGAGCCTGGAGGTTCCTGTCTCACCTGTAGCAGTTGAGTTCAAGAAGTCGGTGTCCGAACCGTTGGGGTAAATCGACGACGGTGGGGGTGGGCCGTGGATCACTAGGACTCTTGTTCTCGGGGTTTGCTCGGGTAAAAGAGTCCACTCTAGATGACGGAGAGCTCGGAAACTTTATACTTTTCGCGACAAAAGATTGCGAGCAAGGGAAAAAAGACAAAAGGAACCCAGTCTCGTTCCTCTCCCTGAGGCTGGGGGACGAAAATTGGAAAATCGGTGTGAACATGGAACTTTCAAGCCGCACGGGCTTAGTTGGTGAGGGTGAGGTTGCCACCGCGGCGATGGTACCTTTGTTCGATACCTTACGTAGCTTGAAGTGGAAAATACTGCCGACGTCGTCCAGGTGTGGGGGTGGGTGGAAATTTTCCCCCTGTTGAGGTTACGCGAGGGATTCGACCAAAGGGATCCATGCGCCAGGCGATCTCCGTCAGCTGATGATGCCGTTAGTGATATCTCGTGCATGTTAGTATCCCTTGGTTGTGACAGCCTCGCACGTTGTACGTGGTCTTCCCTGTGCGATCGCAAAGTATTTAGTTTGATCCCGAGTCGGACACGGATGTTAAGCTGAGGAAGAAGATGAAAAATACAGATGCTATTCTATCAAGACCATAAGATAACTATTGATCCCGCCCTGCAGTCGCCATCGCGCCCCCCCTGTCCATTACTTTTCCATTCAAAGAGCCTAGTAGGAGTAAATCTAGAACGACTTGCGAGTCAAAACATCCTAGCACCGCTTGGCATCTCCGAGGTCGGCTGAGCCACCCACGCATTAGGCGGCTATATCCAATACTTTTCTTCACTAATACATTTAATTATACAACTAGCCAGTTTAGGCCCTTACGTATTCTTTCTTTCGTTGCATTTATCATTGTCAAGTCACTGTACCACTTATTTTTATTTTATATAATATTTATATTTTTTACTAGCAAATCTCGAACAGAAGTTAGTTTCCTCATTTTTACTAGGGTTTTATCCTTTCCACGCTTTTGAAGTTTCGTCAAGGCTCGTTTTATTTCGCCTTCATACGGAGTACTTAAACTCGCTGGCTGTTTTTTTGCCCATCGTTTTGATATTAACGTGCGTGATAAGCGAGTCAGCCAGACAAGCAAGTCAGCCACTTTCCGACGCGACGCGCCTCTTCTGCACAAAACACCATTTCTTTCCACAACCAATAATGGAAACTACTTCGTATAAAGCTAGGATAAACCTAGTACTTAACGCTCTTCAAAGGGATCCAAAGCTTAGCAACCAAGCTACAGTAAAGATTTATACTATTAATAAAAATACCCTTCGTAACCGATACGCTGGCCGGCTTGCATAATGCGATGTTCCAGCCAACTCGTATAAACTTACGGATTTAAAAAAGAAAATAATTATTCAATATATTATTAAGCTATATATACGCGTATTTCACCCCCGGCTTTCGTACGTAGAAGATATAGCTAATTGATTGCTACGCGAACGCAATACGCCCAAAATAGGCGTATGATGGGCTTATAACTTTATTAAGCGCCAATTAAAACTTCGGATGCGTTTTATGCGTAAATATAACTACTAGAAGGCCAAATGCGAAGATCTAAAAATTATTCGCGAGTAGTTTACGCTTATATACAATATAAAGGTTAAATATAGAATCCTTAATAATGATATATATAATTTCGACGAAACCGGTTTTATAATGGGCATTATTATCGCTATTATGGTAGTTACTGCCTCGGACGGCCGCAGTAGGGCCAAATAGGCCCAGCCTAGTAATCGAAAGTGGGCTATAATCATTTAAGGAGTAAATACCTTGGGCTGGGCCATCCCGTTATTTATCATCTTGGCTGGGCAATATCACCTTGCTAATTGGTATCGAGAGTACAACCTTCCGGCTAATTAGCGTATTGTAACAACTGATAATAGTTGGATTACTAATGAGAAAGGTATAGATTAGATTTGGTATTTTAATTTCCATATAGCATCTCGTATGAAGGGTAAATATCAGCTACTCATCCTTAACGGCCACGATAGCCACCACTCTAAAGAATTCAAAACCTACTACTAAGAGTACAATATTATTATACTCTATATACCTCCGTACTTTTCTTACCTACTTTAATTATTAAATATTGGTTGTTTTAGGCTGTTGAAGAAGGCGTATAGCTGCCAGATTGAGTAGTTAATGCGAATAAATATTATATACATTAATAAGTTGGAATTTTTCTATACGTTTAAAGAGGCGTTTTTTATTTCGATTATAGAAAAAAATATCCAGGGGGGGTTTGCTGGAGCCGGCCTTGTACTGTACAACCTAAAAAGGGTAATATTTAAGCTAGATGTACGTATTCGGACCCCAATACCCCCAGCTTCAAGCCCAGATATAGCATTACCTTAGGTTTCCCAAATACTATATAACCCTCGAGAGGCTACCTCGCAATTAGTATTTATCAAAACTCGAATTTCCAACCATCAGGGCAGCTCTCCAACCTTAATATTAATTACCGTAAATCGATTAGCTAAAGGTACGATGGCTGTGATGCATGAGGTGGCTCTTCTCCGTATAGAGGTCTCGGCACTACGCAAGGCTAATAAAGGCCTTAGTAAGTGACGAAGAGCTAAAAAAATACGTATACGGCTTGGGGGGTCACTTACTGTACAAGAGGCACAGGATCTACTAAATCAGAAGGCTGTAGGTGAGTAGCTGGCTCAGGAAGGACGTTAAAATGGTAGTAGTACAGGAGAGTCTCGTACGAAGATTCGGTATTGTGGCGTGTGTGGCAAGCCTGGCCATAATGCACGCACGTGCAAGGAAGCTGCAGAATTGTTTGATTCATCTGTTTCCAATTCAGTTATAGTTATTTCATAGTATTGTGGTTGTATAATTGAGGATACTTGTCGTGGGGTGGTAGAAAGTGGCTGACTCGCTTGTCTGGCTGACTCGCTTATCACGCACGTTACTTGTTGGAAATGCCACTTGGCTGCGCCCGCCACAAAGGGATAATCCGAGCGGCGCTTCACCACATCAGCAGCACTCTTTGGGATCATGTCTCGAAACGGATTAGACTCCTCTATAGTTAAACTTGTTGTGGTCCAAACCATTGAAGATTGGTCCTCCAGATCTGAACTCGAAAGTCACTTGGCCGCTGCCATCGGCATCGCCGCTATCTGAATTTCCCGGGGCATCCATGACATGGACAAGATTTTACTTTTGTTCGCTGTGGAGAGGAAGAGCCAGAATACCAGGTCTTCTCCAACTGATGAGCCTTGTGGCGGGCTGCTTATTGTGTAGAGTTCCGTGACGCCGGCGATCCTGTGTAGTTGGGGCTCTCTATTTTCCGGACAAGGTACTGATCAATAATTATGGCAAAAACAGATTTTCCCGAAACAACCATCAAGCTCGCAAGTGCCACGTCACTGCCCGGCCTCAACATGAACGCTTCAACGTGATGACGAGATGTCTTGGCAATACTGAATGACTTATCCTTGCCCTGAGATTCAACCATCTGATCGAGCTCGATGCCTAGTTGGGTAAAAGTTGCCCCATGAGTCCGTGTCAGCCTCCATGTCGTTTGCACACGCGCCGCGTGTGACCTGGAGATGGGCAAGAGTCGAGTGGCAGAAATTGAGCAATGATATTCGACTTAATAACTACCCTTTCCAGTCGTCAAGGATTCTTTCCCCCCGTTCCCGACTTTTGTGGCCAGCGCACACTCTCTCCTACGACCACCATCGACTCATGCATGTAATTCACGTGAGTCTCCGCGTTAGCATCAATGATGGGCCCGGCTGGATGCTACAACGTTCTTGGCCGCTCTATGGTGGTTGGAGGACCAAGGAGAAGGCGATGATTGGCATGAGCTACTGTAATCTCGCCGTTGCAGTGTTACTTTACGTCGAGTATACCCGGTTTTCTATGGCGACTTGCAGGTTGGCATCTATGATGCCTGCTCAGACCCAGAACTGTTGCGAGGGGTCGCAAATCCATAATTCTTGGTCGGGCTTAGGGGTGGACTCCCACTCACAAAAGGGGAAAACTCGATGCAGAAATATGCCAGCCCCTCTCACCCAGCCCTGCGTCAATAACAGCAAAGCCCACAACTTCTGTATACTTTGAAAGGGGTGTGGCTCAATGCGGCGGTTGACTAAATCATCTTGACGCGGTCCTGTGTGTCAAGGGTGCGGTGATAATCGTGGTCTCAGTGACCGTGGCTTCACTGTGGGTTGCAAAGAGGGGAATTCGAGGGCATGTCTGACAGGTCTTTTTCGCCATGCTGTGGGCCGACCAGGCCTATGAATGCCTCTTGGTCGAGATTTATGTCGAGATGCCGTACAGACAACACCTCGGCCATGGAGAATGCGACAAACGGCAAGAGTTCGGCGTTGGAGAGCAGCGTCACTCTCGGGAACCCGACACTCAACGAGCCGACGGCCCATCCCCCAACAATGATACCATCAGCTCGACCACCACTAGTCCAGCCAATCCAAAGGAGCAAGGTACGGACAAAAAAAATGCCCAATCGCGGCCCGGCCACGAACAACAATACGAAGTCGCCAAAGACCCAACTCAAGCCAGACAGTTCGAGCCAGAGACTAGCGCCGCGGCAACCCAGATACCGGACACTGTTGCCCCTTTGCGCCTGGGAATGAAGGACTTGGGGGAGAATCTCATCTCCAGGTTTAGGCATCTTATACGAAACGGCAGAATCGAGGGCTCCAAGGTACCTGTGGCACTCGACTTTGACTGGAGATCCCTCGACACGCGGATCAAGTCACTCCGTGATCACTAGGGTGGTTCTCAGTACGATGAAATGCCATCAAAGATCAGGAAGTGGTCACGCGCTTGCTCCTTCGCATGGCCAAAGATATGCCCGGGAAATCCAGCTCGCAGCAGACCTCACGAGAATCCACGCAGGGGTCGAGGTTGACGTCGAGGATGATGTTGAGGCTAGGCTTAAACATCTACTCGACAAACCCCCGCCACCGCCTGTACCTTACTACGTTAGACCCCTGCCCTATCGTCGGACCTCGCCAGCCTCTTCCCGTCCAACCTGCTGGGACATCTCGGGACGGGCTGAATTCGCGGCGTGACCGACTTGTACTGCCACCTCGGCGCACTCAGTGCCTAGATCCGGCAAGCCCTTCAACCACGAAGAGGCCGAGATGCGTTCCCCTACAACCTCAACGTCTTTTACCTTTTCTAGCAACCCCTTCGGATATGGCTTCCGTTATACCGTTTCCCGGCTATAACTAAGACGAGTCTCAAATTTCGATTAAACGACCCCGTCGCCAAAAAGATGCGCCATGAACAGGCGCCACCATCCACCGCTTCTGAGGATGACGCCGTCTCTGTATTGGCATGCAGTATGAGCGAGAGCAGTGCATCATCCCATGGTGAACTCGGGAGCAATTCATCCACCCCACGCTCACAACAAGCCCGGGGGTTGGGACCTGGGGCTCACAGCAGTAGTGCGAGTAAGAAGGTTGATTTCGTCCTGATGCTGCACACTTCACAAACCTCAGACATCGGAAACGCCATCCATTCCAGAACACTGGAACTCGGCGGGACCCCACGGCCTTTCTTCAACCAGATATCGTATACAGCCATTCCGCGCTATCTCATTAGCGTTGCCATTGAGACCAAGACGGCGATATGCTCGCGAGACCCCGTGGTGCAACTAGGCATCTGGACCGCCACGTGGCATCGGAGGATGGACATGTTTCGCACGGCGTTTGACATGACAAACATGGGCACCGTTGTGTCTCTCCCGCTGGTTACCATTGTCGGCCACGAATAAAGTTTGTACTTTGCGGTAGACAAGGGAGACCGCATTGCCATGGTGGGGCCCACGCCCATGGGCTCAAGACACACCGTTGAGGGGGAGTATCAGCTTTTGGCGTGCCTGCGGGTTTTGAGAGAGTGGATTGTCCATAGAGGGTTTACGGCTTGGCTGAAGACTTGGTTCGGGTGAGCTGGAGGATGAGACTTTCTTCATGTGACTGACCGATGAAAAGCCATTGCCATGAGAAAAGACAGCTGAGGGCCTACCAAAAATACCAGGGCACTTGCCGAGGGATCATCAGGGTTGACAGAAAAAAAGGAACAAGGCGCCGAAACCAAAAATCGTCATATTCAGCGTGAATTAACGAGTACGTCGTCTTGACGCTATCATAGGTAAATAGAATGTATCATGGCAATATGCCAGACTTACAGCTTTGGCTCCAAGAACAAGGCAGAGATATTTCAGGGTATATTAAAACTCGCTATTTATTTCTCAGACTCAGCAAACTCCAGATACTTTGATATTTTTCATCTGAAAAAAAAACATGCACACAATCTATCCTCGCTTCCCTTTGTATCAAATACCGCCGCCACGAAACCGCTCAAACGCGTGCCAAAGCCAAGACGGTATTATCCTCGGCCGCCTCGCCTCCTCCTGCGCCCTCTTCTCCCTGGCCCGTGCCTCTCGCTCCTCCCTCTCACGCCTCTTTCTCAAAATTTCCTCTATTGCTCTAGTCATTTCCCGCTCCTCCTCATCTTCTTCGCGGGAAAATGGGTCGGGATACGGATGAAACCCCACTTCCGGACCGTGGGGCAGCTTCTGTCTTCTCCATAACTCGCGGGCCGAGAGGGATTCTCTGTCAAGGCGGTCCAGCCAGGCCATAATGGTGTAAAAAAGCTCATGTGTGTCGACCCAGTAGTAGTAGTAGGATATTTCTTGTCGTTGTTGTTCCTGCCGCTTATCCCACGTCTTATTTTTCCATTTCTTCAACCGCTCATCCTGCTTGTGCACCCGCATGGCGAGTGACCACAGTTCAATATCCAACTCGTTGCTGCGCTTTTCAATGTCCAGCAGCCGGTGGCAATCCCGCTCCAGCATATCCAACCAAGCATTGACGGGCTCGTATCCCTTTTCTAACAACTCCAAATGCGTGCGGGATTCGTTTAATTCGCCCAAAATCCGTCCGATGCCAACGCGTACGTCCCGACTCGAGGCAAGGATGCTTTCTGCCAAGGCGGCCCGGTCGAGATTCTCATACCATGTCTCTTCAGCCTCGCGCCTTTCACGGGTCCACTCGACAACCATCTGTTTGTATTTCTCCCGGGACATGCCCGCGGCCGGTATCGGATGACGGTCAAAATGAGCCCTTATATCTGGCCAAGGACCAGCCATGCGTGTTACGAGGGTTTCCCAAAAGTGACCAAGCCCGCTATGGTAAGCCCTCGCGCGGGGGAGGAATTCGCTCAGCGCCTGGCGAGATTGGTTGACATGGGCAAGGATTTCTTGTATATGGGAACCGTAAATGTTAAAGTTGAGAGTAAACCAAGTGAGGCCGCCGAGTAGCACTTCTTCTACTTCTTCTTTGGGAGCAAATAGTGGATCCTCGTACATATCTGCGAGGATGGCCGAAGCGGGAAAGGTGGGTAGGCTGGCGTTGCTGGCTTCGGTCAAGATGCGCTCGCCCCAGCGTGCCAAAGTGCGGCGCATATGGGCAAGGGCCCTTTGCATAAGAAATGAAGCATGGTTGGGTTCCGTGGGGTTGAAGGTTTGGCGTATAACCGAATGCTGCTCCCAACTGATTGTGAAAAACGGAGTGGTAATATCACGGCAGTTGTCACCGCGACTTGGTGCTCCCCCAATCCCGAGTCTGGTCGCCGTGGTTCCCCTTGTTCCTGAGGGAGAAAATCGCCATGAACCAGGCAAAAATCGTCTACCGTACTCGCTACTGATGTCCCTAAATCGACGTGAGGTCCCCTGATGAAGCTTTCGCCCTGGACGGGGAAAACTCGATCATAACCCGTGACGGAAAACCCCGTGCTGTCGAGAATCGCTGCGATACCCCCGGAGCTGGTATTGAAAAAGGCTTGTGAGTACATTTCCAGCGGGCGCGAGATAAGGTCGATAACTTGGTCGGTAATATCCACAACCTTGAATATAGGTTCCAGCTCCGCGGGGTAGTAGTAGTGGTTTGTCGTGCGTTGGTATATGAGGCTGCCAACCATGCCGAGACCGAGCAGGAACAAGCGGGCCAGCCATCGCCAGTACGGGGCCGGGAGAATGCGAACCCCGACGAATAAGCCGAGACAAACAAACGCCCATCCGACGGTCCATTCAAACGGCGCCTCGGACATGACCGGGAGAGGAGGAGGGCGATTGGTATACGCAGCCCCGCTGAGCCGGAATCAGCGAGCCGCTGATCGGCGCCCCCGCTATAACCCTAACCCTGCAGCCACACCACCGGCGAATTCCGCGGATATCT